>Ga0302320_10030671_pt1 | contig 10233 bp, 3 predicted proteins | sample Bog_T0_3_FD_202130 | JGI IMG/M metagenome (GOLD analysis project Ga0302320, IMG submission 202130) | Peat permafrost microbial communities from Stordalen Mire near Abisko, Sweden - Bog_T0_3 | ecosystem: Environmental > Terrestrial > Soil > Wetlands > Peat | place: Sweden: Abisko, Stordalen Mire... | reverse complement strand
GGAAGTGATTCTCAAATCGCAACTGGCACGCAACGGAAGCGGCGACGAAATTCTGGCGAACCTGCCCATTGTCACAACAGATACGATCACCGTTCCAGACAACGACGAGATGAAGTCGATGAACGAGCTGGTAGGCGACGCAATGCGCAGCCGTGCTGATGTGGCACAGGCTCAATTGCAGGTTGAGGGCAACAAAATTACCGTTGAGGCGTCTCGCAATGCCGCGCTACCAGAGCTTGACGTAGTCGGCAATTTTCAAACGCGGGGCGCGAGTGAAGTGCCGTTTGAAGTGATCGGCAATGCCGGGACGGCGGCGATTGGCGCACCTAGCGATCTAGGAACGGCTTCCTCGCGCACGTCGCATGTGTATCAAGCCGGCTTGCAGTTAAATTTGCCGTTACGTAATCGCGTGGCCGAATCTGACGCTGCGCGCGATATTCTGCAGCTACGACAGGCCCAAGCGCGCACGCACTTGCTGGCTAACCAAGTTCGGGAGCAAGTGGAAAGTTCGGTGATTGCGCTGCGTGCCGCTCGCGGCGCCCTGACTGCGGCCGCCCGAGCACGGGAGTATCAGGAACAGTTGGTCAGCGCCGAGCGCGATAAGTTCAGCGTTGGCGCGTCTACCAATTTGTTGGTGATTCAGCAGGAGACCTTCTTAGCGCAAGCGCGCTCCAGTGAAGTAGCGGCGCGCAGTGTTTGGATTAAGGCGAGAATCGCACTGGACCGGGCGTTGGGAGACCTGTTGGTGAAGAACGGAATCAGCTACGAGCAAGCGGTTTTCGGAGCAGTGTCCCCCACGCAACCGAGCGCGCATTAACCTTCAAAAGCCAAAGAGTGTCAGGTTCCTGTAAGATAACGCTCTTTGGGTTTTGGGAACTACTTTTCGCTCGGACTATCGTCAGCTTTTAAGTCGCCTAACGCATACTGTATTCCTGCCAGCATATGGGCCACAAAAGGCCTTGAAAAATAAATCTTTTCGTCGTGGCCGTGCGCTTCATAGAAAACGCGGCCATTGCCGACATGCTGAATATAGCTCAATGCGTAATCACCATCTGTGCGCTTAGTCGCGGCGGGTTCCTTGGCTTTGTCCTCAGCGCTCATTTTGGTGTAGTTGATGCTTGTCAATACATGCACCCGCTTGCGGCTGAAAGAGTCTTGGGCAAACGTGTAAGTTTCGTCTACAATGTCGTAGCCGCGCGGTGGAAACATTGATGTCAGTGGGCTGTTCGGATCGTCAATCTTCACCGGTATGAGAGTCGGATAGGACCAGTGGAACTTGAAGAAACCGCCGATCATTTCGTTGAATTCGGGCCACGTACCTTTGAGTTCGGTTGGCGGGCCCCCTGGCGCGGTAGGCCGGCCGCTGGTGTGATAGGAGTCCGTGGCGGCGTGAACGCCCGCCAGTCCTTTTCCGCCTTTCACGAAGTCAAGCAGAGCTTGCCTGCGCATTTGTGTGACCGCCGGGTCGTTCGGATCATCTAGAAATTCGCTCGTCGTGCTGTCAAGGAAGATCGCGTCATATTGTTTGAGATTCTCGGGCGTGATCGCGGCGGCATCATACGTGATGGTTGTCATCCAAGCGCCCGTTTTGTCGCCGAGATATTCCACCATCTTCGCAGCCATGGGAATTGAACTGTGAACAAAGCCTGTCGCGCGACACAGTACCAATACGCGGCGTTGGGTCTGGGGAGCAACCATCGGCTTATCCGGAATTGCGGCCATCATCGCCGAGATATCAGACGGGTTCGCAAATTGTTTTTGCGGGCACCCGCGGCTGAATCCTCCGCTAAATCCTTCTGCGGGGCAAGGTCTCGGCGCCGTTACCGGCGGCTGTTGCGCGAACAGCAATCCGCAAGGCAACATGGCACTCATAAGGACGCTCATTTTGAACTTCTTCACGAAAGGAATCTCCGATTCTCAAAAACTTGCCACTTTCAACTCTGAAGTGGCAAGTCTAGGTTATCCCAAATGAAGTTTCCAGGTTGGGTTAGGCTAGAACACATGACTCGTGCTCTCCCCATTTGCATTCTCCTGACCTTACCCCTTTTCGCCGCTGAGCCTGTGCAGCCGACCGAGCATTCTTTTTTGCTGCCTGAGTTTCATACGGAGAGTGGCGTCATACTACCAGAAGCGCGCATTGTTTACGGCACCTATGGAACGCTGAATGCGGCCAAAAACAACGCTGTGCTGCTGCCGTCGCACTACATGGCGAACATGCGCGGCTATGGATGGCTGATTGGAGCGGGCAAGGCACTTGACCCAGAGAAGCAGTTTCTGATTACGAGCGAGCTTTTCGGAAACGGCCGTTCTTCTTCGCCGAGCAACACGCCCGAGCCTTTTCACGGTCCGCGCTTTCCAATTATGACGATTCGCGATAACGTTGAGGCGGTCCATACCCTGCTTACCAAGGAACTTGGCATCACCCATTTGCAAGCGGTGGTCGGATTCTCCATGGGCGCTCAGCAAGCGTTCCAGTGGGCGGTTTCCTATCCGGATTATATGGATCGTATTGTCGCGACGTCGGGAACGGCGAAGACCTATGGGCATGGGATTGTCCGGTTGGAGGGCGAGATCGCGGCGCTGACGGCCGACAGTGCTTTTAAAGGCGGCGACTATACAGTGGAGCCGGAAAAAGGGATTCAAGCCTTTTCGATGGTGTGGGCCGCTTGGCTGTTTTCTCAGGAGTGGTGGCGGCAGGAGCTTTGGCGCAATGAAGGACGGTATGGGACAACATTCGAACAAGTGGTGGAACACTATCGGACTCACTTTATTCCGGGTGCGGACGCGAACAATCTCATTTTGCAGATGAGGACTTGGGAGAAGAACGATGTGGGCGCGACGCCAGGTTTTGGAGGAGATGAACAGAAGGCGCTACGGTCAATCAAGGCAGATGTTTTATTTATGCCGTCTGAGACAGACCTTTATTTTCCGGTGACGGACGCGCGTTACGAGGCGCAGTTTATTCCGCATTGCCGGCTCTTGCCGATTCCATCCTTGTGGGGCCATCCGGCTGGCGCGGGGGCCGGTCCAGGAGACGGGAAATTCTTGAATGAGAACATCGGGGCGTTCTTACATCACCAGTGACGGAGACTGACGGGGCGCATGTCAGTCCAGTTAGTTTTGACCCATTCCAGGACCTCCTGTTTAGAGCCGGAATGTCCGGCTTCTTCCCAGCCGATGGGCGCCGGTTTCATCTCCGGCCAGATGCAATATTGACCTTCCTTGTTGACAAGAACTTTGTAGTCGATTTCGGTTTGCATAGATCGGTTTCTTTCTATTTCAAGTGGCGAGCGACTAATGCCGCGATGGTTGCCGATAGAGCCGGAGTGACGAGATCAGAGTGCGTGCAATCGAGATCGACCACTTGGAGATCGGTTATGAAAGGAGACCAATCGGGAGGGATGGCTTCAGGACTATCACGACGAAGCGCTCTTACGAAGAGCACGGGCCCGGTTTGCCAAGGCTGCGGTTGATAGGCGAAGTGCAGGCGCACGGTATTTTGAAAGACTACGGAGATACGTTCCGCTTGCGCGAGGGTGTAATTCGCCGGGAGACGGCCCGCTTTGATGGCTGTGTCGACAAGCTCGGCGAGGTTGGTGGCAGGGGCAGAGTTTTTCAACAAGTCGGCGGAACTCAATTCGGTGGCCATGGCTTGGAGCAACGATTCCGCAGAGAGTTTGTGATCGCCGCCTGGGCGGGGCACACCGGTGTCGAGCATGCCGAGGAAACCGACTTCTTCGGAGAGCGCTTTCAATTGGCGGGCCATTTCGAAGGCGATCACACCCCCGGACGACATGCCCAGTAACTGGTAGGGGCCTGCGGGCTGAATTTCACGCATGGCGGCCAGGTAGTCGCTGGCCATTTGTTTGATCGATGCCGGGAGCGGCTCGCCTTCCTCGAGACCGCTTGCCTGCAGCGCATAGACTGGCTGATCCGGGCCCAACTCATGAGCGACGGGAAGGTAGCACAGCGCGTTTCCACCGGCCGGGTGAATACAGAAGAGCTTGCGTTTTGTGCCGTTCGCTTGCAGGGGGATGAGATGGCCTTGGCGAACAGGATATTGCTGCATGTTAGCATCCGCCATGAGACGTTCGAGTACCCGGGCAAGGGAAGGAGCTACTTTTTCGTCTGCGAATTCAAGATGAGTGCAATCAAAGGCGACGTTGATGGCGTTGGGCGAAACCAGGTGCGACCAATCGGGTGCAAGATCGTCGGTCTTTCTCGAGCTTTTCAGGGCGCGAAAAAGGACGAAAGGCCCAGACCAGGGTTTGGCAACATACTTAGGATAGAGGCCAAGGGAATTCCTGAAAGCACTGTAGAAACGTTCGAATTGGGCAGGCGCTAGATCTTTTAGACGTCCAGCAGCCTGGGCGCGCGCGAGCATCTCAGTCTCGGTTGCCGGCAGATCATGCTTGCTGACGAGATCATCCAGGCCGATATTCACGGCCAACTGGTAGATGAACTCTTCGCCGGTATCTATCGTGCGGAGCTTTTCAGGGAGCAGCGTATCAAGCAAGCAAAGAAAAGATACTTTCTCACCTGCTTGATGAAGTTGCTGCGCCACTTCATAGGCGAGGATTCCGCCCGATGAGTGACCGAGCAATTGATATGGACCGACCGGCTGGACGGCGCGAATCGCCTGAATGTAGTCAGCGGCCATCTGTTCGATGGAGTCGGCGAGCGGCTGACCAGGCGAGAGAGCGCGTGCTTGCAGGCCCCATACCGGTTGATCGGGCTCGATTGCATTGGCGAGAGGCGCGTAACCCATGACGTGGCCACCAGCCGCGTGGATGCAGAAGAGCGGCTTCTTTGTGCCGCTGGCGCGAAGCGGAACAAGACTGGGATGAATCTCGGGCGCGGCTGAGCGGTTGTCAATGGTGGCGGCGAGTTGGGCGATGGTGGGGCAATCGAACAAAGTGCGGAGTTGCAGATCGAATTTGAAATGAGTGTTCGCCAGGTTGAGGAGACGCATGGCGGCGAGAGAGTGGCCGCCGAGAGCGAAAAAGTTATCGTGGATGCCGATAGGATCGACGCCCAATAGTTGTTGCCAAATTTGCTGTAAGGCGATCTCAGTGGCCGAACTTGGAGGGACGAAGGGAACAGATTCGGAGCGTTCGGCGGAGACTTTGGGCAGCGCTTTGAAATCGAGTTTGCCGTTCGGGGTGAGCGGCAACTCCGGCAGCGGGCAGAAGACAGACGGAGTCATGTAATCGGGCAGATGAGCGGCCAAATAGTCGCGAAGTTGTTGCGGCTGCGGTTGGTCAAGGCCGGCGGCGGCAACAACATAGGCAATGAGACGAGTGTTTCCGGAGGATTGATGGTCGGCCACGACAGCCGCTCGGGCAACGGCGGGGTGCAGAAGCAAGGCTGCTTCAATTTCGCCTAATTCGATACGGTGGCCGCGGATTTTGATTTGCTTGTCAACGCGGCCGAGGAAATCGATGGCACCGTCGGCGCGCCACTGGACGCGGTCGCCTGTGCGGTACATGCGGGCGCCGGGGAGATCTGAAAAAGGATCGGTGAGGAAACGCTCTGCCGTCAGTTCCGACGCATTGAGGTAGCCGCGCGCTAAGCCGATGCCGCCTAGGTACAACTCGCCGGGAATTCCAACGCCTACCGGCTGCAAATGGCTGTCCAAGATATAGGCGCGGTAGTTGGATAGCGGCCGCCCGATAGGAAGGACGGCGGCTGAGAGATCCGATTCAGTAGGAATGTGATAGGTCGCGTCGATGCAGGCTTCCGTGGGTCCATACATGTTCACGACCTCGGTCTCTGGCAGGGAACGCTTGATGCGTGCGACCAGAGCGCCGCTGAGAGGTTCGCCACCTAACATGAGACGTTTGAGGGCGAGTGAATTGGCGGGCGGGGCAGAATCGAGAATGGAATCGAAGAAAGATGGAACGGAGTTGATATGAGTGACTTGGCGTTGCGCGAGAAAGGCCCAAAATTCGACAGGAGCTATGGTTTTGAGATCTCCCGCGATGACGACGGTGGCGCCGCTGAGTAGCGGGAGGAGCAATTGGCCAATGGAGACGTCAAAGCCGACCGAGATGGCGGCTAGGACGCGGTCACCAACGCTTAAAGGATCGTGACAGGCGCGGCGCGCGAAGGCTAGATTCACAGGAGCGGTGTGCGGAACCGCGACACCTTTGGGCTTGCCGGTGGTGCCGGAGGTGTAGATGATATAAGCGAGCCGGTTGGGGTCAGTGAGAACGGGAAGATCGACATCGCCTGAAAGTCCGTGGATGGAATCGAGGATCAGCATTGGGCCGGAATCCTCGATCATGTGGTTAAGACGGCCTGGCGGATAGGCGGGATCCAGCGGGAGATAGACGCCGCCCGCTTTTAGGATCGCGAGAAACGCGATGACGGTTTCGGCGGAACGTTCCATACGAACGCCAACAACACGTTCGGGTTGGACGCCACTAGCGACGAGCTGGCGGGCAAGATGTGTAGATTGGGCGTCAAGCTCGGAGTAGGTGATAGTCGATCCATCTTCTGCGATGACGGCGACGGCTGCAGGCGTGAGACGTGCCTGCGCGGAAAATAGCGTGTCCAGTGTTCCGTGTTCAAAAGTGGCGTCCGTACGATTCCATTCGTCCACTACCAATTGACGCTCGTTAGGCGGCATCACTGAAAGCGATTGGATCGGCGCCTCCGGCGCATGTTCCAGCAGATCGATCAGTCCTTCGATGGAATTTTGCAGGTACTCGTTGAGACGATCGGCTCCGGCCTTGGGATGCGCGATGGCACGGAAGATGAAAACTGAGCCTGAATCATCGACCGCCATGCTGACGGGATAATTGGTGCGCTCGGACGAATGGATCATCTCGACGCCAGGCCAAGCGATCTCTTCATCGGGGCTAAAACGATAGTTGAAAAGCGAGGAGAACAACGGTGTGGGTGCGGGCACGGCACTGGCACGCTGGGCTGCGGCCAAGGACGAGTGTTCGTGAGCCATCAACTCCGCGAGAAGTTTCTGTGCTGAGATAACAGATTGCTGAACGCCGGTTTTATCTATGGCAAAGCGAATAGGCAGAGTGTTAATGAACATGCCGACGGCGCGATCGGCGCCAGCACCGCTACGCATGCGGCCTAGCAGTAAGGTTCCGAACACCACATCGGACTTGCCGGATATGAAGCTTAAGACCTTAGCCCAGGCGACATGGAAGAGACTGGCCGGCGTGATTCCAAGTTTGCGCGAGCTTTCGCGGATACGGTTAGAGATCTGGAGATTCAAACGTAGAGTGCCTTCGGCAGCCTCGGAGGCGTTCGCCTGCGTATCGAGAAGGCCGAAGGGGGCAGTTGGTTCGTCAACATCGCCGAGGAGACGCTTGAAAAACCCTTCGTGATCGGCGGTGGCGGCATCGTGAATCGTTTGGGCGACGAAGTTGCGATAGGGGACTGAGTCGGGGAAGGTAATATTTGGGTCGGCCATCAACGCGCGCAGTTCGCCGATGACAATTGCCAAGCTCGCGTGATCGATGATCAGGTGATGAGAGATCATCGACAGCAGCCAGCGGTTGTTGGCTGCATCGTGAGCAATAAAGGCGCGCAGCAGGGGAGCTTGACTGAGATCGAGACGGTAGGCGCCGGCATCAAAACGTTTGCATAGCTGGGAGGCCAGATCGGGTGCGCCAGGGTGGGTATCGCACGAAACTTCAACAACTGGGACTGCAACTTGGCGGAGGACGACTTGTACGGGTGAGTCAACGTCTTTCCAGACGATCGCGGTGCGAAGAACGTCGTGGCGGTCGGCGATGTTTTGGAGCGCGGCCACGAAACTGTCGAGGCGGTCCCGCTGATCGAAGCCTAGGAGAAAGGGTGCGAGGTAAGGATCGCCTTCCGTGGTGAGGAGGTGCTGGTAGAGAATGCCCTGCTGCAAGGGCGCAAGCGGGTAGATATCCTGTATGTTCGGAGCGCCGCCTGGCATGGATGCGGCGATATGGTCGATCTGCGGCTGAGTCAGCTTGACGAGCGGCAGCATTTCCGGTGTGATGTGTTGTGCGCCCGAAGGGATCAGGTTATCGGGTGCGGCGATTTGCAAAGAACTAGTTGCGGAAGCTGCGGCCAAGCCAGCAACGGTGGGCGTTGTGAAGAGAGAGCGCACGTCGCTCGCGAGACCTTCCTGCTGCAGACGTTGGATGAGTGTCATGGCGAGCAAGGAGTGGCCACCGAGTTCGAAGAAGTTATCGTAGCGGCCGATTTTGTCGACTTTGAGTACTTCGGCCCAGAGCGCGGCCATCTTTTCTTCAACTTCGCCTACGGGAGGTTCGAAGGCGCGGGAAACTAGGGCGAGCTTGTCGGGAACCGGGAGAGCTTTACGATCGAGCTTGCCGTTGGCCGAGAGCGGAAGCTTGGCCAGCTTTACGAAGGCGGACGGCACCATGTAATCGGGCAGTTGCGAAGCGACACTCTCGCGGAGTGCCTCGGTTTCGACGCTGTCCTCGCCGCAGTAGTAGGCGATCAAACGCGTGTCGCCATACGCCGTGTATGGGATGACGGCAACTTCACGTACACCTGGGTGGTTGCGGAGTTGGGCTTCGATTTCGCCGGGCTCTACGCGGAAGCCACGGACCTTGACCTGTTGATCGACCCGGCCAAGGAATTCGATGGCACCGTCGGCGCGCCACTGGACGCGGTCGCCAGTGCGGTACATACGGGCGCCGGGGAGATCTGAAAAAGGATCGGTGAGGAAACGCTCTGTTGTGAGCTCCGGTGCATTGACGTAGCCGCGCGCTAAACCGGCGCCGCCTAGATACAACTCCCCGGGAATTCCAACTCCTACCGGTTGCAAATGGCTGTCCAAGATATAGGCGCGGTAGTTGGAAAGAGGCCGCCCGATAGGAACGACGGCGGCTGAGAGATCCGATTCAGTAGGAATGTGATAGGTCGCATCGATGCAGGCTTCCGTGGGACCGTACATGTTGACGACTTGGGTCTTTGGCAAGGCGCGCTTGATGCGTGCGACCAGAGCGCCGCTGAGAGGTTCGCCACCTAACATGAGACGTTTGAGGGCGAGTGAATCGGCAGGCGGGGCAGAATCGAGAATGGAATCGAAGAAAGATGGAACCGAGTTGATGTGCGTGACCTGGCGTTCAGCGAGAAAGCCCCAGAATTCGGCAGGCGCCATGGTTTTGAGATCTCCTGCGATGACGACGGTGGCGCCGCTGAGGAGCGGGAGGAGCAATTGGCCAATGGAGACGTCAAAGCCGACGGAGATTGCGGCTAGGACGCGGTCACCAGCGCTTAAAGGATCGTGACAGGCGCGGCGCGCGAAGGCTAGATTCACAGGAGCTGTGTGCGATATGGCGACACCTTTGGGCTTGCCCGTGGTGCCAGACGTGTAGATGATATAGGCGAGGCGATTCGGGTCTATCAGATGGGGAAGATCGGCGTCGCCTTTGAGGCCTCGAATGGAATCGAGGATCAGAAATGCACCGGCGTCCTGGGCCATGTAATCGAGACGGTCCTGCGGATAGGCGGGATCCAGCGGGAGATAAACGCCGCCTGCTTTTAGGATCGCGAGAAAAGCAATGACGGTTTCGGCAGAGCGCTCCAGGCGGACGCCAACAACACGTTCGGGTTCGACGCCGTTGGCGACGAGTTGGCGGGCGAGACGCGTCGATTCTAGGTCAAGAGCGGCATAAGTGAGGGGCGTACCATCTTTGCCGACGATGGCGATCGCGGTGGGTGTGCGCTGCGTCTGAGCTAAAAAGAGAGCGTCCAGCGTAGCCTGTTCAAAAGGAACTTCGGTGCGGTTCCAATCTTCGACCACCAAGTGGCGCTCACTGGGCGGCATGACACAAAGTGATTGGATGGGTGTATCCGGTGCCCGTTCGAGGAGGTCCAGTAGGCCTTCGACAGCGCGGTGTAAATATTGATTGACGCGAGTGGCCCCGGCTTTGGGATGCGCGAGCGCACGGATGGTGAAGAAGGAGTCTGAATCGTCGACCGCCATGCTGACGGGGTAGTTGGTGCGCTCGGAGGCGTGGACCATCTCGACGCCGGGCCACGGAGTTTCTTCAGCATCTTCAGGGCTGTAGCGATAGTTGAGCAGCGAGGAGAATAGGGGCGCTGGCGCCGGTACGGCACTGGCGCGCTGAGCCATGGCTAAAGGAGCGTGTTCGTGAGCCATTAATTCCGCGAGAAGCCTTTGCGCTGAGATGACAGATTGCCGAACGCCGGTTTTGTCTATGGCAAGACGAATGGGCAGAGTGTTGATGAACATGC
>Ga0302320_10030670_pt1 | contig 10233 bp, 9 predicted proteins | sample Bog_T0_3_FD_202130 | JGI IMG/M metagenome (GOLD analysis project Ga0302320, IMG submission 202130) | Peat permafrost microbial communities from Stordalen Mire near Abisko, Sweden - Bog_T0_3 | ecosystem: Environmental > Terrestrial > Soil > Wetlands > Peat | place: Sweden: Abisko, Stordalen Mire... | reverse complement strand
AACCGATAGCCGTCGGCGATCGCGTGGGCGTAGGCCGCGCGCATGACGTCGCGACCAGCGAAGGCGCAGACCAGCATGAACAGGGTCGATTTGGGCAGGTGAAAATTGGTCATCAGACCGTCCGCCGCACGGAACCGATAGCCGGGGGTGATGAAGATGTCGGTCTCGGCGGCGAAGGGCCGGACCTGGCCGTCAGGGTCTGCCGCGCTCTCGATCAGGCGCAGGGAGGTGGTGCCCACGCAGATCACCCGCCCGCCCGCCGCCCGCGTCGCGTTCACGGCCTCGGCCGCGGCGGCGGACACCTCGCCGTATTCGGCGTGCATCCTGTGCTGGGACAGGTCGTCGGTCTTGACCGGCAGAAAGGTGCCTGCGCCCACATGCAGGGTGACGAAGGCGAAGCCCGCGCCCCTGGCCTTCAGCGCGTCCAGCAGTTCCGGGGTAAAATGCAGCCCGGCCGTGGGCGCGGCCACCGAGCCGTCTAGTCGGGCGTAGACGGTCTGGTAGTCGGCGCGGTCGCGCTCGTCCTGCGCGCGTTTCGCGGCGATATAGGGCGGCAGCGGCATCAGGCCACGCTCGGCTATGGCCTGATCCAGCAAGGGGCCGGTCAGATCGAAGGCCAGCGTCACCTCCCCGCCCTCGCCCTTGGCCTCGATATGCGCGTCCAGCCGACCCACAAGACAGGCGCGATCGGCGCCCTCGCCGAATTCGATCCGGTCGCCGACGGCCAGCCGGCGGCCTGGCTTCATGAAGGCGGTCCAGCGGCTGGGCGACAAGCGTTTGTGCAACGTGGCCTCGACGGCCACCATGGAGTCCTCGCGCGGGCGCATCCCGTTCAGTCGCGCGGGGATCACGCGGGTGTCGTTGAACAACAAAAGATCGCCGGGCCGAAGCAGACTGGGCAGATCATGAACGTGAAGGTCCTGCAGCTCCGCGTCGGGCTCGACCAGCAACAGCCGCGCGCTGTCGCGCGGCTGGGCCGGCCGCAGGGCAATGCAGTCGTCGGGCAGGTCGAAATCGAAGTCGGAAAGGCGCATGGACCCGCTGCTCATCCCGGCGAACGCCGAGACCCAGATCATCAAGAGAAACCACTAAGATCACGAAGAAAACACACCCGCGCCTTGGTGATCTTCGTGTTCTTCGTGGTTCGAATTTCAGACAACCGGGCCAAACGATCTGGCTCCCGGAATTGGCCGGGATGCGCGGGGTTCAGCCCGCGACGTCCGCCGCCACCTTCATTGACACGATCTTGCCTGGCTGGCGCGGGGGCTCGCCCTTGGGCAGGGCGTCGACGTGCTCCATGCCTTCGGTCACCTCGCCCCACACCGTGTACTGATTGTCCAGGAAGGTGGCGTCGTCGAAGCAGATGAAGAACTGGCTGTTGGCCGAGTTCGGATTGCTCGAACGGGCCATGGAGCACACGCCGCGCACATGCGGCGCATCGGAAAATTCCGCCGGTAGGTTGGCTTTCTTGGAGCCGCCCATGCCCGTGCCGGTGGGGTCGCCGCCCTGGGCCATGAATCCCGGAATCACGCGGTGGAACACCACCCCGTCGTAGAAGCCCTCGCGCGCCAGCTCCTTGATGCGCGAAACGTGGCCGGGCGCCAGGTCCGGACGCAGGGCGATGGTCACCGGTCCGCTTTCAAGGGTCATGACAAGGGTGTTTTCGGCATCGGCGGCCATGGCGCGCTCCTTCTGATCATTGGGCCTTTTAGCGTCCAAGGCTCGGCTTGTCTCGCGGTCGAATTGGCTAAGGGAGCGTCGGAAGCTGCACGTCGCAGACAGAGAAAGAGCCGCCGTGCTGGGTCTTGTCGTAGGCGACCAGGGCTTTGAACGCGGCGCTGGTTGTGTCCAGCACTTGCACCCGGGTTTGTTGATCGGCCGGCAGATCGGCCATGACCCGCACGGATTTCATGTGATCGGGATGGGGCGGCGGCTCACCAAGGGCGAGGCTGCGCACGACGTCCAGGCCTACGAGCACCCGGCCGAAGGAGGTGTATTTCGCTTCGAGCCCATCGTTGAAGCCCCGCATGAGGAAGAACTGGCTGTCGGCGGAGTCCGGGTCGCCGGTGCGCGCCATGCCGGCCACGCCAGGGCACCACAGGCCCCAGGCCGGCACCTTGCCGTCGGCCATCATGATCATCAGGTCGCTGGACTGACTGCGAACTGGCATGGCCTTGAAGAAGCCGTCCTCCTGGCCTTGGCTGGACAGGGCGGGCGTGAAAGCCGTCTCGGGACCGCGACGGAAGGTGAACTCGGCCTTCAGATTGCCGTATCCCGAACTCCCGGTGCCGTCGCCCTTGGGATCGCCGCCCTGGGCCATGAAATCGTCGACCACCCGGTGAAACGTCAGGCCGTCGTAGAACTTGGCCCGTGCAAGCGTCTTGATGCGCGCCACGGCCGTGGGTGCGAGCTCGGGATACATCTCCACGATGATCCGGCCCTTTTCGGTGTCGATCACCAGCAGGTTTTGCGGGTCCGCCGTGCGGTAATCGGACGCGGTGAAGATCGGCGCCTTGGGCGGCTTGGCGGCCTGCGCGGGGGCGGCCAAAAGGGCGAGGGCCGCGACGGCCAGGATGGGCGAGTGTTTCATGCTGCGTTTCTCTAGCGGCTTCTTCTGCTCAAGCCAGCCAATTTGTGAGCGGCCTGCGGCCAAATTCAGACCCGGCCGACCTTGGCCAAGAGCCGTGTGGAGACATGGGGCGTCACGAAGCTGGAGATGTCGCCGCCCAGACGGGCGACTTCCTTGACCAGCCGCGCGGCAATGGCCTGATTGCCGACGCCCGCCATCAAGAACACGGTCTCGATCTCACGGTTGAGCTGCCAGTTGATCGCGGTCATCTGGAACTCGTATTCGAAATCAGCCACGGCGCGCAGGCCGCGCACGATGATTCCGGCGCCGACTTCCTCTGCGAAGTTCATCAGCAGGGTCTCAAACGGGCGCACCTCGATCTCGGCCACGCCGGAGAAGCGCCGGGTCTCCTCGCGCACCATCTCCACCCGTTCCTCCAGGGAGAACAGCGGCCCTTTGTCGCGATTGATCGCCACGCCGATCACCAGCCGATCCACCAGCTTGACGGCCCGGGAGATGATGTCGATGTGGCCGTTGGTGATCGGATCGAACGTGCCCGGATAGAGGCCGGTTCTGGTCTTCAAGCTGCTGCCCCCCTCAATCCGCGGTCAGTCAGAAGCCGCCTCGTCGTCAGGCCCTTCGTCCTCGTCCGATCCACCGTCCGCCTCGGCTAGACGCTCGACCGAGACCACGTGCTCGTCCTGCGCCGTGCGGAACAGGATCACGCCGCGCGTGTTGCGTCCAGCGATGCGGATGTCATCGACCGGAGCGCGGATAATCTGGCCCTGGTCCGACACCATCATGAGCTCGTCGCCGTGCTCCACGGGGAAGGCCGCCACCAGATGGCCGCCGCGCGACATATCGTGGGCGATCAGACCCTGGCCGCCGCGGCCGGTGCGACGATAGTCGTAGGCGGAGGTGCGCTTGCCGAAGCCTTCGGAATCCGCCGTCAGGATGAATTGCTCGGCCGCTTCCAGCTGGGCGATGCGTTCGGAGGTCAGATCGGTCTCGGGGCCGACATCCTCCGCCTCGTCCGCGACGGGGGTTTCCGCCTCGTCCAGCGCCTCGCCCTTGGCCTTCCGTAGGGCCGTGGCGTATTTCATGTAGGCGCGGCGCTCCTCGGGCGTGGAGTCCACCTTGCGCAGAATGGCCATGGACATGACCCGGTCGGCCTCGGCCAGGCGCACGCCGCGCACGCCGGTGGAGTCGCGGCCAGCGAACACGCGCACCTCGCCTACCGCGAAACGAATGCAACGGCCCAGCGCCGTAGTCAGCAGAACGTCCTGTTCGGCCGAGCAGATCGACACGCCCACGATGTGGTCGCCCTCATCCAGCTTCATGGCGATCTTGCCCGCGCGGTTGATACGCTGGAAGTCGCTCAGCTTGTTGCGGCGCACGCCCCCGCTCTGGGTGGCGAACATCAGGTCCTCGCGGTCCCACGCCGCCTCGTCCTCAGGCGCCTGCAGGATGGTGGTGATCGTCTCGCCTTGCTCCAGCGGCAACAGGTTCACCAGGGCCTTGCCGCGCGAATTGGGCAGGCCCACGGGCAGGCGCCAGACCTTCAGCGTGTAGACCTTGCCCTCTGAGGAGAAGAACAGGATCGGCGCGTGGGTCGAAGCGACAAACACGCGGACGACGGCATCCTCTTCCTTGGTGGCCATGCCCGAGCGGCCCTTGCCACCGCGTTTCTGGGTGCGATAGGTCGCCAACGGGGTGCGTTTGACGTAGCCGCCGTGGGTGACGGTGACGACCATGTCCTCGCGGGCGATCAGGTCCTCGTCTTCCATGTCCGCGTCGCCGTCGACGATCTGGGTGCGGCGCGGGATGGCGAAGGCGGCGCGCACCTCCGTCAGCTCCTGGCGGATGATGTCCAGCACCCGCTCGCGCGAGCCCAGGATTTCCAGGAAGCCGGCGATGGCGCCGGCCAGGCTGTTGGCCTCCTCGGCGATCTCCTCGCGGCCCAGGCCCGTCAGGCGCGACAGGGTCAGGGCCAGGATGGCGCGGGCCTGCTCCTCCGTAAGCCGCACCCGGTCCTCGCCGACGATCACCGTGCGCGGGTCGGCGATCAGGGCGATGAGCGGCCGCATGTCCCCGGTCGGCCAATCGCGGTCCGACAGGCGCTCGCGCGCCTCGGCCGGGTCCTTGGACGAGCGGATGATATGGATCACCTCGTCAATATTGGCCACGGCGATGGCAAGACCCACCAACACATGGCCGCGGTCGCGCGCCTTGGTCAGCTCGAACTTGGTGCGGCGGACCACCACCTCTTCGCGCGAGTCCAAGAAGCAGTCGATCAGGGTGCGCAGACCCATCTGCTCGGGCCGGCCGCGATTGAGGGCCAGCATGTTCACGCCGAAGGAGCTTTGCAGGGCGGTGAAGCGGTAGAGCTGGTTGAGGATCACCTCGCCCGACGCATCGCGCTTCAGCTCGACAACCACTCGCATGCCCTGGCGGTCGCTCTCGTCGCGGATGTCGGCGATGCCCTCGACGCGCTTCTCGCGCACCAGATCGGCGATGCGTTCGACCAAGGTCGCCTTGTTCACCTGATAGGGAATGGCGACGATGACGATGGCTTCGCGGTCCTTGCGGATTTCCTCGACGGACGCCACACCGCGCATGATCACCGAGCCGCGCCCGGTCATCAGGGCCTGGCGCGCGCCCGAGCGGCCGATGATCTCCCCGCCCGTGGGAAAGTCCGGACCCGGCACGATGTCGAGCAGTTCCTCCAGGCCGATGTCCGGGTTGTCGACCACGGCCAGGCAGGCGTCGACGATCTCGCCCAGATTGTGCGGCGGGATGTTGGTGGCCATGCCCACGGCGATGCCGCCGGCGCCATTGACCAACAGATTGGGGATGCGCGACGGCAGGACCATCGGCTCGGATTCCGAGCCGTCATAATTCTCCTGAAAGTCGACCGTGCCCTTTTCGATGTCCGCGAGCAGGGCCTCGGCCGCCCTCTCCATCTTGACCTCGGTGTAGCGCATGGCCGCCGGCGGATCGCCGTCGACCGAACCGAAGTTGCCCTGGCCGTCGATCAGCACCAGACCCATGGAGAAGGGCTGGGCCATGCGCACCAGGGCGTCGTAGACCGACTGGTCGCCGTGCGGATGGTACTTACCGATCACATCGCCGACCACGCGAGCGGACTTGCGGTACGAGCCGGCGTGGCCGTAGCCCTGCTCGTGCATGGAATAGAGGATGCGCCGATGCACGGGCTTGAGCCCGTCGCGCGCATCCGGCAGGGCGCGCGAGACGATCACGCTCATGGCGTAGTCGAGGTAGGAGCGTTTCAGCTCATCTTCGATCGCGATCGGAGCAATGCCCCCTCGCCGGTCCTCGGAGCCCTCGTCCGGGGTCGTTATGTCGCCGTCTTCGCTCAAGGTGTTCTGGAACTTTTAAAAGGAAGGAATCGCTGAGGATTGCCGTGGCGTTTTGATTAGCACCCCGGCGGCGGCGGCGCAAAAAATGCGCGCCGGGTGGGACGGATTTCGACGCGAGAGTCGCTGGCTGCGTGGCGGGCCCCCGCGCCGGCCTGCCCGCCAATCATGATAGCGGCGCTGGGCGATGAGCGGCCCCTCCGCGGAGGGCCGGTACACAAGCCGGTGTTCCCGGTTGATCCGCCGCGACCACCAGCCCGAGGGCGCGCCGCGCAAGGGTTCCGGCTTGCCCGTTCCCTCGCGGACGCACGCCTTGATCAGGCCATTGATGCGGGCCAGCAGTTTGAGGTCCCGTGACTGCCAGTAGATATATTCATCCCACGCCTGCCCACTGAAAATGAGCTTCATTCGGCCGGCGGGCGCAGCATCTCCACGACGCGCGGCCAATCGTGTCGTCCGCCTACCGCTCCAGCGCGCCCTTGCCCGCGATGATTTTTTCGCGGAACGCCTCGATCCGCGCTGTGCGGGTCGCCGATTGCTTGGCTTGGTTCAGGTTGAACATGTAGCTTTTCTGTCGGCCCGGCGTCAGGGCCTGGAATGCCTCGGCCAGTTCCGGGTCGGCGTCCAGCGCCTCGGTCAGTTCGTCCGGCATATCGATCTCGCGTTCCACCTTCGGCGGCTTGGTCCCCGCCTCGGCGTGATCCATCAGCTGTCGCAGATAGGCTCGGATCACCGACTCCATCTCGCCCACCTGCCCGACGGCCGTGAAGCGGAGCATACCCGGCGTCTGGCTGTTGGGGCCCTGCGGCTCCAATACGCCGTCAGTGTCGTTGATCAGGCCGGCGTTCATGAAGCTCAGCCGGAAGTCGCCTCGAAACGCGCCGAAGATCGCGATGTTGCGCCCGGCGTGCATGTAGCAGGGGTGCGCCCACTTCACCGTTTCGTCCAAACCCATGTCGAGACAGATCCGGCGAAGGTCGTTCAGCCCATCGATCCAAGGCCGCGTTGAGCAATCCGGCGTCGCGAACCGCTCGCACCGGCCGCAGCCCTTGGTGAAGAAATCATCGGGATCGGTGATCATCGCCATCTGGGCTCAATTCCTGCCGTGGAGCGCGGGCCATGGCAACGGCAGGTTTTCCCCTCCAGCCTCGCCCGGAAGGTCCGCTTGTGCGAACGCCACCGCTCACGCCCCAAGCGCAACAACCCTAGAAGGGAATCTCGTCGTCCAGGTCCGCGCTGAAGGTTTCGCGCGGGCCTGAGCTCTTGGCCTGGCCGCCGGCCTGATAGCCGCCGGAGGACGCGTAGTCCTCGCCCGAGCCGCTCTCGGCGCCGCCGCCACGCCCGCCCAACATGGTCAGTTCCCCGCGGAACTTCTGCAGAACGATCTCGGTGGAGTACTTCTCCGCCCCCTGCGCGTCGGCCCATTTGCGGGTCTGCAACGAGCCTTCGATGTAAACCGTCGAGCCCTTCTTCAGATAGTTCTCGGCCACCTTCACCAGGTTCTCGTTGAAGATCACCACCTGGTGCCACTCGGTCTTCTCCTTGCGTTCGCCCGATGACTTGTCGCGCCAGGATTCGGAGGTCGCGATGCGCAGATTCGCCACACGGTCGCCCGAGTTGAGGGTGCGGATTTCTGGGTCCTTGCCCAGATTGCCCACCAGAATGACCTTGTTGACGCTTCCCGCCATCACACCCTCGTCTTGTGCGTTTCCGCGCCTATGCGCGGTCCAGACGCGACCCTAGCGGGCGCGCGGCGTCTGTCAATGTTCTATTAATGTTCCCGATGCGACAGCGGCGGCGCGCGTTCCCTTAGAGACTATCGCCTGGGTCGCACGCGACGAATTGGGAACTTATCATGGCCGAGCTTGTTTATATCGCGCAGGCCGAGGCTTGGGTGCGTATAAAGCATCGCCTGAAACTTTATAGGCCACCCATCCGGACACAGAACCCATGGCTGATCCAAAATATATGAAGAACATTGCTGATATATTTGAGGAAAATGACCAAGCTCTGCTGTCGGCATGGTCTGACTTACTGAAAACATCTGGAGCGGGAAGTGTTGGCGCAGGGGCAAGGATTAAAGACGCTGAACTTCAGACGCAGTGCCGGTCCTTTATCGGAGCCTTGAAACGGGCGTTGGCTTCGGATCAGGCCACGGATATCGCTGGCGCCGGTTATCAGGACGTCCGCGACTTACTGGGCGAAATCTCTCACGCGCGGGCCATACAGGGTTTCAGCCCAACCGAGACCGCAAGCTTCGTGTTTTCCCTGAAGGAACCGATCTTCGACCTCTTGCGCAAAGCGTATGCCCAGGACGGATTGGCTCTGGCCGAAGCGACGGCGACGGTTTCGGACTTGCTCGACCAACTCGGGCTTTTCACCACCGAGGTCTACCAGCGTAGTCGCGAGGAGGTGATCGTGCGCCAGCAGCAGGAGATATCCGAGCTGTCCACTCCGGTGGTCGAGCTTTGGGAAGGCATCCTCGCCCTGCCATTGATCGGCACGCTCGACTCCTCGCGCACCCAGGTGGTGATGGAGAACCTGTTGCAGGCCCTGGTCGATCGAGAGGCGGAAATCGCCATCATCGATATCACCGGCGTGCCAACGGTAGACACCCTTGTCGCCCAGCATTTGCTCAAGACCATCGCCGCCGCCCGCCTGATGGGAGCGGATTGCATCGTTTCCGGCATTCGTCCTCAGATCGCGCAGACCATGGTGCACCTGGGTGTTGAATTGAGCGTGGTGTCCAAGGCCTCCCTGGCCGACGCCTTTGCGCTTGCTCTCCAGCGAACCGATCGGGTGGTCGTCAAGACCAGGTCCCTGGTGAAGGCCTAGCCTCCATGGATCGCGTCCCGATCCTGAAGCTAGGCAATGCCCTGCTGGTGACGATTCAGGTCGACATGCACGACCGTCTGGCCACCGCCTTGGAAGAAGACCTGTCGGCCAAGATCGTTTCGAGCCGCGCCAAGGGCGTGGTGATCGACATCTCGGGTCTGGATATCGTCGACTCATTCATGGGCAGAATGCTCGACAACATCGCCGCCGTGTCGCGGATGTTGGACGCCGAGACAGTAGTGGTCGGCATGCGTCCGGCGGTCGCGATCACTTTGGTGGAGCTGGGGCTCGAATTAAACGGCATTCGAACGGCCCTCGATCTCGAGCGTGGCATGAAGATGATTCAGGCCCGGCTTGAAGAGGGTCGCGACCGGGACGAGACCCTGGCCGATGTCGAGTGAAACTCTGCCGATCCAGACCTCCGACGACGTTGTCCGGGTCCGCCAACGCGTCCGTCAGCGCTCCGTGGAAGCTGGTTTCAGCCTGGTGGACCAGACCAAGATCATCACGGCGGCCAGCGAACTAGCGCGCAACACCCTGGACTACGGCGGCGGCGGCACGGTGACGGTCGACATGGTGCAAATGGGCTCCAAGCGCGGCCTCAGGCTGACGTTTGAAGACAAGGGCCCGGGCATCGCGGACATAGAGCGGGCGTTGACGGACGGCTTTACCTCCGGCTCTGGACTGGGACTCGGTTTGAGCGGCGCCAAGCGGCTGTCAAACGAATTTGAAATCCATTCGGTCGTCGGAGAAGGCACCCGAGTTGTTATTGCGCGTTGGAAATAGCGATGCGCGCCATTTCCGTTCACGAAGATACTCAGGTCGCCGAAGCGCGACGCGCCGCCGTTTTCCAGGCGCAGACCTTGGGTTTCGACCAAGCCAATCAAGGGCGTGTGGCGATCGCCTGCACCGAACTGGCGACCAATCTGATCAAGCACGGCGGCGGCGGAGAACTGCTGATCGAGGCTTTCGCCGATGGGGCCGAGGCGGGCGTGGAGCTAATGGCTCTGGATCGCGGTCCGGGGATCGCTGATGTCAACGCAGCCCTCCGGGACGGACATTCCACGTCCGGCACCCCGGGCAATGGCCTGGGCGCCGTGTCCAGGCAGGCCAATGTGTTCGACATCTATTCCCGGCCTGGGGCGGGGTCAGCGATTCTGGCCCGCCTCTATCCGACCTCGGATCCCCGGCGCGCGATCCGAGCGCCGCGGGCGTCCGCGGTCTGCCTGCCAAAACTTGGCGAAGAAGCGTGCGGCGACGCCTGGTGGGTTCGCGAGGATGGCCTCGGCCTCGGCCTGATCGTGGTTGACGGCCTGGGCCATGGTCCGCTGGCGGCTACGGCCGCGCACGAGGCCATCAAGGTCTATAAGGCGTCGAACGGGCTGGATGCGACGGAGACCATCGCCCGCATCCACCAAGCGCTGCGCCCCACGCGGGGCGCCGCGGCATCGA
>Ga0302320_10030669_pt1 | contig 10233 bp, 8 predicted proteins | sample Bog_T0_3_FD_202130 | JGI IMG/M metagenome (GOLD analysis project Ga0302320, IMG submission 202130) | Peat permafrost microbial communities from Stordalen Mire near Abisko, Sweden - Bog_T0_3 | ecosystem: Environmental > Terrestrial > Soil > Wetlands > Peat | place: Sweden: Abisko, Stordalen Mire... | reverse complement strand
TGGATGTCGCCGCCGTTGGCTTTGTAGATGTGGCCCTGCATCAACAAGCCGAGCACGAACAAGGTTCCGATGGAGACGAGCAGTAACAGGCCGCGAATCCAGCGTTTTTGAATGATGTGCCCGGCACCGGGAATCAGCCAGCCCACGGCAGGCGCGATTACAGACATCATGCTGGCGGGCTGCGCCGGTTCGGCGGTTTTAGTCTTGGCTGGGATTGAATTTGCCATCAGATGATTACGATCTCGCGTTGAATGTTGCCGGTGACTTCCGCCGATTTGGGCCGGACCAGCATGTTGATCTCGCTGCGCACGCCGAACTCCGGCAGATAAATTCCGGGTTCGATGGAGAAGCAAGAGTTGGGAAGGATCTGGCGCTCGTCGTGGATTTCCAGGTCGTCCATGTTGGCCCCATTGGCATGGACGTCGGTGCCGATGGAATGTCCGGTGCGGTGAATGAAATAATCGCCGTAGCCTTTCTGCTTGATGTAGCCACGGGTGGCGCGATCCACCTCCCACCCAGCGATGCGGCGCCCGGCGTTGATGGCGTCGGTTACGGTCTTGATGCCCGCGTCGCGTGCATCGCGGACAATCTCGAACACTTCGCGGATGCGGTCGGACGGGGCCTTCCCGAGAAAGCCCATCCAAGTGATGTCATAGTACACCGCTCCCGGAGTGTTTTTCTTTCCCCACACGTCGAGCAGCACCAAATCGTTTTCGCGAATGGGAACGGGGTGATCGGCGCGCGGCTCGTAGTGCGGGTTTCCGGCATTGGCGTTGACGGCTACGATCGGCGGATCGTCGGTAAGCAGGTTCTCGCGGCGAAACGCTTCCATAAACCACTGCTGGATTTCATGTTCCGTGGTTCCACCGCTGCGGGTGCGCCGGCCGATTTCCTTAAAGGATGCAGACACGATCGAATCCACGCTGTCGCGGGCGGCAAAGTGAGTTTTGATTTGGTCTTCGCTCCAGGTCGCTTCGAACTGTGCGATCAGGTCGGCGGCGCTGACCACGTTCTTACCCAATCCGCGCAGTAACTCAATGGTGCCACCATCGACCAGAGAGATAGTGAAGACGATGTTGTTGGGCGAATACTGCATGGCGATGTCGCGGTAAGGTGCGAGCATCGACTTCAGGGTGTCGAATAGCTCCTGCCAGCCGGAATACTGGCGCTTGCTTCCGGGGAGGGAATCGAGGTGGCCGGCTTCGATTTTGTGGACCAGCTTTACGGGTTCGCCCTGCGCCGGTATCAGGTAAAACCAGCGGCGCGTGACCATCAGCCCCTCTGGCAAACCGAGCACGCGATAGGCGATGGGATCGCGATGATGGTGGTCGTAGAACAGCCACGCGTCGATGTTGCGTTCGCGCAGCGCAGATTGAATGGCAGCGAGGTCCATGGGCAAACGTCTATTGTAAACAATGGGAGGGATTTGGGCGAATCGGGGATGCGGCGACTGGTGCTCTAAACTGTGAACGCTGTGGGCTGATTCCTTGCTAAACTACGCCACACGACTACTCCAATGTCCACGATGACTGAAGCGATAACAAGCAAACGCGTGCGCATCGAATCGATCGATGTGGTGCGCGGCGTCATCATGATTTTCATGGCGCTCGATCATACGCGGGACTTCTTCGGTGTCCCCGGAGTAAGTCCAACCGACCCCGCTACCACGACGATTCCGCTATTTTTTACGCGCTGGATCACGCATTTCTGTGCGCCGGTTTTCTTCCTGCTCACCGGCACGGGTGCTTATCTTTCTCTGCGCAAGAAATCAAAAGGCGAGTTGTCGCGATTCCTTTTCACGCGCGGGCTGTGGCTGATCTTTCTGGAACTCACCGTGACGCGCTGTCTTGGCTGGCAGTTTAACTTCGACTACCACGTGACGCTGCTTCTAGTTTTGTGGGCGCTGGGCTGGGCGATGATTGTACTTTCGGCGCTGGTTTATTTGCCGGCCGCCGTGGTCGCGACGTTCGGCGCGGTGATGATCGCAAGTCACAATTTGCTTGACTCCGTGCAGTCTTCCAACCCGCTCTGGTCGATTCTGCATTCGCCGAACTTCATCGTGAACAATCCGGGGCGGATTATTTTTGTCACCTACGCACTCATTCCTTGGATCGGAGTTACAGCTGCGGGCTACGGGCTGGGACAAATCTATCGCTGGCCGTCGGAGCGCCGGAAGGCGTTTCTGCTGCCGCTGGGCATTGGCTTGGTGGTAGCCTTCTTCATTTTGCGTGGCGTCAATATCTACGGCGATCCGTCGCGCTGGAACACGCAGAGATCCGCCGCTTTTACCGTGCTCTCGTTTCTGAATACTACGAAATATCCGCCGTCGTTGCTCTATCTGCTGATGACGCTGGGTCCGGCAATGCTTTTCTTATGGGCGGTCGACGCCGGAACACCGGGATGGCTGCGGCCTGCGCTCACCATTGGCAAAGTGCCGATGTTTTACTACCTTCTGCACATCCCTCTGATCCACCTGATTGCAGTCGGAGTGTGTTATGCGCGTTACGGGCAAGCGCATTGGATGTTCGAGTCGCCGGGCCTCGGCGAGTTTCCCATTACTCCGCCACCGGGTTGGGGATACTCGTTGCCGATTGTCTATCTGGTTTGGGCTTGCGTCGTGCTCACGCTTTATCCGCTGTGCCTCTGGTTTGCAGGCTTAAAACAACGACGCAGTGACGCCTGGCTGAGTTATTTCTGAGTTGAAGGATTATCGCGGCTTGCTTTCTCGAAAGCCAGTATCCGCTTTCTCGCCGCGGGCGGCAGAGTTTCGCAGGCCGTTCGCAACACAAGACGCGGAGCGCGGCCGCGGATCTTCATTAGATACGGAACTGTTCGCCTGGCGTCAAACTTGGCGGTCTCGCGCAACAGCCAGCCTAATCCCTTCTGCACCATGTCATCTTCGTCGGTGAGAAGCGAGTCGGAAAGTTTCCTGATCTCCGGGAAAAACAGTCTGGCTCTCGCACCGCGAATCAGCGCAACACATGCGGCTCTCCGATGCCAGCGGTCCGCGGACTTCGCCCAGCGGAAAACTGCTTTTGCGCGCACAGGTTGGGCGGCGATCATCGGAGCGATCAGATCATGCACCAGCGCGTCATGGTCCGCCCAGCTGCTGATGCGGTCAAGCCAGGACTCGAACAGCTTGAACTCGCTATCACGAAACTCAGCATCAAGTTTCTCCAGTAAGAAGACGGCGGCAACTTTTTCTTCCAGCACTGAGCCGACGAACAACTGATCGGCAACCTTGATCAGAAAGTCGAGGCCGCGCGATTTTCTCACTTCCCGCCGAAAAAGGACCGCTGCACGGCGCAAGTCCGCCGTATACCAGCCGTGTGATGTGACTTCATCTTTGAAGAACCACTGCACGCCCGAGGCGTGCTCGGCGGAGCCGCCAGTTTTCAGAGCGCGGCGAATCTGTGCAGCGACTTCCGTGGGTGAGCCCGTGGAGGAGGCTGCCGACGGTTGAGTTGTTGAACGCTCTGGCATGATGTCGCACTCTATCCTGTGGCAGCAGCCGCGACTCTGAAATATTTGTCGTACACCCAGAGCAGTGCCGTTGTAACCACGCCTACGGCGGTTACGGTCCACCAGACGCGTTCCGGTTGGTGCGTGACCTCTCCGAAGTGATGCATGAGCGTGCCGCCGAACCATCCACCGATCAGCGATCCGATCCCGATTGGCAAGAATGCGAAGCCCATGTAGGTGCCCTGCTGTCCCGGAGGTGCAAGCAGCGCGATGTATTCATAGTAGCGGGGCTGCTGAATGATTTCGCCCAGCGCCAGTACGAACAGCGAGAGGATCGCGCCCCAGATTGTCGGCCGGAAGGCGAGGATCAACCAAGAAGCAGAGGTGACCAATGTGCCCAGGGTGATGGCCTGAAAGGCGGGAATCCGACGCGTCAGGAAGTTCACCAAGAGGGTTAAAAAGATTACGACGACGCCGTCGGTAACGAGAACGAGTTCGACGTTAGCCTGCGGGTTGATGTAGCCGTGAATGTAGCCGGGCAGGCTGATGTACTGCTGCCAGAATACGATCCAGTATCCGGTAAACAGCACGAGGAACCACATGAAGCGGCTGATGCCGGCGAGCACCAGCACGAGGAGCCCGGCCCATATCCACCAGGGCACGCTGAACTGGGGATAAATCCACAGGCCGATGCGAAGCAGTAGGGCGATCGTCAGCACGGGCAGCACTAGCCGGTAGTTGCCGACTACGACGCAGAAATTTCGTGCGACGGTCGCGATCGAGGGCGGAGGCGCGTCGCCAGGCTTGCGCGGCTCGCGGAAGAAGAACAGGACCACGAAGAACATCGCGAAAACGAACAGCGCCGAGACCCGATAAACACTCTCAACGCCGAGGTGACGATGAGCCCAGGATGCGAACAACGGTCCGGCAGCGCCGCCGATGTTGACCATGGTGTAGTAAATGGAATATCCGATGGAGCGGACGTTTTCTTTGGAAGCGCGGGCCGTGGTGCCGACGACGCAAGGCTTTACCAGCGAGATGCCGAGTGCGGGAAGGATGAGGATGAAGCCAACAAACAGACTGAGCGGCACGGCATTGCGTACCGGCGCCAGCCAGGACGCACCGATGGAGCCAATCAAGAAATAGGCGGCGGCGAGAATGAGATATGCCATCGAAAGCGCGCGGCGAAAGCCGAGGCGATCGGCGGCGGCGCCACCGAAGATGGCGAGAAACCATACCATGCCGCCGAAGATGCCGGTCAGGGTTCCGGTCTGCTCGGCGGAGAAGTTCAGGCGCTCCTGCAGGTACAGGGCAAGAGAAGCGAAAGCGCCGTAGTAAGAAAGGCGCTCGAAGATCTCGCTGATATTCGCGACCCAGAAGGGACGCTCGAAGCCGGTGCGGATCTCATGCAAGCGTTCGGAAAAACTCAAGACTGGCTCCCCTGGTGACTGGTGTGGCGCGTCCCTTTGAAAAGCGCTGGCCCTCGCCCACGTCTACACTCCAACGCGCTGCCTGACTTCTTCGGCTGAAAGTCCGATTACGCGAATGACTTTTTGCCGACTGCTCTGGCCGGAGGCAATGGTAACGGAAGAGCGCGGTACCTTCAAAAGTTTTGCGCAGAATTCGATGCAGGCCTGGTTGGCCTTCCCATCGATCGGCGGCGCGGTAAGAGAAACTTTGAGCGCGTCGCCGAGTTCGCCGGTGATGGCGTTTTTCTTGGCGCGGGGATGGACCTTGACTGCAAAGGTCACTCCCTCAGGCGTTTCATGAATGGCAAGCATAGACCCTCAGCACAGAAACACGGAGAAAATCTAAAGCTAGGGTCTGTTTTTCTCTGTGTCTCTGTGACTCTGTGGTTAAGCCTTTATCCTTTCCCCGAAGATGGCTGTGCCCACGCGCACGCAAGTCGATTCCTCTTCGATCGCTATTTCGAAATCGTGTGACATGCCTATGGAAAGCTGGTCCATGGCGACGGATGGCAGCTTACGCGCGGCAATCGTATCGCGCAATTCGCGGAGCTTGCGAAAGTAAGATCGCGCGCCTTCGGGGTCGTCGGTGAACGGAGGCACGGTCATCAGTCCTAGGAACACTAGCCATTCCAGCCGAGGCGCTCCCGTCATTAATTCTTCGAGTGCGGGCGAATCCGGCGCTACGCCACTCTTCGCAGCTTCGCCTCCGACGTTGATTTCGATGAGCACATCCAGTTTCTTGCCGAGTGCGCGCGCCGCAGCGTCCAGCTTCTTCGCCAGCTTGAGCGAATCGACGGAATCCACGGAGTGAAACAACTCCGCGGTCTTCGCCGCTTTGTTGGTTTGAAGATGTCCGATCATATGCCACTCGGCGTCACGCAAATCCCGAAGAGCGTCGAACTTACCGGCAAATTCCTGGACGCGGTTTTCTCCGAATACTCGAAGCCCGGCGTTGTAGGCTTCGCGGATGCGCTCCGGCGGCTGCGTCTTGCTGACGGCCATCAGAGTAATGTCGTCGGGGCTTCGTCCGGCGCGGCGGGCCGCAGCGGCGATGCGCTCACGCACTGCGGCAATATTTTCGGAGATCGACATAGCAGGCAAAGAAGAATGCAGAAGTTAGAAGGCAGAATGCAGAAGTAATACCCGAATCCCACTTCTGCATTCTGACTTCTAACTTCTGCATTCAGGTTCTTGATTACATGATTGCCGTGGGTGGTGCCGGTTCCTCCGGAGTGCCGGCGTTCGCCAGCGGCACGCGCACCATCACAAAGATCAGCACGGCCAGCGCTGCCAGAGCCACCCAGAATGAAGGCGTCCAGTGGATCAGAGTCACATCCTTGCCCGACCCTACGAGCCCGGCGATGACCAGGCCGCAAAGCGCCTCGCCCGCGATCAGTCCTGAAGCGGTGAGCACGCCCGCGTTTTCTACGCGAGCCTTTTGCGCATCGTTGAGGCCACGACGGTCGCGAAGTTTGTCGGTGAGCCAGCGGATCACGCCACCCACAAAGATGGCAAACGTGGTCCCCAGCGGCAGATACATTCCGACCGCAAACAGCATCACGCTCTTCACTTCAATCAGGATCATGGCAATGCCCAGCAGGATTCCCACAATCACCAGCGGCCAAGCCATGTCGCCGCCAACAATGCCCTTGGACAACATGGCCATCAGTCCAGCCTGGGGAGCGGGCAGCGCCGCGCTGCCGAAGTGGTATGCCTTATCGAGTATGGCCAAGGGAAAAAACAACACCAGGGATGCCACCACAACGCCCAACAAGTCGCCGATCTGCATCTTAGACGGCGTGCCGCCAAGGATGTGGCCGACTTTCAAATCCTGTAGCATCTCGCCCGCGACGGCCGAGGACACGCAGACCACCGCCGCCACTCCCAGAACAGCCGCCACGCCGCCCGTACCCGAGACTCCGAGCGCGACCATCAACAGAGCGGCAATCACCAGCGTGCACAGGGTCAGCCCCGACACGGGATTGTTCGACGATCCGATCATGCCGACCAGGTTTCCGGAAACCGCGGCGAAGAAGAAACCCAGAACGATCATCACCAGCGCCGCTACCACGGAAGCGGTAATGACTTGCGAGTTCGAAAGATTGCCTGCGCTGCCGATGAAATAGTAGTAGAGGGCAATCATGGCCAGGAACACGACGCCGATGCCGGCAAAAATCGCCTTGGCCGGAAGATCGCGCTCCGTACGGTTCGTGGCTTCATGCACCGCAGCCGATTTCTTCAGATCCGAAACGGCGCGGGCCATACCGACACCCAACTGCTTGCGCATTTTGAACAGCGTGTAGGAAGCTCCTACCAGCATTCCGCCGACGGCGATGGGACGGACGATCGAGTAGTAGATGGCCCCTGCCAGCAGCGGCCATGCGATGGTTTGTCCGGCGGGTTGTGTGGCCTGAATATACGGGCCAATGGTGAAGGTTAGGAGTGGAACCAGCAAACCCCAAGCCAGCACGCCTCCGGCAAAATTCAGCGCGGCCAGCCGCGGACCGATGATATAGCCCACGCCCAGATACGCCGGACTGATGTCGGGCGCCGTTAGCAGGGTTGCGCCGCCGGTGATAGTCGTCGCCACATTCGGATTCGTACTGGTGCGCAGCAACAGCTTCTTGCCGAGCGCACTGATGGTGAGAGGAAAGGTATTGTTGGCCGAGAAAACATTGATCGCGCCCAGCAGGTACATGAATCCGCCGAAGCCCATATTGGCAAACAGAATCTTGGCGGCCTTGGCGCCTTGCTGCCCGGCTTTGTGAATCTCCGAAGCGGCCACTGATTCGGGATAGGGGAGGTCGGCATCTTCCACCATCACGCGCCGGAGCAACGTAACAAACAGAATTCCCAGCGTACCGCCGATCATCATCAGGGCAACGGAGTTCCAATATTTTTCCCGGGTCAGCCCCGGCCACAATCCCGCCATGACAAAAGCCGGAATCGTGAACACTGCGCCGGCCGCCACCGACTCGCCAATCGAGCCCACGGTTCGTGCGATGTTTTCTTCGAGCAGCGTCCCTTTCATCAGCCGCAGCAGTGCCATGCCGATCACGGCCGCGGGATAGGTTGCGGCAATTGTCATTCCCGCCTTTAGCCCGAGATAGGCATTGGCGGCCCCGAGAATCGCCGTCATCACCAACCCGATGAGCACGGCACGAAAAGTGAACTCCTTCATCTCCATGGTTTCGGGGACGTAAGGAACGTGTTTCTTGGGGACCGGTGGGGCGACCGTGCTCATGGGCGAAATCCTCGCAAAGGTGGGTTGAGACCCAATTCTCTAAAACTTGTTGGCGAAACACAGGAACCGCGCACGTTAGCATGCGGGCGGCCTGCATTACAAGTGGGACGCGGCCCAGCATGGTTGGAATCCGCACCCGGGCCTTGGAACCGTCCCTACCACGAAACGCTTCCTGCATCTAAGATAGAACGATGCGCCAAATGGGCCCACCGGAGCTGGCAGAGACCGAACCACCCCTCGCGGACCTCCGCCTGCTGATCGCACCCGAACCCCGGCATCGCGTCTTCCTGCGGAATCTTCGCGATCTGCTTCGCCGACGCGAAGACGCTCCTCTGCATCTGCAATCCGCTCCCGCGGCTTTCTGGCCTGATGTCTTCGTCGACCGCCGGCTGCCCTGGCGCCGCTTCCTGCAGTCCGGCGCGTATCATGCGATGGCGCTCGCCATGATCTGGGCGGGATCGCGCTTCCTTGCCTTGCAGCCCCACGCCACGCCTCTGCCCACGTTCACCCATGCCGACGTGGTGTACTACACGCCCTCGGAATATCTGCCGCCGCTCGACACTCGCCGCCCAACCGCCGACCATCCGCGCAAGGCCGATCCGGAATTCTCGGCTCAGCCCATCATTTCCGTGCCGCCCCAGGCCGATAATCGCTCGCAGACCATCGTCACCGCGCCCAACGTCCAGTTACAGCGCGACGTTGCTTTGCCCAACACGGTAGCCTGGTCCGACACGCCGCGCTTGCCGATTGCGCCCGCTCCCACCGTGCTGGCATCTGAGATCACGCGGCTCGCGCCGCACATGGATCGCTCCGTGATTGCGCCGCCCCCGGAGGTGGACAATACATCGCGGAAAGCCATGCGAGCTCCCGAGTCATCCGTCGTCGCTCCTCCGCCCGACCTGGATGCCGCCTCTCACCGCCGCCTTGGCGAACTCAACGTCGGACACAGCACCGTTATCGCGCCCGCCCCGCAGCTTTCTCTCGACGAACAGCGCACAGCTCAAGGACGCTCCGGTCCGCGCGGACATGCTGCGCAGGTCATCGCTCCGCCACCTTCGCTGGGAAGAACCTCCGGCGGCTCGCGCTCCGGCGGAGGCATGGTCGCCCTCAGCCTGCATCCCGCGGTGGGCGCGCCGCCCGTGGCTGTGGCCGGCAATCGCCGCGGCACTTTCTCCGCCACTCCGGAAGGACATCGCGGAGCCTCCGGCGCTCCCGGCAGTTCCACCGGCGCTGCCACGGCGAGTGGAGTGGGATCCACCGGCAAAGGAGCCGGCACCTTGCCCTCCGGACTCTACGTCGGCAAGAACTCGAGCGCCAACTCCGTCAACCCAAATCTGATCGCCGGCATGCGTGCGCCGCACGTCTCGCGGACTCAGCAGCCCGAAGGCGACAGCAAACTTTCGGAACCAGAGCGCGCCGTGTTCGGCGACCGCAAGATCTACTCGATGAGCCTGAACATGCCCAACCTCAACTCCGCCGGAGGCAGTTGGATCATCCGCTTCGCCGCGCTCAAATCGGAATCGAGCTCTGGCAGGCCTTCTTCTGCCGACGCGGCTCCCGACGATCTGGCCTCGCCGGTGGCGACCAGTAAGGTCGATCCCGCTTACCCGCTGGAACTGATGAAGCAGAACGTGAGCGGTACCGTCATTCTCTATGCCGTCATCCTCGCCGATGGTACGGTAGGCCGGGTGCGCGTGCTGCGCAGCGTCGACGACCGTCTCGATCGATTCGCCAGCCAAGCCGTTGCCAAATGGCAATTCCAGCCCGCCACAAAAAACGGAAATCCGGTCGCTGTCGAAGCCACTTTCTGGATTCCCTTCCGCCCCGCACGCGCGGGATCGGGCTTCTGAGGGCGGGCCAGCCTCGAAGCGGCGACAGAATGCAGCCCACGGCGCAAGCCGTGGGTCGCTTTACCCATACCGGGGGCTGGCCCACCTTTGCGTCGCCACGACTCAGGCTGCCCCTCGATAAGAACGAAGGCGCTGTCAAGGACAAAGATATCCTGAGCAGTGCCGGGCACCGCTTTTTTTCGCCAGAGGGGTTGAGGACCAAGACTCT
>Ga0302320_10030668_pt1 | contig 10233 bp, 10 predicted proteins | sample Bog_T0_3_FD_202130 | JGI IMG/M metagenome (GOLD analysis project Ga0302320, IMG submission 202130) | Peat permafrost microbial communities from Stordalen Mire near Abisko, Sweden - Bog_T0_3 | ecosystem: Environmental > Terrestrial > Soil > Wetlands > Peat | place: Sweden: Abisko, Stordalen Mire... | reverse complement strand
TGCTGCGCCAATTCACTCTGCGGGAGCCACTGGAGAATATGAGCGCCGACGTGCGCCGCGATTTCGCCGAATCCAGAGCGCAGCTTGCCGACCCCAAAGACCGGCAGCGGATGGACCGGCTGACGGATTCTCTTACATCGCTGCGCCGCCTGGATGCTCTGCGCTACCTTCACGGGACGCTGAAGTCGTGGCTGCTTCCGCATGTCATTGCGACTTCGCTCATGCTGGCGCTGCTGGTAGTTCACATTTTCCAGGTGGTATACGGAATCCGATGACGACACCCACGGGACTATTTCGCATCAAGCGTCTGGACCGCGCCGTAAACGATGTCCGCATTGAGAGCGACGGTCTCACCATCGGCCGTCTGCCGGGCAACGAACTCGTGCTCAATCATCGCGGGGTCGACGAAACGCACGCCGGCATCAAGATGATCGAGGGACGTTACTGGATTTTCAACCTGTCCAGTAACAACGGCATTATTCTGAACCGGAAGCTGGTCGAGCGGAAGGAGATCCTCAATGGAGACTCCCTGCAGATCGGTCCCTTCCTGCTTCGTTTCGAAATTGAGCCAGGCGTTCTCGATATCACGGTGGAAGTGGCCGCGGGCTGGGTAAGCGAGGACGCCAGCCCGAGCACGGAGGGCGCCGATCTTCCGGAGGCCTTGTCGCTTGAAGTGTTCTGGGACAAGCGAAAGCGCGAATCGGGCAAAATTACCGATGAGACCGTTTTGAATCCCAAGGGCACGCGTAAGCTTGGCAAGGCGCTGGCCTGCTGGGCGCCCACCCTCGATCTGCAGCAGCCCTGGCGCTGGGGTTGGTTCATCTGGGGCGGTCTGGCGGCACTGCTTTTCGGGCTCAGCGCGCTGGCCGCATGGCACGGGGCGTATTCACCGGGCGAACTGGCTTCTCCCCACAAGGCTGCGACGCTGGCCAACCATACGATAGCCACGCGCGCGGCGGCCGGAGCCTGTTCCACGTGCCATTCGCCACTGGCTTCGATGGACAACCAGTGTTTATCCTGCCATCGCGTGGCGGAATTTGCCGAGGCAATTTCACCGGCGCACGCGAAAGCAGGCATGACGTGCGCCAGTTGCCATCGCGAGCACAGCGGAGCCGATCCGCGCGCTGGATTGATGACCGATGGCGTATGCCTCAATTGCCATACCGATAACGCGCCGGTAAAAGAAGGGCATCGCGCGGGTGCGGTGCTGGGCGCGCCCCATCCGGTGACGAAAGGCTATCCGGTAGTGAACGGCGCGTGGAAATGGAAGGGACTCAGCGCTGCCGTCTGGAAGGCCAAGGGACTCCCGGAATCCTGGGCACGGCGTCCCGCGTCCGAGCAGTTCCATGCGGTGCATCGTGCTGTGCATATACCCGCCGCCGGCAAAGGCCGCATGGATTGCGATGTCTGTCACGGCGCGGGAACTCCGAAGAAAGAAGACCGGCCCCTGGCGCTGCTCGCATCCTGCGGCGCGTGCCATGTTTCCTCCGGACCCGAGGCGGCATCGAGCGCGGGGTGCGTCAGTTGCCATCCGCCGCATGGTTCGACTCGCGAAGCTGAGACTGTGCTCTCCGGAGTACACGGCGATTTCCGGCTGTTGCACCAGCAGGCGGAGGCGGAACGAGCGGCTCTTATTCACACCGCGCCGACGCCGTTAAAGGCGGTGGCCGCACGGGTCGGCGGGCTGCCATGGGTGGGCTGGATCGGCATGCTGTTTGTGCCCGCCATCGTTTCATTTGTCGTTCTTTCTCAGACCAGAACGCGCCTGCGTTCGACCTTGGCCGCCGTGCAGTCTGAGGCGCGCCCTGTGGTTTCCGAGAACGCGCGGGATACCGGGCCGCGCTATCCGCATCCGGTGGTCGATCCTCTCCTCTGTATCGGGTGCCATGCGTGCGTCGACGCCTGCCCGCACGACGTCCTCGCCATCGTCAACGGCATCTCCACTCCGGTAGCGCTCGACCAGTGCATGGAAGATACGGCGTGCATGGCCGAATGCCCCACCAATCCGAAGGCCTGCATCGTGGTCAATACCTTGAAGAAGGTTCCACCACGCAAGGTGCCCAAGCGCAATCAGAAGTACCTGACGGACGTGCCGGGCATCTACCTCATCGGCGATGTTTCCGGTATTCCGCTGGTGAAGAACGCCATTAACGAGGGCGTTCAGGTGGTCCAGTACATTGTCGAGGACCTCCAGGCAGAAGCGCCCGCGCCCGGCATCGGTTGCGACGTCGCGATCATCGGCACGGGACCGGCGGGCTTCTCGGCCGCGGCATCCGCCAGCGAGCGAGGGCTCACGTATCTGGCTCTTGAAGCCGGCCGGCTCGCCAGCACCATCAGGAACTATCCCGCGGGCAAATACGTTTTCTTCAAACCCGACACCGTGACCGTGAAAGGTCCGGTGCCGCTTCCAGGAGTGGGCGGTAAAAAGGAAGAGCTGTTGCGCATGTGGGACGATCTGGCCAAGGGCCTGCAGGTTCGCGAACTGGAGCGCTGCACCGCCATTAAACCGATCGCGGGCGGTTTCGAGATCACCACTCAGGGTGAGGCGGGGCAGGGGCAGAACGTATACACGGCGCGGCGCGTGATTCTCGCTATCGGAAATCTTGGCTCGCCTATGAAACTGGGCGTTGCGGGCGAAGATCTGAAGGTCCCGCTCGGGCCGGAAGGCAGGCCGGTCGCCAAGGTGAAGTACAACCTTTCGGATCCGGACGATTATAAAGGGCGCAAGGTTATCGTAGTGGGCGCCGGCAATTCCGCCATCGAAGCGGCGGTGGATTTATCCGGCTTCCAGCGCCAGGGCGATAAGTTCACGTTCACGCGCGACAACGAGGTAACGCTGGTGGTGCGCAGCGATTTCAAGGGCGATCTGAAGCTCGGCAACAAGATGAATATCTACGATTGCATGGACGCCAAACGCATCAAAGTTTTTTTCCGCACCACTATTAAAGAAATGAACGACCACGAAGTGGTGCTGGCGGACGCGAGGAGCGGCGAGGAAAAAGCGCGCCTTGAAAACGATTTCATTTTCGCTCTGATCGGCAGTGAGCGCCCGACAAAGTTCCTGCAATCGATGGGTGTTCAGATCGAGGGTGAGACGCGCGAGCCGCGCAAGCCGAAGGCGTAGAGCTGACGCGCCTTTCTCGAAGTCTGGCGCGTCCTGACAGTGATCGCGCATAGAAGGTCAACCGCAGTGCAAATCACTCTCGAACTGCTCCGGACGAGGTCGGACGCCAACTCGGCGCAGGCCAGGATCTTTCCCGTGCTGCGCTCGAAGGACTCGTGGCGGAGGGTTGCCGGGGACATCGTTTATCCGACCATCAAGCGGCCGCCCAACAGATGATCGTCGTTGCGGATGCCTCTCCGCTCCGCTATCTCATGGTAATCGAAGCGGCGGATATTATGCTCACGCTGTATGTCACGTTCTGACGTCGCCCCTCGTGCAATAGCGCGTCTTCGGCAGACAAATGAGAGTATCTCTCCGACCGGTACTTGATTCGCGACACAGAGAGGGAAGTCCTGAATCAGTCTCGCCGACCGCAGGCCCCGATCGTTCTGAGCGACAGCGCCAAGCTCTGCGAAAAATCATGGAGCTGGCGGAGGGGATTGAACCCCCGACCCTCTGATTACAAATCAGATGCTCTACCAGCTGAGCTACGCCAGCGTCCGTGTGATTCCAGTGCTCCTTCATCGTAGCATCGGCGTTTCTCGATGCGCAGCACTTCGCCCTCTTTCCACTCGATGAGCACCTCGGCGAGCCGATGCGCGGCGTCCCGGTCGACCCCGGCCACGCAGCCGCACGGTGTACTCTCAGCGGGCTTGCGGCTCTGTTCCTGAATAATCCAGAACAGATCCAGAACATAAGCCGACACGACGGCGTCGCCGAGAAAGGTCGCCATCGGTCCCGCCGGTAAAACTTGATCGATAGCCCAACAAATGAACGAGGCAGCCAGAATCAGGCGCTTCACCAGTACTGCGCGGCTCGGCCGCAATCGAATCTGCAGGACAGCATAGGCGATGCCCCCGAGCGCTAACGGCAGCGAGCTAAGCCACGCGTTATGCGCCCGTGCCGACGTAAACGGCAGATTCGAAAGCAGGAGCAGCGCGGAGCAAACCAGTGCACACTTCGCGAGAAATTCGGCTGACGGCGTGATTTTCTTCAAAACTGTTCCGATGATAGAGAAACACGCCTGAGAAAGGCATGAAGAAACCATCCGTTCAGAATTGGAACGGTCAAAAACGGAATACCGGCCGAGTCTACAAATGCCAACGAAGGCCCACAAACCCGCCGTCGATCGTGTCGTACATGTACTCGGCCTGCGACGGTGAGCTCTTGAAGTGCAGAGCTCGGAAGCCGCCCACTACTTCGAGGCTCTTATGACGGTATGACACAGTCGCGAGCGCGTCCCAGAGGACGGCCCGATGCGGGATAGCAAAGCCCGAGGCCTCGGCTCTCAGCAATACATGGGGCGTGAGGGCGTATTCAGGCGCCAGCCCAAACGTGGGCCAAAGGATGGTTTCGCCTCCGAGCGCCGTGTTGCTCTGGGCAGTCCCCGTGCTCGTGGTCGCCGACGTCTTCAGCGGAGCGTCGATGGTGCTGCTGATCCCGACCCATTGAAATTCCCACAACGACCGTACGCGAAACTTCGAGACCGGAAACTTGTAGGGCCAGAGCAGATCCTCGTAGTACATCTTGGCGGATCGGAACTGGTACTGTGTGGAAAGGTAATCGCCCGGCAGGTATTGCGTGCCGTAAACCGTGGTTTCCTTGAGCGCGGTCTGGCTGCCGTCGCCCTTATTAAGGAACGCCTCGAGGTGTATGATTCCGGTGCGCGTGATGGGCATGCTGAAGTCGATGTTGGGGGTGATCGGATGGTCCTTCCCGAAGTCGTACAGGGAAGAATAGCCGGTAGCAGCCTTGCCGCCCTTCAGGTCGGGTCCGGTGCCTGGGAGCGTGGCCCACTCGTAGATCCCGAAGGTTATGGTCCGCGGATCGGGGTAATCCGGCACCTTGGGCTTTTTCGGGGCAGCCGCCGGAGGGACGGAAGCGGTGGTTGTGGGCGTGGTTTGCGATGGCGCCAGGGCCGGTGGCGTTGCTGCCGCGGGGGGCAGCTGCGCGGCCGCGGTCAGTGGAATCAGACAACTCAGGCACAAGGCCGCTACACGAATGTCAAACAAATCGAATTGCTCCTCACCAGGTTGAACGAGGAAAGTGGCCCGCAGTCGTATGGTGACGCGAACCGTCACCCAGCAAAAGAGCCTCAGCGCCGCGAAGACGCGAAGGGCTTAAAACGTCAGCCCCTGATTTAATATCCTCTGTCAGATTGTATACGCAGCCCATCGCTGGCCGGATACAGCGAAGTTTCGGCCCCTGCGTCTGGCGAAATTCAGGCCGCCTTCAGGCCTGCAATGATATCGATGGCTATGGCCCAATGGTCTTTGCGTGGGCTCGGCAGTGCGCCGATCTCAAATCCGCGGATCTCCGCCGCAGTCATGGAATCGAAGTACTCGGTGCGCAGCACTTCGCCGGTCTGGCTCAATACAGTTAGGCGCCACATAGCGGGACTATCTGAGCTTAGCCCAAACGACGGAAAAATTACTATCCCCTCAATAGGGGATGCCGGCTCGGGCCCACAAACCTCGTCAAAGGCTCTTCGCTAAGATCGTTGTAATGCCTGTATCCGTAAAAGACAACGTAGTTCTGGTAGTGGGCGCGTCGAGTGGCATGGGGCGCGAAACCGCCGTCCTGTTCGCGCGCGAAGGCGCTAAGGTGATGGCTTCCGCGCGCCGCGAAGACCGCCTGAGGGACCTGCAGCGTCAACTGGCCGACGAGGGGTATGAGGTCGCCATTCACGCCGCCGACGCGTCCGATCCCGGGGCCATGGAGCAGCTGGCGCAGATGACCGAAGATGCGTTCGGCAGGATCGACACACTGGTGTATGCCACGGGGACCAATACTCCCGACCGCACCCTCGCCCGGCTCACTCCGGAAATCTGGAACAGGCTGTTGAGCGTGAATCTCAATGGAGCTTTTTACGCGACTCATGCGGTGTTGCCCCGTATGCGCACCCAGAAGGCGGGCTCCATCTTCTACATTTCGTCCGTGTCGGCGCTGACGCCGGACGTTTCGGGCGCTGCCTACCAGGCTTCGAAACGCGGTTTGACCGGTCTTGCCGGCGCCATCCGTATCGAGGAGAAAGACAATGGCATTCGAACCTGCCTGGTGTGTCCCGGCCTGGCCGACACCGAGATCCTGAATAATCGGCCGGTGAAACCGCCTGCAGAGATCCTGGCGAAGGCTCTGCAGGCGGAAGACATTGCGGAATTGATTGTGGATATTGCGAAACTGCCCCCACGCGCATGGGTGCCCGAAGTGCACCTGATGCCGGCGTGGGTCTGATGTCCCGTTACTGGTTCATCGCCATGGCGACGATGTGGACGCGGCGGTTCTTCTGCCAGCAGGCTTCATCATGCTCGTCGCAAAGTTGCTTCTCTTTGCCAAAGCTCACTGTGTTCAACTGATTGGCCGATACGCCGACGGAGACCAGGTAATCCTTGGCAGCTTTGGCGCGCGCTTCACCCAGCGCGAGGTTATATTCGGCCGAGCCGCGCTCGTCGCAGTATCCCTGAATAGTCAATTTGTAATCGGGATATTGGTTCATGATGGTGGCGAGCTCTTTCGAATCCGCATTGAGCGTGGAGACTGCATCCTGCCGCAGAGTGTGCTGGTTGTAGTTGAAATATGCGTCCTGAATGCGGCCGATCAGTTCGTCGATTCTGGCGCGCGTGGCGGCGTTTGGATAGCGCGACGGAGCGGTCTGCGCTACCGGTTGTGTCTGCTGCCGGGGCTGCGCCGGCTGCTGTCTGGCGACGGGCGCAGGCGCAGGAGCGGCGGCAGGGGCGGGCGGAGGCGGAGTGTTTACAGCGGTCTGTTTCTTCGCGCAGGCGCTTCCAAACAAGCACAGCGCCGCGGCGGCGGCCATAGTCGGATAAATGCTCTTAGTCATCGTGAATTAAATCCCTCATCCGCATTGTGCCTCTCGCGGGAACTCGAAACTATCCTGTCGGGACAGTATTTCCTGCACGGTATAAAGAATAGGTGCGTGTCAGAATCCGCCCATTGACAGTACTTCTCGCCGGCTTTGGCGGGCTGCTGCTGTTCATTCTGGCCGCTGCCATTGGCACGCTGGTCCTGCTCGACCGTGTGCGCACCGAAGACACGCGCACGCGCCAGGCCTTCATTACCAGACTCGGCGAGCTGGAACAGATCCGCGCGCAGATTTACCTCTCAGGCACTTACATCCGCGACTATCTGCTCTCGCCCGATCCAAGCGGCGCCCATGAGCAGCGCGCCCGTCTCACTGGCATCGAGAACGAAACCCGCGCGGTGCTCGATCGCTACCAGCGCTCGATCGATCCCGAGGAGCGCGATGCCTTTGAGGCGCTGAGAAACGAGATTGAATCCTACTGGCAGGTCATGGCGACAATCTTCGACTGGACGCCGCAGCAGCGCGACCAACTGCGCTACACCTTCTTCTACGAGCAACTGGTGCCGCGCCGGACGACGATGCTGCAGATCGCCGATGGCATCGCCAGTATCAACCAGCGTGGACTGACCCGGGCCGAGGAAAGCTTCGCGCGCTCGGCGGATAATCTGAGCTGGTCGCTGAAGGCGACGTTCGGGGTTGCGCTGGCGGGCGGATTTCTTCTCGCGCTGGGCTCCATCGCCCTGATTCTGCGCCTCGAGAAAGAAGTGGAGCGCCGTCTGCAGGAAACAGCCGGGGCGCGCGCCGACCTGCAGGAACTCTCCGCTCGTCTGGTGGGCGCGCAGGAAGAAGAGCGCCGCAAACTGGCGCGCGAACTTCACGACGAGGTTGGGCAATCGCTTTCCGCCATCATGATGGAGGCGAGTAATGCGGAACTGGCCGAGAATCCCGATGAAGCGCGGGAACGCGTCAAGTCCATCGAGTCGATGGCAGGGAAGACGCTGAATGTCGTCCGCGATCTGGCGTTGCTGCTGCGCCCTTCGATGCTCGACGATTTCGGACTCGTCCCGGCCCTGAACTGGCACGCCCGGGAGATGAGCAAGCGAACCGGGCTCGACATCCGCATCGACGCGGACGAAGATTCCGACACCCTGCCCGACGAACATAAGACGTGCGTATACCGTTTGGTGCAGGAGGCGCTCAACAATGCCGCGCGCCACTCCCATGCCCGGGCGCTGAATGTCACGGTGAAGCATGCGGGGGACCGTGTGTTGTTCTCGGTAAGGGACAATGGAGTCGGTTTCGACAAAAAAACGGTGCGGGGGCTCGGTCTGCTGGGGATGGAAGAGCGTGTGCGGCGTCTGGGCGGCAAGTTGACGATCGAGTCGGAACTGGGAACAGGCACTAATATCCAGGCAGAGCTTCCGCTCGCTGAAGTGGCCGCGGAGACCCGAACAAAATAACCCATGTCCATCCGCATTCTATTGGCTGACGACCACACTATCGTTCGCGATGGCCTGCGTGCTTTGCTCGAGCGGCAAGCCGACATGTCGGTGGTGGCGGAAGCCGCCGACGGACGGGAATGCGTGCAGTTGGCGGAGCAGCACTCTCCCGATGTCGTGATCATGGACGTGGCGATGCCGGAAATGAATGGCATCGAAGCGGCGCGCCGCATACTTTCGGCCAATCCGAAGACATCCGTGCTGATTCTGAGCATGCATCGCGATGAGAGCTACGTGCTGCGCGCGCTGCGGGCCGGTGCGCGCGGCTATCTGCTGAAGGATTCGCCGCGCGACGACGTCCTCACTGCGATCCGCACCGTGGCCGCCGGCCGTTCGTATCTGAGCCGTCAGGTGAGTCAGATCCTGCAGGAGGATTACGTTCGGCAGCTGGAGTCGCGCGGCCTCGAAGATAGTTACGACCTGCTGACGGACCGTGAGCGCGAGATCCTGCAATTGCTTGCCGAAGGTAAGGCGAATAAGGAAGTGGCGAACTTACTCAATATCAGCCCCACCACGGTGGAAACGCATCGCGCGCACATCCTGCAGAAGTTATCGCTGCACAGTACCGCCGATCTGATTCTCTATGCGGTCAGAAAGCGTATTATCTGCTGATTGGATTTGACGCGCTCACAAAGCAGCCAGGACTTCTTCCGCGTGCCCCTCGGGCTTCACATTATTAAAAACCTTGGCGATCTTGCCGTTTTCGATGATGAAAGTAGTGCGCGCCACGCCCATCACCTTCTTGCCGTACATGTTCTTCTCTTTCATTACGCCGAACTTGTTGGCGATCTCTTTGCTGTCATCCGCCAGCAGCGTGAAATTCAGATCGAACTTTTCCTTAAACTTTGCCTGCGCGCTGGTGGTGTCGGGAGACACGCCTAACACGGTAACGCCCTTCTTTGTGAACTTCTTGACTGTGTCGCGGAATTCGCACGACTCGATCGTGCAACCCGGAGTATCGGCGCGCGGATAGAAATAGAGAACGATCTTTTCGTTCTTATGTTGAGCTAGATCGAACTCCTCCCCCGTATCGGTGAGGACCTTAAACTCCGGAGCTGTATCGCCTTCTTTAAGCATTGGTACTCTCCTTATCCTAATTTCGTTTTCAGGATTTCATTAACAGCGGCAGGGCTCGCCTGACCGCGCGAGGCTTTCATCGCCTGGCCAACCAGAAAGCCGATCACCGTAGTCTTGCCGCCCCTGTACTGTTCCACCTGTTTGGGATTGCCCGCGATCACTTCATCGATTATCTTTTCCAATGCCCCGGAATCTGTAATCGCTTCGAGACCTTCGCGTTCGACGATGACCGAGGGCGCCTCGCCCGACTCCAACATCTTCGGCAGAACATCCTTGGCCAGCTTGCCGGTCAGTTCGCCGCGCGCCACCATGCCCACCAGTTCACCCAGATGCCTGGCGGAGACAGGCGATTCATGAATCTCTTTGCCAATGGTTTTCAGCAGCCCCGCCAAATCGCCCATCACCCAGTTAGCCGCGGCTTTGGCGTCCTTCGCGATCTCGGCGACTTCCTCGAAAAAGTCGGCGATGGCGCGGGTCGCGGTTAATACCTGCGCATCGTATTCACGCAATCCGTAGACCTGCTGGAAGCGGGCACGCTTGGAGCCGGGCAACTCCGGCATAGTCCTACGAATCTCGGCCTGCCACTTTTCACTGACACGCAAGGGAACCAGATCGGGCTCTGGGAAGTAGCGATAGTCATGTGCCTGCTCCTTACTGCGCATGCCCACCGT
>Ga0302320_10030666_pt1 | contig 10234 bp, 9 predicted proteins | sample Bog_T0_3_FD_202130 | JGI IMG/M metagenome (GOLD analysis project Ga0302320, IMG submission 202130) | Peat permafrost microbial communities from Stordalen Mire near Abisko, Sweden - Bog_T0_3 | ecosystem: Environmental > Terrestrial > Soil > Wetlands > Peat | place: Sweden: Abisko, Stordalen Mire... | reverse complement strand
TCGCCAAAATACCGGCGATTGAGCTCGTCGAACATCGCATCCAGATCGTGATGCACGCCCTCAGGCCGGTGCGCCACGCGTCGCGCACGATGCTGGCGTAGCGTGTGCAGCTTGTCGCGAGTCTCGTGCGAATAGGAATATGCCCGGTAGGCTTCCACCAATTCCTGCGGCGCGCGCCGGCGGTACAGGCGGCTCAACAGAATCGCCGCTGCCGCTTCCACCACTTGCGGCGGCGCATCGTGCAACGCATCCGACAGCCTCACGTGCGCCACGTCGTGCCGCAGACGAATCGTCAGCGTCAGCCCGGCATAAGGATGGTAGTCGACGATGAACTGGGGAGGTCGCCCCTTGCAGCCAATCCGCGTGAAGATGCGCTGAAAAATCGCGTCGCCCCCGGGCACCGGGGTTCGCGCCCTGCGCTTGCTCAATTCGGTTTTCTCCGCACCGGCACCGGAGTCAATTCCTTCAAAGCTTCGGCCACGTCGTTTTGCGCATCCTTCGTGCCTTCGAGCGCGTCTTCGAGCGTGTCCTTGTATGTGTCGTACTCGGCGCCGCCCTGATTCAGCTGGTTCAATACCGCCATGAATTCCTTGGTCTTCGATTCCATCAGTTTCAGTTGCGGACGAATATCCACCTGCTTGTCGCGCGCCACGCCGATCTGATCCGCTGCGTCATCGACGCAGCCCTGATACGCATTCAGCAAACTGTTCAGGATTTCGGTGCGGCGCCCTTCCGGCGTTTTGCGATTCAGTTCGTATTGAAATTTCTTCAGCCGGTCGTCGGCAAACGAAATGAAAAGTTTGATTCGGTCTCCCGGCAAGTAGGCGTCGCGAATCTTATCGCTTTCCGTGTTCGTCAGGTAGTCCTTCTTGGTTTCTTGCGCGCGCGACGATACGGCCGCAAAGAGGGGAAGCAGAAAGGCAATCGCGGCGGCGAATCCAATCCGTCGTCTGGAAGAAAGGGAATTCATGCCACTTCTCCTACGTCTTCGGGCCAGCCGCTGAGGGCTCTTCCGCAGGCCGCGCCGGGAACAATTCGTGAATCAATTCGCGGTCCATCTGGTCCAGATCCCTCCGCACGTCCAGAAACGGCTGCTGCTCGTCACCCGGCAGGCTGATCACAATGTTGTCGATTCGCCGCAGCGATTGCCGCACGGAAATCTGAAGCTCTTTGTAGCCGTTTGGATGCTTTTCCGGGTCGCGGACTTTCGCGTCCAGCGCATTGCGGACCACGTGCGCTTCGTCGCCCATCTGCCGGGCGATGGCGCTCGCATCTGCGGAATTGTCGTCGGTGATTCGTTGCTGCATATCGTGAAATTCGGAATCGGCCAGCGGGCCGAGCAACCGCGCTTTGCGCACCGGGTCGGTTTCTTTCACGAATTTTGCGCGCAGCGCCGCCGTTTGGGTTGCCAGTTGAACGGCCGCTGAGCTGAGCGCGACGACCAGCGCGAGCGTGGACAGGCGGAACATTTCAATTCAGGATGTTACCTCTTTTTGTCCTTCAACTCACGAGCCAGCGTGCGCGCCCTCGCGGCCGCTTCGAAATACATGTCGCTGTTCTCGTCTTTATTCTGTTCCAGAAATTTCTGGTATGCCGCCAGTGCTTCGGGCTTCTGTCCCAATTTGTCGTAGCACGTCGCCCGCACAAACACGCTCGCGAGCGGCAGCGTCTCGTGTTGCGAAAGCACGTCCAATCCGTGCAACGCTGCCGGATAGTTCTTGCTCAAATATTCCGCCAGTACCAGATCGGTGAGCACATCGAGTGACGATGGATTCGCCGTGAGCGCTAGGATCAATTCACTTACCGCGTTCGGATAATCCTTCGCCTCCAGGTAGGCGTGCCCGAGTTCCGCGGGCAGGGTGGGGTCTTTCGGAGCGAACGCCACTGCTTTTTGTAGTACCGGCACTGCAGCCGCGAAGTTTTTCTTGCGCATCAGAATCAATGCGCGCAGCCGCAGCGCCGGAAGCGCTTCCGGCGTGCTTCCTGCCGCGGCGTCTAATTCAGCGAGAGCCTCATCGTCTTTTCCAGCGTCGTAGAGCATCGACGCATGTTGGGCTCGTGCGGCAGGATCGTTCGGATTCAGCCCAACGTAAATCGCGTACTCAGCAGCGGCGGCGTCGAGTTTATTTTGCAGCGTCAGACTTTGCGCCAATCCCAAATGCGCCGGCGCCCATCCCGGCTGAATCGCGATGGCCGCGCGAAACTCTGTTTCCGCCTCCGCGCCTTTCCTTTCGAGCAGCAAAACTCGCGCCAGCGAAATGTGCGTGTCGAAACTCTTTGCGTCGAGCTTCTCCGCTGCGGCGTATTGATCCGCAGCCTCGGGTAGCTTGCCGGTCTTTTCGTACGAAAGCGCGAGCGCAAATCTCGCTTCCGGCTGATCCGGCTTCAGCTCAACCGCTTTCAATAGTGGCGGAATCGCCGCCGCCGGGTCGCTATCGACAAGTGTCAACCCCAAATTCAAATAGGCTTCCGTCATCTTTGGATCAAGATCGATGGCCCTCTGGTACTCGGGCCGCGCATCGGAGAGTTGTTGCAGCGCTGTGTAGGTGTATGCCAACTGAAAATGAACCGCTGCATCGTCGGGTTTCTTTTCGAGGTAGGACTGGTAGTCCTTCGCGGCTGCGGAATAATCTTTGCGATCGAGCGCCGTCTGCGCATCGGCGAGCATCTGGTTTAACGAAACTGCTGCAGGATCTTGCGGAACCTTTCTTCGCGCCGTTCCCACCACCTGCGCCGAAACTCCAGACGCCAGCGCGAGCCATGCCGCCAGCGCGCCACACACCAGCAAGTTCTTGTTGCGGTTCATTCGAGTGTCGGAATCGTTGCTTGTACTGCCGGCTTCTGCGCTGCACCGTGATTGCCGTTCGTTCCGTTTCCCGCGGCAAGTACGCGCGCCAAAAATTTCCCGGTGTGCGATTGCGAGTTGCGCGCCACTTGCTCCGGCGTTCCCGCCGCCACCACTTTGCCGCCCGCATCGCCGCCTTCCGGACCCATGTCGATCATCCAGTCGGCCGATTTAATCACGTCGAGGTTGTGCTCGATGATCAGCACCGAAGCGCCGCCCTCCAGCAATTTTCGAAACGCAGTCAGCAATTTCTGAATATCGTCGAAGTGCAGCCCGGTCGTCGGCTCATCGAAAATATACAGAATGCCACTGTTTTCCTGCCGAGTTAGATGCGCCGCCAGCTTTAGGCGTTGCGCTTCGCCGCCCGAAAGCGTCGTTCCGGATTGGCCCAGCCGCAGATAGCCGAGGCCGACTTCTTCCAGCACGCGCAGCTTCGATGTCACCTTCGGATGCGGCGCGAAAAACGCCAGCGATTCGCGCACCGTCATCTGCAGCACATCGTGAATGTTTTTTTCTTTGTAGCGGACGTCGAGCACGCTGCTCTTGTAACGCGTGCCGCGGCATTCCTCGCAAATCAGTTCGACGTCGGCAAGGAATCGCATTTCAACAGTGACGGTACCGTCGCCCTGGCACGCTTCGCAGCGCCCGCCCGGAATGTTGAACGAAAAATGCCCCGGCGTGAACCCGCGCTTCTTCGCTTCCGGAGTCGCGGCGAAAACCTCGCGGATCGGATCGAACGCCTTCAAATACGTCGCGGGATTCGAACGCGGTGTGCGCCCGATCGGCGATTGGTCTACCATTTCCACGCCAGTGATCGCCGCGTCGCCTTCGAGCCGATCGCAGAATTCGCGATAGTTGCCGCCCGTCCGCTTGGCGTTCAAGGCCTTGTAAATCACGTCGTAAACCAGCGTCGATTTGCCGGAGCCGGAAACGCCAGTGACCGCCACTAGCATTCCCAGCGGGATGACCACGTCCACGCCATTCAAGTTATGGCTGTGCGCGCCGAACACTTTCAGGAATTTGCCGAGAGGTTTTCGCCGCCGCACCGGTACGGCGATTTTCATTTCGCCGCGCAGGTATTTTCCGGTAAGGGAGTGCGCGTCCTTCAGAATTTCCGCGCGTGTGCCCGAGAAAATTAATCTGCCGCCGTGTTCACCGGCGCCAGGGCCGAGGTCCAGAATCTTGTCCGCCGCCAGCATCGTGTCCGGATCGTGCTCCACAACCACGAGCGTGTTTCCCAGATCGCGCAGACCCTTCATGATCTCGATCAGCCGGTTCGTGTCACGCGGATGCAATCCGATCGAGGGCTCGTCGAGTACATACAACGCGCCCACCAGATGCGATCCGAGCGACGTTGCTAGTTGGATCCGCTGCGACTCTCCGCCCGAAAGCGTAGAAGTGAGCCGGTCGAGCGACAAATAATCCAGGCCGACTTCGTCGAGGAATCGCAGCCGCTGCTCGATTTCGTCCAGCACTTTCTCGACGATCGCCGATTCCATTGCCGTCAGTTGCAGCCCGGCGAAAAACGGTCGCGCTTCCTTCACCGTCATCTGGCAGACTTCGGTGATCGATTTGCCCGCGATCTTCACCGCGCGCGCTTCGGCGCGAAGCCGCGTGCCGCCGCAATCCGGACACGTCGCATATCCGCGGTATCTGCTCAGGAAAACGCGCACGTGCAGCTTGTATTTCTTGCGCTCCAGCCAGCCGAAAAACCCCTTCACACCCTCGTAGCCATCTTTTTTGTCGCCGTCGAGAATGGCGCTGCGTTGCGCCGGGGTCAGATCGCGGAAGGGAACATCAGACGGAATTCCTTTTGCGCGCGCAAAGCGCTTCATCTCGACCGCCAGAGGCCGGTAGCGAGGCTTGGTCCACGGTTCGATCGCGCCATCCGCCAGCGATTTGCTTTTGTCCGGAATTACTCGATCCAGGTCGAAATCCACGGTGTTGCCGAATCCCTGGCAGCGTGGGCATGCGCCGTACGGATTGTTGAACGAGAAAAGCCGAGGCTCCGGTTCCTGGTACACCGCGCCGCAGTTTTTGCAGGTGAACCGCTCGTTGAAAATCATCCGCTCAACCGGTTCGCCCGATCGCTCGGGCACAAATTCCAGAATCGCTTCGCCCCGTCCCTCGCGGTAGCAAATCTCAATCGAATCCATCAACCGCGACCGGATCTCGGGCCCCAGCACCAGCCGGTCAACAAGTACAAACACCGGCTTTGCGAAATCGAGATCCAGCAACTCTTCCGGCGTCGAAAATTCAAATACCCGCCCGCCCTGATACAGGCGGTTGAACCCGCGCTTCCGCAGGCTCATCAACCCTTCGCGAATCGCTTCCTGCGCCGGCTTAGCGGCCTTCTTTGCGCGCGGCGCCTGCGTAGCGTTCGACGCTGTCTCGGGCATCAGCTTGAATTCGTACAACACATAAAACCGCCGCCCCTCGGGTAGGGCCAAGACGCGCGTCGCAATCTCGTCCAGCGTGTCCTTGCGGACTTCCTGGCCGCAGTTCAGGCAAAACGTGTGCCCGATTCGCGCGTACAGCAGCCGCAGGTAATCGTAAATTTCCGTGCTCGTCGCCACGGTCGATCGCGGATTGCGCGTCGAATTTTTCTGCCGAATCGAGATCGCCGGAGCGATCCCGGTGATCTCGTCCACGTCCGGTTTCTCGATGCGCTCAAGAAACTGGCGGGCATACGCCGAAAGCGACTCGATGTACCGCCGCTGCCCCTCGGCGTACAGCGTGTCAAACGCCAGGCTCGACTTGCCCGACCCGGACACACCCGTCACCACCGTGATCGCATTGTGGGGAATTACGAAATCGATGTTCTTCAGGTTGTGGACACGCGCCCCGCGGACGCGAATCTCTTCCACATCGCCGGGCAGGATCGCAGGCCGTGGTTGGCCGTTGTCAGGTCGCTCTGTAGAGTTCGTCGGCATGCGCCTAAACTTTGAATTATACGCCCACGATGCAAGTGCCGCAAATCGCTCGGAAATCCCGCTCGGAATCCGAACACGCGTTGTAGAATCACGCTGCACATGGAGCCACTTTCGCCCGTCGATCAAGCGCGGCTAGGACAACGCGTTTGGTTGCGCCGCGGGCTCGCGACGCTCGCGGTACTGTTGGCTCTCGGCGTGTTTCCGATTGTTCTCGGCGAATTATTTCCGTCGCTTCCGCTGATCGGCGTCTTCGGTACCGTCCTCGGCTCGATTTTCGCCTTGCAGATCGCGGTCGCCGCATTTCTCGTTACGGTCGTCGCGGGTATAGCGCTGCTCGTCGGCGGGCGGCGATGGGCGCGAATCATGCTGTTGTTCGCCGCGATGGCTTTCCTCGGATCATTAATTCCGCTCGGTGCCCTTGTTCGCGCCGCGCATCACTACGGCGCTCCGATTTCCTGGACGCATGCTCTCCGCCCTCTGAAGCGCGCCGAACGCCGGATGCCGTCTCAGTCGCCTCTATTCGCCACCATCGACGGCAAGCCGCTCTACCTCGACGTTTATCGGCCAACAAATCCGTCCGACGCAAAATCCGCGCCGGTTCTGATGCTCCACGGCGGCGGATATATTCAAGGCAAGCGCAGCGACTTCACCCACACCTGGGACGCATGGCTCGCCGACCGCGGCTACACAGTTTTCGACGCCGAATACCGCCTCGCCCCGCCCGTGAGTTGGAATCTTGCCGCGCAAGATGCCGCCTGCGCCGCCGCGTGGATCCAGTCGCACGCAGTCGAATTCAACGTCGATCCCGAACGCCTGCTAATCTCCGGCCAATCCGCTGGAGCGGGCCTGGCGCTGCAAGTTGCGTACGGCCTCGGCGACGGCACTGTCGCATCCAGTTGCGGTGGCACAGTTCCGCAACCGAAAGCCGTCTTTGCGATTTATCCTCCCGAAGATTTCGAACTCGGCTGGAATTTGAACACCTCGTTGCCGGGTATGTCCGCCCGTTCTGTCGAGAACTTTTACATCGGCGGGACGCCCCAGCAATTCCCCGACCGCTATCGCGCCGTTTCCGCGATCTACCACGCTCGTCCCGGACTTCCGCCGACGCTGATCGCCTCCGGCAACCACGACCACCTCGTCCCCTACGGAGGCCACCTCGAAATGATTGACGGCCTGAACCGAGCTGGCGTTCCGAACGTGCTCGTTACCGTCCCGTACGCCGAACACGGCTACGACATCGCCTGGAACGGCCTCGGCACCCAAATCACCCGCCACGCCGCTGCCGAATTCCTTGACCGCTACTTGCCCGCGCACGACTGAAATGCGAAATCTGCAGGTAACTTTTGGCCACGGCAAGCGTATCTTCTAGGCAGAGGCTCCCGATGAGCAAAAACCGCTACCGCCAACGCTCTTCGATCACCGGCGCTCTCATCGTCATTGCCGTGGGCGTGTTCCTTTTGATCCTCAATATGAAACCGGGGCTCGATGCATGGAGCGTCATTTCGCGCTATTGGCCTGTGGCCGTGATTCTGGTCGGGCTGGGCAAAATTTGGGAAGCTTTCGCCTTTCGCAATTCTTCGCCCGATAATCCGTTCTTCGACCCGTCCAACGCGGCACCCGGCGGCGCTCCTGCCGGCCCATCCAGCGTCCCGTCCGCCAGGCGCGCGTACCCCCAGACGCAATATCCGCATCCGTCCGCGATGCCTTACGTCGTACTCGTGATCGTTGTGCTGCTGTGCGTAGCGATGTGGCGCAGCTCGAAAGTCCAAGCCTCGATTCACGACACCCAATCGATCGAACTCGGCGCCGCCAAAACCGTCAGCGCCATTCTCGATGTGCCTGCGGGAAAAGTTCAAATCAGCGGTGGCGCTGACAGCCTGCTTTCTGCAAATTTTAACTATCGCGCCTCCGATGGCAAACCCACCATCGACTACTCGGTTCAGAATGATCGCGGCGACCTAAGCATCACCCAGCAGAACGAGAGCCACATTCATTTCGCCACCACCCACAACGACTGGCAGTTGCGATTCGCCGATAACGTTCCGCTCGATCTGGACCTTTCCATCGGTGCCGGGGAAGGCAACATCGATTTGCGCGGCCTGGATGTCCGGAACTTGACGCTCAAAGGCGGCGTCGGCGAAATCAATCTCGATCTCACCGGCCCGCGAAAAAACAGTCTCGAAGGCAACATCAAAGGCGGCATCGGCTCGGTGAACATCCGCCTGCCCAAAGACGTAGGCGTCCGCGTGCACGCCAAAGGCGGCATCGGCAGCGTATTCGCCCACGGCCTCACCGAGAACGACGATGAGTACACCAACTCCGCCACCGGAAAATCCGCCGCCACCATCAACCTGGAAATCGAAGGCGGCATCGGCAAAGTCGACCTCACGCAAGAGCCGTAGCCTCGCGCATCGGCGGCGCTCGACGCCCGGTTGTCATCGACGCCTGTTGTGACACAAACCGTATTCTGTGTGCGCAATTCGCCTCGGCAGCTCGCCTTTTGACCTGTTCGACCTTCTTACACAAACCACGCATTCGACGCCCAACTTACTTAACCATCGCATCGCGCCCATTGACACTTTCTCTCCGCGCCTTTACGCTACCCCTCTTCGGCTGCCCGCGAGATTCGCGGATGTACCAGCCGTAACGGTGGTCCATGCAACGCGAAGAAATTTTGAAGCTCCTCGAAGACGTCGGCGCCGTTCGCACCGGCCATTTCGAACTCTCCAGCGGACGCCACAGCGGCACCTACATTCAGTGTGCTCTCGTTCTGCAGTTTCCGCAGCACGCTGAAAAATTGGGCGCGGCCATTGCCGAAAAATTCAAAGATCACACTGTCAGTTGCGTCGTTTCGCCCGCTTTAGGCGGACTGATCATCGGCCACGAAGTCGCTCGCGCCCTCGGCGTTCGCGCGATTTTCGTCGAACGGGACCGCTCCGGCCAGATGGCCCTTCGCCGCGGATTTGAAATCAAACCCGGCGAACGAGTGCTGGTCATCGAAGATGTTTGGACCACCGGCGGCTCCACGCGCGAAACCATCGGCGTCGTCGGCCAGGAAAGCGGCCTCACCATCGCTGCCGGAGCGATCATCGACCGCAGCGGAGGTAAGCTCGAACTCAACGTCCCCGCGCGAGCGCTGCTCGAGCTTGACGTCGCCAGTTACGAGCCCGACGAATGCCCGCAATGCCGCGCCGGGGGCTCCGCCACTCGCCCCGGTTCGCGCATGGCTCGCCCCAACTCCTGAACTGCGTGCGAGCCCGCGATTCCGTAAAGCCGCGTTACGGCGTCGAACTTCCGAGGTTTTAGGTCCGGAAGGGGAGGCATTGATCGATGCGCGATTCATGGAAGACGATCGGTGGCTTTGCTGCACTCGGGTTCGCAATCACTGCCTGCTTTTACATCTATTACTCCGATTCCCTTGCTTCAGCGCCTCCAAGGGTTTTGGACCTCGTGCTGGTCGCTGCAAATGTGGTTCTTTGCCCTCCTGTAATTCTGTTCGCTTGGTGTATTGATTGTGAGTACGGAACAGCCGCGGGGGTCGAGACAAACCTGATCTTCGTCGGACTTCTGAATGCAGGATTGTACATGTTGATCGGAAAGGCAATCGTGGGCTGCAAAATGAGAAAACTGCGCGGGACGCAAAGCCGCTCATTCGCAGCCTCGCGGGTTGCGTTACCCAAAGTTCGAGTGTCGTTGTTTACTGGCCTGAAGCGGACCAGAAGCCATTCACGGCAACCGCGTGCCGGTGCGCCCACACGATTCAAAAACGGACAGTACATTCGTCATGCTGAGAAGTTCGCGAATCCGCGGAGTCACATTCAACAGCTCGAACTCGCATTTCGCGCCCTTGGCTGAAATATAAAGCGCCACCAGCGCGCCGAGACCAGAGCTATCCATGTATCCGAGCTCGCTCATATCGAGGATCAACCGCCGCTTGGCCGGCAGCAGGGCCTTCACTTCGGTCTTTAGATGCGGCGCGGTTTCCACCGTCAGCCGGCCCGTGCAACGCACCACCGTCGCGTCTTCCCAGTCATAAATGTGCAAGTTCAATACGCGCGCAGGAATCGAGGCATCGGTGGACATAGGAGCAGCTTGTTTACCCCGGTTCTCGCGCGATGGCAAGTTTTTTCGATTTCCATCCGCGAAAGTGCGCGTCCGCCAATGCCGCGCACTTTTACATCTCGCTCTTCATCGCCGCCCATTAAACCGACCCGGTCAGGCAAGTCTGCAAGCCCGCGACCGTGTCCGCGATTCTCAGGCCGACTTTGCTTTCACGCCTGCGGAATTGGATGCGACCTTTTCACCATAAAAGCGCTTCATGTTGGAAGCAATCGTCTCCAAATGATCTTCGACGGCGAAATGCCCAGAATCCAGCCGGTGCATCTCGGCATCGGGCAGATCCTTCAAGTACGCTTCTCCTCCTTCGCGCGTGAAGAAAATATCGTTTTGCCCCCCC
>Ga0302320_10030664_pt1 | contig 10234 bp, 4 predicted proteins | sample Bog_T0_3_FD_202130 | JGI IMG/M metagenome (GOLD analysis project Ga0302320, IMG submission 202130) | Peat permafrost microbial communities from Stordalen Mire near Abisko, Sweden - Bog_T0_3 | ecosystem: Environmental > Terrestrial > Soil > Wetlands > Peat | place: Sweden: Abisko, Stordalen Mire... | reverse complement strand
CCTGGCCATCGCCGTAGCTCGGTTCCGCGCCGAGGAAACCCTGCACGCCACCGAAGAGCAGACGCGGGTCTTGCTCAGCACCATCTCCGACTCCATCATCATCAACGAACTTCCTTCCGAGACCACCGTCGGGCGCTTTCTGGAAGTCAACGATGCTTTCTGCCAGCTTCTGGGCTACTCCCATGAAGAGATGCTCGCGATGGCTCCCAAGGATCTTGATGACCCCACATCGGGATTCACCGCTCGCGACGCCGGCGCGCAACTCCGCGACAAAGGTGAGGCGGCCTTCGATCAGATTCTGGTTGCCAAGGATGGAACGCGGATTCCGGTCAGGATTCATGCCTGCCTCTTTGCCTTACACGGGCATCCAGCCGTCATCACCGGCGTACGCGATCTCAGCGAGAGCAAGCGTGCCGAGTTTGAACTCACCGCCAGCCGCCGCCAACTGCGCACCGCCCTCGATGCCGCCAAACTCGGCATCTGGAACCGCGACTTGGAGACCGGCATCCTTACCGGCGATGCCCTGGCCCGATCCATCTTCGGCTGGGAGCCCGGCGAAGTTCCCACCATCGCCACCCTGCTCAGCCATATCGTCCCGGAGGATCGCGAGCGCTTCGTCGAGCTGAGCGCCCGTATCGAACGAGCTGAAGGCGACGTCAGCACCCATTACCGCATCCAGTTGCCCGGTGGAGGCATTCGCTGGGTCTCCGCCTGGGGCAGTCGCGTCTGCGATGCCGCCGGTAAACCCATCCATCTGACCGGCGTCGTTCAGGACGTCACCGCCCGCAAGCAAGCCGAAAAAGAGATGGAGGAACTCGAACACCAGTTCCGTCACGCCCAGAAGATGGAAGCCGTCGGCCTGCTCGCGGGCGGCATCGCCCACGACTTCAACAACCTCCTCATGGTCATCCGCAGCTACACGGAGATCATGGACGATTGCCTGCCGCCCCATGACAGCCTGCGCCGCAACACCCGCGCCATCATGCAGGCCGCCGACCGCGCCGCCAGTCTTACCGGGCAGATGCTCGCCTTCAGCCGCAAGCAGGTGCTCTCCCCCGTCGCGCTCAATCTCAATACCGCCGTCACCGAAGCCGCCAGAATGTTGCGGCGGCTCATCGGCGAAAGCATCGATCTCCGGGTCGCTCTCGACAACTCCCTCTGGACCGTTCGCGCCGACCCTGACCAGGTCGCCCAGGTTCTCATGAACCTCTGTCTCAATGCGCGCGACGCCATGCCCAGGGGCGGAACCCTCACCATCGCGACCCGCAACCACACGGCCGGCGAGAGCGCCGACCCCGGCCATCCCGGCATGTCGCCCGGTGATTACGCCGCCTTTTCCGTCGTCGATACCGGCACTGGCATCAGCAAGACCATGCAGGAGCGCATCTTTGAACCCTTCTTCACCACCAAGAGCGTGGGCAAGGGAACCGGCCTCGGCCTCTCCACCGTGTACGGCATCGTCAAGCAAAGTGGCGGCTTCCTGTTTGTCGACAGCGAAATGGGCTGCGGCGCAACTTTCAGCGTGTACCTGCCCCGCGTCAAGGATGCCCTCCCGGGCCCTGAATCCTCTAAGACCGGGCACTCCCTGCGCGGCACCCAAACCCTGCTCGTCGTCGAGGATGAAGACGCTCTCCGCGAATCCATCTGCGAGTACCTCACCAGCCTCGGATACTCCGTCCTGTCCGCCGCTTCCGGACAGCAGGCGCTCGACGTCGCCGCCCAGTTCGCCCAGCCGATCGACCTCATGATTTCCGATCTTGTCATGCCCAGGATGGGCGGACGTGAGCTGTCCCAGGCGCTCACCGCCCAGCGCCCCGCATTGAAGACGATCTTTATCTCCGGATATACCGACGATGAGGTCGTGCGCCACGGCATCGAGCAGGATGCCATCGCTTTCCTGCAGAAGCCCTTCCGGCTCGCCGTACTCGCCAGCAAGCTGCGAGACCTGCTCGACCCCTCCTACTGAGCGTCGTAGGCAATCTCGCTCAGCACGTCCTCCGGCGCAACCGCCAATTCGAGCGATCCTTCCTGTGGCAGCGCGTCCACCGCAAGACCGTCCCGGTAAAGCACAAAGCGCAGGTTCAACGTGAATCCCTCTTGCGCGCCCAGCAGAGCCATCGGCAGCTTCATCTCCAGGATATTTCCCAGCGCCACTGCCACGCCGCGCGCCTGGCTCTCGCTCGCAACTGGGCTGTTTCTGCCCGACTTGCGCAGCTTCCAGCCGACCAGCGCTCCCTCGGCCACCGTGGCGTCCAGCCGCAGGTTGCCCACCGCCTCCGCCCCGTCGCGCAGCCCAAGATGCAGCGTCACCGTCGATTCCTCTTTCGTGAGCTGCGCCGCAAAGTCCAGCCGCGCAAACAGATTCTCCCCGTCGATGCCGGCGTAAATGCTATCCAGCGCAAACGTCTTGCCATGCATGCTGCCGCCCCGCCGGTCGCTCGAGAGCATCGCCGCCCCCATCCAGTCGAAGTAGCTGCTCACTTCCCCGTCGATCACCGGCCGCACATAGGCGGTCTGCGGCACCGACCGCGAGCGCAGTAACGGCCCCGAAATCGGCCGCGCCAGGTGGTCCGGCGGTACCCCGCCGAGCGCCGTGTACACGTTCGACAGATGTTTGCGGTACAGTTCGTCGAAGTCGCGATCGTTGGCCGAGTGGTGTTCCGGACCGTACCACCAGTTCCAGTCGCTGCCCTCGGCAATCAAAATCTCCTCGTACGCCAGCTTGCGCTGATCCTCCGGCGCACGAACCGAATTGGCGTCATAAAACTCGCGCGCCTGGCTCAGGTAGTCCCATGCCTTGTTGTCCTCCGGCGACCCGATCCAGACGTTGAAATTGGCGTCGATCCAGGACCCGGGAACCACCCCGCGCAGTTTGCCCAGCCGCGCCGGGTCCTGCCGCGCAATCGCCTCCGAGATGGTGATTGCCTCGATCTGCGGATCCGCCTCCAGCCGCTGGTAGAAATTACGCAAAAAGTCCCGCCCGTTGTGCTCGTAACCCTCCCACGCATTTTCCCCGTCCAGGATGATCGACAGCACAGCGTCGCGCCCGCTCTCGAGCACTGGCGCAGCCGCCCGTTTCACGTTGTACAGCAGATTCTCCGCCGCCGCCGCCGAGCCCATCCCGGCGTACACAAAGCCCAGCAGGTCGCTGATCCGGTGATCGCGAAACACCAGGTTCATCGCCTGCCCGTCGCGCTCCCAGCGGTGAATGTTGTAGAGCCTGTCGGCGCTGTCCTGGTCCAGATACCCTTCGCCGTCGCGTCTCATTTCATGGCCCAGGCTCCGCCCCAGCACGCCTTCATCGGTCGCCATCCACTGCACCCCGAGTTGCGCCGCAATGCCCAGCGCCTCGTCGGAGATCGAGCCCTCGCTCGGCCACATTCCCACCGGACGCACCCCGAAAATCCGCTGGTGCGAATCCAGCGCCCGCCGGATTTGCTCCTCGGCGTCTTCCGGATGCCGGAACCGCTCGCTCGGCAGCGCCAGTCCCGCAACCGACTCCCGGCCCGCATCCGTGTCGCAGACCAGCGGGAGAATCGGGTGATAGTACGGCGTCGCCGAAAGCTCCACCGCGCCGCGCTCCGACGCCGCGCGATACGCCGGCAGCACGCTCTTCATGATTTCGTGCTCTTTGCTCATGACGAAGCGCTGGTCGTCTTCGCTGTATCCCTGCCCCTTTTCGATCAGCCCCTTGACCGCCGGGTCCTCCAGGTAAAATTCGTCGAACCACGCCAACTGTGACAGCACCTGCAAGTCGCGGTAGTCGCGCTCCGCAAAGGTGACCGCGGCTTTCGCCGGATCGGGCCCCGCCGCCCGCACCTGCTCCCACAGTTGCCGGTAGCGCGGGTAGCGTCCGATCATCCGTTCCACATTCGCCTGAAAAAAATAGGTCAGCGCAAAGTGCTTCTCTTCCAGGCTCAGCGCCCCCGCCGGCTTGGCCGCAATATCCCAGAATGGGTCCTTGAAAATTCCGGAATTGTAATCTTCGAGTTGCGCCACCAGCGATGGCACGAGATTGAAATTCTGGTGAACCTGCGGAAATTCTTCCAGCAGTTTTACCATCCCGTAGTAATCCTTCAGCGCGTGCAGACGCACCCACGGCAGGCGGTACCCGCCGCCCACCAGATCCTTGTAGAACGGCTGGTGCATGTGCCACAGAAGTAGGAGTCGAAGCTTGCCTTGCGCCATGAAGTATAGAAGTCCGGAAATCCCCACGAGGAACCTGATTAGGATAGCAGCCCAAAGCAGTTGCGGCCATGCTAGACTCACGAAAGAAGCACAGTCTCGATGAAGGTGCCGGACCCGATCGCGCCGTGAAGATTTTTTCGCGTTACATCCTTACCGAGGTTGTGCAGCACGCCGCCATTGGCGTCGCCCTTTTTACCTTCGTCATCTTCATGCGCGACCTCGGACGTCTGCTCGAGATCGTCGTCCGCGACAGCGCACCTCTGCCCAGCGTCGCCGAACTATTCTTCCTCACCCTGCCCGTCGCCTGCACCATCACCATCCCCATGGGCCTGCTCGTCGGAATCCTCATCGGCCTCAGCCGCCTGGCTGCCGACAGCGAAGTCACCGCCATGCGCGCCAGCGGCTTGGGCGCTTGGATGTTCGTCCGCATCATCTCTGTCTTCGCCGTCGCCGCCTGGATCATCGCTCTCGCCAACAGCATCTGGCTGGCGCCCATGTCCTCGGCCGCGCTGGCCCGCCTCGAACTCAAGCTGCGCAGTTCCCAGGCCTCTTTTGAGATTCAGCCCCGCGTCTTCTATGAAGACTTCAAGAACATGGTGCTCTACGTCGAGGACGTGCGCGCCACCTCCAACGCCTCCGTCTGGCGCGGCGTCTTTCTCGCCGATGTCAGCGATCCCTCCGCGCCCAGCATCACCATGGCCCGCAGCGGCCTCATGATCTCCGACAATCCCGACTCCATCCACATGCATCTCAACCAGGGTTCGCAGCAGGAGATTCAGCCGCAGAACCCCGGCCAGTATGAGATCTCCACCTTCTCCCAGACCGATCTGCCCATCGCACTCCCCCCGCGCGACGAAGCCCACGCCGACCTCGCCCCGGTCGCCGAGATGAGCACTCCCCAGCTCTGGTTCCACGGCCATCATCCCGAGACCGATACCGGCGCCCCGCGCAACGCGCAGGACACGCCCGCCGCCCGCGCCCGCTGGTACCTCGTCGAATTCCACCGCCGCCTCGCCTTGCCCACCTCCTGCCTCGTCCTTGCCATGGTCGGCATTCCCCTCGGCCTCTCGTCGAAAAAAGGCGGCAAGAGCATGGGATTCGTGCTCACCATCGCCCTCGTTTTTCTCTACTACTTCATCTCCCTCACCGGAATCTCACTCGGCCGCAGCGGACGCATTCCGCCTGTTTTCGGCGTCTGGGGAGCCAACTTCCTCTTCCTCGTCGCCGGACTCATCCTGCTCTACCGCGTCGAGCGCAACGTCATCGATCTCGGCTCGCTCCGCACCGCCTGGAACGCCATCCGCCGCCTCGCCACCCAGAATCACGCCGCGCCGCGCCCCTCAGCCCCGTCCCCGCTGGCCCACTCCGCTCCCCCCAGGCGCCACTTCAACCTCGGCTATCCGCTCCTGCTCGACGACATGATCCTGCGCGACTTCGCCCTCTATCTCGCCATGATCATGGTCTCCTTCGTCCTGCTCACCCTTGTATTCACGTTCTTCGAACTGCTCGGCGACATTGTGCGCAATCACGTTCCCATGCTCATGGTCGGCCAGTACCTGCTCAACGTGACCCCGTCCATGCTCTACACTCTGACGCCGCTCAGCGTCCTGCTGGCCGTGCTCACCACCTTCGGGCTGCTGGAAAAAAGCAACGAAATTACCGCCATGAAGGCCACCGGAACCAGCATCTACCGCGTCGCCTTCCCTGTCCTCGTCATCGCCGCCGCCATCAGCGCCAGCCTCTTTTTCTTCGACCAGTTCTACATTCCCGCCGCCAATCAGCGCCAGGAAACCCTGCGCAATCAGATCAAGGGCAAGCCCGCCCAGACCTATCTCCGTCCCGACCGCAAGTGGATCTTCGGCGAGCACAACACCATCTACTACTACGAGTTCTTTGACCCCGACCAGAACACCTTCGCCAACATCACCGCCTTCCAGTTCGATCCCGCAACCTTCGAATTGACCGGCCGCGTCCACGCCTCGCGCGCCCACTGGTCCGACGATATGCAGAAGTGGATCTTCGAGCAGGGATGGTCGCGAACCTTCCGCGGCTCCGCCATCCAGAGCTACCATCCCTTCGACGCCGATACCTTCCCGACTCTCATCGAGCCGCCCTCCTACTTCAAGAAAGAGGTCCGCCAGAGTTCGGAGATGAACTACAAGGAACTGCGCGCCTACATCGCCGACCTGCAGCAGAGCGGCTTCGACGTCGTCCGCCTGCGCGTGCAGTTGCAGAAGAAGTTCGCCTATCCCATCATCACGCTCGTCATGGCCATCCTCGCCATTCCCTTCTCGCTCTCCGCCGGACGCAAGGGCGCTCTCACCGGCATCGCCGTCGCCTTGAGCGTCGCCATCGTGTACTTCGTCGCCGCCGGCCTGTTTGAAGCCATGGGCAACGCCAGCCAGCTACCCGCCGCCATGGCTGCCTGGGCCCCCGACCTCATCTTCGGCCTCCTCGGCGGCTACCTCCTCCTCAAAGTCCCCACCTAACCCGATCCCGCTTGGCATGCTTCAAATCGAATTGTTAACTAATATGTGGCCGGGTGCCCCACGTTCGCCGCGCCGCTCTTGCGCGGATAACGTGGGAAGCAAGCCCGCCCACTCCACCGGCTCTTCGCATCTGTTCTTGTCATTGGTGATCGAGGCGTCGTCCCGCACCGCCCTCCCCGCCCCGCACCCGCCGCTGCTACAATCGCATCTATATCGCATCTCATCCCAGGCAGGTGACTGTCCTTGCAATTCTCCAAGTTCCGGCCCCTGCTCCCCTACATGAAGAAGCACTGGAAGGGATTCCTGGCCGGTGCCGTCTCCGTCTTCTGCACCAACGGAATCATGGTCCAGGGCCCGCGCCTCATCCAGCGCATCTTTGACGACCTCAACCACGGCGTCACCCACGGCAAACTCCTCACCTGGTGCTGGCTCCTGGTCGCCGTCGCCGCCGGCAAAGGAATCTTCCAGTTCCTAACCCGCTGGATCATCATCGGAATCTCGCGCGACATCGAGTTCGATCTGCGCAACGATCTCTTCCGCCATCTCGAAGCCCTCGACTCCGGCTTCTATCAGCGCACCCGCACCGGCGACATCATGGCCCGCGCCACCAATGACCTCAACGCCGTCCGCATGCTGCTCGGCCCCGCCATCATGTATTCGGCCAACACCGTGGTCTTCACCATCGCCGCGCTTTTCTTCATGCTGCGCGTCAGTCCCCGCCTCACCCTTTGGGCATTTCTTCCCTTGCCCATCGCCAGCATCATCGTGCAGTACTTCGGCGCCCGCATCCACGAGCGTTTCGAGCGCATCCAGGCCAAGTTCAGCGACATCAGCGCCCGCGCCCAGGAAAACTTCTCCGGCGCCCGCCTCATCCGCGCCTACACCCAGGAGGACGCCGAAATCGCCCTCTTCGAAACCGAAAACATCGCCTACATCAACCGCGCCATGCCGCTCGCCCGCCTCATGGGCATGCTCTGGCCCACCCTCGAAATGATGCTCGGCTTCGCCCTCGTCATCGTCCTCTGGATCGGCGGTCAGGAAGTGCTCCAGGGCCGCATCACCGCCGGCAAGTTCGTCGAATTCAACATGTACATGATGATGCTCATGTGGCCGGTCATCGCGCTCGGATGGGTCATCAACATCTTTCAGCGCGGCACCGCATCCATGGGACGCATCGACGAAATCCTCCGCCAGCGGCCCACCATCGCCGACAATCCCGCCGTCATCACCGTCGCGCCCGCCACCGAAATCCGCGGTGAAATCGAGTTCCGCAATCTCACCTTCGCCTACGGCCATCAATCCCAACTCACCGAATCCCTCTCCGGCGTCACCGCGCTCTCCTCCCAGGTCGAAGCCGGCGCCGACGTCTTGCACAACGTCAGCCTCAAGGTTCCCGCCGGTTCCAGCCTCGCCATCGTCGGCCCCACCGGCTCGGGCAAGTCCACCCTCGTCTCGCTCATCCCGCGAATCAACGACGCCGCACCCGGATCGATCTTCATCGACGGACGCCCCATCCGCGAGTACCCGCTCGAAACCCTGCGCAGCCAGATCGGCTTCGTTCCCCAGGAAACCTTTCTCTTCAGCGCAACCGTGCGCGCCAACATCGCCTTCGGCGTCGAGGACGCAACCGACGAACAGGTCCATCGCGCCGCCGCCATCAGCAGCATCGCGCCCGATATCGAGGGCTTTCCCGAGAAGTATGAAACCATGGTCGGCGAGCGCGGACTCACCCTTTCCGGCGGCCAGAAGCAGCGCACCGCCATCGCCCGCGCCGTCATTCGCGAGCCCCGCATCCTAGTCCTCGACGACGCTCTCGCCAGTGTCGATACCCACACCGAGGATCAGATCCTCAACGGCCTCCGCCAGTTGATGCAGGGACGCACCACCATCTTCATCTCGCACCGCGTCTCCACCGTGCGCAACGCCGACCGCATTGCCGTCCTCCATCGCGGCCAGATCGTCGAATACGGCACCCACGACGAACTCATCGCCCTCAACGGCTACTACACCAGCCTGCACGACAAACAACTCCTCGAAGAGGAACTGGAAACCGCCTGACCCCATTCCCGGCCAGCCACTCCCCACCGTCCCGCAAACGTGAGTGTGTGAGCTTTTAAGTTTTTGAGTGTATGAGCTTCTGAGTGAATGCTTTTGTGAGTGTATGAGCTTTTACGTGTGTGAGTATTATTATTTCTTGGAGGCTGTCATTCCGAACGCAGTGAGGAATCCCCGCACCGCTAAAATCTCCCGCACAGCCTCACTGGCATCTCAACCCGCTACCCGCCTTGAAGCCGTTCAAAAGACGGCTGCCCCACGTTCGGCGCGCCGCCTTTGCGCGGCTAACGTGGGAAGCAGTCCACTCCACCCCTGCGGACTTTGCTTTTGCTCCTGCCTTCGGCCCGCCGGACTCGCGCCCAGCCGCCCTACCGTACCAGCAGCACTTCCCGTATGTTCTGCTTGCCCAGGAAGAACTTGATCGAACGGTACTCTTTGAACAGGTTTTCGATGTGACGGTTCTGGAAGATGCGCTGCAGTTGGAACTCCGGCCCGCGCTGCAGTTCCAGCGTCTCCTCGTTCTTGATGTGGTAGCGGTAGTACGGCGCTTCCACCCCCGCGTCGCGCGTGTGGAAGAACGCCAGCAGCGCCCCCTGCGGCTTCGTGATCCGGTAGATGCGCTCCACCACCGGCTTCACCAGTGCCTCCGGCAGGTAATCGCAAACGTCCCACATCAGCACCGCGTCAAACGACTCCGCTTCGTACTGCAACTCCTCGGCCAGGAAGCGCTCCACGTCAACTGTGGTGCTGCCTTCCTCCGCGCCTTCCATCACCAGGCGGGGATCGTTGGCCGCCGCCAGCACGTCTTCGTTGTACGCCTTGTGCCCCAGTCCCGTGATGAAATGAATGTTGCTGTTCGAGGTCGCTCCCAGGTCCAGAACCCTCTGTCCATCCGGACGCAGGATGTAGCGCGTGAACTGGTTGAATCCCGTCGAGCGCCGTGGAATTCGCGCGCCCTCGGCCGCAGCAGGCGGCGGCTCTGCGCTGCCGCCGAATAGATTGCGAAAGAAGCTCAATGGAGACCTGACTTGGGTTGACATCTCGGCGCCGGCACGCCTGGGCGTGCCGGTCCTCATGCTTTCACTCTACTTCTTGTCCGTCGCCGCCGGTACCGTTCCGGCCGGCGTGCTCACCACCGGCGTCACCACGGGCGCGACCGTCGCGCGCACCGGCTCCGGCTTCGGTTCGTTCTTGCGGATATCGATGGCGCCCTTGAAGAACGCTCCGTCCTCGATCACGATGCGCTGCGTATTGATGTCCCCATTCAGCAGCGCAGACTTCTTCAACTCGACCTTTTCCACTCCCGTCACGTTGCCGTCCACCTTGCCGTGGATCACCACGTCTTTGGCAAACACGTTGGCGCGAACCCGGCCGTTGGGTCCAATCACCAGATTGTGGTTGTGGAGATCGATATTGCCCTCGACTTCGCCGTCAAGGTAGAGATCTTCGCTTCCGGACAATTCGCCCTTGATAATGACAGACTTTCCGATATGAGCAACATC
>Ga0302320_10030662_pt1 | contig 10234 bp, 8 predicted proteins | sample Bog_T0_3_FD_202130 | JGI IMG/M metagenome (GOLD analysis project Ga0302320, IMG submission 202130) | Peat permafrost microbial communities from Stordalen Mire near Abisko, Sweden - Bog_T0_3 | ecosystem: Environmental > Terrestrial > Soil > Wetlands > Peat | place: Sweden: Abisko, Stordalen Mire... | reverse complement strand
GGGCTGTTGCCGTGGGGGACGACGATGACGGCGCGCAGGCCGAGCATACGCGCGGCGAGCGCGACGCCCTGCCCGTGGTTGCCGCGCGTCGCGGCGACGACCGCTTCCAGACCGGGCACGGTCTCCTTGAGCCAATGGACATAGACCAGTGCGCCGCGCAGCTTGAATGCGCCGACAGGCGTGTGATTCTCGTGCTTGACCCAGGCTTCCGTGCCCAGGCGCTCGTTGAGCAGGGGCCAACTGTACTGCGGAGTAGGTGGCATGGAACGGTAGATGAGCCGCTGGGCGGCTTCAATTTCTTCGAGGTTGGGCAATTCCATCTTTTCAGCTTACGATAAGGTGTCTCAAGAATCGGCCCCAAAGTGTGAGTCGAAGTGTGGGGCCAGTCGCATCCTTGTCGCATTCTTTGACCGGGACTTCTGAAAACCGCAGGCAAACAGTACGATTTCAAGGAGATCTTCCCCAATGAATCGCAGAGCAGCAATCAAGCAGATGGGCGGACTGGCGAGCGCGGTCCTGCTGAGCGAAACACTGACGCGACCGGCACGGGCTTATCGGGGCCAGGCGGCAGCGGCGGCTCCGGCGCCAACCGGGCCGTACACCCTGCCCCCGCTCCCCTACGCCTACGACGCGCTGGAGCCCTACTTCGACGCCGAGACGATGCATCTGCATCATGACAAGCATCACCAATCCTATGTGGATAAGCTGAACGCGGCGGTTGCCGGGCATCCGGAGGTTGCGGGGAAGACGGTAGACGAGCTGGTCTCGAACCTCTCAGCCGTGCCCGAGTCGATCCGCAAGGCGGTTCAGAACCAGGGCGGGGGACACGCCAATCACAGCTTCTGGTGGTTGACGCTGGGCAAAGGCGGTGCTGCGCCAACCGGCGAGCTGGCCAAGGCGATCGATACGCGGTTCGGCAGCTTCTCGGCCTTTCAGGACAAGTTGACGGCGGCGGCGACGGGGGTCTTCGGCAGCGGCTGGGCCTGGCTGGTCTCGACGGGGCCGGGATTGGAGATTGAAACGACACCCAATCAGGACTCTCCGCTGAGCATGGGGCATAAACCGGTGCTGGGCATCGACGTCTGGGAGCACGCCTACTATCTGAAGTACAAGAACAAGCGGCCGGATTATGTAAAGGCGTACTTCTCCGTGGTGAACTGGGACGCGGTGAGCGCCAGCTACGCGAAAAAGGCTGTTTAGGCGGGATGCGGAAGGGAACTGAGCGACCTGATCGAAAGCGGATGCCCCAGGTCTCGAATATGAGACCTGGGAGCGGGATTTCTCTGTTCGTACTGGTCTTGCTCCCCGTGCTGTCCGGCTGCCATGGCCAGCCTGCGCTGACACCAGAGCAGGCGCTGGGCCAGCATTTGTACGCGGTGCGGTGCGCGCACTGCCACGAGGAGAACGACCTTGCGCTGAAGCCGGCGCCGCCCAGCCTGCACCACATCGGTGAGCAAGGAATGTTGCCGAATGGCGGTGCGGCGACGGATTTGGCGATTCGCGCCGTGGTGATCGACGGCAAGAACAAGATGCCGGGGTTTGCCGGGCGGTTCGACGAGGGGCAGATGGCGGCGCTGATCGCGTATCTGCGGACCGAGATGCCGGTAGCCGGGAACTGATCGATCACATCAAATCAGATGGATGCGGCGCAGCAGGGCCTGGAAACGGGGATCGGTATGGAGTGCGTCGAATGCCGGTTCCACGTTGAGTTCGGTGAGATGGAAGTCGCGGCGGTCGAAGGCCTGTTCGAGCGAGGTGAGGGCTTGATCATTTAAGCCAAGGTTTGCGTAGACAACGGCGAGGCCAAACGGGTTGACATACGCCTCAGGGGGATTCGGCTCCCGCCGGCTCGCATCGAGCAGCGCTTGCCAGTAGGCGCTGGACCCTCCTTGTGCGACGGCTTTCAATTGCCGGTCGCGGCGGGCGATGACTTGCTCGGCTGGCTCGCCGCTGAGCAGGCGGGCGCGGGAATCCTCTTCGATGGCGTGGGTGAAATCGCCGCCGGCGGCGTAGAGGTGGGCGGAGCGCTCGTGCAGCAATACGAAATTTGGCGCGACTTCGTTGGTCTTTTCGGTCTGGTCGCGGGCATCGGCGTAGCGGCGAGCCCATACGTAGGTGCGCACGAAATACGCCTGCAAGGGAATCGAAAGTGGATCGAGCGCACTCGCCTTGCGCATCTCGCCGATGGCCTCTTGGTGGCGGCCGTGGGGTGACAGGAAGCTGTTCGAATAGAAAAAATGCGCGTTGGGGTCGCTGGGATTGAGGCGCAGGGCGGTGAGGAACTCGCGCTCGGCCGTGGGCCAGTCGAAGTCGTAGTGGGCCGCGACCATGGCCAAATCGGAGTGCGCTTCGGCGAGGCCGGGATTGAGCTGGAGCGCGCGATTGGCCAACTCCCGAGCGCGCGGCATCGTTTCCATCGGATTGCCCACGCCGAAGATGGGCCCGAGAACGTAACATCTGGCCAGCGCGGCGTACGCCAATCCGTAATCGGGATCGGCGGCGATTGCTTGCTGGAACTCCGCGATGGCGTTGGTGATGGAGCTGTTGGTGCGGAGGTTCAAGTCTTCCAACCCGCGGAGATAGGCGGCTTGCGCTTCGGGCCTCACCGTGCGAGCAGGGAATCGGCCGGAATTTGCGTCGAGCTTTACCTGAACTTTGCCGGCGATGGCGGTCGCGATGTCGCCTTCCAGCTTCAGCAGATCGCTCATGTCGCTGTCGTAGTTCTCCGCCCACAAATGCGTCTGGTCGCTGGCCTGGATGAGCTGGGCGGTAACCCGAAGCCGGTCTCCGGCGCGGCGGATGCTGCCTTCCAGGAGATAGGCGACGCCGAGTTCCCGCGCGATCTGCGCTGCATCTTTCGGGGTTGCCTTGAAGCGCATCGCCGTGGTGCGTGCGATGACGCCGATGTGTTCCGGATCGAGAGCGCCCATCTGGGCGATCATTTCTTCGGTCATGCCGTCGGCGACGTACTCCTGGGCAGGGTCGCCGGTGAGGTTTTGAAAGGGGAGAACGACGAACATGAGCTTCTTTGCCGGAGCGCGATGCCGCCAACGCACAAAGGCCACACCCACAATGATGAGAAAGGCAGCTGCGGCCATCCAGAGCAGCCAGCGGACGCGGGTATTCCCGGCTGTCCGCGTGTGCGATTTCCAATCCAATTGAGAACCGTCCGCAATGGCCTGCTCGGCCGCAACCGGAGCCGGGCCCTCTAACCCGCCCGGGAGCGATGCCGGAGCGAATTCTTCCCGGCCGGAGTCAGGATCGGAATCAATGCTTAATTCGTCGTTCAGCCGGGTAGGGGCGGCCCCGAGTTGGCCGATGAAGCGATAGCCCTTGGCCGGAACGGTGAGGATGAACCGCGGGCTATCGATGCTGTCGCTGAGAGCCAGCCGGACTTTGCGAATGGCGACATTGATGGCCGTGTTGGTGTCGATGAAAACCTCATTGCCCCACAAGCTCGACACAATCTCGTCGCGGCTCACCACGTCGCCGCGGCGGCGGATGAGCAGCAGGAGCAATTCCATCGGAATTCTCTCCAGGCGCATCCGTTCGCCGGAGCGCAGCAACTCAAAGGCCGTCGCATCGAGTTCGAATTCACCGAAGAGATAGCGTTCGCCCTGCATCGGCCTCCGCCGGCAATCTTCCGGCCGGTCGTCTATAAAAGTCGCGGAATCTGCGACATAAGGGTCGAAAGATATTCAAAAGAAAGTCTTAAGGAAACCTCTATTGCGCCGGCCCCCTGTCTGGGCTCTGATGGCTTCATCGCGCCGCACCAAGGGCGTCAAAAGGAGGAGAGGATCATGAAGAACATCATTCGCATGGCGGTTCTGGCCGCCCTCGCCGCCGGCTCCGCAGTTGCCGGTTTTGCCCAGACCCCGAAGCCCTGCACCAGCCAAACGATTGAAGGGACCTATGCCTTCCGCGTGTCGGGGGAAGTTTTCGCCGCCACAGGGTTAGTCTATCGCGATGGTATCGCACTGACTCATTTCGATGGAGTTCGCACGGCGACGCAAGTCGACTACGTGCTGGCGAATGGCGTCCCGGTGCCCGGCCCGAAGGACGAGAATGGATTCAACACCGACGAGACAGGCTGGTACGAGGTCCACGAAAACTGCACCGGCGAGGTCGAGATCAACTTTCCCAAGCCGGAAGGCGGCACGAGCGGAGCGGTGATCAAGTTTTTCTTCATCATCTCCAACAATGGCAACCAGTTGACCACCATTGTCACCAGCCTTACGCCGCCGAACTCGACCAAGGCGGTTCCCGTCAACATTCACAGCGACGCGGTGAAAATCGACTGAAGACTTTGGCGCCGGAGATCCCGAAAAGGCCCACCTTTCGACCCTCGCAGCAGATGAGGGCGCAATCCGAGGCCATGCTCTCCGCTTCCTCCTTATCGGTTGTACGGGAAGCATGCCTCGGAATTGCCGTGCTTGCACCATGCGGTGAGTCAGACAGCATCGGCGTATACTTGAACGTATGGCGACCGGAAAAACATTCTATCTGGAGACGTTCGGCTGCCAGATGAACGCCCATGACTCGGAAAAAGTCATCGGCACGCTGGAGCAGCAGGGGTATGCGCAGGTGCGGGTGGAAGAAGACGCCGACCTGCTGGTCTACAACACCTGCTCGATCCGCGACAAGGCGGAACAGAAGGTCTTCAACCGGCTCAACGACTACAAGAAGCTGCACAAGCAGGGGAAGCGCTTTGCGGTGATCGGCTGCGTGGCGCAGCAGGAGGGCGAAAAGATCTTCGAGCGCGCTCCTTACGTTTCGCTGGTGGCGGGCTCGGCCTCATACCGCAAGCTGCCGGAGATGTTGGCACGGCTGGAGGCGGGGGAGACCCGTGTCACAGGCCTCGACGACCGCCAGACCGAGGAGACTTTCGAGACCGAGTTTACCTCGCGGCAGAACCCTTATCGGGCGTATATCACCATCATCGAGGGCTGTGACAAGTTCTGCTCCTATTGCGTGGTGCCGTATACGCGCGGCAAGGAGCGCAGCCGCGGATCGGATTCGGTGATCGAAGAGGCTCGGCGCATCGCCGACCTGGGCTACACCGAGATTCAACTGCTGGGCCAGAACGTGAACAGCTTCCGCGACCCAACGGGGAAACGCAGCTTTGCCGAGTTGCTGCAGGCCGTGGGCGAGATTCCCGGCATCCGGCGGGTGCGCTTCATGACAAGCCATCCGCGCGACTTTACACGCGACATCGTCGAGGTGATGGACGCCGTGCCCACGCTTTGCGACCATGTGCATTTGCCGGTGCAGTCGGGCTCGACGCGGGTGCTGCGGATGATGGCGCGCGAGTACACGCGCGACTGGTACCTGGAGCGGATCTCGTGGATCAAGGCGGCCAAACGGCGCATTGCGCTCACTTCGGATATTATTGTCGGGTTCCCAGGGGAGACGGCGGAGGACTTTGAAGAGACCGTGACGCTGCTGGAAGCGGTGCAGTATGACGCGATCTTTGGATTCAAATACTCGCCGCGGCCGAACACGCCTTCGCTGGTGATGATCGACTCGATCCCGGATGTGGAAAAGTCGGTACGGCTTCAAGTATTGCTTGACCGCCAGCGAGAGATCCAGCGAGTCAATTACGACAAGCATTTGGGTGAAACAATGGAAGTGATGGTTGAAGGATTCAATCCGGGCAGGGGCCAGATCACAGGGCGAAGTTCACAGAACAAGCCTGTGAATTTCACCGGGCCGCAACTGATTTCACCCGCCCCCGGCAGTTATTGCCAGGTGAGAATCACGAAGACGTTTCCGAATAGCCTGGTTGGAGAAGCGGTTTAACGGGAGTGGAGGTGGGGCATGGACGTTGAAATGAGAATTCGAGGGCTGATGCTGGACCCCAACACCAACATGCCCATCGTTGTGCTGAAGGATGTGGGTTCGGATACCGTGCTTCCGATCTGGGTGGGCATCTACGAGGCGAACGCGATCTTCAATGAGGTAGAGAAACAGGCCAGACCGCGCCCTGTCATCCACGACCTGACGAGAATGCTGATTCATTACATGAATGGGCGGCTGGATCGTGTTGTGATTACAGAACTTAGAGACGATACATTCTTTGCCGTTCTGTGGTTGACCCAGAACGGGGAAACGGTCACGGTGGACGCGCGCCCCTCGGATGCGATCGCCCTGGCGCTGCGCGTCGATTGCCCAATCTATGTGGCGGAACCGGTGCTGGCTATGGCGCGGGTCAACTCGAACGGCTCATCTGAGGGCCCGTCGGCTGAACAATTGCGCAAGTGGCTGGAAGGCCTGAACGATGAGGACCTTGGCCGCTATAAGATGTGATGGTTGAGGGGAAGCCTCGCAAGTGATTGATTCAAAGTGCAATGGGGAAAGCGTGAACTTCTGCGCTTCCACTGTACAGAATATCTGTTATCGGACATGATGGACGGAGGGCGAATCGTGGCCTTGAAATTCACAACTTCGTACCTTGAGGACTCTCTCGCGGTCTTCCGCTATTACAAGCGGCTGGTTGAGGGCGCGATGGCGCAGGTTTCCGACGAGCAGCTCTATGCGGCGCTGGACCCGGAGATGAATTCGATCGCGATCATCATCAAGCATATGGCCGGCAATATGTGTTCGCGCTGGAGCGACTTTCTGGTGAGCGATGGAGAGAAGCCGGGGCGCAACCGCGACGAGGAGTTCTCCGCGCCGCCTGAGGGGCGCGCGGCGCTGCTGGAGTTGTGGGAGCGCGGCTGGGCGACATTGTTTGGTGCGCTGGAGCCGCTGACCGACGCGGATCTGGGGCGCACAGTGACCATCCGGGGCGAGGCGCACTCGGTGATGCAGACCATCAACCGGCAGCTTGCGCACTATCCTTATCACTGTGGGCAGATTGTCTTTCTGGCCAAGCACCTGCAGGGCGTTCAATGGCGATCCCTGAGCGTACCGCGGGGCCAGTCGGCGGAGTTTAACCGGCGGGTCGCGGCGGGTGAGGCCAGCCAGCGTTGACGGCTTTTTATGATGCTTCCGCGGAGCGCCGGGCCGAGTCGCGGCTCCAGCGATGCAGCAGGATGCTGGAGATGACGATCAGCGCCAAAGTAAGGCCAATCCATGTGCCGTAGATGCCCCAGCCGAGCCCAAAGCACAGGAAGAGTCCGAGTGGAAGGCCCAGAATCCAATACCCGATGAAGTTGGCAACCATGGGCGTTCGGGTTTCGCCGAGCCCACGCAGCGAGCCGGTGCAGACGGTCTGGACGCCGTCGAAGATTTGAAATGCGGCGGCGATGCCGAGCAAGCCCGGGCCAATCGCGAGCACCCGCGGGTCACGGGTGAAGAGCTCAATGAGTGGTCCCGGGATGGCCCAAAAGACCAGCGCGGCGACAATCATGAACGCGGTGCCGATGCCGATCGCAAGCCAGCCGGCGCGGCGGGCGCGCGGAAGATCGCCTGCTCCGACTGCGTGGCCTACGGCGACCGCCGCGGCCGCAGAGACTCCCAAAGGCACCATATATGTGACGCTGGCGTAGTTGATGGCGATCTGATGCGTGGCCAGCGCAATCGGCGTCAGCCAACCGGCCGAGAGCGTCGCGGTGTTCCAAGCGCCCACTTCCATCACGATCTGGCCAGCCGCCGGAAGCCCGAGCCGGATCAAGGCTCGAATCCGGTCCAGTTGCGGCCCGGCCCAGTGCCGGAACAGCGGATGGCCGCGTTTGCGCTCATAGCGCCAGGCAAACCCGATGAGCGCTACAGCCATACCGACGCGCGCAACGACCGTGGACAAAGCGGAGCCGCGAACGCCCATCGCGGGGAAGCCGAGGTGGCCGTAGATGAGCGCCCAGTTCCCTGCCCAGTTGAGCAGGTTGGCCAGGATGTAGGTAACGGTGATGACTCGGACCTGGCCGACGCCTTGCAGATAGCGGCGGGTTGCGCCGTACACGAGCAGGGGCGGCAGGCTCCAGGCGAGCATCCTCATATAGGCCGCGCCGGGAACCGCGACTTCGGGGGCGATGCCGAAGTGGATCAGGCCAAAGCTCGCGGCGAGGATGAGGAGCACGAGCGGCGGCGTGATGGCGAGGGCGAGGTAGATGCCCTGGGCGAGCCAGCGGTGGCAATCGTCGTAGTCCTTGCGGCCAAAGGCCTGGGAGACGACCGTGTCCAGACTGAGGAGGAGGCCGATGCCGAAGAGCGAGGGCGTGTAGAAGACGGCGTTGCCGAGGGCGACCGCGCCGATGGCGGCCGGGCCAAGGCGGCCGACCATGATGGTGTCGACCACGCCCTGGGCCATCCAGCCGAGTTCGCTGAGGACGACGGGGATGGCCAGCGTGACGAGAGCGGCCAGTTCCCTTCTCCAGTTTGCTTCGGAGGTCTGACTCATCTTTCCATGGTCTCAGACTCGCTTCGAGAGGAGCGGAGCGATTGCGGTTGAAGGGCGAATAAAGGAAGAATTCAGGTGGGGGGAGGGGGGGGTACCTGCGCGCTCTCTCGTAAGTGTATGAAACGATTTGGCTTAGGGGTTAAAATTGGGTGTTTTAGCCGGCGCACGGTGCCTCTAAACTACTGAAACCACTGAAGTTACACGATGTCAAATGCGCGCTTTGGGCGCTTTTTTGTGCGCATTTGGGGTGGGACTGGCTTTGCCGCGCCGCGAGGGGTTTGGATTTGGATGTCTCCTTCATTATGCGCCGATTGGGGGAAATTGGCTGCAACGGTTGATGGGAATTCTCGGGGCCGGTTGAGATTTCTCCTGGCGGTGAACGTTGGGGCGAGGGCGGTGGACGGGGCTGGCATTTGTTCCGCCCACCCTCGCCAGAAGCGAGGATGGGGCACCCGGCTCGCCGCCGGAGATCATTCTGTGGTAAAGCTGAGAATCGCTCCGTAGGCCGTACCACCCGGACTGCTGACGACTGGCTGCACATAGTAGGTGGTCTTCGCAGTCAAGCCAGTTAAAGGCGTAGTCACTGTTTGCGCTCCGTTCTGGGCGGGCAAGGCCGCCGGAGTGGTGCTGGAGGTGAGCGCCGTCTTGCTGGTTCCATAGATAAACCAGACCTGTCCGGCAACGCCGAGGTCGTTTGCAACCGCGGTCAATGTTGCGCCCGTTGAAGTAATCGCGGTGGCTGGAATTGAGAGTACGGTAGGCGAGCCAACCAAAAGATACTTCGCCGCGACCGCGGTGCCGGGGGAGTAGCCGGGGCCGGCTGGAAGAGCAGTGATGGTCTGCGATGCCTCGACCAGAATCGGCCCCGTGTACGGAGTCGAGCTGGTCGTAGGTGTTGTGCCGTTGGTCGTGTAGTAAATCGTCACGCCCGCACCCGGGTCTGAAATTGTTACCACTTGCCCCGCGCCGTATGTACCGGCAACGGGGGAGAAGATTGGAGCGGGAGGTGGCTGCGGCGAATTGATTGTAAAGGTCTTCGCCGCCGTTGTGCCACCGCCGGGGGTGGGATTGAAGACGGTCACCGAGACTGTGCCGATGTCGGCGATTGCGATGTCTGTGGCCGGTATTGCGGCAGTTAGCTGCGTCGCGCTGACGTACGTGGTGGCGAGGCCTGTGCCGTTCCATTTCACCACCGAAGTTTTGACGAAATTCGTTCCATTCACCGTAAGCGTGAAGGCGGCACCTCCCGCATAGGCGCTGGTTGGCGACAGCGAGGCCAGGGTCGGTACGGGATTGTCGATGGTGAATGTTTGTGCCGCCGAGGTTCCGCCACCGGGGGTGGGATTGAAGACCGCGACGGAAGCAGTACCGGCAGTGGCCAGATCGGTGGAGAGAATGGCTGCCGTCAGTTGAGTTGCGCTTACGAATGTTGTCACGCGGTTGGAGCCGTTCCATCTCACCACAGAAGTGCTCTTGACAAAGTTGGTTCCGTTTACGGTGAGCGTGAAGGCCGCGCCGCCAGCTATGGCAGATGTGGGCAAGACTGAAGTCGCAGTTGGCGCTGGATAGTTGATGGCGAAGCTCAGTTTGGCCGAGGTTCCGCCGCCGGGGGTGGGATTGAAGACCGTCACCGAGGCAGTACCGACGCTGGCGAGGTCAGTGGCCAGAATGGCCGCTGTAAGCTGCGTGGCGCTGACGAATGTGGTCACACGGTTGGCGCCGTTCCATTGCACGACAGAAGCGTTCTTGAAGAAGTTGGTGCCGGTTACGGTGAGGGTGAAGGCCGGTCCTCCGGCGATGGCGGTGACAGGCGAAAGTAACGTCGCAGTTGGCAGTGGATAGTTGATGGAGAAACTGAGCGCCGGAGTGGAAGTTCCGCCGCCTGGAGTTCCGTTG
>Ga0302320_10030656_pt1 | contig 10236 bp, 11 predicted proteins | sample Bog_T0_3_FD_202130 | JGI IMG/M metagenome (GOLD analysis project Ga0302320, IMG submission 202130) | Peat permafrost microbial communities from Stordalen Mire near Abisko, Sweden - Bog_T0_3 | ecosystem: Environmental > Terrestrial > Soil > Wetlands > Peat | place: Sweden: Abisko, Stordalen Mire... | reverse complement strand
CTTGCCACCGGGCAGATCGACCTGCGAAAAGGGTCCGCGCCCGGACGGATTTTTGTGGCCGGAGGGATCAATCTGATCGGAAAGGGAGAAAATGACGCGCGTATTGATCGTTGACGATTCTCCGGTCATGAGGCACTACGTGGCGCGGACGCTGCGAATGACCGGCATGGATTTTGCGATTCACGAAGCGGAGAACGGACTGGTTGCCATCGACAAGGCCTGCGAAATCAGGCCGGAACTGATTATCACCGATCTGACCATGCCCGAAATGGGCGGCCGCGAACTGATCGCACGAGTGCATGCCGCGGCGGGGCTTGGCTCGACCCGGGTAATCGTGCTCTCTGCCGACCGTTCCCCGGCTCTCTCCGACGAACTGATGAAGGCGGGAGCGTCGGACTATCTGATCAAGCCCGTTTCCCCCGAGCATCTGAAGGAGAGTTTAATGAAGATCATCAAGGTGGAGGTATGACTGTCTGCGTGAAGGCTCCCGAGGCCCGTGTTGTGGCCGCGGCACTGGAACAGGTTCTTCGTGTGATGTACTTCTGCGAGTCCGTTTATCAGGGTGGCGCCTCGCTCGAAACTCCTGTGCTGTCGACCTCGCTGACGTTCCAGGGAACGGTCCGCGGAGTTTTCCGCCTGATGGTGTCGGAGCGGTGCGCGCGCCGGATGACAGCCGATTTTCTGGCGATCGAGCCGGCGGACGTTTCTCCGGACCAGATGGACGCGACCGTTAGAGAACTGGCGAACGTGGCCTGCGGCGCGACGATGAGCTTCTGGATTCCGGAAGCCACGCTGCGTTTTTCCGTCCCGGCGGATCTGACGCGGTTCGACTCCGCACAGAGATTCGAGCACTGTATATCGGTCACCGAAGGCCTGCCCGAAATCGCCGTCGATGTACTGCTGCAGTGAGCCCGATCAGGCGACCAGGCGCGGCATGCGGGATTCGAGCGCCCGCATGCGGGCGGAGAGCGTGGTTCGTTTCAGGCCCAGAAGGTTTGCCGCGGCCGTTTTGTTGCCTCGGGTTCGAGTGAGCGCCTGCGTCAGAATGTTTTTCTCGAAGTCTTCAAGGACGCGTTCGAAGTCGATGCCGCCGGCGGGCAGTTCGGGCGAAGACGTATATTCGGCCTGCGTCCGCGGCCGCGCGTCGCGCGTCCAGTTCACGTCGAACGGAAATATGGTGCTGCGCGAGCCGCTCGAAATAACCGCCGCCTCAATGGTATTTTCCAGTTCGCGCACGTTGCCCGGCCAGGCGTGTGTCCGCAACTTCTCGATCGCCGCGGGGTCGAGGGACTTCGTGGCGATGCGTTCGCTTGCGCAGACTTTCTCCACAAAATGGCGCGCCAGCAGGGCAATATCCTCCGTCCTCTCCCGGAGGGCGGGCAGGGCGATATGAAACACGTTGAGACGGTAGAACAGATCCTGACGGAACGTCCCGGCCTGGACGCATTCGGCGAGATTCGAATTGGTGGCGGCGATCACGCGGACATCCAGCCGGATGCTGTCGTTGCCGCCCAGTCGCTGGACTTCGCGTTCCTGGAGAACCCTGAGCAACTTACCCTGAACCGCCAGCGGCATGTCGCCGATCTCGTCGAGGAAGATCGTCCCGCGCTGAGCGGCCTCGAATTTTCCCGCCCGAGACTGAACGGCGCCGGTGAACGCCCCTTTGACGTACCCAAAAAGCTCGGCTTCGAGCAGGGCCTCCGGGATCGCCCCGCAGTTTACGGCGACCCAGGGGCCGCGGCCGCGGCTGCCGGACGCGTGAATCGCGCGGGCCGCGACTTCCTTACCCGTTCCGGTCTCGCCCTCGATCAGGACGTTGCAGCGCCGGTCCGCAACCAGCGCGATCCGGTCCTCCAGTGCCTGGATGGAACGGCTCTCGCCGATGAGGGAGGTGCACCGCCGTCTCGATCCGGATGTCGCATGATGGAGTGTCGGGTGCTGCGCGAGGATCTGCCGTTCGATTTCGTCGGCGTCCACGGCTACGTGCGCTGCTCCCGCCTTCATCCACCGAATCGAAGCGGCGACGGTCGCGTCCGGATCGAGAATCCAGACTGCCAGATCGTCCTTCCAGCGTTCCAGCGCGGAGAAGGCGGAGTCCATGTCCAGTGAATCCGATATTTCGACAATCAGAACCGCCGTCCGCCCTTCGCCGACGACCTCGGGAAGAGCTTCGGGCGACCGGGCCAGCCGGATACCGGAAGCCGCGTGTTCGGGGGCGCAAAAACGATTCGGTGCGAGCCAGATGAATTCCATGTGCTACCTGTCTATCGGCCGGGCGCCGAGAAACTTTAGGGTTTTTTTTAACCGAACAAAAAACGCACTCTCCTCTAAACCAACGACGGGTTTTTGCCGATAAGTGTGTGAACGGGATGACATGACCGCTTGCGGCGCCCGTACGGAAAGGAAACGAGTGATAGATCAGGACATTCTGGTTCGGAGCGTAACCGAGGCCACATCCGAAGTATTTTCCATGATGCTCGATATGGAAGTGAGGGCCGAGGGAACCGTGAGCGACGCGCGCCCCTCCGACAACGGGCTCATATCGCTGGTAGGCATTACCGGCGAATGGGGTGGCTCCGGAGTCTTCTGCTGCTCCCCCGTTCTCGCCAGCATCGTCTGCGGCCGCATGCTGGGACGCGAGATGGACCCGGCGAGGCCGGTCGTCGACGAAGAGGTGCTCGACGTGGTGGCCGAGATTACGAACATGATGATCGGCAACATTAAGAACGGCCTGGAGGCCCTGACCGGTCCACTCGCGATCAGCGTGCCTACCGTGATCCATGGGAAGAACTTCCAGTTCCGCAACGCCTGCGGTCTCCGCGGGACGGCGCTCGGATTTACGACGGAAGGCGAAGAATTCGAGGTCCGGATCGCGCTCGCGCCCGCTTCCGCGCAGTCCGCGGTTCGGTCGCGGATTCCGATACTGGGGCTTGCTCATATCTAAAGGACGGCTTTCGCCGAAGGCGCTCTCGCCGCGCGGACATGACGACTTTTAATACTGAGAAGAATTCCGGCGCGGGGCACTTAGATATGTGTCAGGAAGCGCTTTGGCGGCAGTTCGGACGGAAGTACCGACAGCCCCGCCGTGCGGCACGTTTTTGCCGCCCGAACAGATCACGGAACTGGATCGTATGGTGCGCGCCGTGGCCGGAAGGCTACGCGCCCGTTTACCCGATGAATGCGGAATAGAAATGGCGGATCTGGTGCAGGCGGGCAAGGTAGGGCTGCTGCAGGCGGCTCGGAGCTATGAGCCGAGCCGGGGCGCGCCCTTGGCCGGGTACGCGAAATTCCGGATTCGGGGCGAGATGCTGGATATGGTGCGTCGCAACATGGGACGCGAGAGGCTGGGCTCGTCCCTGCCGGCGGACGCGGATGGCTGCTCGGACTGGGAGTCGCGAATTCCGGCTTCCCCGGACAGTTCCCCTCAGAACGGGATTATGAACCGCCAGCGGTCGGAGATGATCGTCGAGGAGATCGATCGGCTGCCAGCCAAGTACCGCACTGTGGTTCGGCTTCGCTATTCGCGTGAGATGACGCTGCGGCAGATCGGCCAGGTTCTGAGCGTGAACGAGAGTCGGGCCTGCCAGATCCACCAGCGCGCGCTGAGCCGCCTGAAGCGGGCTCTGTCGAACCGGGGAGTGAAACACCTGTCGCATCTGTAAGACGGGGCGAATCGAGGATGACGCGGGCAGAGAGGCAACCTGAATGAGACTGCATCTGGATTCATCGATATCGAGCGCTTCGGACACCGCGCAAACCGTGTCTGTCGGAAGCGGTTCGACGCGGGCCGGAAGCCGGGCCGCAGACAGTTCGGCGAGTCGCGACAGCACGTCGGTATCGAGCGCTTCTTCCGCGCTGAACCAGCTCTCGGCATCGCGGAGCGCGCGAATTGCGGAGTTGTCGGCTGCGGTCAGCGGCGGTCGGTACCAGGTATCCAGCGCGGCCCTCAGCGCTTCGATCATTGGACACTCCGTTTCCTGAAACGCGATCTTCTGAAACATGGCCAGCCTCTTCTCATCCCTGTATACGTCCTCAACGGCCCTCGACGTCTTCAGCCGGGCGCTGGGCACGGATCAGGCGAACGTAGCCAATGCCTCTACTCCCGGATATGCCGCGCAGCAGGCGAACATACTTCCCATCGATTTGTCGGGAGACGGCGCGAGCAACGGCGGCGGCAGCGATTTCATTTCCCTGACCTCGAACTCGAGTTCTCTTGCCGACGCCTCGGTTCAGGCCGCCACATCGCAGGCTTCATCGAGTCAGACTCAGGCGCAACAGCTCTCGCCGATCAATCAGCTGTTCGATATTACGGGATCGAGCGGCATCCTCGCGGCGCTGCAACAGTTCAGCACCGCGTTTTCCAGCCTCGCGGTCACGCCGAACGATTCCACTCTGCAGGCGAATGCGCTCAGCGCGGCAGGCAACGTGGCATCGGCCTTCAACCAGGTCGCCTCCGGTCTTCAAACCCAACAGAGCCAGATCGATTCCGGTATTCAGAGCACCACGGCGCAGATCAACAGCCTGGCGTCCCGGATTCAGCAGCTGAACGTCAAGGCCACGGATGAGACGCAGGTCGATCCGGCGACCGGCGCCAGTCTGCGCTCTGCCCTGAGCCAGTTGTCGTCGCTTGTCGATATCACGGTCACCCCGGGGAACAATGGAGCGGTTAATGTTCTGGCCGGTGGGGAACTTCCGCTGGTTGAGGGCGATCAGGCATTCACACTGTCGGCCGACCCTTCCGCTGCGCCCGGTTCCCAAATCGCATCGTCGGCGGGCGGGAGTTCGCCCACCGCATTTTCAGGAACGCTCGGCGCCCTGCTGCAGACCCGAAACGGAACCATCGCTCAACTGCTGGGCTCTAACGGAAGCCCCGGCACTCTGAACACGCTGGCATCGGGCTTCGCATCGCGTGTGAACGCGCTCTTGACATCGGGCGTCACCTCGTCGGGCGCCGCGGGAGTCCCGATCTTCACTTACGACGCGGCCAATCCCGCGAATGCCGCGGGCACTCTGGCGCTCGATCCGGCCGTGACCGCGAGTCAGCTTGCGCTCGGCAGCACAGGGCCCTCCCCCGAGTCGAATGGCATCGCCAATTCGCTGGCCGCGCTCCCTTCTTCCACGGCTGTGGCCGACCAGATCTCAGGCCTGTCGCCGGAAGATTACCTCAGCACGATCGCGGCGTCGGTGGGGCAGCAGTTGTCGGGCGCCGAAGCCGCATCGACGGCCGACCAAAGCGCTTTGGTCACCGCGCAAACCAACCAACAGCAGCTGATCGGCGTCTCCCTGAACACGGAAGCGACGAATATCACCACCTATGAACGAGCCTACCAGGCGAATGCCCAGGTGGTTTCGATCCTGAACCAGCTCACCAGCGACGCGGTGAACCTGATCTCCACGGGCACCGCATTATGAATGCCGTCGGCGGAACGAGCCCGGGCACGGCGTGGTTTCTGCAAGGCGTTTCCGTTCTCCAAAGTCAGGAGACGCAGGTTCAGCGGGAACTGTCCTCAGGCTACCAGGTGCAGGACGCCTCGGATGCGCCGGCGCAGACTCCCGAGCTCGTAGGCCTGGGATCCAGCCTCGCTCAGGTGCAGGCCTGGCAGACCAATCTGACCAGGGTGCAGGCCGAGGCCAATACCGCGGACCAGTCGCTCGGAACTGCGATCACCCTGGTGCAGAATGCCCAAACCCTCGCGGCGCAGGGGGCGAACACCACGACGACGGCCGCGACCCGTCAGACCCTTGCCGGGCAGATCCAGGCGATCCAGCAGCAACTGGTCGGGATTGCCGCCACGACGGTCGAAGGCCGGTACATCTTCGGCGGCGACAACGACGGTTCGGCCCCTTATCAATACGATGCCTCTTCCGCTACTGGCGTCGACCAACTGACTGCCCAGACGTCAACCCGAACCGTGACCAACCCTTCGGGCCAGACGATCTATCAGCCGCTTTCGGCGCAGCGGATCTTCGATCCCGTCGACAATACCGGAGCACCGACCGCGAACAATACCTTCGCAGCGCTGCAATCGCTGGTTACGGCGCTGAATGCGAACGATACGGCAGGCGTTACCAGCTCCATCGGCGCGCTCAGCACCGCCTCTGCTTACCTGAATCAGCAGCAGGCGTACTACGGCACGGCCGAGCAGCGAATTACCAGCGAACAGAACGTCTCGGCCAATCAGGCGACCGAACTGCAGGTGCAGATCGGCGCGATCAGAGACACCAATACGACGCAGGCGGCGACCGAGCTTACGCAGCTTGCCACCGATCAGTCCGCGGCCTACGCGGCGCAGGCGGCGATACCGGTGAAGAGCCTTTTCGACTATCTGGGGTGACGACTAAATGGCGCGAGAACTCAGTCAGCAGGAAATCGACGCAGTATTCCAAAGCACCCAGGGCCGCCAGGCGGAGCGGGCCGGGACGAAGCGGGCCGCGTTGTTCGATTTCCGCCGTCCGGACCGCATCGCCAAATCGCAGCTCCGCGCGATCCACCAGTTGCACGACAACTTCGTCCGCAACCTGGTTTCGAGCCTGTCGGCGTACCTTCGTTCTTACCTGATCATCAATCTGGTCAGTGTCGAGCAGTTGTCTTATTCGGAGTTCCTCGAATGCCTTCCTTCGCCAACCTGTATCGCTTCTCTCAGCCTTAAGCCGTATGACGGCAACGCGGTGCTCGAGCTCAATTCGTCTTTGATCTTCCCGATTCTGGAGATCCTGCTCGGAGGCGACGGCAAGCTGCAGTTCAGCTCCCAGCGCGAGATCACGGAAATCGAGCAGGTCCTGCTCGACGGACTCTTCCGGCTGATCCTGCGCGACCTGCGCGAAGCCTGGAAATTCGTCACCCAGATCGACTTCGCCATCGACACCATCGAGACCGAGCCGCAGTTTCTGCAGATACTGGCGCCGACCGAAGCCGTGGTTGCGGTGGCGATCGAAATCCGCATCGGCGATTCGATCGGCATGATGAATATCGCCATGCCATCCATCATCATCAAGATGATGCGGCAGAAGTTCGACCAGCAGTGGTCGCTTCGCAAGAGCGCATCGACCGACCAGGAACAGTCGCGCGTCCTCGATCTGATTCGAACCTCGGCGCTGCGCTCGGAGGTGCTGCTGGTCGGGCCGCATCTGCTGCTCAAGGATCTGATGAACATCGAAGAGGGCGACATTCTCAGTTTCGAGTACCCGACAGCGCGCCCGCTGGATCTCGTTCTGAACGGCGAGAAGAAGTACAGAGGCGAAATCGTGGATGCCGGCCGACGGGCGGCTTTCCGCGTAACCGAGCGTTTTGTGGACACGCTCTCCTGATGCACAGGGCCTGCCGGAAAGGGGAACCGCGATGGTGAAAGGGGAACCGCGATGGTAATGGATCGGCGGCTGTGTCTGGTGTCGCAACACTTCGGTGAAGTCGAGTGGGACCCCGCAAGCGAGCTGCTTCTGCCTTCCGGCCTGCCGGGATTCGAAGATGAGCGGCGGATGGTAGCCGTCGAGATTCCCGCGCAGCGTCCCCTCGTCTTCCTGCAGAGCGCCGAGAGGGCCGAGGTCTGCTTCGTGGCGCTGCCCGTTCGCACGATCCGGCCCGACTATGAACTTACTCTCGGCGACGAGGACCGGATTGCGCTTCGTATCGACGAAGACGCGCTGCCGGAGCTCGGCGCCGACGTGTTGTGTCTTGCGCTGCTGATGCCGGCCAATGGAGGTGTCGAAACCAACCTGGCCGCGCCCGTGGTGATCAACCTTCATAATCTGCGGTGTGTGCAGTCGATGGGCTCAGGAAGCCCGCCGCGCCGGTACCGGCTGGGCGATGGCCGCTGGGTGCCCGTATGCTAGTGGTGCGCCGCCGCGCGGGCGAGGCGATCGTGCTGGGCGACGACATCGAGATCGAAGTCATTGAAATTTCGCGAACGCGCGTCAAGCTGGGTATTCGGGCGCCCCGGACGGTGACGGTGCTGCGGCGCGAATCGGCCGCGCTGGCCCAGGAAAACCAAAGCGCCGCCTGTCTGCTCTCCGCCCATCCGGAGACTGTGGTCGATCTGATCCGTCTGCTGGGTAATTCGGGAAGCGATTTCGCTAAAACAACTCCGGCGGGCGCCGATATGTAATTCAGGACGATACCGCGGGCAGCGCAAACGACTTGCGCGAACCCGCACCCGGCACGATGCGGGGCATGTATCAGGCAAAGGACGCAAAGAATGTCGTTATCGATTCAGACCAATGTGGCTTCGCTGGACGCACAGAACGCCATCCGGATTAATACCAATTTTCAGAACAATACCATTCAGCAGCTTTCTTCGGGTTACCGCATCAACTCGTCGGGCGACGACGCAGCGGGACTCGCGGTGGCCAATCAGTACGCCGGAACGATCGCGACGCTCTCCCAGGGCGTATTGAACGCGAACAACGCGGTCAGCACGCTGCAGATCGCCGACGGCGGCATCAGCAATATCTCCACAATTCTCAACCGGCTGCAAACGCTTGCCACCGAGTCCGCCTCGTCCACCTTCGCGGGCAACCGCACCACGGTGAACAACGAGTATCAGGGACTGCTCACGGAAATCAATCGGCAGGCGGCGGCGATCAATCTCAATACCGGCGGCACGTACAACACCAACCTGGTGACCTACGTCGGCGGCGGCGACACACAGGCCAATTCGCAGGTTTCGGTCGATCTGACCGGTAACAATAACGCTGTTGACGCGACAGCTCTGGGTATCGCCAACACCAGCGTCGCGGGCGGCGGCACCAGTCTGACGAATAACAATATCCTCCTGTCCGACACGGCGACTCAGTTCCTCTCGGGCGGCAGCCAGACACTGAACTTCAACATCGGGAGCCAAACGGGAAACGTTGCGCTGGCCGTGACTGTAAGCGGGACCGATGCGGGGGGCACCTACCTGACCGGCCAGCAGGTTGTCGACTCCCTCAACTCCAAGCTGAACTCATACGGGATCAGCGCGGGGATCGGCACGAACGGCCAGCTTCAGTTGAGCGGATCGGCGGCCTTTTCGGTTACCGCGGGCACGCAATCCGCAGGAAATGCCATCGTGGTCGGAACCGGCGGCGCCAATTCCGCTACGACTTCCAACGGAATTAACAAAGGGGACTACAACGCCACCTCAACCGGGTTTGCCGCAGTCACGGCGGGAACTGAAACGATCGTGTTTCAGAACGCCAGCGGCAGCACATCGGTGAACCTTACGTCGGCGAACGCCGGCACCACGGCAAACGCGCTTTCGGCACTTAATTCACAGCTGAGCGGAACGGGCATCTACGCGGTTCAGGCCCCGAACGGCACGGACATTTCGTTCCAGAGTTCGAGCTCGTTCAACATTAACGAAACGGCCAACGCAACGGGCGATCTGTTTGGTCTGGCCGCGCCCGGGGCCGTTACCGTGAACGCACCATCCGCGGCGGCGTCAGCCACGGGCAACGCGATTGCGGCGCTCTCGCAGCTTGCGACCGCGGTCAGCAACCTCGGTCTGACACAGGGCGTCGTCGGCGCGGGCGAGAACAAGCTGAACTATGCGATTAACCTCGCTCAGTCCCAGATCACCAACTTCTCGGCCGCTGAATCGGGCATCAAAGACGCCGACGTCGCGGCCGAAGCGGCGAACCTGACCAAAGCCCAGGTTCTGCAGCAGGCATCGCTGGCCGCGCTCGCGCAGGCGAACTCGGCCCCGCAATCGGTGCTCTCGCTGTTGAAAGGCTAACGGGTAAGAACGAACGCGCCGGGACCGGAGGCCGGTCCCGGCGCCTGAAAAAATATGTCGACTTCCTCATCGCCGCTGCTTTCAAATGCCGCTTCTCTGACCTCCGTTCCCACCTTCAACGGTGTGAGCAAGTTCGCCGGCAGTCTGCAGCAGGTGTTGACTCGTGCCGTGGGAATCGCATCTCTGCCACTCGACAATCTTCAGGCTGGCCTGGCCACCTTTCAGGGCCAGCAGTCTGCAGTCACCACTCTCAACTCGACCTTCACCGCACTTCAGCAGTCGGTGGCGTCGTTACAAACCGCCCTCAGTTCTACCTTGCTGAATGCGACGATCTCGGATGGGAGCGGCGTCAGCGCCGAGGTGCAGCAGGGCGCTCTCGCCGGCACGTATTCCATTCAGGTGGGCGATCTTGGATCTTATTCGACAGCGCTGAGCGATGCCGGTTCGACTCCCGTCACCGATCCCACCACTCAGGGGATCTCAGCATCCTCGACCTTCACTCTGACTGCGGGCGGCCAAACCACTA
>Ga0302320_10030655_pt1 | contig 10236 bp, 6 predicted proteins | sample Bog_T0_3_FD_202130 | JGI IMG/M metagenome (GOLD analysis project Ga0302320, IMG submission 202130) | Peat permafrost microbial communities from Stordalen Mire near Abisko, Sweden - Bog_T0_3 | ecosystem: Environmental > Terrestrial > Soil > Wetlands > Peat | place: Sweden: Abisko, Stordalen Mire... | reverse complement strand
CTGGGCGTGGAGCAAACTAAACAGGGCAACGAATCCACCTATGACAAATAATGGGGCAAGGACATTTCTGATTGGCTTCATATTTTCCTTCGTTGCGGCACTTCGGAAACGGAAAGGCGCGGACTCGACGCACCCCAGTTGCAGGCACCGCCAGGCGCCCTTCACAGAAACACGCCAAGCCGCGCCCAGTGGGCGCGTGCTTGGTAGGTTCTGTGAAAATGAAACTGGCGGTTTCGCAACTGAACCGTAGCCAAAAGCTACGCAAATTGGTTTGTGAGTAAATTTTTACATTCGTTTTGAATCGTTCCGACTGACGGTTTTGGTTCTACGCCCTTCCTCGGAAATTAGCAAGAATGATTTCATAAGAACGCAATTTTTCTTGCCTCGCAATCAAATGAACTGCCAGCCCGCAATTCTGCGCCTGAACCAACTATATTTGCACCGCACCTGCTTGATACGGTAAGCTCCGGCGTGATGAAAAGCCGTTATCAAGGATGCCAAGCCAGTTTGTGCGCCGGACTTGGTTTTCTTTTGCTGGGCGGGCTGATGGAGCATTCCCTGCTGGCAGCCACCTTCATCGTCGCCAACACCAGCGACAGCGGCAGCGGGTCGTTGCGCCAGGCCATCACGGATGCCAATGCGGGTTCGGGCACGAATACGATTATTTTCCAGATTCCGGGGACGGGACCGTTCACCTTGAATCCGTCGTCCGCTTATCCCGCCATTACGCCGAATCCCGTGGTCATTGACGGCACGACCCAGCCGGGCTATGCCGGAAAACCGCTCATCCAGATCAATGGTTCCAATCTCGGTGCGAGTGCCGACGGATTGGAACTTTTCGCCGGCAACAGCCTGGTCAGCGGGCTGGCGATTTTCAGTTGCAATCGCGACGGCATTCGCATCCAAGGCGGCGGCACCAATGTCATCCAAGGCAATTATCTCGGCACGGATGCCACCGGCACCAACCGCCTCGGCAACTCCGAGGGCGGCGTCTATATTTACCGGTCCTCCGGCAATCTGATTGGCGGCACGAACGCGGCGGCGCGCAACGTGATTTCAGGAAACACCGGCGGCATTTACATTGATGACGGCTCCCTGCCCTCGCTCGGCACGGGAAACGTGGTGCAGGGCAATTTCATCGGCGTGACGGCGGCGGGCACGAAGGCATTGGGCAACGCCAACAACGGCGTGTATGTCTTCACCGCCCCGGGAAATATCATCGGCGGCACGCTGCCCGGCGCCGGCAATCTGATTTCCGGCAACGGCATCAGCGGCATCTATATTTCCGGTGCCGGCGCAAGTGGAAATCTGGTTCAGGGCAATTTCATCGGCACCGATGTCACCGGCACTTCGGCGATCAGCAACCGGCTGGATGGGGTGACCATCAACGGTGCCGCCAGAAACACCGTGGGTGGCACCAATGCTGGCGCACAGAATGTCATCTCCGGAAACATGGACCGCGGCGTGTTGATCCTGAACAGCGGCGCGAATAACAATGTCGTGCAGGGCAATTTCATCGGCACCGATGTCACCGGCAAACAGGCGCTGGGCAACCAGACGAACGGTGTGGCCATCAGCGGCGCGACGGGCAACCTCGTCGGTGGCACGGTTCCATCAGCGCGGAATCTTATTTCCGGAAACCAGGGCAGCGGCGTGCTGCTCATCCAAACCGGCGCGGCGAATAATTCTGTTCAAGGCAATTTCATCGGCGTGGATGTCACCGGCACCAATGCGCTGGCCAACTCATTTAGTGGCGTGACGGTGCAGGATGTCGCCGGCAACACCATCGGTGGAACGACCGCGGCCGCGCGAAATATCATTTCCGGCAACATTCAGAACGGCGTTTTTCTTGTCGGCAGCAGCGCCAGCAACAATTTCGTGGAGGGTAATTTCATCGGCACGGATGTCACCGGCTCCACCGGTCTGGGAAATGGCCTGGTCGGGCTGTATTCCGGCGTGACGATTTCCGGTGCGCCTGCCAACACCATCGGCGCAGGCAACATCATCTCAGCCAACGGCGACAAGGGCATTACTTTGACTGGCGCGGGGGCGACCGGAAATGTCATTCAAGGCAATGACATTGGCACCGATGCCACGGGCAACAATGCCTTGGGCAACCCGAACGGTGGAATTTATCTTTTCAACGCGCCGACCAACACGCTCGGCGGCGGCAATCTGGTTTCCGCGAATGGAGCGGACGGAATATATCTCTCCGCAGCCAATGGCAACATCATACAGGGCAACCTCATTGGCACCAAGGCAGACGGGGTTAGCGCGCTGGGCAATTTGTGGCACAACATTGAATTCACCACCAATGCCAGCGGAAACCTCGTCGGCGGCGGCGCGCCGGGAGCCGACAATCACATCGCCTTCGCGCGGACGGCTGGCTACGACGGCATTCGCGTGCGCGACGGATGCATCGGAAATTTCATCAGCCGCAATTCGGTTTTTTTCAACGGCAACAATTCGGCCAACGGCCTGGGCATTGACACCAGTGCCGACGGGGTCACGACGACCGGGCTACCGCTGCTCACCAGCGCGGTGAGCGGTGATTCAACGGCGGTGAGCGGCACGCTCAAAAATACCGCGAGCCATTCTTTCCTGCTGCAATTTTACGCCAACCTCGTCACCAACCTTTCCGGCTACGGCGAAGGCTTTACCTGGCTTGGTTCTACAAACATCACGACGGATAACGGCGGCAATGCGAGCTTCACCGCCAAGCTGGCCAACGCCATTGCGCCGGGGCAATTCATCGCCGCCACCGTCACCGACAGCACCAACAACACCTCGGAATTTTCCGCCGACGTGATCGTGCAATCGCCGCCGGCTTTGAATTTTATCTGGACGAACAGCAGTGGAGGTCAGCCGGTGGCCAGCGGATTGTCCTGGTCAACCGCCCCCGCCGGATTTTCACTCATGCAAGCGACCAACCTGACTCCGCCGGTTGTCTGGACGCCAGCCACAAACCAAGTCACCGTTAGCGGTGGCACGAACAGCATCCGGTTGGGAACGGCTGGCGGAAATTTATTTTACCGGCTGGTGTTCCAATAAAAAACCACCGACAGAAACTGTCGGTGTTGGCTGAAAATCGTGGCGTATCAAGCTCGAACAACGCGCCGTTTGAATAACCGACCAGCCAGACCAAACAAGCCAACGCTAAAAATAGCTGTTGACGAAGGTTCGGGCGTGCTGACCTGCGCGAGAAAATCTATGGCTTGAGTAGCGCTCACCATCAACTGCCAGTTGGGAGCGGCCACAGATCCGGTGTTCAGCCAGTAATCATTGTAGTCAGATCCCATTGCCGGCACGGTGCTGGAAAGAATGGTGCCGGCCGATTCTCCGGCTCCGATGCCGGTGAAAACCACCGCCCAAGTAAAGTCGCCGGGCACGGCCACACCACCCAAAGGCAGATCATTCGGCCCGCCAGTGGCACTAAAAGAAACCAACGCATTGGTCTCCAAAGTCGCGTTGAAAGTGTCCGGGATCGAAAACGGGCCGCTGTCCCACAAGAGCGTGTTGGGCGCGGCATAGCCAGCGGACGGGGAACCGTCATTTTTATAAAAGAAAACCTCTGCTTGCTCCGCATGGCTGACAAAATTGGAGCCGAAATATTCAAACGAAAAACTGGTAATGGTCGCCGCGCCGCCGGCCAGCACAATCTCATCGCCCACTTGTTGACCGCTGCTCGTATTGAATAATCCCAGCGGGGTGTTCAAATTGTCGAACAATACCGCTCCAGACACCGTCTGCAAAACAGAGACCAGAGCAACGAGCAGTGCAGCGCATTTGAGTTTGCTTGTCATAAGCTTGTTAATTAAGCAACGAGACAGACCAATTTTAGATAAGACAAAGCCAAATTATGATAAAACAAAAAAGTTGTCAATCGCATTAGTCGCTGGCAATGTTGCCACGCGGCATTCCACAACCGCTAATTGATTTATCATGAAGAAAAATATGTCAGCCACGCCTCTAACTAAAAACAGTCATTTGCTGCAATGGGTCAACCAGATGGTTGAGCTCTGCCAGCCGGATCACATCCACTGGGTGGACGGCTCGCAGTCGGAAAATGACGAACTGTCCGAAAAAATGGTGGCCGCTGGAACCTTCATCCGGTTGAACGAAAAAAAATGGCCGGGATGCTTCCTGGCGCGTTCCGACGCCAGCGATGTCGCGCGGGTCGAGGACCGGACCTTTATTTGCAGCCATTCCAAGGAGGCGGCCGGCCCGACCAACAACTGGGTCAATCCCGCCGAGATGAAGCGCAAGCTGCGCGGGCTGTTCCAAGGCTCCATGAAGGGCCGCACGATGTATGTCCTCGCGTTCAGCATGGGGCCGCTCGGCTCCCCGATGTCGCAGATCGGCGTGCAGTTGACCGACTCGCCGTATGTGGTGGTCAACATGCGCATCATGGCCCGCATCGGCAAAAAAGTTTTCGAACTCATCGGTGAAGACACGCACTTTGTCCCCTGCCTGCACAGCGTCGGCGCGCCGCTGGAAAAGGGCCAGCGCGACGTGCCCTGGCCCTGCAACCCGGACAAATACATCGTCCATTTTCCGGAGACGCGCGAAATCTGGAGCTACGGCTCCGGCTACGGCGGCAACGCGCTGTTGGGCAAGAAATGTTTCGCGCTGCGCATCGCCTCGACCATGGCGCGCGACGAAGGCTGGCTGGCGGAACACATGCTCATCTTGGGTGTGGAAAATCCCGAAGGCGAAAAAACCTACGTGGCGGCGGCGTTTCCGAGCGCCTGCGGCAAAACCAATTTCGCCATGCTCATTCCGCCGAAACCTTTTGCCGATAAAGGCTGGAAAATCTGGACCGTCGGCGATGACATCGCGTGGATCAAGCCCGGCGCAGATGGCCGGCTTCACGCCATCAATCCCGAGGCCGGCTTCTTCGGCGTCGCGCCCGGCACCGGCGATAAAACCAATCCCATCGCCATGAAGACGCTCGCCAAAAACACCATCTTCACCAACGTCGCGCTCACACCCGACGGCGGCGTATGGTGGGAAGGCATGACCGACGAACCGCCCGCCAAGGCTATTGACTGGCAGGGCAACGAATGGACGCCGCAGCTCGCCAAGGAAAAAGGTGTCAAGGCCGCGCACGCCAACTCGCGTTTCACCGCGCCGGCTTCGCAATGTCCGACCATTGATCCTGATTGGGAAAAACCGGAAGGCGTTCCGTTGAGCGCCATTATTTTCGGTGGACGCCGCGCCACCACGATGCCGCTCGTTTATCAGGCGTTCAACTGGGGTGCCGGCGTTTACATGGGCGCGACGATGGGCAGCGAGATGACCGCCGCCGCCGCCGGCACCATCGGCAAGGTGCGCCGCGACCCGATGGCCATGCTGCCTTTCTGCGGCTACCACATGGGCGATTATTTCCGCCACTGGATCGCCATGCAGCGTAAGCTCACCGAGACACCGCGCGTGTTTCATGTGAACTGGTTCCGCAAGGACGCCGCCGGCAAATTCATCTGGCCCGGCTTCGGCGAAAACATGCGCGTGCTCAAGTGGATTGTGGACCGGGCCCGCGGCCGCGTGCTGGCCAACGAAACGCCCATCGGCTGGATGCCGCGCTACGAGGACATGAACTGGAAGGGCCTGGATTTTTCCAAGGAAAAATTCGAGGAATTGCAACACTTCGACCGCGCGGCGTGGCGCAAGGAAATCCTGGACCACGAGGATTTGTTCCTCGACCTCCACTCGCATCTGCCGAAGGAAATGATTTACGAGCGCGAGCTGCTCATCTGCCGGATGTAACGAAACGATGTAGCGTTCGGCGTGTGGCCGAATCGGGTCGAGCCGCAGACTCGACGCTGCAACGCAAAAATTCAGGGCGTTTTAAGCCGGTAAAAACTGCTGTCAGCAGACAACGGCAGCGTGACTTGATTTTGCAGATTGGTGAGATTCAGCACCGGCACGTTCGTCACGTCCAACCAATTGGCTATATCGGAACTTTGTTGCAATACAAAATTCGTCGAAGGAACAACCCAAGAAACGGTGACGTTCGTGGGCGAAGGCATGAGGTTTAGTTGTGGTGACGAGGTTGTCTGCGACATCCAAATGCCGCCTTGCCCAATGCTGCTGGAATTGGTTCCGGCTGAAACAGCCATCATTTTATTGCCATCCGCAGAACAGGTCACGCCAAACCACGCCGATTTCGGAACATTATTTGAAACCCATGTGAGTCCCGCATTTGTGGAGGTGTAAATTGGTCCAAATGGAGAGCCACTGCTATACCAGCCTGCAACAATCATTTTGGCTCCATCGGCTGACAGGGCGACATTTTGCCAAGACCATTGAGGCACATTATTTGTAACCCAAGTTACCCCATCATTGGTAGAGGTAAAGACGTGCCCGGAAGGACCACCAGTGCCGTCAACCACAGAACACACCGTGCCGTCTGCTGATAAAGCGACCGCCCACAATGTGAGTGAAGGAGAATTGTTAGTAATCCAAGTTGTGCCTGAATTTGTCGAAATATAAACATGATTACCTCCATTCCCAAAAAGTTTAGTTCCGTCTGCTGAAGAAGCGATTAACGAAGATGCTACTCCTCCAATTGGTATTGTTTGGGAAGACCAAATAACTCCTGAATTGGTTGTGATAAAAAGCTGGCCTGCGGCGATGGCAAACAACTTGGAGCCATCAGCTGAAGATGCCACTGATTTCCAACCTTGAGGAGCAATGTTGTTTGACATCCAAGTTGATCCTCCATCTGCTGAAGTGTAAAGACTGCCAGCCACCGCAACCAGTTTTGTTCCATCGGCAGAAGACGCAATACACTTCCAACTATTGCTTGGCGCCAATGTTTGTGTCCAAGTTGCACCTCCGTCGCTTGAAGCATAAATCAGACTGGGTTTGCCTCCAAAAATGAAATTACCACCAGCGCACGCAAATAATTTCGTTCCATCAGCAGAGGAAGCTATCGAAGACCATGAATTGGTGGTCGCGCTAGTTTGCGTCCAAGTTTGGGCTGATGCCGTGAAAGCAAAGCAAAATACCATTGCTGCAAACGAAACCAGGTGCATGGTTTTCATAATAAAAATCCCAACAGGAATTACTTTATCGCATAACGCCGGAATTTTGCCAAGAGACAAATCAATTTCTTCTTCGCGCCTTCGCGTCTTTCCGTTGAATTCTTTCCGCGTTTGCCGCATCTTCTCCGCCGCCAACTTGCTTTGCGGGTTGCAACCGTTTAAGCTGGCAGTGTTGTGAAACCACCGCTCATCAACGTCGAGGAAAAAATTGACCGCTTCGTCGGCCGCCGGACGAAAGCACCCGACGCGCTTTCCACGGCGACCAGCAGCAAGGCGGACGCCGTTGCCTGGCAAAAGGCGTTTGGCGGGCTGCGCACGCCGCGCGGTGTCTTTCGTTTCAAAACTCACGAAGAAGCAGACGAATGGTTATGGCGGATGATCACACGTCCAACGAGCTAGAATCGCGCGAACCGACGGTCGAGGATTTGCGGGACTTGTGCCGCGAACTGAACCTGCGCGGCGCAAAATATGTCGTGGTGGGCGGGTTTGCCATCCGCGCCGCCAATTACAACCGCCGGACGATGGATGTGGATTTGATCGTAGCCGCCGACCTCGAAAACGAGGCGAAGGTTTTTGCCGCGCTTTCCACCCTGCCGGACAACGCCGTGCGCGAACTCCAGCCCGGTGAACTCCAGCAATACAACGTCATCCGCGTCGGCGACGAAATCCTCGTGGACCTGATGCGCTCGGCGGGCGGGATTGACTACGCGGAGGCGATCAAGGACGTGGTCGTGCGCGAGATTGACGGCGTGCCGATTCCGTTTGCCTCGCCGCGCCTGCTCTGGCGCATGAAAGTCGTGACGCACCGCGCGAAGGACGCAGGTGATCTGGTTTTTCTCCGGCATTGGTTCGCTGAACGCGGGCAGGAACCGCCGAAGGTTTGAACTTTTCCAGTCTCTGCAACTTCGCGTCTTTGCGTTGAATTATTTTCCCGTTTGCCGCATCTTCTCCGCCGCACAATTTTCTATGGCTGAAAAACCGACACCCATTTACGACGAAAGCAAGATCAAGACGTTGAGTTCGCTGGAGCACATCCGCCTGCGCACCGGCATGTATATCGGGCGCATCGGCACCGGCGCGCATCCCGACGACGGCTGCTACGTCCTGCTCAAAGAGGTTGTGGACAATGCGATTGATGAATACATCATGGGCCACGGCAAGGAGGTCGCGATCAACATCGAGGGCAACCGCGTGGCCGTGCGCGATTACGGCCGCGGCATTCCGCTCGGCAAGGTCGTGGACTGCGTTTCCAAAATCAACACCGGCGCGAAATACAACGACGAGGTCTTTCAGTTCAGCGTGGGCCTCAACGGCGTCGGCACCAAGGCCGTCAATGCATTGTCGAAAAACTTTTTCGTGCGCAGCCACCGCGACGGCGAGTTTGCCGAAGCGAGTTTCAAAATCGGGAAATTGAAAAAAGAAGACACCGGCAAAACGAAGGAGCCGAACGGCACGCTCATTGAGTTCGAGCCGGACGAAACGATTTTCAAAGACAGCGCGTTCAAGCTGGAGCACATCGAGCGCCGGCTGCGGCATTACAGCTATTTGAACACCGGGCTGAAATTGATTTTGAAGACACCGGAGTTGGCCGAGCCGAAGGTGTTTCAATCGCGCCACGGCCTGATGGATTTGGTGATGGAAGATTTGGCGAGCGACGGCAGCGAGCCGATTTATTCGCCGCTGCATTACGCCGGCAAGACGCTGGAGTTTTGTTTCACGCACAGCAATTCGCGTTACGGCGAGACGTTTTATTCCTTCGTCAACGGCCAATACACCAGCGACGGCGGCACGCATTTGAGCGCGTTCCGCGAAGGTTTGCTCAAGGCGGTCAACGAATACGGCAACACCAAATTCGAGGGCGACGACGTGCGCGAATGCATGGTCGGCGCGGTGGCGATCCGCCTGAAAGACCCGGTGTTCGAGTCGCAGACGAAAAATAAATTGGGCAACACGGAAATCCGCACCGAACTCGTCAATAACGTCCGCGAAGAGCTGCTGCACTTTTTCCAGCGCAACAAGCAGATCGCCGAGACCATCATGGCGAAGGTGAAGGACACCCAAGAGTTGCGCAAAGAATTGCAGAACGTGAAGAAGCTCGCACGCGAGCGGGCGAAGGCCATCACGCTGCGCATCCCGCAGTTGAAGGATTGCAAAAACCATTTCGACCAGAAGAAGGAAAAAGGCAAGGGCACGATGGTTTTTATTTGCGAAGGCCAGTCGGCCGCCGGCTCCATCACGAGCTGCCGTGACGTGAACAACCAGGCGGTGTTCGTGCTGAAAGGCAAGCCGCTCAACGTCTGGGATCTCAAGCGTGACGTGATGTATAAAAACGACGAGATGTATAACCTCATGCAGGCGCTCAACGTGGAGGACAACACCAAGGGTTTGCGCTACGACAAGGTGATTCTCGCGACCGACGCGGATGTGGATGGCATGCACATCTGCAATTTGATGATCACGTATTTCTTCAAGTTCTTCGAGCAGCTCGTCCACGACGGGCATGTTTACGTTTTGGAGACGCCGCTGTTCCGCGTCCGCAACAAACAGGAAACGATTTATTGCTACAGCGAAGCCGAGCGGGACGCGGCGTCCGCGAAGCTGGGCGGCAAGCCGGAGATCACGCGCTTCAAAGGTCTCGGGGAAATTTCGCCGAAAGAATTTCAGCAGTTCATCGGCAAGGAAATGCGGACGAGCAAGGTGGAATACGCGCCGCGCGCCGAGTCCGGACCGATCTTCAATTTCTACATGGGCAAGAACACGCCGGAACGCAAAGACTACATCATGGACAGCCTCGTCGTGCCGGTGGAGGAATAATCATTGGGCAGGGCCCAGAAGAACCAGAGTTGCTTTTTTTCGCCAGCAGAAGCACGCTTAATTAAATCCAAATTCCGCCGATAAGTAAGGCGGACATTTGCTGTGAAACAAATTTGCTGCCGGCTGCTGCTGCTTGTCTTGTGGTGCGGAATGATTCTGCACCCGCAGGAAGTTCATGCCCTTGATCCGGCGAAAAACCTGAGCCAGTATAATTGCCAGAGCTGGACGCGCCAAAACGGCCTGCCGGTCAACGCCATTCGCACGATCACCCAGACGAAGGACGGCTATATCTGGATGGGCACCCAAAACGGACTGATCCGCTTCGATGGTTCCGATTTCAGCTTTGCCACCCTGCCCAACCGCATCGGCTGGCGCA
>Ga0302320_10030654_pt1 | contig 10236 bp, 8 predicted proteins | sample Bog_T0_3_FD_202130 | JGI IMG/M metagenome (GOLD analysis project Ga0302320, IMG submission 202130) | Peat permafrost microbial communities from Stordalen Mire near Abisko, Sweden - Bog_T0_3 | ecosystem: Environmental > Terrestrial > Soil > Wetlands > Peat | place: Sweden: Abisko, Stordalen Mire... | reverse complement strand
CCACGGGGCGGTTCGAATTGTTGCAGCGCGCGGTCGGCGGGGTGACCGAGGACCGGCGGCTGCAGCTCTTGCTGATCGCATTTTCGTTCGGCGCGTTTTTCGAGGGCGCCTCCGGCTTCGGCACCCCGGTCGCCGTGACCGGCGCGGTCCTGATCGGTCTCGGCTTCTCGCCGCTCGCCGCATCCGGCCTGTCGCTGATCGCCAATACCGCGCCGGTGGCCTATGGCGCGCTGGGCACGCCGATTGCGGGCCTGGCTCAGGTGACCGGCCTTGATCCCTATATTCTGGGCGCGATGGTCGGACGGCAATTGCCGCTGTTCTCGCTGATGGTGCCGTTCTGGGTGGTGTGGGCGTTCGCGGGCTGGAAGGGCATGAAGGACGTCTGGCCGGCGATTCTCGTCACCGGTGTGTCGTTCGCGGTTCCGCAGTTCGTGATCTCCAACTACATCAATCCGTGGATCGTCGACATCGGCGCATCGCTGATTTCGATGGGCTGTCTGATCCTGTTCCTCAAGGTCTGGCAACCGAAGCAGCTGTGGCTTTCGCCGGCGCTGCGCGGCAAGGACGAATCCACCGCGACGATGGCTTCGGCAAAGCCGCTGGACAAGACCCCGCTGACCCAGGCGGAGCTTTGGAGCGCCCTGCTGCCATGGATCATCGTCTGCATCGTGATGCTGATCTGGGGCAACAACGCGTTCAAGGTCTGGGCCAACTCGATCTTCACCTGGAACTACCCGGTTCCTGATCTGCATAACATGATCAACTCGGTGCCCCCGGTGGCGGCGAAACCGACGGCGCAAGGCGCGGTGTTCGGCTTCACCTATCTCTCGTTCACCGGATCAGGCATGCTGATCGCAGCGATCATCTCCGGTTTCCTGATGGGCTTCTCGCCGGCCAAGATGATCGCGGAGTATGGCCGCACACTCAAGGTTTGCGCGATTTCGCTGATCACGATCTCGGCGATGCTGGCGATCGGCACGCTGACGCGACTCTCCGGCGTCGATGCGACGCTTGGTCTCGCCTTCGCCGCTACCGGCGTACTCTATCCTTTCTTCGGTACCTTGCTGGGCTGGCTGGGTGTCGCGCTGACCGGATCGGATACGGCGTCAAACATTCTGTTCGGCAATCTGCAGAAGATCACCTCGGAGCAACTGGGGCTGTCGTCGGTGCTGATGGGCGCCGCCAACTCCTCCGGCGGCGTGATGGGCAAGATGATCGATGCGCAGTCGATCGTGGTGGCTTCCACCGCGACCAACTGGTACGGCCACGAAGGCACCATCCTTCGCTACGTGTTCAAGCACTCGATCGCGCTGGCATGTCTGGTCGGTCTGTTCGTGATGCTGCAGGCCTACGTCTATCCGTTCACGGCGATGGTCCTGAAATAGCGGACCGGCCTTATCGACGAAAAATCCCCGCGGCCGATCGTCCGCGGGGATTTGCTTGTGGGCCGGCAGATTTTGTGATGCTCAATCTGGTCAATGGCATGCGGCTCGACTACAACGTCGCGCGGCTGCAAGCGCCGCAATATTGCGAGGGATTTGCATGTTTTCAGTCGCCGGGTATTTGAGGTCGGCCGTATTGGCGCTGGGTCTGGCCGCGGGCGCCTTCAACGCGACCCCGGCCTGCGCCGATGACGGGTTCCCGTTCGGATTCGAGATGACGCTGGACGTCAACCGTCAGCCCGGATCGAAGCGGCTTCCGATGCTCGATATCGGCGACAATGGCGAGGCGACACTCGAACTCTGGTGCAAGGCTGGCAAGGGTCAGTTTTCGGTCGCCGGCAATACCGTGATCTTCGTTCCCGGACCGCTTGAGGATCGCGCCTGTCCACCGGCGAAAGCGCAGGCCGACGACGAGCTGGTCGCGGCGCTGAGCGAAGCCGCGACCTGGAAGCGGGAGGGCGACACCGTTTCGTTTATCGGAACCAGGCCGCTGCGGTTCCACATCAACACCAACTAGACCGTTCTCTCACCCTTCGCGCAAAATCATGTCCGCGCAGGCGCCGGCGGCCTGCACGACGCCGCTATAGCCGCCGAATCCGGCATACGCCGACGCCAGATAAAGACCCGGCACCGCCGTGCGCGGCGAACCGGCAGGCGATTGCCAGATCGTGCGCGGCGGCGTTGGAGCGAAGCCATAGACCGCGCCGCCGGGAGCATTGAGATATTGCCGGATCGACAGCGCGGTATTGAACGACGACGCGACCACGCCATCCCTGAGGCCCGGGAAGAACGAAGACAGATACTCGACAATCGCACGCTGCCATCGCGCCCGCTTGTCGCGATAGACGTCCACATCCATACCGTCCCAGTTCGACAGCTGGTCGGGTCCTACCACCGAGAGCACATAGGGCGGAGCGGGCACGCCGGAATCGATCGCGGCATAATCGACGATGGACATCGGCGGCATTCGCGGGCCGGGTTCATTCGCCATCAGCGCCGCCCCTAGCGCATAGTCGGCCAACCGCGTCATCTCACGCGGCAGCAGTTGCGTGGAATAGGCCGATATCCCGAATTCGCGCGGCGGTCTCGCAAGACCAAGCGTGAGCGCAAACAGCGAAATCGACGGAGTCTGCCGCGCGTAGCTCTCTGTCATTTTTGCCGCGGCGACCGAAGGCAGCAACAATGCAACCGCCGACGGTGCGGCGTTGCTGACGATCCGCAAGCCTTCCACCTCGCGCGGATCGCCGCCGTCGCGCGCGGTATGGGTGAGCGTGGCGGCGGCACCGCGCGAATCCAGCGCGATGCGGCTGACGACGCGGCGCACTATCACCTCTCCGCCGGCGACCTTGATGGCGCGGGCGAGCGCGCTCGAGAGCCGTTGCGAACCGCCCTGCACGAAACGGCCGCCACTTTGCAGATAGCTTCCTTGCGCCAGCGCAAAGAAAATCCACCACAGCGTCGCGGGATCGTCGTGATAATAGCCGAGGTTGGCGGCCAGCGCGCATTTGACGGCTTCGTTGTCGCCGAAAACACTGCTCAGCTTTTGCGACAGCGACAGACGCCAGTCGCCGAGCGCAGGCAGCAGTTTAAAGAGTGCGCGAAGGCCTTCGCGCGGGTTTTTGAAGGCGCCTCTGCCTTGCGACAGCGTGCCCATTGCCGAGGCTATGCGTTCCATCTCTCCCAGCAATTGGTCTATCCCGGCGCGGACGTCCGGGAAGCGTTCCGCGAGCGCGCGGCGTGCCGCATCGAAACTGTCCGGCAACACGAACGGCTCGCCGAGCGGGCCGCCGCGTGCTTCGTAAAAGGCGCCGGCCGGGATCCACTTCACCGCGTCGATGACGCCGGCGCGAGTCAGCACGTGGTGTTTGGGATCGCGCGGGTCGTGCGGATCGCTGGTTTCGTGCAGCGAGCCTTCGACGAACAAATCGCCGGATTTGTAGCTCGATGCCGCGCCGCCCACCGAGTTGCTGCGCTCGATTACAAGCACTTTGCATCCGGCGCGCGCCAGGATCGCGCCGGTCGTCAAGCCTCCAAGGCCGGCGCCGATTATCACTACGTCATAGCGCGCCATCAACCATGAAACCTTGAAAGCCCGGATTGGCCCCGTTCTCTGCCGCTACGGGGCGGCATGTCAAATGCACCGGGTTGATGGGAGGGTGCGCGGTAAGTCAGGCCGGAGTTGGCTGAAAATTATTTCCACACCGATTTGTCCGCATCCCAGCGCTGGCCCTTGAATTCCTTCACCAGCGCCTCGATGGTGCCGTTGTCGTCCTTCTGGTCGCCTTCCTCATCGCCGCCGGTTTCTTCGGCCAGATTGAGTTTTGCGCCCGCGGATTCGTCCGCCGTCGAAATCACGGGGTTGCCGATCCACAGCATCAGCCGGTCGGAAGCGCCGGGCTTGTCCGGCGCCGCCAGGGCGATGACCTCGATGGTTTCGGTGAGCTCGAGCGCCGGGAAAAGCTGGCTCGGGCGCTTGAACGTCAGTTTCAGCTTTCCGGTATTGGCATCCCATGCCGCCGCCGCCGGCTTCGCCGCCAGTGTCTTCGCCAGCACGCTGGAAATCGCCGCGGCCAGCTTGTCCCTGTTGAGCCTGTCGCCGTCGCGCCAGTCGGCGGCGGAAAAGCGGATCGAACGCTCCATCTCGACGATGCCGGTGGTCCATCCGGCGGCGACCACGCCGGGCAGCGATTTGAATTTGGCAATCAGCGCCGCGGCGTGATCCGGATCGGCGCTGATGTTGATGGTCTGCTCGCCGGCGCGCAGCGCATCGCAGGTGACGGCGAGGCTCGACAGGGCCACCTCGACGCCGTCGCCCTTGAGGCCTTTGAGGAACTCCAGCGTGGCATCCAGCTTGACCCTGACGCCGATCGACTCCGGCGACACTTCGGTAAAATCCTTTGGCGCCGGCGTGATCCCGTCGTCGGTGGTCTGGTTGTCCAGGAATTCCTTTTCGCTGAGATCGGAGTTGTCGGAGGAGGCCACTTCCGTGATCGTCGGGCCGATGCTGATCTGGCCCTTGAATTCAAAACTGTCGCCGGTCGGCTTGCGCACCAGTTTCACGCTGACCGGCAGTTTGTCGCCAATGCTCTGCGTGGAGGCGGTCAGGGTCTGACCGTTGATCGTAAGGCTGGCGACAAAGCGGTCCTTGCGATCGGAGCCCTTCTCGGCGGGGTAGCAGACGTCGAGCACCGCCGCGGTGACGGTCCGGCCCTGGCGGGTCTCTTTCAGGATGACGTCGGCATTGCCGTCCATCAGGCCATCGATCGAGGTGAAATACCGGACTTCGTTGGCACCTGGTGCCGCCTTCGGCGAGAGCTTCATTTCCGCCAGCGCCGGACCGGAGGAAGCCGTCAATGTCAGACCGATCAGGCAAACCAAAGTCGCGCGCATGAGAAATTCCTCGAACGGAACAACCAGGCCGGTAGCCGGCGTTCATTGAGCCAAGGCTGGTTCGATTCGGTGCGAATCCGAGCCCTTCGCCTTCACTAGCAAACCTCCGCACAATTCGCCAAAAAACAAGGCCGCCCGGAGGCGGCCTTGACTGGATCCTCGACTGGATCCTTGACTGGATCGTGATGTCGATGGCCGGCCGGCGCTCAGAAGCCCATGCCGCCCATGCCACCCATGCCGCCGCCACCGCCGGGCATCGGGGGCGCCGGTTCCTTCGGCAGTTCGGCGACCATGGCTTCGGTCGTCACCAGTAGCGCCGCCACCGAGGAGGCGTCCTGCAGCGCGGTGCGCACCACCTTGGCCGGATCGATGATGCCCTTGGCGACCATGTCGACATATTCCTCGGTCTGGGCGTCGAAGCCGAAGGTCTCGGACTTGTCCTCGAGGATCCTGCCGACGACGATCGAGCCTTCGACGCCGGCGTTCTCGGCGATCTGGCGGACCGGGGCTTCCAGCGCCTTCAGCACGATGTTGATGCCGGCCTGCACGTCGGAGTTTTCGTTGTGGATGCGGCCGACCGCGCGCTTGGCGCGCAACAGCGCCACGCCGCCGCCCGGCACGATGCCTTCCTGCACGGCGGCGCGGGTGGCGTTGAGCGCGTCCTCGACGCGATCCTTTTTCTCCTTGACCTCGACCTCGGTGGCGCCGCCGACGCGAATGATCGCAACCCCGCCGGCGAGCTTCGCCAGTCGTTCCTGCAGCTTCTCGCGGTCGTAATCCGAGGTGGTTTCCTCGATCTGCGCCTTGATCTGGCCGACGCGGGCTTCGATGTCCTTTTTCTTGCCGGCGCCGTTGACGATGGTGGTGTTCTCCTTGTCGATCACCACTTTGCGCGCGCGTCCCAGCATGTTGACGGTGACGTTCTCGAGCTTCATGCCGAGTTCATCCGAGATCAGCTGACCGCCGGTCAGGACCGCGATGTCTTCCAGCATCGCCTTGCGGCGGTCGCCGAAGCCGGGCGCCTTGACGGCGGCGACCTTGAGCCCGCCGCGCAGGCGGTTGACCACCAGCGTCGCCAGCGCCTCGCCTTCGACGTCCTCGGCGATGATCAAGAGCGGACGGCCCGACTGCACCACGGCCTCCAGCACCGGCAGCATCGCCTGCAGGCCGGAAAGCTTCTTCTCGTGCAACAGCACGTAGACGTCCTCGAGCTCGGCGGTCATCTTCTCGGCGTTGGTGATGAAATAGGGGCTGAGATAGCCGCGGTCGAATTTCATGCCCTCGACGATGTCGACTTCGGTTTCGAGCGACTTGTTTTCCTCGACCGTGATGACGCCCTCGTTGCCGACCTTCTGCATCGCCTGCGCGATCATCTTGCCGATTGCGGCGTCGCCATTGGACGAGATGGTGCCGACCTGGGCGATTTCCGCCGACGAGGCCACCGGCTTGGCGCGCTTTTCGAGGTCCTTGACCACGGCGGCCACCGCAATCTCGATGCCGCGCTTGAGATCCATCGGGTTCATGCCGGCGGCGACCGACTTGGCGCCTTCGCGCACGATCGCCTGCGCCAGCACGGTGGCGGTGGTGGTGCCGTCGCCGGCGGTGTCGTTGGTCTTGGAGGCGACCTCGCGCAGCATCTGCGCGCCCATGTTCTCGAACTTGTCCTCGAGCTCGATCTCCTTGGCGACGGTGACGCCGTCCTTGGTGATGCGGGGTGCGCCAAAACTCTTTTCAATGACGACATTGCGGCCCTTGGGGCCGAGCGTCACCTTCACCGCATTGGCGAGAATATCGACGCCGCGCAGCATGCGATCGCGCGCGTCTCCGGAAAATTTAACGTCCTTGGCAGCCATTTGAGATTTACTCCAGTTGAATGAATAGGTCGTGGCGCTCTATCGCCCGTCATTGCCGGGCTTGACCCGGCAATCCATCACTTCTGCAAAGAGTCCTTCGAAGGGGATGGATGCCCGGGTCATCTAGCGCGAAGACGCGCTTCGCGCTTTAGCCCGGGCATGACGATTGGGGCGCAGCGGCTGGCGGCTCGTCGTCAGACCAGCACGCCCATGATGTCGCTCTCCTTCATGATCAGGAGCTCCTCGCCGTCGAGCTTGACCTCGGTGCCCGACCATTTGCCGAACAGCACGCGGTCGCCGACCTTGAGGTCGATCGGGATCAGCTTGCCGGCCTCGTCGCGGCCACCCGGACCGACCGCCGTGATTTCGCCCTGCGAGGGCTTTTCCTTGGCGCTGTCGGGAATGATGATGCCGCCCTTGGTCTTCTCTTCGGCGTCGATACGTTTGACCACGACACGGTCATGCAGCGGACGAAATGTGGATTTAGCCATGACGGTTCCTTCTGGAGGCTCGGTTCTCGGATGGTTTGAGCGGAACGAAAGCGGGCTGGAACACGGGCGTATTCGACACCGCCAAGGGGCAAAACCGCTCGCATCCTTAGCAATCGCGCTCTCGGAGTGCTAATTGTGCGCCCGGGAATATGGCCTGCCGCCGATCCTGTCAAGCAACGGGGTTAAGCCCTTGGTGAGGCGGATAGATATAGGATGTTTTGGAAACCAGGTCGGAGCGGCAACCGTATCTTGCTGGACCTGATTGCTCCGACAGCTGTTTTACGCTTGGCTGCGGGACGGGTGCGACGGCGAATTTGCTCGGGGGGAAACGATGGTCAGGTCAGGTAGCGCGCGCAGGGTCGCCAATCTGGGGGTCGCCTCGGCGCTGACGCTGTTTTTGGGCGCCTGCGGCAGCATGAGCCTGCCGTCGTTTTCGTCAAATTCCTCGCCGCCTCCGGATGCGGGCCCGGGCACCGGGCCGGAAATGCCGGCGACGATCCGCGCCGATGAAATTGTCGGCCGCTGGGGCCTCGCCTCGTTCCAGAACCCCGCCGACCGCGCCCGCACCGAAACCGCGGCGAAGGCGCAATGCAAGCAGCCCTATGTGATCGGAGCCGGCCAGACCGGAGGCGTGATCATGCATCTGGCCGACCAGGCCACGCCGCAGGAACTGCGCCTCAAGGGCAGCCCGAGCGGCAAGAACTACATCGGCCCGCCGGGGCCGGCCGGCGGCGAGCAGGATCGGGAGATCGTCTCGTTCGACGGACGGGTCCTGATCACCCGCTTCACCGACAAGGATGCCGCGACCCGTTACGGCAACATGGTCTACGTCCGCTGCGCGCCGCGCGCGTAATTTCCACTGAGCTCAGGGTGGGCAAAGGCGCATCTCGCCGTCCCACCAACATTATCGCAAGATGAGAGAGGGTGGGCACGGCGCAATTGCGCCTCCGCCCACCCTGCGCGTTCACTCTCAGTCGAACAGTGCGTCGATATCGTCCTGCGAGGCGTGACCGACGTCGTCGTCCAGCTTCGGTCCGTTCAACAGCCGGTCATCGCCCTCGCGATGGTCGACGATCGGAGGGGCGTGCGCCTTGATCGCATCCACGCCACCCCAGATATCCATCATGACGGTGATGTGATTCTCGATGAACTTCATGGTGGTCATCACCTTGTTGATGCGCTGACCGGTCAGATCCTGGAAATTGCAGGCCTCGAAGATCGAAACGACGCGTTCCTGGATTTCCTCGCTGAGGATCTTCTGCTGGTCCGGCGAGGTCACCTTCGCCAGCGCGGTCGCCGCGTTGTCGATCGCTTCGGCGGCTTCCAGGATCTGCTGGGTGGCTTCTTCGGTGCCGCCGACCACGGCGCCGAGCTCGCCGTTGACCTTGGCCATTTCCTCGCCGTTGAAGCTCTTGCCGTGCAACACCGCGATTTCCCGCTTGGTGCGGCTGATGGCGTCGTAAATGAGGTCAAGCTCGACCTTGAGCTTCTCGCACTGTTCGATCTGCGCGCGATAGGTCTCGAGCAAGGCGTGCGCCTCGGCGACCTCGCGCGAGACCGACTCGTTGATGGTGTCGGTTGCCGCGCTGCTTGCCGGGCCAGGGCCGGGGCGGGACATCTGGACGCGGATGGCGCGCAGTTCGGTCATGATCTCGCGATGCCCGGGTCCGGCCTCGCCGTCAACGGCGGAGGGTATCGGCATGTCGCCGGCGAATGCTTCTTCGATGCGAAAACGTCTGCGATGAACCGGCATGAGAATTTTTCCTGGGCTTCACTCATCACGTTTTAGGCAGAGCCGATTTAACGTGAGGTTCACGCCGAAAATTGCCGCCAAGCGCGGATTCGTTCCGCTCACCAACGATTAACCATGCACGGCCGGCATTCATTGAAAATAAACGCTACCCGGCAAAACCGCGCGGAATTGGCGACGTGGTGAATCGAAACGCCATTTCTGTTTACCAAACCGATGCGGTTTTGGTTTCTAACTGGTGTCGTTCGGGACGCTTGAAACGAGCGCCCTGCGTGACAATGACGAAACAGTACAGAGTACATCGATGTTGAAAAGAATGTCTCTTGCGCTGCTGGCCGGCGCATCTTGTCTTGGCGCCACAATCCAGCAAGCGGTTGCCGTCGAAGCTGCGCCGCTTCCCGGGCCCACCGTGATCTACGCCGATCAACCCGTGCATCGGCCCACTGTGCCGGTGCAAACCGCTTCGGCGGAGCGCTCGGGCATGGGCGGCGGCTTCATCGAATTCCTGTTCGGCGATGGCCCCAATCAGGGCGATCGCTATCAGCAGCAACCTGCCTATCAGCAGCAGCCGTCATACGACCCGCGGCGTCCGCTCTCGCCGCAGATGGAGCCGCAGCAAAGCCTGCGCCAGCCGGAGGATGCGAACGAAGCCGGGCACGGCGGCTTCGATCCGAAGTTCGAGAAGCAGTTCGTCGACTATCACGGCAAGGAAAGCGCCGGTACCATCGTGGTCGATACCCCCAACAAGTTCCTGTTCCTGGTGCAGGGCAACGGCAAGGCGCTGCGCTACGGCATCGGCGTCGGTCGCCCCGGATTCACCTGGTCCGGCGTCAAGCAGATTTCCGCCAAAAAGGAGTGGCCGGACTGGACTCCGCCGGCGGAAATGCTGGTGCGGCGCCCCGATCTGCCGCGGCACATGGAAGGCGGCCCGCAAAATCCGCTCGGCGCGCGTGCGATGTATCTGGGGTCCTCGCTCTATCGCATCCACGGCTCCAACGAACCCTGGACCATCGGCACCAACGTATCGTCGGGCTGCATCCGGATGCGCAACGAGGACGTGATCGACCTGTACGGCCGCGTCAGCGTCGGCGCCAAGGTCATCGTCATCTGATTCGGTTGCCATGAACATCAGACGGCCGCCCGGTCCGGGCGGCCGTCTGCGCGTTGGGGCGGCCCGGAAATTTCTCAGGCGTAGTCGCTGTCGCCGCCGCCGCCGAAATCATCGGAGTCGAGATCCATGTCGTCCTGGTCGTCGTCATGGGCATCGTCGTCGTTCGACGCGGTATCGAGCAATCCCGCGCGCGAATTGT
>Ga0302320_10030651_pt1 | contig 10237 bp, 5 predicted proteins | sample Bog_T0_3_FD_202130 | JGI IMG/M metagenome (GOLD analysis project Ga0302320, IMG submission 202130) | Peat permafrost microbial communities from Stordalen Mire near Abisko, Sweden - Bog_T0_3 | ecosystem: Environmental > Terrestrial > Soil > Wetlands > Peat | place: Sweden: Abisko, Stordalen Mire... | reverse complement strand
TGTGCAACAGGGCCACCGCACCCGGGTCGTCGTCGCCCGGGCGCGTCTCGATGAGACCTCGCTCCTTCATCGCCTCCATCAGCGCGCGGCCCTGATCGGTGCGCACGATGACGAGCGTCCAATCGCCAAAGGCCCCGATGCCGCCCGTGGAGATGTCGGCGTGCTCGGCGGCGAAGTCCGGGCATTGCTTGCAGCCCTCGCGGGTGAAGGCGTGCGCCTCCTTTAAGGGAATCTCGTGGAAGTTCCCGTCCTTGGTCCAGAGTTGAAACACGCCCTTGATGTTCATCTTGGTGATGTCGCTGCGCTTGATGTCGTACTTCGCCTCGAAGAGTTCTTCGAAGATCGAGTCGTCGAAGGTCTTCGAGCACAGCAGGCCGATCGTGAGACTGAGCCGTCGCGCGATCTTGCCGGCCTTGCGGCTCTGCATCGCACCGGTCGCTGAGGCCATGCAACCCATGCCCACCAGGGCGATACGCTCGGCGCCCATTTCAATCGCGTCGCGGTAGGCGAGGAGGTTCGCGCTGTAGGTGTAGCGCGACTTGGCGGTCTTGAGTACGTCCTCGCGGTTTCGCGCAACTCGTGGTTGGGCGACCCACGTCGAACCGTCGCCCTCGAGCCCACTCACCAGGGCGGCGTCGATGACGTCGTTCTCGAGCGCGTAGATGAGTAGCGCCGACACGAAGCCGCCGTCCTGGCCGTTCTCCACGATCTCGGGGTCGATCGAGCGCGCGAGGAACACGTCGCCGATGCCCCAGACTTCGTCCTCGGTGCGCTCGCGCGCGAAGCGGTACGTGTCGATCTCGCTCTCCCAGTTGCGAAAACGCGGGCAGGCGCGCGTGCACATCGTGCAGCCCTTCACTCCGTGGGTGCAGTCCTCGCGCCCGCCGTCGATGTCGAGGTGCCAGGGCTTGTAAATGCCGTCCTTGGTCTCGTAGTCGAGCACGTCGTGGGGACAGGCGACCACGCACGCTGCACATCCGGTGCACAGGCCCGAGGTCACCACTTCGCTGAACAGCTCTTTCCATTGTGGTTTCTCCAAAGCCATAGCGCTACCTTAAAGCGTCCTATGTGGAATCACCGACTGACCTTGACTGTCAGAACCAAATGACTCATTGATGCTGGTTCACCGTCCGGCGCTGAATCGAGACGCTGTCTGAGTACTCGGTTCTGGCCCAGGGGGCGCAGTCAAGGGGTGAGTACAGCGGCAATGATTGTGCAACGCCAACCAGATGCGAAGCATTCCTCAATTACCGCGGTTGGTGATTTCCTATATCACTCTGTGCGCGAACTACGAAGAAATCCATTGAACATCGGGATTATTCCTTTGCCCACGTAAAATAATTGGATAAAGTCGTCTGAAGTCACGAGGGTGTTCTCAGAAGCGTACGAATAGCTCGCGTTTCGCCGGAGTTCGTGAATAGATTGGACGGGCGTGTTGAGGATCTGGCGTCGTTTGTTCGCACTGTCACTCCTACTTGCAGGGTTACCTAGTGGCGGGTTCGTTCTCGAGAGCGCCCCTGCGTTCGCCGGACCGACCGTTACGAGCGATACGGCCGCCAGCATTGACCTGCCCTACGACATCACCTCCGGCCCGGACGGCGCCTTCTGGTTCACGATGTCCTCAATGCTTCAATTGGTCCGATCACGACGTCGGGCACGGTTGCCAAATACACGGACCCCGGCGTCAGCAGCCCGTACGACATCACCGCCGTGTCTGAGAATCCTCGACATTCACCGAACGACCAAGGCAGAGTTCAAGAGTCCTTCATTCCCAAGAACCGTCGGCATCGCGTTCCGTGAGGCGTAATTTGCATCGAGAGTTAGACCAAATCCTTCCGGAGGCCGACCACTCTGTGGGACGAACGAGGCACCGTATAAAGATTCTGTTTTCTGCGATCGCGGTGATGGTCCCTTTGCTCTTGGTGACGGTTTGGACTGCGACAGCAATCGCCGACCCAACCTCGCCCACCAGCGGTTTCACCTTTACCGTGAGCGGTGGTGACCTCACGATTACAGGATGCAGCCCTTCGTGCAGCGGTGGATCTATCGTCATTCCCTCCTCGATCGGGGGCGATCCCGTCACCTCGATTGGTAGTCAGGCGTTCTATAACAACCTCCTCACCTCGGTGACCATCGGCTCCTCGGTCACTTCGATTGGCTACTTCGCGTTCGCCTACAACCACCTCACTTCGGTGACGATCCCCTCTTCGGCCACCGCAATTGGTCAAGCCGCGTTCGCAAACAATCTTTACCTCACCTCGGTGACCATCGGCTCCTCGGTCACTTCGATTGCCGACAGCGCGTTCGAAAGCGACGCACTCACTTCGGTGACTATTCCCTCGTCGGTCACCTCGATTGGCAGTAACGCGTTCTCATACAACAGTCTCACCTCGGTGTCCTTCTTGGGTTCGGCGCCGAGCTTTGGCACAAACGCCTTCTATCCCAGTACTGGTGGTCTCGCCTACTACAACGCGGGCACGAGCGGTTGGGGTGCCCTACCCTCGGGCACGTTGAGTCCATTTACCCTAACCGCCGTACCGACCTCGACGCCGACGACGCTCACCATGACCACACCCTCGAGCGGAACGAGCGGAGGCGCGATTGCGGCCTCTTCTCTCTCGGCGGTGCTCGCCTCGGGGAGTTCGCCAACGGGCACAATCACCTTTACCGTTTTCGGCCCGCAATCAAGCGCTCCGACGAGTTGTGCGAGCGGGGGGACCACCGTCGGAACCGCCACCGTCACCGGTAATGCCACCTACAACCCCTCAGCTGGATACACGCCGAGTACCGCGGGGGACTTCTGGTGGTACGCATCCTACGGAGGGGATTCGAACAATTCCGCTTCGGTGTCCACCTGCGGTTCGGGCATGGTCGAGACGGTCATCACCCCAATCACCGTGCCGCCCCCGACGCCGACGACTTTCATAATTCCAACGACCACGACGAGCACCACGACGACCACCACAACGACAACCACCACGATTCCCCCGACGACGACAACCACGCAGCACAAGGCGACGACGACGACCACGTCGCACAAGGCAACGACCACCACCACGATCCCCCCAACGACGACAACCACGCAGCACAAGGCGACGACGACAACCACGCAGCACAAGGCGACGACGACGACCACGTCGCCGTCCACCACCACCACGACCACACCTACGAGAAACTCGGGGCCCGGATCAACCGGTGTCGGAAATACCGGAACGGCGCCGGGTGCGAACACGGGAACAACCGTGGACACCCTTCCCTCGCCGCCCTCGGGCGACGTCGACATCCTCCTCACTGGACAACCAGGTATCTCGATTACCGACAGTCAGGTTCAGGTGCACGGTCACGGCTTCCGACCGGGATCAACGGTCACGATCGTTGCTCATTCGACGCCGACTGAACTTGGAACTGCCTTGGTCAACAAAAATGGATCGTTCGACACGGCAGTAGGAATGCCGAGCGGACTTCAAGTCGGTGGACACCACATCATTGTTTATGGGACCATGCAGGACGGACGCGCCGTTGCCCAGCAGGAGGCGTTCACCGTCGCGACAGGCGGTCTCCTCGGAAGCGTGGGATCGATTCCGCCTGGTTCGCTGGCTAAAGACGTCGCGTTCGTTCCGACCTCTCATCCGGCACTCGTGCTGGCCACGATCGCGGCCATGACAACAGCGATCGGAGCGGTGAGCCTGGCGCTGGGTCGAGGAGCGGGCGGCGCAGGGTCCGGAAGCGGTTCGAGCCGAGGTGGGGATGGCGCGCTCGAAGACGTCGAGCTCGAACGCGAAGAGCACGAGGTCGCGGGCGGGTCACGTGGCGATCGTTCCGGCACGTGGCGCTGGCCCGGGACGCGCCGCCTCGATCATTTCTCCAAGCACCTTCCAGCTCGTTTCGCCGCGATCTCGCCGGTTGCTGGGCGAGTCCTTGTCGACGGCGATTATCTACGAGCGATGCTCGGAAGTGCGTGGCTCGTGCTCTGTCTTGGCGCGATCGGCCTCGGTACGTACGCCTCGGCGAGCACCGGCTGGTACGCGTTCCCGCCGGCGCTCGGCCTCTTCCTCGCAATTCTCGGTCTCGGCGTCCTTGACTCGACGCTCGGCTACCTCGCCGGTATTGCCTTCCTTGTCAGCGCGGCTTTGGCTGGGCATTTGTTCGAATTTTCTGAGATACGCCTTGGAGCGGGCATTGTCCTTTTGTGGTTCGCCGTGCCGCTGGCGGCCTCGGCGCTTCGCCCGCTCCGGCGAAACGTGCAACTCGATATCGCAAGCATCTGGGAGCGGGCCGCTGACTTCGTAATCGGCGGTCTGTTCGCGGCGTGGGCGGCACAGAAGATGACCGGAGCGCTCTCTGGCTTAGCGGGAGTTGAACTTCCGATCAACAAGTCCGTGAACGTCGTCGCGTTCGCCGTGCTCGGGTTCATCGCCATTCGGATTGCCTTCGAGACGATTGCGGCGCACAACTATCCAGTTCGCCTCGAGGTCGTCCACCACCATGGCGATCTCGAGTCGAATAACCTCCAGGTCGGTCTGTCGCTCATTGTCCAGATTCTGCTCTTCATCTTCATCTCTATCGCCTTTCTCGGATCGAACTGGGCGCTCTACGTCGGGGCCGCGGTCTTCTTCTCTCCGTTGGTGCCGTGGCTGTTTGCCGACAAGATCCCAAAGAGCATATTTGTCACCAAATGGAAGCCGAGAGGGCTTGTTCTTTGGACGTTGATCATCGTTACCGGTGTACTGCTTTCTAAGTTGCTCAGTCACCTGATCCACGATGACAAGTTGCTTGAGGCCGTCGGTTTCATCTTGCTTCCACTTCCGATTCTGATTGCGTGGGCGCTCGAACTGTTTGAAGATGAAGATGAAGGGGAAGAAGATGAAACCGCGCACGAAGACGTCGAGGTAAGGATTCACGAACACGAGGGCATCGAGGTTTCTGTTGACGACAGCAATGGTCAGCCCCTCACAATGGGCTCGAGCGGCGTCGCACTGATGACACGAACGGCCCCGAGCGTAATGACCGCGACGCTCGACGTGAGGAGTACCTATCGGGGACGGCAGGAATTTGACGAGAATTCAAAGGGACACTTCCGTGAGGCTGAGGAGGCCCGCTTCGTGGAGGAGCAAGAGGAGCAAGCGGAGCATGCGGAGCATGCGGAAGGTGATGCTCGGCTGAAGATGTGGTTGATGCGCTTGGCTGGCGTTCCATTGGTCGCACTCTGCGTCTATCTCGTGGTCGCACACATCGCTAGTGGGTGAGATAGCCCTCGTCGTCGGATCGCTGATCAATTCGAGATGTTGAGCGTGCCTGTACGACGGCTTGGCGCGTAGGTAGAAAACTCGGCCAAGAGAATGGGGCCCTTTAAGAAGTTGTCTCACTGCGCCTCCCAAGCACTACGGTGTCGCCCATGCCCGAAGTCCTCGAAGTCGAGTCCTATCGCGTCCTCGCCCAGCGTCTCGTCGGCGAAAAGATCACGCGAGGCTGGGCTGACGCCTACGCGTCAAAGAAGCTCCCTTCGCCGTCGTCCTGGGCGAGGACCGTGAAGGGTCTCACCTTGGTGGGCACCGCGCGACGCGGCAAGTTGCTGCTACTCGAAACGAGCGGCGTGACGTTGGGACTGCGCTTTGGCATGACCGGGGTCCTGCTCATCGACTCAGAAGCCGGCATCGACGGACTCTTCTATGGACCCCACGACTACCGCGCGCAGTGGATTCGCGCGGGCCTCGAGTTCGAGGACGGTCGAAAACTCGTCCTGCACGATCCCCGGCGCCTCGCGCGCTGTGAGATCGACCCCGACCTTGACGAACTCGGTCCCGACGCACTGTCGCTCACGCGTCGACAGTTCAACGAAGTACTGCGCGTCACCCGAGGTGAGGGCCCCGCGATCAAGGCGCGCCTGCTCGACCAGTCGGCGCTCGCGGGCGTCGGTAACCTGCTGGGTGACGAGATCCTGTTTGACGCGGGCATCGACCCGCGCACACCGACGGCCCTGCTCGACGAGGGACAGCGCGATCAGCTCTACAAATCCTTCACGCACACCATGAGGTCGCTCAAGAAGCGTGGCGGATCACATCTCGGCCAACACATGCCCGGTCGCTTCCCCGGGGGCGTGTGTCCACTCGACGGCGCCACGATGCTCTCGAGCACCATTGGCGGTCGCACAACGTACTGGTGTTCCCGCCACCAGCACTGAACCTGCCTGGCGCTGCCTGGTGGCGCGACTTTCGGGTGGTGAACCTTACGAAGAGGTGAACAGCCAAAAGCGATAGATTCGACTGTTCGCTTGAAGGAATCGAGATATGCAGTCATTCGTCCATCACTACGGTTACTTCGGTCTCCTCGTCCTGTCCATTCTCTCCTCGGCGTGCTTTCCGATTCCTTCGGAGGTCGCCTACGGCTTCGCCGGCGCGTTGTGCACCACTGCGATCACGGGCCACGCGCAGTTCACGGTCTGGGGGGTCATCGTCGTGGGTACCGTGGGCTCGCTCATCGGCGCGGTGATTGCCTACGAGGTCGCGCGCTCGGCGGGTCGCACCATTGTCGACCGCTGGGGCAAGTGGTTGTTACTGACCCACCAGGACCTCGACGCCTCCGAGCGGTGGTTCGAGAAATACGGTTCGTGGTCGGTGTTGATCGGTCGCGTGTTGCCGGTGGTGCGTAGTTTCATCTCGGTGCCCGCGGGTCTCGCCGAGATGAAGCGCGGACGCTTCATCATCCTCACGACCATTGGTTCGGCGGTGTGGGTGGCGCTGCTCGCAGGGCTCGGTTACGCCGCGGGAAAGAACTGGCACCACGTCGCGGGTGACTTCCACAACGCGCAGTGGCCCATCGTGGCCCTTATCGTGCTCGCCCTCGCCGCGGCGCTCTGGCACCGCATTCGCACGGTGAGGCGTCACAACGCGAGCTAGGCCTCGAGTGCGCTGAGCACCTTGGCGGCGTGGCCGTCGGCGCGCACGCCGTACCAGGCGCGTTCGACCTTGCCGTTGGTCCCTATGAGAAACGTGCTGCGGATGACGCCCTGGACCAACTTGCCGTAGAGCATCTTCTCGCCGAAGGCGCCGTATTTCGCCATGACCGACTTGTCGGGGTCGCTCAGGAGATCGAACTGCAGGTCGTACTTCTTGCGAAACGCGACGTGCGAGGGGGCATCGTCGGGCGAGATCCCGAGCACCTTGACGCCCAGGTGTTTAAAGGCGAGCAGCCCGTCGTTGAATTGACACGCTTCTTTCGTGCACCCCGGTGTGTCGTCGGCGGGGTAGAAGTACAGCACGACGCGGGTACCCGCGAACGAACGCAGTGCGACTTTGTCGCCATTTTGGTTGCGAAGGGTGAAGGCGGGAGCCTTGGAACCCACGTCGAGTCGTGCCACGGTGGTCCTTTCAAATGCTGGTAGAAAAGCTGATTCGCCTCCTGATAGCAAGAGGGTACCCTCCAACTCTTCCGTCGTGGACCATTTCTATTGGAAGATATCTGCGGCCGTCACTATCGTCACGCCCTTCGAGCGGGTGACGCTTTCTCTCGCACAGACGTAAAAGGAGACATCTTCTGGTCTGGCCAGTCCCGAGTCCAGTACTTTTCGGGTCATCTTCCCGAGTTCTGAACTCCCATTTGCGGTCTTTGCCCACTTGGCCTCTCCGACGATCACCGGCAGTCTCCTTCTTCCAGCCAGGACGACTGCGTCGAGCTGACGTGGGTCATCACTTGGTGCGCCCTGAATTCGCCACCATTCGCCAATGCCAACGATCTCATCGCCCAACTGGCCCTCGGAGGCCAGATGGCGAAGATGATCACGAAAGGCTGACTCAAAGCGCAGCCCCATGTAGTCGTCAAACGCTTCGACGATAACGTTGCCAACGCTCGAGCCGAGCCCTTGTTCAATTGGTGATCGATGGGGCTCCACACACGCGAGCCAAAACGCCAAGAAGTTGTCGGCGATCCTGTAGTAGGTGATCTTTGACGACTCGATCCTCGTTGTCACCGGCGTCACCTTGTCCAGAAGATGGGCGTCAACCATGTCTCTCAGTGCCCTCACCGGCAGGGACGAACTCACGGCGCTGGCGACTCCTGAGTAGGTGGTCGTGCCGGAAGCCACGGCGCGAAGAATCTGCTCAGGCAGTCGCTTACCCGGATGCCCGACCAGATCTTCGTCACTCAGCACGAGCTCGCCTTCGGACAAGAGGAGGCCCTGCTCGTTGCAGATGAGCCGATCGATGTTTTGACGAAAGGGAGCAGCATCATCCCAGAGAGCCAGATATCGCGGTATGCCTCCGCAGACTCCCCACGCTGCGGCGCGTTCTGACGGCGATGCCCTTGGCAGCATCAACGCAGCTTCGTGAGGTCGAAATGGCAATACCCTTAGGCGAAGATCCGCTCGAGCGAACATCGCGTGATCATGTTCCTGAAGCGCCTCCATCACTCGCTCAGCTGAACCACAGATCAAGAACTTCAGATTTGACGAGCCCACACCAACTCGGTCCCATACGGCGCGCAGTTCTTCTTCGATACCGGGACTCACGGCCATGAGTTCTGGGAACTCGTCCAGTATGAGCAAAAGTGGTGAAGATCCCGCCGCCTGGCAGAGCACCTCAAACGCGTCATCCCAGCTGACGAACGGCCTCTCGATGAGAGATCTTCGAGGCAGTTGCAGAATCTCGTGAGCAACCACTGACAGGAGCCGAAGCTCCTCGCCGAGACGACGACCTCGCACGGTGTGGCGCACGACCCTTTTGTCATCGGCAAACTTCGTCAGTAACCAGGTCTTGCCCACGCGCCGTCGACCAAAGACGATGCCCAATCCGGCACCCGGGCGCGAATGCCAATCGTTGAGCGTTGCCAATTCGGTGCTGCGATTGACAAACGAGGCCAGACCCGTCGTTTTCACAGTTCCTCCGTTATGCGTACTCGCTTATATCATACTCTGACAGTATCATACGTTACACGTATGATACTGAAGGCGCCCGTGATCCGTGGGGAGTTCTCGGCGTCTGGCGGGATTCTGCGTTGGTCTCGCATGGAGAACCTTCCTTTGGGGTATTTGGACACATCGGTCGCACAATCACGCACCGGATCGGCAGTCGCGGCTCAGAGCGTGAAGGTTCTTTCGCAACGCAGCCAGTGTGGGCACCTCGAGCGTGTCGGCGATGCCACGATTGATCTCGCTACGCGAGAGTCGAACCAACGATGAAAGCCGGGAAAGTCAATCCTTCACCTAGACTGAGAGAGAAGCTCTTAGAAATGAGCTTGGGCCCACACTTTCGAACGCCGGTTCCGGGTCCAGCCGAGAAATGACCGCTTGACCCGTGACTATTGAAAATCTCGAGTCCGTGACGTCGTCACAGGACTCCTACGCCACCAACAAAACCTTCGCCGATCTGGGCGTCCAAGCAGAACTCTGCGCGGTCCTGGAAAAGCAGGGCATCACCACCGCCTTCCCGATCCAGGCAATGACCATCGCCGACGCCCTCGACGGGCGCGACATCTGCGGCAAGGCCAAGACCGGCTCGGGCAAGACGCTCGGTTTTGGCCTACCGATGCTCCAGCGCGTCGCCGCGAGCGAGAGCATCGCCCGCGAGGGAGGCCCTGCGCGACCCCGAGGACTCGTACTGCTACCGACCCGAGAACTCGCGGTCCAGGTCCACGAAGTGCTCGAACCACTCGGCAAGGCACTCGGGCTGCACGTGAACTCCGTCTACGGCGGCGCGGACATCGAGCGCCAGGTGAAGTCGCTGCGCAAGGGTTGTGACATCATCATCGCCACCCCGGGGCGTCTCATTGACCTGGGTGACCGTGGCGAGATCAACGTCGAAGGACTCGACGTGCTCGTGCTCGACGAGGCGGACCGCATGGCCGACATGGGCTTCATGCCCCAGGTCGAGTGGGTACTGCGTCGTATCGCCGAACACCCGCACCAGACGCTGCTCTTCTCGGCGACCCTCGACGGTGCCGTCGACCGTCTCGTGAAGCGCTACCTCACCGACCCGGTCTTTCACGAGGTCCAGAGCGACACTCAGACGGTGACGCTCATGGTGCACCACTTCTTGAACGTCCACCAGATGGACCGCATCAAAGTTGCCGCCACGATCTGCAAGTCCTTTCATAAGACGCTCATCTTCTGTCGCACCAAGCGGGGAGCGGATCGTCTCGTCGAACAACTCGTCAAGGAAGGCGTGGACGCGGCCGCGATTCACGGTGACCTTCGCCAGAGCCAGCGCGAGAAGGCGTTGGCGGACTTTGGGGCTGACAAGCTCTC
>Ga0302320_10030649_pt1 | contig 10238 bp, 6 predicted proteins | sample Bog_T0_3_FD_202130 | JGI IMG/M metagenome (GOLD analysis project Ga0302320, IMG submission 202130) | Peat permafrost microbial communities from Stordalen Mire near Abisko, Sweden - Bog_T0_3 | ecosystem: Environmental > Terrestrial > Soil > Wetlands > Peat | place: Sweden: Abisko, Stordalen Mire... | reverse complement strand
CGCAGATTTAGCGCAAAAAATCAAAGATGCAAATCTATATATATGAAAATATTAGACATAAGTATGGTGGAGGCGGCGGGAGTCGAACCCAAATCGGCAACGAAAACAAAGAGTTTATCTGATTCTAAAAAGGATAGAGTTCACGAAATGCAGCGAATCACAGGCCGTTAGCACAAATTAGCACAAAAATGCCTCCGCGGAACCCGGCGTGATAGGCGCTTTCTGAGTGAAAGAGTCGCAGCGCATTTGACAATGGCTCACTCACATTATAAGCTAAAATTACAGATCTACGGGCACGGTATAGGAATCAGTGCCGACCACGATTTAGCCTTGGGGGAAACGGGGACGTGGTGACCCTCCCAGCGCGAGAGGCCATTCGCGTTAGCCAGCATAGCGAGTTAGTCCGGAGCGAACCGTTCAGAAAGTTTAACGGGGGCTGCGGCAGAATAGAAGAACCCACCTATTCGTCTTCAGATGCCCCATCCAGGGAATGCCCGGCACAGCCAGGCAGGGACGCGCTTTGGCTTCAAAACAGTTTCAATCATCCTCTTCAGTTGTATGCTCCTTCGAGCGTCATTACACGGCGGAAGAACTCGGTAAGCTTTGGCATGTTGCAGCCAATACAGTCCGTCGCTGGTGCGAAGAATCTGGCGGGTGCTTGCAATTGATCGCCCGGAGCAGATGCACAAGCGGGGGTACAAAACCCTGCGTATTCCAGAATCAACAGCAACCCGCATCTACGCGCAGCACTTCGCGGCGAGAAAGGCGGCCGCATGATTAGCACAAACTTCATGTAAAACGCGGCGGCATGAGCCACGACGCCCTCGGAGGTCGTGGCCGTCTACTCAATCGCGACTTAAACCGAGCAACTGCCGCTGCGTCGTCGTTCCAGTGAGTGTGTCAGGCGCCGCCGGCGCTTCCGGAGCGCGGCGGGTCAGAGAGAACGTGTTGGCGGAGAAGCAGGCGCGGCGCTGAAGGAGGAGGATTTAAGATATCTTGCCACCGACCCTGCAACAATTCCTTCATAGATACTCTTTCATCCTTGGAAGCCAGCATGACTTCTCCCTGCCCCCATGAAATCGTCCTATTCAGCCGGGGGGGGAAGTGAACCCTGGCTCATGCCATAAGCCAGTTCTCTCTCTGTTGTACTGCGCAGTTGCGCAGTTAAGGATAGCTTGGCAAGGAGAAGGAAAAGTACCCCGGATATCGGGAGAACCGGAGTGTGGCATAGCCAGGCCGGCGGGGTGGAGAAACACAGTCTGAACAGGGGACTTCTGGGCCTGCCGGCCGGACAAGCGGGAGCGGATTGTGAAGGAGGCATTTCGAGGAAACGCCGGGGGAGGGACGTAGTCTGGCCAGCACATCGGCTAGGTAGGAGTCTCTTTGCAGGATCCTGCTGTCAGCCTCCTTGACTGCCTGGGCCCGGGTCATGGTGTTCGACTTGCCCAGCATGGACGCCGTCAGGTCGGCCATGGAACTGCCTACCGAGCTGAAGCGGAAGGTGCGGCCAGGATACTCGGCCAGTTCGGTGCCCTGGGCCGAGGCGCTCTTGACCGTGCCCTCGATGGTGTCGACTGGGGCATTGAAGTGATGTTGTGCTACCTGGAGGGTTGATTCCTTGGTCTGACGGACCTGTTCCTGAATGTGTTCGTACTCGGCGCGGATGTCGGAGTCGTACTGAGAAGAGTTACGGACACTGCCGGCATACTTCTGGTACTCCCTTGAGTAGGGATCTGCATCTTCCAGGATGGACATCTTGCATCGGCAGGGGCTTTGGCTAGGACCAACACTGAGTACATACTCATAGTGGAATTCAATCAGCCCCCTTCCAGTTGCTTGACAAGGGGCGTAAACGGGGAGCATTGTGTATATGAGTATGACGATTCGCAGCCAGAAGCGGTCCAGCGAGGTTATTCGTCAGGTCTGGGGCCAGTTGTTCGGCATCTTTATGAGGAAGGCTCGAGAGAGCAGCGTCCTTCCGTTGGAGGTAGTAGCCCGTCTGGCTGGCATGGAGGTCGAGAAGTGGCTTGCTATCGAAGCGGGCCATGTTCCTGAGCCAGAGCAACTGGACCTCATCGCGGCGGTGCTTGGGATGAGCCCCGAGGAGATGGAGGTCGCGGTCCATATCTGCAGGGATGCCTGGGTACAGTGAACCTGTCCTGCCGCCAGGCCCCGGACCATCCGGGGTACTGGCGGCCGGTACTCACAATCACATATGCTCATCTCCATAGGAAGGGGGTGAGACCGATCAAGCAGAAGGAAAGTACAGGCATAAAGCGCGTGAACATCAACGTTGAAGTCAGCCTCCACAACGCCTTCAAGGCCGCCACCGCGGCGCAGGGCGTCGATATGACAACGGTACTGATGGAGTGCATCCAGAACTACGTCGCCAAGTATGGATACGCTGCACCGAAGCCGAAGAGCAGGCGCGCATGAAGCGCGCTGCGCTCTATCTGCGCGTTTCCACTGTCGATCAGCACCCGGAGACACAGGTGCATGACCTACGCCAGATGGCGGCCCAACGTGGCTATTCCATCTTCCGCGAGTACACTGACCGGATCAGCGGGGCCAAGGCCAAGCGGCCGGGCCTCGACGCCATGATGTCCGACGCCCGCCGCGGCCAGTTCGACGTGGTCCTGGTCTGGGCATCGGACAGAATAGCCCGGTCGGTGAAGCACTTCCTCGATGTCCTTGACGAGTTAAATCGACTGAAGATCGAGTACGTCAGCTTCAGGGAAAATATCGATACCGGTGGTCCGCTGGGCCGCGCTCTCGTGGTCATTATCGGCGCCATCGCCGAGCTTGAACGGAGTCTGATCGTCGAGCTGGTCCGCGCCGGCATGCGGCGTGCCCGCCTCGAAGGCCGCCACATCGGACGCCGGCCTCTCGATCTCGACCGTGAAGCCATCGTTCGGGAGCGACAGCATGGGCAGACGCTCGGCCAAATCGCCAAAGCTCACCGCGCCTCCAGGGCAACGATCCACCGCATCCTCCACGAACAAATCCTGCCCAATGACGGCGTTCAAAAAGGGGTCTGAAAGCCCGCCTGCTAAACCCAACGAAACAAACGGCCGGATCTACCCGATCCGGCTGTTCCATAAGGTGTGGGTTGCGAGACAGAGAATCTGAGTAGGTGAACCAGAGGCAAACGGCAACTCTCCCGTGAATGCCTTGACTTCTTGCGGGCATAGTCGAATAATTAATCGAGTATGCCGGAACTTGAGAATAGCTACAAATACTGCCGCCAAGTATTGATGGAACGGCTCCGTGAAGCTGCTCCCGGGAGGATTCAGATTCTGACCGGCCCGCGGCAAGTTGGCAAGACCACCCTGCTTCTGGATCTTGCCGCACAGTTTGGCGATCAGGCGGTCTATGCCGCAGGCGATGATCCGAGTGCCGCGCTCCCCGGCTTTTGGGAAAGGTGCTGGGCTGATGCAGAGGCGCGGGCAAAGCACGGTAATGCCGTCTTGTTTCTGGATGAAATCCATCGCTACGCAGATTGGGCCGCGAAGCTCAAGGGAAATTGGGACCGCCTTCGTCGCAAGCGAACTCCTCTTCACGTTGTCGCGACAGGTTCCTCCGCTCTGCATGTGGCGACTGGATCGCGTGAGAGCCTGGCTGGGCGGTTTGAGCGGCTCACGTTGTGTCATTGGCCCGCTGCTTCTCTGGTCGAGACTTTTCACCTCTCTCCCGAAGAGGCAGCGCTGAGCACTGTCCGCTTTGGTTCGTATCCTGGTGCAGTGGAGTTTGAGATGAATCCCACCCGGTGGCGCGCTTATCTGCGTGACGCGATCATTGAACCTGCGATTGGCCGCGACGTGCTTGCGCTTGGCGCCGTTCGTCGCCCGGCCTTACTGCGGCAGGTCTTTGCAGTTGCTGTTGGCTCTCCGGCAAGGATTATGTCGCTTCAGAAAATCCAGGGTCAGTTGCAGGACAAGGGTGCCCTTGAAACGGTAGCGCACTATCTGGCACTTCTCGAGGACGCCTATCTCATTGCGCCGCTAGAAAAACACTCCACTGAGGTTTCGAGACGCCGCGGATCTCCGCCAAAACTCGTGACGCTCAACAATGGCCTTCTTTCAGCTATGCATCCCGATGGTGCACCAGATCCCAAGCAGGAACCAGGGCGTTTTGGGAACTGGGTTGAAAATGCGTGTCTGGCATTCGGCATCAACCAAGGCCAGCGCGTCACCTATTGGCGCGAAGAACCGATGGAGGTTGACGCCGTCCTCGAAGGGAGTTGGGGCAATTGGGCCGTTGAAGTCAAGACCGGGAGGTTCGGCGGCCAGGATCTTCGCGGACTGGCCGAGTTCTGCCGCCGGTATCCGGCGTTTACACCCCTGGTAATCACTGCCCCCGGCGATGAAGAGAATGCTCGGCGACACGGAATTCGAAGCATTAGCTGGGAGGAATTCCTTATGGCCGGCCCAATCGCTGATTGAAGTCAAGGCATTTACGGGAGAGTTGCCGTTTGCCTCTGGTTCACCTACTCGGATTTTCTGTCTCGCAACCACCCGGACCATCCGAGTGACGACGAACGGGCTATGGCTGGATCCGTGAATTCAGGTCCACATATCAGAACTAACTTCCATTTACCGCTTAAGTGATTCAAGAGGCGGGGGGAATTACGCAACTCGGATTCCGGCGAACGAAATCGACGAGGAATACTCTGGATGACGCGCCGCCCCTGAGAAAGATACAGAAACCGCCCACGGGCAGTATAATTTCGGCGATTCGAAGCTGAAGTAGGGGAATGTTCACCAGTCCGCTTTCAGGAGCGGCAGGAGTTTGTCATGGGCAAACGCATTTGCCGTCGTTTCGGTTCGCTGGTCGAGCCACTTAAAAATGTACTTCCAGAACTCTCTCTGCTTTTGATATTCGGCTCCGTGATGCTTAGGCCGCTCCCCGTGCACGCGTCGAGCGAAGTGAGCTTCAAGGGGCTGATCACCACCGTGGTGGGCAACGGTGACGGCCTGTTGAAGCCTCGGGGCGTCAGGTTGGATGGCGCTGGCAACCTGTACATCGCGGACACCGGTAACAATGTCATCCGCAAGTTCGACGCGGCGACCGGTGCGATCACCATTGTGGCCGGCGGCGGCAGCGGTTGCACCGAAGAGACCGATGACGTTGGCGATGGATGTGCTGCTACCAAGGCCGTGCTGTCCTCTCCCAGCGGCGCGGCCTTTGATATCGACGGCAACATGTACATTGCGGACAGCGCCCACTATCGCATTCGCATGGTCAAGGCAGCGACTGGCGTCATCACCACCGTGGTCGGCAAGGGGACCAAAGGCAGCACTGGCGACGGCGGTCTGGCCATCAAGGCGGAAATCGGCGATACCGCTGGCATCACGTTGGACAAATCGGGGAATCTCTACTTCGCGGATTACGGCAACAAGCGCATCCGCAAGGTGAACTTGACATCGGGTGCGATCAGCACTGTGGCGGGTGGCGGCAGTGGATGCAGCGGAGAGACCGATGATGCTGGCGATGGCTGTGCTTCTGTCAAGGCCATTCTTTCCGGACCGAACGATGTTGCGCTGGATGGTGCGGGTGATCTGTATATCGCGGACCTCGCCGGCAATCGCGTCCGCAAGGTGAACGCGACAAGCGCCATCATCACCACTGTGGCCGGCACCGGGACAGCCGGGTATAGCGGCGACCAGGGCCCAGCCATCGGAGCGAGGCTAAACGCGCCCGCCGGCGTTGTGTTAGATGCGCTGCATAACCTTTATATTGCTGATTCCGGCAACCAAGTCGTCCGTATGATCGCTGCGGCGACAGGCGTAATTAGCACAATAGTCGGCGCCAGCGCCGAGCTGAGCGCCCCATACGGCGTTGCCATGGACGCCAACAAGAATCTTTACATCGCGGATGCTAACGACAACTGCATTCGCGAGGCGCAGTTTGCGAATATCAACTTTGGCTCGGAGAAGGTGGGCTTCAGCACCGCGACGACGTCGTTGGGCTTCATGTTTAACCAAACCTTACAGCTCGGCAGCATATCCGTGGTAACCCAGGGCGCCAGCGGCAAGGACTTCAAAACAGTTACGGGCGGGACCTGCAAGGCGGGCACATACGACAGCGGCACCGCGTGCACCGTGAATGTGGACTTTGCGCCCCTGTTGCCCGGTGGGCGCTACGGCGCGCTGGTCCTCATGGACGCCTCCAAGCCGCAGAAGAAGCTGTTGACGCTCTTCTTTCGGGGAAACGGCGTTGCCCCGGCCGTTGTCTTTCCTCCGGGAACCATTGACACCGTAGCTGGAAATGGCAACAAGGGGACTGGAGGCTGGGGCGGCTATAGCGGCGACGGCGGTCCAGCTGCCAAAGCGGAACTTTGCATGCCCGGTGGCGTCACGTTGGATGGCGCCGGCAACTTCTATATAGCGGACTTCGGCAACAATCGTGTCCGCGAGGTCAACGCGGCAACGGGTGTGATCACTACCATGGCCGGCACTGGAACCGCGGGATACAGCGGCGACGGCGGTCCGGCCACCAGCGCCAAACTGAACGGCCCCCGCAGCCTCGCAGTGGATGGCGCAGGGAACCTGTATATCGCGGAGTCGTACAACAATCGCGTACGCATGGTCAACCCGGCGACAGGTATCATTTCGACCGCGGCCGGCACCGGAACCGCGGGATACAACGGCGACGGTGGCCTGGGCACCAGCGCCGAACTGAGCAGCCCCGGCGGCCTCACAGTGGATGGGATGGGGAATCTGTACTTATCTGACGGTGGCAAGCGGATCCGCGAAGTGGATGCGGCAACGGGTGTGATCACCACTGTGGCCGGCAATGGAACCGTAGGATACAGCGGTGACGGCGGCCCCGCCGTCAGTGCAGAGCTGAACAATCCCTCAGCCGTTGCCGTGGACGCCACAGGCAACCTGTACATCGCGGACACCGAAAACTATCGCCTGCGCAAGGTCGATCCGTCGACCGGCTACATCACCACGCTGGTCCACACCTACTTGCCCGGAGGCGGCGACATCGACGCACTGGATGCCGTTGCGGTGGATGCCATGGGCAGGCTCTACTTTGGCGCCGATAACCTCGTCAGCCAAATCGACACGATGACGGGCATGGTAACTACCGTGGCCGGCAATGACGTCGGGGGGTTCGGAGACGTGGGGTTCAGCGGCGACGGCGGACCAGCCAACAGCGCCGACTTGGGAGGCCCTGGGAGCATCGCGCTCGATGGCGTGGGTAACCTGTACATCTCGGATGGGATTAATCTTCGCATTCGCAAGGTCGATGTCGTTGATCCGCCGTTGCTTTACTTCGGCGACACCAGTCTCGGCTCGATCAGCCCAATGCAGGAGGTCGGGGTCGAAAACTCCGGCAATGTTGCGCTGGACATCGAGAAGATCATAGCTTCGGCAGATTTTGCTCTCGACAAGTCAGTGACTACGTGCCAGCCCGGCAGTATGGTTCCAAGTGAAATCTGTAATCTTGGAATCCAGTACGATGCGGCGACGTCTGGCGTGACCTCAGGCGGCGTAACGCTGACGGACAACGCAATGAACGTGACTGGCGCCACACAAACAATCCGGTCGCGGGAACTGGCAACGCTTTACTACAGCACAATCAAGCTGACGGCCAGCGTCCCCAGCTTATTTGCAGGCGGCGCGGTGACGCTTACTGCGACCGTGACGGCCCCGCCAGGACCAACCCCGGCCGGAACGGTGACCTTCCTGGATGGCTCGACGACCCTGGCAACGGTCGCGCTGAACACCTTCGGCGTCGCCAGTTCGACGGTCACGTCCCTCGCCGTGGGGACGCACGCCTTCATCGCCGTCTACGGTGGAAACGACACAAATTTCGGCAGCACCTCGGCGGCGCTGAAGGTGACCGTAGCGGCTGAAGGGGCGGGAGCGGCTTACACCACAACCGTTGTCAGTTCCAGCACGAGCAAAGCCCCCTATGGCAGTGACGTGACTTTCACCGCGACCGTGACACGGACCACCGGTACCGGCGCACCCACCGGAAGCGTGACGTTCATGGACGCCACGGCGGCACTGGCCACGAGCCAACTGAGCGCCTCCGGCATCGCCAACTATGCAACCACTTCCCTTGCCGTGGGAGCACACTCCATTACGGCCGTCTATGACGGCGATAGTAAGGATTACTTCAGCACCGCCGCGGCCGTGACGGTCAATATAACCTCGGTAGCCGCGCTTCCGGCGACGGTGAATTTTGGCTCAGGCAATTCGTCCGCTACCGTCAAGTTCAGCTTTGCGGCCGCCACCAACGTGGGTAGCGTGGCGGTCCTCACCATGGGCGCCTCCGGGAAGGACTTCCAAGCCGCCGCATCGAGCGGTGCATGTGCGGCTGGCACCTACAATCGTGGTGCCTCATGCACGGTGGATGTTGTTTTTGAAGCGTTGGCGCCCGGCCTGCGCAGAGGGGCTATTCTGCTCAATGACACATCGAGCCCGCCGAATGTGCTGGCGATGGTGCCGGTGCATGGTATCGGAGCCCTTGCGGCCAATTTTGCACCGGGCGTCATCAGCACGGTTGCCGGCAATGGAACTCCGGGATACGCCGGCGATGGCAGCCAGGCAGGCAAGGCAGAACTCGACAATCCTTCAGGCGTCGCCCTCGATGGCGCCGGAAACCTCTATATCGCGGACAGTTTAAACAATGTGATCCGCGAGGTGAATGCAACCACGGGCGTGATCACCACCCTGGCGGGCGGCGGCAGCGGCTGTGCCGGTGAGACAGATTTCTATGGGGATGGCTGCCTGGCCAAAAATGCCGTACTGGGCGCGCCTAACGGTATTGCGTTGGATGGTGCGGGCAATCTCTACATTGCCGACACGCAGGACAATCTCATTCGCGCGGTAAACGCGGCCACGGGTGTGATTACCGCGGCGGCGGGCAATGGCGGCATGGGGTATAGCGGCGATGGAGGCCCAGCCGCCAGCGCCGAATTTGCCGGACCCGAAGGCGTTGCGCTGGATGGCGCAGGCGACCTCTACATTGCCGATTCAAGCAACGGCGTAATCCGCAGCGTCAACGCCGCGACAGGTGTGATCAAGACCGTGGCCGGTGGCGGCAGCGGATGCTCCGGTCAGACAGACGCGATTGGAGATGGCTGCCTGGCCACGAAGGCGGTGCTGAACTGGGTCGCGAAGGTTGCACTGGATGGCGCAGGCAACCTCTACATTGCCGACTCCAGCAATCAGGTCATACGAAAAGTCAATGCGGCGACGGACGTGATCACTTCCGTGGCGGGCGGAGGCGCCGGATGTTCCGGTGAGACGGACTTCTATGGGGACGGCTGCCCGGCAACCAGCGCAGCCCTGAACAACCCCACTGACGTTGCGGTGGATGGAGCGGGCAATCTCTACATTGCCGACCAGAATAACAATTTCATCCGAGAGGTCAACGCTGCTACAAAAGTGATTACCATCGTGGCCGGGAGTTCCGAAGGGTACGGTGGCGACGGCGGCCCGGCCACCAAAGCCTCGCTGTTCTGGCCCGCGAGTGTTGTGCTCGATAATGCCGGTGACCTGTACATCGCGGACGACGCAAACAATCGCGTCCGTAAGGTGATGAACGCAAGCGGCAAGGCGGCCTATTCGACTTCGTCCCTCGCGGCGGGAGCGCACTCGAACACAGCGGCCGACAGCCGGGATAACAACCATGCGGCCAGCATCTTGCCGCCATTGTCGCTGACGGTCGGCACTGCTCGTCGAAACGCTAACTGACGTTACGACGGTCGAAGAATCCCAGTTCCACCGTCGGGTCGCTAACAGATTTCCGGCATAAGTCGCCTGGAGGCGGTTAGTGCCAGCGGGTTCAGTTCGTGTGGAACGGTGAAGACAACACGCAAGTAATTGGTGTTGAGAAGGTGGCGCTGCTGTGCTTCGAGCCATCGCCACCGGGCCTGCGCCTGGCACTTGGGGCAGCAGCGTGGTCGTCAGGACTTTTGGGAGATACGCGCCTCGTAAGCGCCTTCGGCTTCGTTCTGACGGGCAATCCGGAAGCGATCATTTTGCTGGGCAGATCAGTACCGATGACGGCGATGAATTCACGGATCCAGCCATAGCCCGTTCGTCGTCACTCGGATGGTCCCGGTGGTTGCGGTGTATCAGAACCCACACCTTATGGAACAGCCGGATCGGGTAGATCCGGCCGTTTGTTTCGTTGGGTTTAGCAGGCGGGCTTTCAGACCCCTTTTTGAACGCCGTCATTGGGCAGGGTTTGTTCGTGGACGACCCGATGGACAGTTG
>Ga0302320_10030648_pt1 | contig 10239 bp, 4 predicted proteins | sample Bog_T0_3_FD_202130 | JGI IMG/M metagenome (GOLD analysis project Ga0302320, IMG submission 202130) | Peat permafrost microbial communities from Stordalen Mire near Abisko, Sweden - Bog_T0_3 | ecosystem: Environmental > Terrestrial > Soil > Wetlands > Peat | place: Sweden: Abisko, Stordalen Mire... | reverse complement strand
GCGAAATGGCTATGGACGAAGTCACCAAGGACGAGGCCGACGCCTACGCCCAGTGGCGCGACGGCTACCAGCGCAACTGGACGTGGTCCTTCGACCCGATCGGGCTGCGGATCAGCCTGGGCAAGAAGAAACTGGCCACCGACCTGACGATCATGCCGCTGATCCTCAACAGCGAGTACAACAACTTCTTCGAGATCTCGCGCGGCGCCAAGTTCGAGCCGGCCGCCGGCGACCCCCACAAGTCGCTGGCGCAACTGATCGTCGCGCTGAATCACGAGTCGCACATGTTTCATGCGGCCGAGGGTTTCGCCAGCATGACCTTCGCGGGTTTGACCAAAGAGAATCTCTCGCTGGGCTGGGTCGGCTCTTCCATTTCACTCTATGCCGACGACGACCCGTTCTGGAACGACCTGGCCAAGGTCGACGAGGAGAAGATCAACGACTTCATGACGAAGAACGTCGGCCGCCTGCCGGTCGGCCTGCGCGTCGATTCCACCAGCCCGCTGCAACTGGCCCTTTTCCTGTCCGCGGTCCGCGCATACGTCGAGCAGACCGGACCGGGGCTGACCCGCTGGGAGTCGCTGAAGTACAAGGACCAGGGCTATGTCCGCGTTTCGGCCGTCAAGGGCCAGCGCGGGGTGTCGCCCGAGGTGGAGAACATGGCTGTCTACTACACGACGGTGGGCGGCGCGTTGACGGTCACCTTCAGCGAGCGCGTGTTGCAACACGCGATCGATCGCTCCTTGGACGGGGAGAGGCGAGCCGGTGGCGTGAGCCTCCGGGCAGAAGCGGCAAGCCACCCGGAAGCTAACGCTTCCGGCTCGCCAACGCACGGCTCGCCAACGCACGGCTCGCCAACGCACGGTTGGCCAACGCATGGCTCGCCAACGCATGGCTCGCCAACGCACGGCTCGCCAACGCACGGTTGGCTGGGCTCGAACGTGGCCCTGCACGTCGATCACGCACTGCTGGAAGTGGCCAACGCCTTGGGCCGCCGGCAGTACGAGGACCGCATGCAGGTGCAAAGCTGGAACAACCTGCCGGTCTTGAACGAGTGGAAGCGGCTCTTCCCCGATCGCGATCCGGTGGCCGTGCATCGCGAACTCTGGGGCGTGACGCTGGTCTGTCCGGGCGGCGGAAAGTACGTCTGGAACGCGAAGTACGGCACGATGGAATCGACCGTCTATGGCCATCCCGGCCAACCTAAGGCCGGCCCGCCGGCGCCGCCCGTGCTGAGCAGCTTCACCGCGGGCGATTTCGGCCTCACGCTGGAGAACGACGGCCTGCGGGCGCGGGTCGAATTGCAGCGGCCGGCGAAATGATGAATTTAGGATTTGGCCGGAAATGGCCTCTACAGCGCGGCGAGCAGGAGGCGAGCCGGAGGCGTAAGCCTCCGGGGGCCCGGAAGCTCACGCTCCCGGCTCGCCTGTCCCGTCCGGCAGACGGGACCTACTTTGCCGGAGTATCCGCCGCCGTAGCGGTGGATGCCGAGGGCTTCGGGCCATCGGACTTTTTGGATGACCCCGAACCGGGCGGAAAAATGATCAGCAGGATCAGCGAAACCAGGCCGACGAGCATCGCGGCGCCGATGCCGATCCAGATCCATTTGGAAGGCTGGTTTCGCTTGCGTCGCCGCGGGAGCGTCTTGACTTCGCCCGACTGCCGCGTGCTCCGCGCCGCGGCAGCGGCGCCGCCCAGCATGTCTTGCAGCGACATGGGCGTTTGCTGGCCGGCGTCCAAGGGCATCGCCTTGGGGAGGACCTTCTCGTGAAGCGCCGGATCGGACGAGCCGCCATCCGCGCCGCGGCGGGCGATCGAAGGCGTGGTCGAACGATCGTAGTCGGCCAGGGTATCGCTCAAGGCCGCGGCGGCCGGCGCTTCGGCCACCGCACGGGGCAACTCGCCCGAATCCCGCCGCCTGGCCGGCATGCCGGTCTGCGTGAAGCGCTTGGCGATGGGCGGCGTGCTCCCGCCCTGGCGGCCGGAACCCGACGAACCGCCCCCATGCGAGCCCTGCCCGTAATCAACAAGCCAGCAGCGCAACGCCTCGGCCACCTCGGCCATGCTCTGGTAGCGATCGGGCGGCTTCTTGGCCATCATCTTCATGCAGATCTCGACCAGGCCCGCCGGCACTCCGGGCCGCTCGGCGGCCAGCGGCGGGGGCTGCTGCTTCTGATGGGCCATCAACCGTTGCGGCAGTGTGCCGTCGGGAAAAGGCGGATGACCCGCAATCAAGAAGTACAGCGAGCAACCCAGGCTGTAGATATCGGCGCGGCCGTCGACGCCATGGCTGTCGATGGCCTGCTCGGGGGCCAGGTAATCGGCCGTGCCCAGCACGTTCTCGTCGTACTGTACCGTCAGGCTGGCGCGGTCTTCGTCGGTAAAGCGGGCCAGCCCCAGGTCGAGGACCTTGAGCACGTTCTTCTGGTCCACCAGCAAGTTGGCCGGTTTGACGTCGCGATGGATCAGCCCGTTGCTGTGGGCATGGCCCAGGCCCTCGGCCGCCTGGCGGACATATTCGGCAGCCACGGCGAAATCCAGCGGCCCGTCCTTCTTCACCGTCTGCTGCAGGTCGCGGCCGTCGACGAACTCCATGACCAGGTAGTGGATGTCGCCGTCGTTGTCGACGTCGTAGGCGCGGACGATGTTGGGATGGTCCAACGAGGCGGCCGCGCGGGCCTCGCGATGGAAACGGGCCAGGTACGACGTGTCCGTAACCCGGTTCCGTGGCAAGACCTTGATTGCCACCCGCCGCTGCATGAGCACGTGCTCGCCCAGGTAAACCTGGCTCATGCCGCCGGAACCCAACTGCCCCAACAACTTGTAGCGGCCCAGAAAGAAACCGCGATGGCGGCCTTCCAGCAGGCGGTCGCACTGCCATTGCGTGACAAGACCTTCCGTGACGAACCGCCGCGCGACTTCATCCACGTCCTCGGGAAGTTTGCCGCCGGCATCCTTCTCGATCTGCGCAATGATCGCTTGCAGCCGGTCCTTCTCCACCAGCCCGCTGCGCTGGATCAAGTCAAGAAATGTTTCGACATTGGGTTTGGACATGCCAACGCCAATCGTACAGCAACCGAGTGGGAATGCTTGCCGGGGGGGCCGGGACGCCGACCGCACCGAGCGAGAAAACATCTCAGCACATCCCTCATCATAGCACGATTCCGAAAAAAATACCAGCGCGCCGGCAATAGCCGTAGGGTGCGTCAAATTGTGGTGCAGCCGTCTCGGCTGCCAGGGCAGGCGAGACGCCCGCACCACAAATGCCTACTCATTCACCGGGCGGGCATGTCGGCCACCACCCGGACGTTGCTGCCCGCCAGGATTATCCTGGCCACCTGTCGGCTGGGTATAGCCGCTGCCGTTGCTCAAGGGTACCGTGCCATAATTCGCTGCCGGCAAGGGCGCGGCCCCATAACGATCGTCGCCGGGCGCCGAGTTGCCTGCCGTAGGCAGCGGTGCCGACGGATCCAACGGCCGGCTTGCAGGTTGCGCATTCAAGGCCGGCCCCGAGGGCGAGGAAACGGCATCGGGATACGCCGGCCGCAAGGCCGTTGCGTTATCCAGGCCCGTCGATCGATCGACGGTCGCCGGGCCGGTCGTCGGCCGCAACGTGTTCTGGGGGCTGTCATCGTCGGCCGGGGCCCGCCACAGGCAGACACTTCCCCGCGCCGGCTCATGCGCGGCCGTGGCCAGAATCCGCCCATCTGGTGAAAATTTCAGCGCCTCGACCGTACCGTTGTGCTTCAAGGTCATTAGGTCCTCGCCGGTGGCCATGTCCCAGATGATGACGTTATTGTCCGCGCCGCCGGAGGCCATCGTCCGGCCGTCAGGCGAGAAGGCCAACATCCAGACCAGCGATTGGTGCTTCTTCAGCACGATCGGTTTCGCGCCGCCGCTGGAATCCAGTGGACAAAGGTCGATCTCACCATTGGCGCAGCCCACGGCCAGGTACCGGCCGTCGGGCGAGAAGGCCACGCATTGCCCGCCACTGGTGGCGATCGACGTAGCGTGGCCCGTGCGCAGGTCGATGAGGTCCACCGTGCGGGCCGCCTGGCCCACCGCGGCCGAGAGACTGCATACAGCCAGCAGGTTGCCGTCGGGCGAGAAGGCTGCGCTCACCGGCGTGATGCCCTGGGTCACCGTCTTGGGCGGCTGCCGGCCATCGAGCGCGCAGAGCACCAACTCGCCCGTTTCGAACTTGCTGCGATACTTGCCCGTGCCTACGGCCAAGGTGCGGCCGTCGGGCGAGATGGCCATGCAACTCACCGCGTGGTTGAAGGTGAAAGCAGCCGCCACGGCCGTGCGAGTCTTGAGGTCCCATATGCGGACCGTCTTATCGACGCTGCCCGTGATGAGCTTGTCGCTCAACAGCGGGGCAACACAGGTGATTACGCCGCCGTGGCCCTGCTGGCCGGCCGGATTGCCTTCGCCACGGAGAATGGCCCGCGGCTTATACGTATCCGCATCCCAGACGAACAGTCCGCCCGCGCTGGTCGCGGCGGCCAGCGACTTGCCGTCCTGCGTATAGCCCACGACGTTGGGCACGCCCAGGGCCAGGTCCATTTCGGCCAGTGGCCGAGCCGTGTCGATGTGCCAGACGCGGACGCATTTTTCGTCCGCCGCCACGGCCAGCCGCTCGCCCAGGCGGTCGAACGCGATGTGCGTGATCGGCCGGCCTTGTGAGGGCAGTTGCTTGGGCAGCAGGCGCCGCGAGGCGAAGTCCCACAGGCAGACGTTGCCCGCCATGTCGCCCGAGGCCATGAGCACACCCTTGCGAGAGAACGCCAGCCGCGTGATGGCGGACCGATGCGCGGCGGGGAACTGGCCCACGATCTTCTGCGTGGCCAGGTCCCAGACCTTGATCTTGGCCTTGTCGGCCGCGGCCGGATTGGCCGGATCGCCGTGGCCCGTCACCAGGTAACGGCCGTCGGGCGAAAGCGCAATCGTGGTCAGCCCGGCCAGTTCCGCGGCATTGTCAATCTGCCCGGCCAATTGAGCCGTTTGCGGATTCCAGAAGCGGATTTCGGCCGGCCGCTTCTTGCTGCTGTTGACGGTAATCAGATAGCGGCTGTCAACGGTAAAGACGGCCTCGACCTTGCCCGGCATGTCGGGCAACTTCTGCCGCAAGGCGCCCGTGCCAGGCTCGACGAGCAACGCGCTGCCCGGCACTTGTTCGTCCACGTCGCCCGTGCCGATTGCCAGCAGCCGGCCGTCGTTGGAATAGGCGACCGAGTAGACCGAACCGACCAGCTTGGGTACCGTGGCCAGCACGCGGGGCGGATCGAGACTCCAAATTCGCGCACGGGACTTCACTGTCGATTGCGGCGGCGAACTTTCGCCCACGACCATCTGCCGGCCGTCCGGCGAAAAGGCCAAGGCCACGCCCGACCGCGACGAAGTCTGCAAGGGCAAGGGACGCCCGCCGTCGGCCAGGTTCCAGTCGCTGAGGAAGGCCTCGAAGCTGTCTCCTGCCCCGTCGCACGATCCGGTGCCCAGAAGCTGGCTGCCATCGGGCGTGAAGGCCAGGCCGCTGACCCATCCGTCCACGGGCGTATCGGTGAGCATGTCGCAGGGCTGGCCGCCATCGACGTTCCAGAGAATGACCGTCTGGTCGTCGCTGGCGGAAACGACCTTCTGGCCGTCGGGCGAGAAGACCGCGGCCTCGACGTCGCCCAAATGTCCGCGGAAGGTCCTCAGCAACGCCCCGTTGTTGGACCAGAGGCAGGCCGTCTGGTCGCGGCTGGCGGTCAGCAGCGACTTGCCGTCGCGCGACCAGGCCACGCGAGTGACTTCATCGTGGTGGCCGTGGAGATCGCCGTGAAAACGGCCGGTGCCGGGTTCCCATATCCGCACGACGCCGTCGCGGACGGCCAATGCCAGGGCCAGCGTGCCGCCGTCGGGACTGATGGCCAGCGAGTTGATGCCCTCGCCGAAGGCCCGCGTGCCTAGCAGGTCGCCCTTGTTGGCGTCCCAGACGAAGAGCGCCCCGTCGTGCATGCCGGCGAAGATCAGGCCGCCGTCGGGCGAGAGCGCCAGTGAAAGCGGACGCACGTTGTGGAACCGCCGCAGCGCGCGGCCGTCCGCCGCGTCGCGAAGGATGATCTCGCCCGAGTAGTCGCCGCTCACCAGACGCTTGCCGTCGCGGCTGATGGCCAGCGAGATGATGGGCGACGTATGATCGGAGACCGGCCGCACGGCGTCCGGTTGGCGGACGTTCGCGCCGACGAACAAATCGCGGCCGTAGGCCGCGGCCCACGTGCCATTGTCGGACACCACCAGGCCGCTCGCCCGCCGCGCCAACTGGTCTTCGACGATCACCCCGGCACTCCGCGGCGGCACGTTCCGCTCCAACGCCACGCTGGTCAATTGGCGGCCCAAGGCCGCGTCCCAGACGATCATCTGGCCGTCGTCGGCCAGCGAGACGATCTGGCTGCCGTCGGGAGTCATCACGAGTTGCCGCACGACGTCCGCATGTCCGCGCAGGGTGTTGCTACCGCCGTTGTGGGCCGCGCGCCACAGATAATACCAGGCGAACGTGCGGAGCTTCTGCCGCGCAGGGTCGCTGCGATAAGGCTCCAGCAACTGCAAGACCTGGTTCGTATCGCCGTGGTCCCATGCCTGCTTGGCCAGCCGGATCTGCGTGACATACAAGCGCTGTTCGTTCTCGCCTTGGCGGGCCAGGTCCTGCTGCTGGGCCTGCTGCCCCGCAGCCTGCTGGCGGCGCAATTCGTTCTGCGCGGCCTGATAGGCCTGCGCATTTTGCGCGGCCTGGTCGGCGGCCGCTTTCGCTTCGCGGGCACGCTGGTCGGCCAGGCCCTGCGCTTCCTGAAAATTCTGCTGGAAGGTAGTCAGCCGCGTTTCATAATCCTGGCGAACGGCCGGCGCGAGGTCCGTGTGCGAAGAAAAATTGGCCATCATCGCCACGATGATGATGATCGCCGCCACCAGCGCCGTCGACAGCCCGATCAATGCGGCTCGATGGTGGTCGTAGGGATGCAATGCGCTGCCCCCATAGGCCAGCGGATCGCCGGCCGGCATGGACGCGGCGGCCGGTTCGTAGAGCCGGGAGCCAACGGCTGCCGTGCTGGTCGCCGCCGTGCTCGTCGCCACCGCACCCGTCCCATAGGGCGCCGCCGCGGGCGCATCGCTCCGCGCGACGGAACTGAAGTCGGCATGGGGACGCCGCACCGGCTCGGGCCGATACGAATGCTCGGCTTGCTCCGTGTGCCGATGGTGTTGCCGCGCCGAGTCGCGGTCCGAGCGGGCATCCTCGCCACCTTCCTCATCATCGTAAGAGGCAAAGCGGGCCGGGTCGTGGTCCTGGTGCTGCGCGTGGCCATGCGCCGCATGGTCCGCGGAACGGTCCTCCGAGGAATCCGCATCGCGATCGTCCGGCGATTCCTCATCCCGGTCCGACTCGCGCTCCCGCCGGTCATGGTCATCGCCGGACCGGCCCTCGCTGTGGTGATGCGACGATTGATGCGGGCTGTCATGGCGATGCACCCGCTCCGTATCGGACGACTCGTCCTGTGATTGCTCGTCGTGCTCTTGGTTTTCGTCCGCCGCGTCGTGCGATCGATCATCGTCAGACTCGTGCGAACGCTTCCACTCCCTGGATTCCCGCGACATGATAGTATCCCTCCTGGATTTTGACGTTGCGTATTGTCGTAAAAATTGGCAAGTGTGAAAAGATCGAATTCCGGGAGAATTTGGGCAGGCTCGCCCGTTGGTAGTCCCGGCTTTAGCCGGCCGAGCCGCGTAATTTCCGCCTTAGGGCGGATAGAGATGGCTTGGGACCAGCAATTCAGCACGCTGCCGTTGACATTCAGCGGGAGTTTCCTAGACTAGGCCAGAGACACGCTTGCCCCCCATTAAGGTAATCGCGATGCGCGGATCCGCCATGAATCACCTCAGCGCAACCGACGCCAGGGCATGTTTCTCCGAACTCCTGGAACGGGTTGCGGTTGGAGAACAGTTCACGATCACCCGCCGCGGCGCCCCGGTCGTGCGGTTGGTGCCCGTCACCCCGGTCGTTTCCGAACAGGAACGTCGCGCGGCGATCATCGCCATGCGGCAACTGGCCGACCGTAATCGTTTGGACGGCCTAAGCGTCAAGTCGTTGATTGCCGAGAGCCGGAAATGACAGCAAGGCAGTGGTCGTGTTCCGCTAAAACCGCACGTACCACGATACTACGGGTGCCCGCGCATAGCTTCAGTCAAACGAAAGGGAAACCGAAAATGTCTGCAAAAGGACGGCAAACGCCCCGCAAACCGGCGACCAAGTTCGCTCACCTGCGGAAGAAGATGGAAAAGAACCGGATCGCGGCGAAGGTCAGCCAGAAAAAGAGATGTGAAGTAAACCGCGGATAAGTTATAACTCGAACTGTAAGCATTTGTCCCGCCCCCGCCGGGCCTGCCCCGGCGGAGCGCAGGATTGACAACTAAGAATGCCGCCTTGCCAACCCCGTTTCGCCGTTTTTTCCGCTGGTCCGCCGCCCGGCACGGGCGGCGGACAAGCGGAAAAAACGGCGAACAAGGCTTGGGGGCTGGCACGTAGTGGACAATCCCGCGCTCCGCTGGGGCAAGCCCAGCGGGGGCGATTACAATTGTTTGACTGCGACTGTAATCTACGTGCTTGACTCGGAGGTCTTATGCAAACTGTGACTCGCTGGTATCACTTTGTCGCCTATTTCTTCGGCGGGGCCTTCCTCGCCAATACGATCCCGCACCTGGTCAGCGGCATTTCGGGCAGCGCATTCCAGAGCCCGTTCGCATCGCCACCGGGCCGGGGCTTGTCATCGTCCATCGTCAACGTCCTGTGGGGAATGTTCAATTTGGCTGTGGCTTATGTGCTGGTGGTCCGCGTCGGCCGCTTCGAGTTGCGACAGACGAGGCATGTCGTGGTCCTAGGACTCGGGGCACTGGTCATGGCACTCATGCTCGCACACGCGTTCGGCAGGTTTCATGGGGGAAACCTCTGACCGCGTTCGTAGTCCCGCCTTAAGGCGGAACTTGCCGCAGAAGACCGGCTAAAGCCGGGACTACAATCGCTCTTTGCAGATGTCTCCACCCTACGTTGACCGTCACTAAGTTGATCGGTATACTAATTGACCAATGTCCCTCTCCGATCCGCCCAAATACCGTACCGGACCAGATTCGCTCTGGTCAACCCTCTCCGTCCACGCCGGCGAGGACCGCGAACCCAAGCCCCGCGGGGCGGTCGTGGACCCGATCTTCTGCGCCTCGACCTACGCCTTCGCCAATACGCAGGCCCTCCTGGACTTCGTCGTTCAGAAACAACCCCGCGAGGAATACGCCCGTTACGGCAATCCGACCGAAAAGACGGTCGAGCGCAAGCTGGCCGTTCTCGACGGAGCCGAGGATTGCGTGCTCTACGCGACCGGCATGGCCGCCGTGAGCGGGCTGTTGCTGGCCCGGCTGGGCACGGGCGACGAACTGATCCTTTTCGACGAGCTCTATCAGCGGACCCGCGAGTTCTGCCAGAACGAACTCAGCCGCTTCGGCATCGTCACGCGGATCGTGCCGACGGGCGATTTCGACCGCCTGGAGGCGGCCATCACGCCCGCCACGCGGCTGCTGTTCTGCGAGTCGCCGACCAATCCGCACTTGAGCGTCGTCGATGTCGAGCGCTTCGCCACGGTGGGCCGGAAGCATGGCGTGGAAACGGTCGTTGACGCCACGATGGCCTCGCCCTACAACTTGCGTCCGCTGGCCTACGGCATCGATTACGTGCTGCATTCCTGCACGAAATATCTGGCCGGGCACAACGACGTGCTGGCCGGATCGATCGCCGGCGCGAAGGCCAAGCTCGATCCGCTGCGGAAGTTCCGCGGCTACGCCGGCCCCACCAACTCGCCGCAGGCCGAGTATCTGTTGCTCCGCGGCCTGAAGACCTTCGAGCTCCGCATGCAGCGGCACAACGCCAACGGCCAGGCCGTGGCCGAGTTCCTCGAGGCCCATCCGCGGATCGAGCGGGTCTACTATCCGGGACTGCCGAGCGATCCGAACCATGAAGTCGCGCGGCGGACGATGCGGGGCTTCGGCGGCGTCGTCACCTTTACGGTGAAAGACGCCGACTGGAAGCAGACCGCGCAGGTGGTCGATGCCCTCCGCCTGCCGCAGATCGCCGCCAGCCTGGGCGGCGTCGAGTCGCTCGTCGAACAGCCGTTGATCTTCAGTTACTACGAGTTCACGCCCCAGCAGCGGGCCGAGTTG
>Ga0302320_10030645_pt1 | contig 10239 bp, 10 predicted proteins | sample Bog_T0_3_FD_202130 | JGI IMG/M metagenome (GOLD analysis project Ga0302320, IMG submission 202130) | Peat permafrost microbial communities from Stordalen Mire near Abisko, Sweden - Bog_T0_3 | ecosystem: Environmental > Terrestrial > Soil > Wetlands > Peat | place: Sweden: Abisko, Stordalen Mire... | reverse complement strand
GGGACGAGGACGAGGAGCGTTTCCAACAGGGCAAGAATCAGTGGCAGAAGAAGAGTTCCACCACCACCACATCCAGTGTCTCATGGGATGCCATCCTCCACATGCCAGATGGCACACGACAGTTGTATGCCTGCTCCCCTTACGGCAACCAGGCAGATGATGTGCTGGCTCAAATCTGCGTGCTCAAGGGATGGAGCGTGCCTGACTATCGGATTCTTGAACACGGTCTACCCATCATGGCCGATCGCGTGTGTGGGACTCAGTCCTACGACATTCGCAGTGCCTGGACCGCGAAAGATGGAAACAAGGGAAAGTGAGAGGGAGAGGGAGAGTCTTTTATCAACTTTTGTGCCTTCCTCTGGGGTGAGGCCTCGGTTAGCCAAACATGCCCGTCACGGCAGCGGCGGAATAGGTCAGAATAAAGACCAAGTTTGTAATCCAGCGTTTGCCCACCGAGGTTCGCAGTGATTCAAGGTGGATAAAATAAAAGCTCAGACACAGCAGCAGACCACCCGTCACACCCAGACCAATTTGGAAGAAGGCATTCTCAAACACACCAATCACCACTGCACTGGGCACCAAGTCGTAAGCTGACAGGGTGCTGAGGGCCACGGTGGCCGTGAAGTTGAACATAAACCACACGTAGTAGCGGGTGCGAATGCCAGCGTGAATGAGGGCAGTGCTGATGACGATGCTTTCCACACACTTGGCGAGGAAGAACATGCCGACCTGGCGTGGAGAGGGTCAACGTGTGAGTGGACGCATTGTTGCTCTCCCCCCTCTCCTCCCCTCCCCATCACCTGCAGGGCCGAGCTCTGGGCATTTGGGTTGTACTTGAGGACCAGGCCATCAAACCCACTCTGCAACACAATCACCACATACGTCATGACGGCAATGTACTGTCGACGTGGAACATTGTGGGTAACGCGGGCCTGCTCGGGACCCAACTGTTCCAGGGCATTGGGGTCAAGGGAAACAAACTCTCCCACTTCGTTATCGTCTGTCAGAAGGATCTCGCTGTCCGCGTCCAGTTGAAGCACTCCAAACTGCATGGCCAGCGTGGCAAACAGCAGGAACCCCACTCCAAACGCTGTCATGCCAATGCGGTAGTCCACCATGAACATGACGTGGCGCAACACGTGGTAGATGGCGAGGCCTTGCATCCCGGCACAGTTGGCAGCAAACCAGTAGCTGAGTCGCTCTGACATGAGTTCATTGGGGCTGGCCTTGTCTCGTTTCCATATCCAGTAGCCCAGCAACCCAACGCTCACGGGCACTAGTGTGCAAAAGGGCAAGAGCACGCGCTCAACAAAGTTTAGCTCGGAAATAGTGGCCATCCTCGGAGATTAGACTCTCTTGTTACCAGATTCTTCCCCCGTGTCAAAGTGCATTCCAATGGGCAAACCCAATATGTACCTTAACCCCGTTGACCGAGAACGGGAAAGGCAAAGGGAAGCCTACGTGCGAGATTTGACGCGGCTTGCACGGGAGCACTACGAAAGGGAAAATGTCGAGCAACTGATGCTCTACTTGCAAAACCAGGATTATCCGCGAGTGGAGTACAAGGAGGACGAAGAGAAATAACCACGAAGGGGAGAGATAAACAGGACAAGGAGAGATAACAATGCCGAGGACTGATACAGCCTTCTGGGACGAGGCCATCGTTGCGTTGCAAAGGGAAAATTACAGACGCCAATGGGATATTGTCCATCAGCGCATGGAAGAGGCTGCCAATGCTGAAGTTATCAGGGCGGTGCTTAATGTTCATCGATACCAAGCAGAGAGGAACCGGGAACAGAAAAGACAGCGAACCCTTGAAGATGTCTGAAACAGAAAAGACAAAATGTATGCACCGTCTCTTGGTCACAGTAGTCAACGTCAGCTTCCCCTTTTGTTGTGCGTGTGACGATGAAGAATCAGGGTAAGTTCATTGGTTCTAGAGGAACGAGTTCTAATCCATTGTCTCAAGTGCCTGCCAACCGTCCTGCTCCCATTGGCGCACCCATTAGCACAGCAGATGTGTACCGCTGGACTGGGAACTTTGTGGCCGTTGCCATTGCCATTGTTGCAGTGGTGCTGGCTGCACTGGCGGCCAACTACGCATCAAAGATCAACGCTGACTCCACTCCCTTGATTGGTCGAGAGTCCCAGAAGAACCAGGTGCTCTCGGTGCTCTATCCAAGACCCAAAACCATTTTTGCTTATTTTTAACCCCTCCTTATCAGGTCGAGAGTGCCGTGCTCCAGGTTATCGTGGGCGGCTTCAACACGAGCATTTGCAGTGGGATCTTCATCGATTCCAATGGGACTTTCCTCACGGCGGTCCATTGCTTCCAGGAGCCCATTACCTGTGACTTTGACCCAGTGGTGGGCGAGTTCCCCCTCAACCCGGGCTACTACATGGCCGAGGTCATGGGCATCAATGGAACTGACGAGAAGTACACCATGTTTGCCGAGGTGGTGGGCTGGTCCGGACTCACCGATGTCATGGTGATGCGTGTGCTGCCCTTCACCAAGTTGGATGGCTCGGTGATCCGCGTGGTGAAGCAACCCTTTTTTAAGTTTGGCCGCAGCTGGGAACTGCAAAAGGGGCAGTACCTGGCTGGTCTCTCGTTTGACATGGGGTTCCTAACCAAGCTGGGTCACTTTGGAGCCGTGCAAGCCATCCAAAAGGATCGGGGCAGTGGATTCGCCGTCACCACAGATCAGGTCTTCTTCGATGGCAACTCTGAGCCTGGTTCATCGGGATCTGGCATCTTCAACGAGAACCGAGAGGTGGTCTTTGCACCCCTCACCTACGGCTGGATGGCAGGGGCAGACACAAGCAATGTTTTCTCCGTTTCCGGTACATCGAGTCGTGTGACAGCTCCTCTTGTGGCTCGCATGCTGAACCCAGCCACACCTCCCAATGGTCCCGCCCACAACAAGTATTTGGTCCCCGCGCTGGGCATCAGTCCCATGTACTCGGTGAGCGCCCTGGAACTCTACCTCAATTTTCCCATTGGCAACCTGGCGGCCACTCAAAGCAAGGGCATCATGTTCTTTTGGCTCGCCTCGCAAGAGTTCTACGACTTCCTCACAGAAGGCTTCAACGTGTGTGGCTTTCCGCCTTACACCATTACACCTCCTAGCCTTCTTGGGGCACCTCTGGATGACACACTCTCGGGCACACCCCTTAATCCATTTTCCGATTTCCCGGCTGACGTTGGTCCTGACACGATTGTCGCCCTCGAAGCCATTGAATTGACGCCCTACCAAGGGGACTGGTTCGAGCTGGGAGAGGACTCGGGTCTGGAGACCGTTTCGGGCATGCTGGCACGCGGTGGTTACTGGGAAGGTGATCTGCTCCGAGTACGCATCCGTTCGTGGGACATTGCCACACCCGCTGATCCTACAGTGAACTGGGAGGGAGTCTACAACGTTACACTCCAGCACGTGGACCCCTTTTGGGACACTATCCAACAGACATTCTTTGTCAACTACGCTGCCTTTATCAGGGTCAACGTAACGAATGGCGGCGGCGGTGGTGGTGGTGGTAGTCCCTTGGCTCTTACGCGAGATGCCAGTGGAAAGGTCATTATGCACCTCGATCCAAGTCGTGCCATGCCCTCTCTCATGGTGGAGCGAGGCGGTCGTGATGGTCAGCGAGAACGTATCACTGGACTTAGGGCCATGGGTTCGGCCATGTTCTCCCCGATCCCTGAGGGGTCTGATGTCTACAGCCTCCCCACACTGGCCGAGCTGTACCTCCAGTCACGCAAACGCAAGGTTCCCCAGTTTCTGAGGTCCAGCCCGCGAGAAAAGAGGGCCGAACGCGCCATTCCGGAACCTCAAATGTTCAAGCGGAACGTTCCTCGGTGGCGATCGCTCAAGTGACCCCCCCATTCACCCACCCTCCTATGTGGCGGGACTGTCAGGGGGTTACAACTTGTGCTTCTACCCTCAAACTAGGAACAAGAAGAATGAAAACGGCCCTGATTCCTCATTTTGCATGCCCAGGTACTTTATCTGCTTAGAGTACGTCCCTCCGTCCGTCTGTCCGTCCATTTCCTTTGTCCTCTCCCCTTCTTCATCCAGTCTCGCCCCTCTTGGTCATGTCCGCCCCCACCTCAACATTGCCCCAGGTGGCTGGCTACGGACGCACCACACGATGGGTGCTGTACGCGGTGGCTGCCCTCTTGATCATTGGTGGTGTGCTCTGGACCGTGTCCTCAGTCTACGCCATCCAAGACAGGGGCATCCACATTGACGAGGACGAGCTGAAGAACGAGGTTGAGTCACGGGTGGTGGAAGTCGTACTCAACAGCGAGGTCATCGTTTCGTGTTCGGGAAGCTTCATCCGCGAGACGGGCGAGATCCTCATTGCCATGCATTGTCTCATGCCCAGCTCTGGTGTGTGTCAGTTTGATCCAACCATCCCGGGCTATCCGTTTGAAGGGACCTACACCTACTACGTGGAGGTCATGGACGTGAACGGGTCAGGGGAGAAGTATGTGTTTCCCTTTGAGATTGTGTCCTTCTCGGGCATCACAGATGTTGCTATTATCAAGCCACTGCCCTTGACCCTTGCAGACGGCACGGTGATCACCATTACCGAGCAGGATTACTTTCGCTGGGACAACAGTGCTGAACTCTCTCGCGGAGACTATTTGCAAGGACTGGCCTTTGATGCGGCCTTCCTCAAGAAACTCAGTCACAAGGGACCCGTCCAAGCTGCTGGCAAGGATCGAGGCACAGGGTTTGCCGTTTCGGTGGACCAGGTTTTTGTCGATGTTCAGATTCAGCCAGGAGCATCGGGCATGGGCATGTTCACTCCCGGCCATCGGCTCATGATGGCTCCGCTGAGTTATCGTTGGGACTTTTCCACTCAACTCCAGATTGACATGCCCGATGGCGAACCCCAGCTTAGTGCCTCGGGTACGTCCAGCAGGGTGTCACAGCCCTTGACGGATCGCATGCTGAATCCGGCCACGCCACCCAACGGGGCACAGGGCAGATATCTCATCCCTGGGCTGGGCATTATCCCAACGGAAGTTGTGAGTGCCATCAACATTATCACCAACTGGGGGGTTGAGTATTTCCCTTACATCCAAAATCGGGGAATCATCTTTGCCTTCTTGGCGTCGCAAGCCTACTACGAGATGCTTACCAATGTCACGACCATGTGTGCGTTGCCTCCTTACACCGTGACCCCACCCAGTATGTTGGGAGCCACTTTGGACCACATTGTCAGTGGCACGCCTCCTGATCCCTTTCCCGACTTCCCCGGTGGTGTCCCCTCAATAACTGGCACCATGATTATCTTGGAGGCCATTGAAGGCCATCTGAATCATCATGACTGGCACTACCTGGGAGAAGATGCGGGCCTCGACACAGTGTCGGGCGTCTTGTTGAGCACGGGCAAGTGGGCTGGCGATCAAGTGCGAGTTCGCATTCGGTCGGTGAATCCAACGGTTTCCACTGATCCCACGGCCAATTGGGAGGGTATCTATCTGGTGACGCTCAATGCCATTGACCCCTTTTGGGACAATCTGGCCACTGACGTGCTGGCCACGTACGTTTCTTACTTGCGTGTCAATTCATCGGTCATCGGGCAGACCGCACTCTACCTCGACCCTGCCGCAATCGTTCCCAGACACGTACGGGCAATGCGCAGGTCATCGAGGAATGTCGAGGCCCGCGCCGTGAGAGATACTGTGGCAGGTACAATCATCACTCCCATCCCAGAGGGAGTCAACGTCTACGCTTTGCCCACGTTGGCTGAGCACTACGGCCAGTATGCCATGGACAGTGGCCTTGCTCGCCGGTCATGGGGTCGAAACCCATCTCGCCCCCGTGTTTTGTCCAGTGTTGCCTCTGGTTCCAAGAGAGTGCCTCAGTCTCGGCCTCAACAACAACATCACAAGAAAAAACCGGCCATGCCCGTGCGCGCTCATCCTCAGAAGAAGGACAGTCGGCGTCGACGATAAAAGAGGCGGAAGCACAAGAAGGGCGCCAATTTTGGAGGCTCATGTTGATATCTATCCCGAAACCTCCTCACTGTTTTAAGAGTTCGCGCCCTGTCACGGTGCCCTGGACCTCACCACCGCAAAAATGCTGAAATCTAGCTCGGGCGGACAGTCTGCAAACAACCCACCGGGGCGCTACGAACCTGTGCCAGCGTCGGCAAAGTCAGCGTCGAAACCTGAGCCAGTTGGACTGAGGGCAACAGATGCCAATGTGACAAGGAACTGGCGTGTCATCATTGGCATCATTGTTGGTGTGATTGTGGTTGCTGCCTTTGCGGCAGTGGGCTTCACCTACGCTGTGGGCATCGACAAACCCTACCAAGTGCGAGAGGACTCGTGGAAGAACCCAGTGGAGTCGCGGAACGTGGAGATCTTCCTGCAGAATGGTGTGGTTGACACTGGCGCTGGTACCCTTTGCAGCGGTGTCTTCATCCGTTCCACGGGAGAGATCCTCACGGCGGCCCATTGCCTCTACGCTGCCAACCCCACCCCGTGCAACTTTGTGCTGACCCCTACCCCGCACTACGCTACCAACATTGTCTCCCTGACGATTGAGGTGATGAATGTCAACGGGACGGGAGGCCGCTACGCATTCCCTGGTCAAGTGGTGGCCTGGTCGGGCATCACCGATGTGGCCATTATCAAGCCCTTGCCCCTCACTCGCACAGATGGCTCGGTCATCAACGTGGTCAACCAGAACCACTACAACTTTGCCTCGGGGGATCTGGAGCGCGGAGACATCCTCCATGCCTTTGCCTTTGACAATGGCTTCTTCAAGAAGGTAGAGGAAGGTCTCACTCGGATTCCCTTAAGTTTAACCGTTTCGTAGGCCTACCGCACCGGGACTGTCATGCATCCCAAGCTGGATGTCGGCACACTCATTGCGGCAGCCACGGAGCAAGTCTTTGTGGATGGTCTCAGCGGTGAAGGTGCCTCTGGATCAGGATGGCTCAGCCGCGAGGACAACCTTGTGGTGGCTCCCTTGAGCTTTGGTTGGGCCGCAAGCAATGCCTACCATACCCCCAGTGCCCTGAACTTGGCTGCCACTGCTGGAACATCGGGTACATCGTACCGCATCAGTGGACCTCTCACCCGTCGCATGCTGGACCCCAACACCCCTGCCAATGGAGTCAATGGACAGTACCTCGTTCCCACGCTGGGTATCATTGCTGGAGGTCCCGTGGATGCATACACTTTGTGGTACCAGCACAGCACCGCGTACTACGCCGACACTGAGATGAAGGGTGTTATCATTGCTGCCCTGGCCACTCAGACGTACTACAACACCACTGTGCGATGCGGAAACAACGTGACGGCACCTGTCCACATTGTCACCCCGCCCAGCTTGCTCAATGCTCCTCTCGACACCATCTTCACGGGCACCCCACCGGTGAACTTCCCTGCCATTCCCAATGGTGGAAACGCCAACACTCTTGTGGTCCTGGTGGCCATTGAGAACCGTCTCAACAGCAACGACTGGACCTGGATGGGAAGCGATGCAGGCCTCGGTACCATCAGGTAGGTGGATGGTCATTGTTTCAGCCCTTGTTTCCCCATCTCTTACCCGCTAGTCAAGTGGTACCATCCTCTCGAACAACTACTGGGTGGGTGACGTGATCCGTGTCCGAATCCGAGCCATCAACCCTGTGACACCCGCTGATGAGACTCAGAACTGGGAAGCCATCTACGATGTCACACTGCAGGCTGTGGATCCCTTCTGGGATGTTGCCTACGGAGCTCCCTTTGCCACGTATGCTTCCCTTGTCCTTGTGGATGAGCGCACCGATCCCCCAAGCTACGTGGTGCCCTCGGGTGTGAACCTGCCCGTCCCTTTGCGTGCAACTGTCCCAGGTTCTCGCTTCCGTTCCTTTGCCGATCCCTTTGCCTACAGGACCGCACACATCACTGCTGCACGCCAAGAGGAAAGCCACTTGCGTCTTGTCCGAGCAGCTCCCTCCGAGGATCTCAGTGGTCTCCCCACCGTTGTGGAGTATTACATGAACCAGGTGGCCCGCGAAGACCCCTCTGTTCGCTCCGAGATGGAACGCAGTCGCTACGCCCGTGCCGATTTCCTCCGTGAGAACTCGCACCGTTCAGCAGCCATCTTTCGCCATTCGCCAGCCCACTTGGCCCGTCACTCTCCTGCTCAGCCGAAGCAACCTCACCGCCAACCCCCTGCCTCCCACAACAGCCAGCACCAGAGGAAGGGACGTCAAGAACCAGCCCGTCGCCCCGGACAGCATCTCAAGGGAAGACGTCAGTGATCTTTCTCAACGGTCGCCTCCCTGACTGCAGGCCCCCCCTTCCCCTCTTTTCGCTGTCACAAGGGGAGAAGAAAATATGAAAAAAACACGCGGGTTTTTATTCCATGTTTTGTATGTGGATCTCGAGCCAGTCGCTGCAGTTGCGATTCGTCCATGATCCACATCCACAGTCGTTACATTGCCATTGGTTCATCGGGTTGAACAGGTCGCCGCGTGCACTCCTCCATGGGTAGGTTCCGGGGCAATGACAGTCAGGACCGTGCTTGTGGCTTCCCCAACCTGGACACAGTGGACATTTGAAGAGATCCTTATCCTTGGGGTGTCGACGGGCCATCCATGTGCTGTGAATCGGCCAGGACATTGAACCTTTTCCCTTGGTCGTCGTGTTGTTTTTATTCTGTCCTGTCAGCTCTCAATCGTCATCGAGGCTCATCAAGAATCAGCTGTCGATTCGTGTACTCGCCCCTTTGACAGGTATTGCACTCCCAGTAATTGTACGCGTTGTGTGTAATGTCCCAGATTCCGTCGTGCTGACGGATGCGCAGTGTGGGACGGAGTAGTGGATCAAATCGATAGGTTCCCCATCCAAAACACGATGGACACTTAAAGGTATCCTTATCCTTGGGATGTCGCCGAGCTGCCCACGTACTGTGCACTGGCCAGGACATTGGACACCGTTAGCAAAGAAAACATTAAATTGTTTCTACTTCATTTTTTGCAAAGTCCACCACCGTCAAAAAACATTTTCCTTGAAGCATGGGATATGAGTATGGGCGGCCGCTCGACACACAAGATTGGAACATTCCCAGTAGTTGTACGGATTGCGATACTTAATCCAGCGGTTTCCTCGAGTCTGCAGACAAAACAAACCGGGCTGCTCAATAAAGGTCCATCTGTAGGTTCCCCATCCTGTACACTTTGGACACTTGAAGGTGTCCTTATCCTTGGGATGTCTCCGAGCTGCCCACGTGCTGTGCACTGGCCAGGACATTAAACACCTCTCACAGCCTTTGAAACTCCCAGGGGAAAAAATTTCAACTCAGAGGACAAACACTGCCTTCAGATGGAAACAGAAAAATTTCCAGGGCTTCCACTATGAAGAGGCAAAGACATTCGAGGGCCTCGGGAGACATAAACCATCCCGCTGAAGCAGACACAATGGACCCCCGAAAGATGGCCGCTTGGGAGGGAGATGATGAGACCTGTCAACAGTGTCGCCGGTTCTACGATCAGAACATGCGCTCCCCCATGCTTCTTGAGTGCACCCATACCATGTGCCTGGCCTGCACGCGATTCTCCTCCCACTGCCCCCACTGTGATAGACCAGTTGCAGTGGTGGAAGTGAGCCACGAGGAGGAGGCTGTGGTCGAGGAACACGCCATTGTGGCGGTGGAGGAGGAAGAAGTGGAAGAGGAGGAGGGGGAGGCGCCCGATCCCATGGCCAAGCAACGAGAGGTGGCAGCGCCCACTTTGACCCTCGAGGATTTGAAGAATGCCCGCCTGCCTGACAACAATGTGGACTGGGAATGTCCCATCTGTACTGCCCTCTACGACAATGATGGTCGTGTGCCCATGATGGTGGATGCGTGCTACGACAGGGCTCCTAACATGTACACCGATCTGGCCGAGGACGAGGCGCGAAGAAAGATTGTCAAGGGCTGCGGTCACGTCCTCTGTGAGCCGTGTTCGGTCCAGAGGATTGCACGGAGGCGAGATGAGAACACCTGTCCCACCTGTCGTGGATGGATCAAAAGCTTTGCCCCTGACTTGACCAGGCTGCACGATATTGTATCCGAAGACAGCGGTCGCTATGTTCTCCATGTCCGACAGAACAACACGCTCAATGCCAGTATGGACCCCTTGGCACTCAAGGCCGCGGAGATCCCCAGGCTTAGACAGGCCCTCAAGGACAAGGATGCGCAAGTGCAGGCAGTGGAAGATCAAAGACTCGAGGCCTTGGCCAGCATC
>Ga0302320_10030642_pt1 | contig 10239 bp, 9 predicted proteins | sample Bog_T0_3_FD_202130 | JGI IMG/M metagenome (GOLD analysis project Ga0302320, IMG submission 202130) | Peat permafrost microbial communities from Stordalen Mire near Abisko, Sweden - Bog_T0_3 | ecosystem: Environmental > Terrestrial > Soil > Wetlands > Peat | place: Sweden: Abisko, Stordalen Mire... | reverse complement strand
AGTACACTAGTGCTTCCATGCCAATTCGTATTGCTATTCCCGAGCCCACCAGCAGCGACACTGCCTACAATCAGCGGTCGCTGCCGCTTTATCTAGCCGCGCTTCACGCCGCGGGAGCAACTCCGATTGTGGTTCCTCTGCATGAACGTCAGGATCGCGTGGCCAGGTTGCTTTCGGGCGTGCAGGGCATACTGCTCCCCGGCAGCGGCTACGACGTGGACCCACAAAGATATGGCGAAGATCCGATTCCCGAGTGCGGTGAGGCAGACCCCGGCCGCGCGGCTGTAGATGAGCTGCTGCTGCAAGACGCGTTCAACCTGCACAAGCCAATTCTTGGCATCTGCGCCGGCGCCCAGGCTGTCAACGTTTGGTGCAACGGTTCCCTGATCCAGGATCTGAAGACGCCGGTCAATCACCAACCCGGCCGAGAGGTGGTCGAGGCACACCCGGTGCGGATTGCGCAGGGGTCCCGGCTGGCAGGGCTTCTGCCGCCTGCCGACACGGTTGAAGCTCAGGTCAACTCCAGCCATCATCAAGCCATCCGGCTCCCCGGAGACAATCTGCGGGTGAGCGCGGTTTCCCCCGCAGATGGGACCATCGAGGCGGTCGAGCTGGATTCGGCCAGCCACTTCGTTTTGGCTGTGCAATGGCATCCTGAGCGGACTTTGGCCCAAAGCTCACTTTCAAGGGCAATTTTTGGGGCGCTTGTCAGGGCAGCGGAGACATGGGAAGCCCCGAAGATAGAGGATTCGGTCGTTCCTGGATGAGCGGCCGGGAGGAATGCGCAAGATGAACGCAGGCCTGGAATCCTTTGCATTGCGGCTGGATCGCCATTTGGCGGAGGCTGGCCTGGAGCCGCTGGACCGGGCACTGGCCATTCGTTTTGAGAAGTACTGTTCGCTTATTCTTCGCTGGAATACCCGGATCAACCTTACGGCAATTCGGGACGAAGACGGGATCCTTTCCCGTCACTTTGTAGAATCCATCGCCTGTGCACGCGCACTACCAGCCGGCATCGCCACGCTGCTTGACTTCGGCTCCGGCGCAGGGTTCCCTGGAATCCCCATCGCTCTCTGCCGCCCCGAAATCTCCGTAACCCTGGCCGAGTCGCAGGGCAAGAAGGCTGCGTTTCTACAGGAGGCTCTCCGAGTTATGGGGCTTTCGGCAACCGTTCATTCAGGCAGGGCCGAGGCGCTTGCCGCGGAATTCGATTGTGTCACTCTCCGCGCCGTTGACCGGATGCATCATTCGGTTGAGGTTGCATCGCACATGGTCCGCCCCGGAGGGTGGCTTGCGCTGATGACTACGGGCGTTGAACTCGCCGGCCTGCAGTCCGCTGCCGGTGCGGATTATTCCTGGTCAAATGTGGCGCAATTGGCTGGTAGCACAGACCGATTGCTTGCCTTGGGGCAGCGAAGGATCAGTTCGCCAGCTTGATGAGAGCGAGTTGGCGAACGGGGTCCAGGTCTTCGTTCGTCTTCACAAGGATCCGCACACCGGTTCCCTCTGGGTATCGTGTGGCTTTATCCAGGAGTTGAAGCACTTGTTCTGAGAGATTGCCCGCCCGAGCGGCGGCTACTGCCTTGTCTCCGAGGATGTATGCCACCCGGAAGCAGCCGCCGCAGGGAGCGAGGTAGACGATATTCCTCTTCTTTCGCTGCAATCGCAGGGCCCAGCCTGCCTTTGGGGAATATGACTTCCACTCCTGATCCGCGGCTCCCTGTTCGGCTATCCAGTCAACCAACTGGTTCCATACAGCGAACGCGAGGCCAAGGGCTGCATCAAGCTCTTCAGGTGTGGGCCGAGTGGTTTTGGCGATAAATGCGTTTGGTATATCCATGACACTCCTTTGCGCGGGATGAAACCGATTAGAGCGAGAACGATCCAGCCACACGGCGCAAGGCTGCGAGATGCTCGGACGGCTCATAGAAAGGTTGATCGCGGTAGACACTCGCCCCTAACTGCATGTACGCATCGATCAGATCCGGTATTCGTTGAGCGGCGACCTCTCGGACTCTGCGGGCGTGTGCTTGCGTAAACTCAAGCTTCACCGGGTCCACAAAGCCTGCCTGGATGAACGCGCGGGTCTTTCGAGCGCATTTGCAGGCATTCTCCGCATTTACAAGGCTGCAGTTGTCGCGCAGATATTCGTACAGATCGCGGCGCGCACGCGACAGGATCTGGCGGAAGTTGACCGGAGTCACCTCGGCGATCTCGGCTCCCACCTCATCGCTCACTCCAAAGACTTCGCCGAGGATGAAGACGAGGCGCTGGCGGCCGTCCAAACAAAGCAGGGTTCCGATCATGCAGTTGTTTTTGGTTTCTTCAATGAGGATCTCGACCGGGACCGGGATGGTTTTCGGGTCTGGAAGATCGAGATCGGGTACCTGGCGCAATCCGGTGGAGGCGACAGAAAAGGAACAGACTGCATCGTTGGCGGCCCACTTGGACTTTTTCACGTTGAGCAGGTGGTTGACAGCGATCCGGTAGAGCCAGGTGCGGAACTTGGCCTCTCCTCGAAACCCTGGCAGCGCGTTCATGACTTTTAGCAGGATCTCCTGTGTGGCATCCTCGGCATCGGCTCGGCGGTGAAGCATTCGGAGCGAGAGGTTGAAGATCCAGGGGAGATGCCGTGTGAGCAGAAGTTCCAGTTGATCCTGGTCGCCGGCCTTTGCGGCGGTGGCCATATCTTCATCCTGAATGCCGGATGCGTATTCAAGAAACGGATTCATCGGTGGGCTCTGCGCGGTTTGCATGTATTGCCTCCTGGTTATAGGACAATCCAGATCGGCCCGTGTGACAGTGAGCGGCCAAATACTTGAAAGAAAAGTTGAAAGAGATTGTAGCCGGATTTCGCGGGGCTGGCTGTGACGAGCTTGTTCCACGTGGAACGCCTGAGTTCTCTGATTTTGATGGAAGACCGTTCCACGTGGAACAAGGCTTGCATTGTCCCAATTCAGGCGGAAATCCAATTTGGAACGAGCTGGGCCGCATAGCGGATGGAGGCCCAATTTGCCCTCCCAAAGATGCAGGTTTTCCACCATTCGCCCGTTTCTGGACCTCGCAAAACGAACTCGCGTCTTTGACTCGCAACCTCTTACCTGTCAGTCGCTTGCCGGTCTCCGTCTGCTCCATGGCCAGGATACTTTCCACAGCTTCACCGCGTTCTCCACAGCGCAAGTCCCTGCGCCCAAACCGCTCTTGCCTTTACCCTTGGTTGCCATGGGAAAGATTCTTGGAGTTGTGAACCAAAAGGGCGGGGTTGGTAAAACCACGACTGCCATCAACTTGGCCGCTTGCCTCGCAATTGAAGGCCTCAAAGTCCTTTTGGTGGACTGCGATCCCCAGGCAAACGCATCCTCCGGCCTTGGTTTCCTGCGCGACGACAACCGTCACTCCATTTACGACGTACTCGTGGGAGAGGCTCCGGCGGAACAGGTCATTCTGCCCACGGAGGTCGAACTGCTCTGGCTGCTGCCCGGCTCAAAGAACCTGACTGGCGCGAACATCGAGTTGGCCGCCGCCGATGACCGTGCGCTGCGCCTGCGCCGAGCGCTTGAGCCCGTTCAGGAAGACTACGACCTGATCGTTTTGGATTGCCCGCCGGCTCTCGACCTGCTTACCCTCAACGTCCTGGCGGCCGCCAATACCCTCATCGTTCCCATGCAAGCCGAGTATTTCGCCCTCGAGGGCATCTCGGAGTTGATCTCGAACCTGGAGCGGGTACGCGCAGCCTTTAACCCTTCCGTCCTTATCGAAGGCGTTCTGCTCACTATGTACGACGACCGTACCAACCTGGCCCAGCAGGTGAGCGAGACTCTCCGGGAGTACTTCCACGATCTGCTCTATCGCACCGTAATTCCGCGAAACGTGCGGCTGGCGGAGGCGCCCAGCCACGGCAAGCCTGTGGCTCTCTACGATCCCCGATCCAAGGGAACCGAAGCCTATTTCGAGCTGACCGGGGAGTTCCTGGCGAGGAACAAGATCGAGAGCCCACGCAGCGTCAAGCGCAAAGAGACGGCGTCCGTCAGGGCACCGGAAGCAGCCGCCAAGAAAGTCCGCTTCTGGCCGTACACCTAAACGTCCGCTCGCACACGCACCGCGCTCATCGCCAAGATTCCAGCAACTGAAGATTCGAAAGGCCCTGGCATACGTTGCTGGGGATAGAGGATTTTGAAACATGACTATCGCCGCCGTCCCGTCGCACACCGCCATAGACTCTAAACGCCGCGCCCTGGGCAAGGGCCTGGATTCGCTTCTTCCCCGCGTCCCGGCTCCATCCGCAGTCCCAGCAGCCGAATCCGAAGGCGGCAAGCCGCGAGAGATTCCTCTCGACCAGATTGACCGCAACCCCTTCCAGACCCGCACACAGGTCAACGAGGACCAGTTGACCGAACTGGCTGCCTCCATCACGGCCAATGGCGTTGTTCAGCCGATCCTGGTTCGGCCGCAGGCAAATGGCCGCTTCCAGCTCATCGCCGGCGAGCGCCGCTGGCGCGCCTCGCAGCTTGCCGGCAAGGCTACTGTTCCGGCTATCCTGCGCCAGGTCTCCGACGAGCAGGCGATGGAGATCACCATCGTCGAAAACCTCCAGCGCGCCGACCTGAATCCCATGGAGCAGGCCCGCGCCTTTGACCGCCTCTCGCGCGAATTCCATATGACCCAGGAACAGATGGCTGTGCGTACCGGCAAAGACCGCGCCTCGGTAGCCAACTTCCTGCGCCTGCTGCGCCTGCCGGCCTCTGTGCAAGCCCGGGTCGAGGGTGGCGAGCTCAGCTTCGGCCACGCTCGCACGCTGCTCGCCTTCGAACACGCCGAGGAGATTGAGAAGGCTGCCAAGCGGGTAGTCGATCTTTCGCTTTCTGTTCGCCAAACTGAGACTTACGTGCAAGGCCTGATGCACCCTGAGCGCGCCGCCAAAAAGGAGCAAAAGCCCGAGCAGCCCATCGATCCCAACGTTCGCGATGTCCAGCAGCGCCTCCAGCGCGCTCTCGGCCTCAAGGTCCACATCGAAGATCACAACGGCCATGGCAAAGTCATCATCGACTACTCCCGTCTCGAAGACTTCGACGCGCTGCTGGAGACCTTGGCGGGAGAATGAACTACGGATCAGTGGATTCCATAGCCTCCATTGATGATATTCTGGTAGGATATTCCTACCGAGGCGTTCCAATGGCCACTCATCAACCAGTCCTTGAATACATGACCACCGCGAGGATCGGTGAAAAGGGGCAACTCACCGTTCCCAAGCAATTCCGTGAGGATCTTGGGTTGGGGACAGGTGCGCCGTTTGCAGTATTGCGGATGGGCAATGGGTTGCTTCTCATCCCTGAGCAGGAGCGTCTTGAGCGCTTGTGCGCCGAGATCGGCGGCGCGTTCTTCGCGGCGGGCGCATCGGCTGAGTCTCTGCTCGAATCGTTGCCGGAGGTGCGCAAGAGCCTGTACGAGGAGCGCTACGGGACGGCGCAGGAACAGTCACCTTCCAAGAGTGCTACACCAAAGCGCCGCGCAAAATGACGAAGTCGGGTCGGCCGCGCTTGTTCCTGGATTCAAATGTTCTCATGGGAGGGTTCGTAGCCCGCTGGGGACTCGACAAGGCCGTCCTTTCGCTATGTTCCGCCAGAATTTGCAGGCTGGTCCTCGCGGAAGCTGTGCGCGTTGAAGTCGAGCGAAATTTGGCGCTCCATGCACAGCGGCTGGAACTCAAGGATGTGGACCGCCCGATCGAAGCCTACCGCCGGTTTATCCTCTTGAGCGATCCGGAACTGGTGCCCTTCCCCGATCTGGAAGCAGTCCGCGCCAACCGTCACCTGATTCGCCACGAGCCGGACCTTCCGGTGTTGCTCTCCGCCATGGCGGCCAAGCCGGATTGGGTTCTGACGAACAATACCGAGCACTTTACGCCGTCGGTTGCTCAAATGGCCGGCTTGCGGATTGCCACTCCGGTCGAGTTCTTTCGAACGCTTTCATCCCTGATCCGCTAGCTGCTCGCGAAACTCTTAATCCCTCAGGCATGTACGCAAGGTCGAAAACGCTGAGGCGAGATTCAATCAACTCGAGCCTACGCAACCTCCGGCCTCTCCAACTGCCATAATCTCAATATGCTGGTTCTTGCCTCAGCCTCGCCGCGGCGCCGTGAACTTCTCACCCAGGCAGGGTTCTCGTTTCGGGTTCATGCAGCGCATATCCCGGAAGATCCTTACCCCGACGAAGATCCCATCGCTTATGTCATTCGCCTTGCCCGCGAAAAGGCGCAGGCCGTCTTCGATCAGCTTTCAGCGCCGGAAGCGCGGCAGCCAGGAACCGCCGCCGATGTTTGCGAAAGCCCCACAGTCGAGTCGCTCATTGTCCTGGGAGCGGACACGACAGTTACGCTCGACAACCATATCCTGGGCAAGCCGGAGGACGCCGCCGACGCTGCCCGCATGTTGCGGCTGCTCAGCGGACGCACTCATCGAGTTATCACCGGCGTCGCCGTAGTTACGGCGGAATCCACGGAGGTTGCTGCGGAAGTTACAGCGGTCCGCTTTCTAACTCTCAGTGACATGGAGATAGCTGACTACGTCGCCACCGGCGAACCCATGGACAAAGCCGGAGCCTATGCCATCCAGGGTCGCGCCGCGCGCTGGATTCCGCGCATTGAGGGCGACTATTTCAATGTGGTCGGCTTGCCGATCGCCCTTGTTTCCGCGCTCCTCGAAAGCTTAAAGCCATTAGCTACCGGCATCGAGCTGCCAGATGCAGGGCGCCGAGCAACAGCCTGCTAAGGCCGACGGCAGCCATGGCTCTGCCGGGCGATATCCGCTCCCGATCCCCTACTTCTCCGGCTTCTTTTCCGGCGCGGCAATCTCCTGCCCATCATAGATAATCTTGGTGGTTGAGCCGAACTGCTTGTAGTCGGTGTACTTGATGGTGTCGCGCATGTGCACGTCCTCGCCCAGGGAGCCGTTGCTGGCGCTGAAGTGCAATATCCCCTCGCCCTTGGTATAGACCGGGAACCAATAGTGCCCGTCCACCTGCTGCCGCCAGGTCATGAAGGGCGGATGCAGGTCTTCGCTGCCTTTGCGCGTGTCGTCGGGCACCATTCTGCCGTTGGTCACCACAATCTGCAGGTCGGTGGCGTCAACCCAGATGCGGCCGAGCAGGTAACGCTTCTTCTTTTCGATGACCTTGGGGCTGACGTCGAAGACGTAGCAATCCAATTCGTCCACCTTTTGCCGGCCCACGTATTTCACGTCGTACTGGCCGATCACCTCGGCAGTCAGCACAAATGGGTAGCCGTGCTGAATGTCTTGAAGATCGGAGGGCGACATCATTACCCGCTGCAACGTATTCTCCGGCGCGTAAACCACCTTCTCCGTCCGGCTGCCTGTGAGGTCGAAGATCACGTCGTCCACTTCGTAGTACTCGCCATCCACCTTGTTGTCGTCGTCGATGGTCTGCACGCGAGCTACGCGGCGATAAGTGTAGTGGTTCAGCGCCTGCTGGAATTCGCTCTCCTTGGCGGCAAACTGGCGAATGATCTCCTCCGGCTTGATGGCCGGGTCGGAGATGTCCATCGGCCCGAAGCCCGCATCCAGCGCCATGGGCGTAAAGCTGTCTTTGCCCTGCCCCGCGGCTGCCAGCGCGCACCCCGCGGCCAACGCTCCCGCCAGCATCCACCTGCCCCAGAAACTCCCCATCGATCCTCTTCCTCCGCCGCTCTTCTCACTCATTCCGCAGCCCACAGCATAACCCGCCGCGAAAACCGAACGTGCGCCTGAAGCATTAGACGCAGACACAGGCCTGTCGGATGGTTCGATCCCGAACGCGCCTTCGTGTCCGTCAGAGCATGTTCATGGACAGTGTAATGTCATGGGTGCCCCACCCTCGCCGCGTCTTTGTTTTTGCGGCAAGGGTGGGATGGCACGATGCGGAAATCCGGACGCGTCTGCCCCGAGTCCGGCACAGCCTCTCTGTCCTCATCGCCCCCTGCGCTGCTACACTCCCCCTTCAGGGGAATTCCAGCAAGATTCGATACACCGTTCGGAGGCCATTCGTGCCAGACTCTCAGCCCCCCGTCTTTCAGCCATTCGTCCCGCCCGGCGAAAACCGCCCGGAGTTCACCTTCCGCGCCCTCTTCCTCGGCTCCGTCTTCGGCGTTATCTTCGGTGCGGTCACGGTGTACGTCGGCCTGCGCGCTGGCCTCACGGTAGCCGCCTCCATTCCCATCGCGGTGCTTTCCATCAGCATTCTGCGCGCCTTCGGCCGGGCGTCCATCCTCGAGAACAACATCGTCCAGACCACCGGCAACGCCGGACAGTCCATCGCCTCGGGCGTCATCTTCACCCTGCCCGCGCTGGTATTTCTCGGCTTCGATCTCGAGTACTCGCGCATCTTCATGCTCGCCCTTATCGGCGGATGGCTCGGCGTGCTCTTCATGATTCCCCTCCGCCGCCAGCTCATCGTCCAAGAGCACGATGCCCTGCCTTACCCCGAGGGCACCGCCTGCGCCGACGTACTGATCGCGGGCGAGCGCGGAGGCTCCTTTGCCAGCCGCGTCTTTCTCGGTCTCGGCCTGGGCGGCCTTTACACCCTCTTCCAAAACAAGAACCTCTTCAAAGCCTGGCCCGGCTCGCCCGAGTTTCAGCCCGACTTCGGCCCGCAGCACGCGCTCAAGGGCGCAGAGATCAATGCCGACGCCACGTCGGAATATCTGGGCGTGGGCTACATCATCGGCCCCAAAGTCGCCGGAGTCATCTTTGCCGGAGGCGTTTTTTCGTGGCTGGTGGTCATGCCGCTGATTTACTTCTTCGGCAAGGAACTCGGCCACCCCGTTTACCCCGGCCAGGTCCCCATCGCCCAGATGAGTCCCAGCGACTTGTGGGCCACCTACATCAAGCCCATGGGCGCGGGCGCGGTGGCCGCCGCCGGTTTGATCACCCTGCTCAAGACGCTGCCCACTATCGTCGGCGCTCTCACCGCCGGCCTCAAAACCATGCGCCCCGGCGCGGCGGCTGCAAAAGCTAAACCTATCCGAACGGAAGATGACCTGTCCATGGGGGTCGTGCTCATCGGCTCGCTGCTTATCGTTGCCCTCATGTTTGTCTTTCTTGAGTTCAAGCCGGTGCCCGGCGCATTCGTTGGATGGGCCGCCAACCTCGCCGCATCGCTGCTGGTCGTGGTTTTCGGATTCCTTTTCGTCACCGTCAGCTCGCGCATCGTGGGACTTGTTGGATCGTCGGCCAGCCCCGTCTCCGGCATGACCATCGCCACGCTCATGGCCACCTGCGCCGTCTTTCTGGTCATGGGCTGGAGCCTCCCCGCTTACGGAGCCCTCGCCATCACCATCGGCGGAGTCGTCTGCATCGCCGCCTCCAACTCCGGCGATACCTCGCAGGACCTCAAGACCGGCTACATCATTGGCGCAACGCCCCGCTACCAGCAGCTCGCCCTCATGATCGGCGTCGTGGTCTCCACCGTCGTCATCGGCTTCACGCTCAACTTGATGAATACCGGCCTACAAGAGTTCCACACGGCCTCGCAAACCTGGGACATCAACGCCTCGCATCCCGGCGTCGCCATTCAATCCGACAACCAGCACCTGCCCGCGCAGATTCGCGTGGTCGCCGCGGACAATACGTCGACGCTTCACCCCAGGACCGAGTACACCGTCCTTAACGCCATCGGTTCGACCGAATTGCAAGACGGCAAGTATCTCTACTCGCCGGCAACAGGCCGCATCGAGGTTCATTGGATTCAGGGAATCGGCAGCGTCAACGCCCCGGCTCCGCAGGCCAAGCTCATGGCCACCGTCATCAACGGCATCCTGAGCCGCAAGCTGCCCTGGGGTCTGGTGCTGCTGGGCGTCTTTCTGGTCATCGCGGTTGAACTGCTGGGAATCCGCTCGCTGACCTTCGCAGTTGGCGCTTACCTGCCCATCGGCACAACCCTGCCTATCTTCATCGGCGGCGCGGTGCGCTGGTTCATCGATCAGGCGGCCAAGAAAGCAGGCGAGGGCGCAGCCGGCTCCGAGAGCGAAATCTCCCCCGGCTCGTTGTTTGCATCGGGACTAATCGCTGCCGGCGGCATCGTTGGCCTGCTCGGCGTAGCCCTCAAAGCCGTCGAAGCCACCTACTTCGACAACCGCGACATCCTCAACCTGCCCCACACATTTCTCGATAACAACTATGTCTCGGTAGCCGCGTTTGGGGCGCTGGCGTTTTCGCTGTATTACTTTGCGCGGAAGCCGCTGAAGAA
>Ga0302320_10030640_pt1 | contig 10240 bp, 8 predicted proteins | sample Bog_T0_3_FD_202130 | JGI IMG/M metagenome (GOLD analysis project Ga0302320, IMG submission 202130) | Peat permafrost microbial communities from Stordalen Mire near Abisko, Sweden - Bog_T0_3 | ecosystem: Environmental > Terrestrial > Soil > Wetlands > Peat | place: Sweden: Abisko, Stordalen Mire... | reverse complement strand
TCAGCCACGCCTCAGAATAATCGTTTGCGCCCAATTGCCATAGCGCCTGATTCGCGTACGCCGATTCGATCGCCCGCAGTTGCCGGTCGCGCTACCGGAGACGCGCCTTTGGCTTGCGCTTGGCGAGTCTCTTGCCGCGCGGACGAATGTAGTGGAACCGGATCAGATAAATATTTTCGCCGCGGCCGTGTTTCGCCACTTTCAGCAAATCCAGCACGCCGAGAAATCCGGACGCACGCGCCAGCGCCGGAGTGATATCCGGAAACCCGATCGGCTCGATCGAATCGATCTCGATCTCGCCCTCTTCCATGCGGTACCGCGCGCCCACTTTCACGCGCGGGCTCATCCAGATCCGCACGCTGCGCGTGATTTCCCCGCGCCGCACTCCGTCGCGAAGCCTTTTCGTGAATACCATCGCTAGAGTTTACGAAAATCTTCGCCCGTTCGCGAAGCGCTGATTCGTGTCGTCGCCGTGTGGTGCGATCTAAATGTCGGTCCGCTGCATTCTCCAGCAGGGGCGGGCCAACCGCCGACGCCCAATTTGCGCCGAATCGCCCCTGCTGCTATGGTTTCCCCGTGCAATCCGCCCCCGCGCCTGACCCTCGCATGAAACCGGTGCGCCCGCCCGACGCGCCGTCGCTCCGGCACAATTATCTATCCTCTATAGAGGACGCGGCGCAGGCCCTCGGCGGCATGGCGCCCACCGGAACCATGGGCGTGATCCTGCCGCTACTGATCGCCCGCGGCGGCAACGCTTCCTGGCTTTCGTTTCTCTTCATCCTCGTCGCCTTCTCGCTGATTTTTTTCTGCGTCAACCGCTTCGCGCAGCACTTCGCGTCGGCCGGATCGTTCGCCACCTACGCCGAAGAAAGTCTCGGCGCCACGGCCGGCGCGATCGCCGGATGGGCCTACGTGCTGGCGATGTGCTACGGCATGTCCGGCACCGCGCCCTCCGCCGCGTACTACGCCGACGTCTTCATCACCGAAGTCACCGGCGCGCACGGCTCGCTGCTTCGCGGTGCATGGCTTATCGCCGCCGTCATCGTTGCGTCGTGGTTGATCGCTTTTCGCGACATGAAACTCTCCACCATCATCATGCTAGCGATCGAATTCGTCACCCTCGCCGTGATGCTTGCGGTGATCGCTCTCGCGATGTTCCGAACGGGCGCCTGGATCGACTCGCCGCAAATTCATTTGCAGGGCGCGACCATCTCCGGTTTTCAACTCGCCATGGTTTTCGGATTTATGACTCTGGCGGGATTCGAAACCGTCACCACGCTCGGCGAAGAGTCCACGCGCGCCACGCGCACCATTCCCCGCGTGATCATCGCCAGCCTGGTGCCTGTGGGACTTTTGTATCTCGCGATGACCTACTGCCTGGTCGCGCTCGCCAGGAAATACGGTCTCGACATGTCGTCGCTCGACGCGCCCTTCGACGCCATCGCCCGCGCCATGCACTTTGCGCGGCTCGGATACCTCAGCTCACTCGGCATCGCGCTCAGCTATTTCGTCTGCACTCTTGCGCAGCTCAACGCCGGAGCGCGCGTCCTCTACCACATGGCGCAGAAAAATATGTTCGCCGCAAAATTCGGCGTCGCGCATCCGACAAACCACACGCCGCACCGCGCCATTGCCCTGCTCGCGATTGTCGCTCTCGCGCTGCCGCTCGCCCTGCTCGCGTCGCGCGTCTCGCTGGTGGACGTCGTCAACTACGTCACCCAGCTCGCGTCCTACGGATTCATCGCGTCGTACTTCATGGCTTGCTTCGCGCTGCCGTTTTACCTGCACCGCAAAGGCGCTCTGCGCTTCGCCGACGCCGCCATCTCCGCCGGAGCGATGATCATCCTCGGCGTAGTCCTCATTCTCGGATTCTTCCCCGTCCCCGCCGCGCCTTACCGCTACCTGCCCTACGCCTTCCTGCTCTCCGCAGCCGCAGGCATTGCGGTCTCGCTGCATTATCTCCGCCGCCACTACGCCCAATAATTTCGCACGGGCAACGCCGCTCGCTTTCTTGGAGTGCGGTGGCTTGCCAGCGCCTTTGGACACCGGTCGCTACCACCAAACAACCCGCGCGAAGCCTCGAATGCTCCACGAACCACCAAAACCTCACGGCGCGAAATCCCGATTCACAATCCCCACGCGAAACGGCGCCTTCTCTTTCTCGGACTCCTCGATCACGTATTTCTGCTCGGACTTCGACGCATCGTAATCCCGCCACAACCAAATCATCTCCGCCGGAAACTCCGCCGCGCCGTGCGCCGGACTGTGCGACCCCGTCCCAAAGCTAAAATGAAAATCGTATTCCTTGAGCTTCAGCGCATTCGCCAGCCGCAGATTCGCCAGCGGCCAGCTTCCGTATTTCGCATTTTCCATATCGTTCGCGCCGTCCTGCAGCCACACCCGAATATTCCGGTGCGCCTCGCGCAACACTTTGTCCGGATAGTCCTGCCCGCCGTCCGGAGTCGCCGAGTCTTCCTTCCACTGAATGCTCGCGAAACTTCCAATCCAGCTGATCACCCGGCTGAACTGGTCGGGCATTTGCCACGCCGCGTTGAACGAGCAAATTCCGCCCGACGAAAGCCCGGTAATCGCGCGGCTGTACGCATCTTTCCGCAGATTATATTTCGCGCCAACATCCGCCAGAATTTCGTCGCGCAGAAACCGCGCGTAGCGATCGCTCACCGTGTCGTAGAGCGTGCTGCGCATCGAATCGTCCAGCGTGCGTCCCCATTTTTCCGAGTACGCTTTCACGAAAGTGTACGTCGGCGTCCCCGGCGCATCCGTCACCGACCCCGGCTTGATGAATACGCAAATCATCACCGGGATTTTCTTCTGCGCGATCAGATTGTCGATCACGTTGAGCGCCGGATTCTGCCCGTCGCGGTCCGTGTACCAAATCCCGTCCTGAAACACCATCAGCGCCGCCGGAGTTTTCGGATCGTATTCCGCCGGCACGTAAATTTCGTATTCGCTCTTCATCCCATCGTAAATCTTGCTGGCGTGCGTGATCTTTTCAGACAGCACGCCAGACGGCACGCCCGGCTGCAGGTACGACAGCTCCGTAAACACCGGCAAGTTCTGCGATCCGCCCAGCGGCTTGCCGTAAATCCAATAATCGAACGAATGCACCGTGCCGGCCGGATCGAAGTGCGCCGTCGCATACCACACATTCGTGTCCTTTATATTGTTCAGCGTCGTCACATAGGTCGATGGCCCCGCCACATTTCCCGTCGGGGTCCGCATCGCGCTCAACGTTCCCCACCCGCCCGCCTTGCCATCCACGCGCAGCAACGGACTCGCATCCGCAGCGCCCACCGGCTTGACCGGCGCTTCCGGCGCCACAAATTCCAGAGCAAAGAAAAAATCCGCCCCGTGCGAACTCCACGCCGTCCCCGCCCGCAAATCCTTCTCATCGAACGAAGCCCGTATCGCCCCCGCCAGCTCCGCACTTCCGCTCTTCGCCATCTCAATCAGTTCCACCGCCGCGGCTTTCTTCGCAGGCGCAGCAGCAGCCTTCGTGTCGGTTTGCCCCGCCGCCGAAGTTTGCGATGTCGCAGCCTGCACGTACGACCCCGGCGCAGCCATCGCAATCACCATCGCCGCAATCATCGCGCACGCACCAACCATCGCACTCTTCCGCCCCGCCCATCGCATGACTCCACAACCAATTCCGTTCATTCGTATCCCCTTCGATTTCAAATGTCCGCGAACACTAGCCTGCGTGTGATTGCGACTCCTCGCCGTCCATGCCCCCGGGCCCTAGGGCCGGACGCACGTTTCGACCGCGCCGCCACGACGAGAGCCCGCCGTTCAACGAGTATCGGCCGGTGAGTCCGCGCGGAATTCGGAGTCGCCCGCGGAGGCGATCATGACAGAAGCGAGGATGAACAATAGACTACTGAGCCCAATACCCAGTAACACGAAAAGAATTCCACAACTTCGGAGATTTCCGGCTCCGTGATAAAAACTCGGGAATTTCGGACCAAACTTGTACAGCAATCCCAGAATGGTTGCAACGAGGACGTAGCTGGTGATGCCGGAGCGTTGCGCGGATTGAAGATGACGATCGTTGACAGTCTTGAGGAACTCGAACCACAGTTTCCGTTCGTCGTAGTCGCCCGGTCGCGAAGCGCCATCTGGCATCGACATCGGGTCATTCGATCGGTCGGGTTGTTTCATTAGACCCCTTTCCGCGATCAGTCCCCGCACAACGACAGCAATCTCGGTATCCGCCGAAGCACTGCTATTCGACTTTCTCCATGTCGAATGCCTTCGGAACGTTGATTGCACAAAGTATCATAGAGAAACGTTAAACGTGTGGAATCAACGCGTCAAGAATCAAGCCCGATGTCCATCGCAACCAGGAAGGCCTGGCTAGAAGTTAGGTCGCGGCCGACGAGTGTCAGCCGTCGCCATCGTAACTCCTACGCACACCCCTGCAACCACTTCTCCTACGATCACGTCACACTAACTGAAACCGTCGGCAACGCATTATCATCACGCCGGCATCGCACAAGGAGCGCCCCATGCGAAAAGCATTCCTGATCGTCTTCGGCCTGATGTTGCTGCTGCCCACTCTCGTCTCGGCCAAACCAAAAAAGAAAACCTACGGCAACGCGCCGCAGGACGTCTTCAACGCCGCCCTGAAAACCGCGCGCGACCGCCACGTGGTCACCTTCGTTGACCAGGCCAACATGCTCTTCACGTTTTCCACCGGCCAGTCCGCGTTTTCCAGCGGCTTCATCGCAAATGCGACCGTGGAGCCGGCTCCCAGCGGCGGCAGCACCCTCACGATCAACGTGCAGAAAAAAGACGGCGGCGGCGTGGCCTTTGACGCCGGCGACCGCATGGCCGATAAATTTTTCGAGCAGGTCACGCAGGAACTCGCCGGTGAATCCGCCCAGCCCGCCGCCATCAAGCCCGCTGCCGCGCCCGTCGCGATTCCCGACAAAGTGATCGACGCGCAGGTTCCCGCGTCCGAGCCCGGCACCGTCACGGTAATTAGCACGCCCGCCGGCGCAGACATTTCCGTCGATGGCGCGTTCGTCGGCAACGCTCCCGCCGACCTGAAGCTGCCGCCGGGAAAGCACACCGTCTCGGTCGCGTCCGCCGGATTCAAGCCCTGGACGCGCGACATGACCGTGCTGGCCGGTTCAACGACAAACCTGAACGCCGCGCTCGACAAGCAGTAGGTTTTTAGTTCGGGTTTTAGGTTTCGCGTATTGCTTTTGTTTTCGTAGCGGCCGGTCTGGTCCCGCTTTGCGGGACCGGACCGGGCATCTTTCCGTTGCCGCCAGATTCACAACCGACAATCGAATTCAAAACCAACACCTGCCGGGTCGATACAAACCATCGACCCGCCGCTACCAAATCAAATGCAGACCCGCATCGCCGCCGAACGTCGGTTTCGATCTTGTGACGGCAGGCTGCACGCCCGCCAGCCGTTGCTGTAGCCGTCGCTTTTGACTATGTAGCGGCCGAACCAGCCTCACCGGTTTGGGCAGCGTTGCCCTACGTCATCAAAAAAAAATCTGCCGGCTCGACAAAACCCGTCGTGCCGCCGCTACAAAATCAAACCCTCGCGCCGAACCGCCTTCTCCTTCTCCGTGACGACTGTGCAGCTCTGTGTTCTCCGTGCCAATCATTCGCCTTTGCTTTACGCTTTTCCTCATTCGTACCGCAGCGCCACCATCGGATCCACCTTCGTCGCCCGCCGTGCCGGCAAATACGCGCACACCAGCGTCACTGCGCTCACGCCCGCCACCGCCGCAATCAACGTCAACGGGTCGTTCGCGCTCAACCCAAACAATCGGCTCTGCACCAGCCGCGACGCCGCCAGCGTCACCGGCACTCCCACCGCCACGCCAATCGCCAGCACCATCACCGAGTCGCGCAGCACCATCCACAAAACTCCATCGGCCTGCGCGCCCAGCGCCATGCGAATTCCAATCTCGTTCGTTCGCCGCACAACGCTGTAGGTCATCACGCCATACAAACCGATGCACACCAGCAATAGCGCCAGCAGCGCAAAGAAAATCGACAACTCCGAAACCACACTTTCCTCGCTGGTGAAAATGTTCAAGTGGTCGTGGATCGTCCGCACCGCAATCACCGGCAAACTCGGATCGATCTCTGCCAGCGCCGCGCGGACTCCGCTCGCCACAAGCGCCGGATCTCCCTCCACGCGCACTTCCATCCAGGACGTAAACCGGTTCGGGCCGCTCAGCTGCAGCACCGGCAGATAAATCATCCGCTGCGGAGTTTCCCGCGGCTCGCTGTACTTCGCATCCTTCACAATGCCCACCACGCGCCATTCGCCTTTCGCCGCGTCGTCGCCAAACGTGACCGTCTTCCCGATCGCGTTGCCATCCGGAAAGAAATGTCTCGCCAGCGTCTCGTTGATCGCCACCACCTTCGGAGTTTCCGCCGCGTCCTGCTCCTCGATCGTCCTGCCACTCACCAGCGGGATTTGCGTTGCTTTGAAATAATCGCCGGTCACCGCCGTCAACGTCGTCAGCACGTCGTCGTCCGGTTTCATCTCCCGCCCTGACACGAACAGCGGGCACTTCCAGTTTCCGTGGCTGATCGGCGGAACTCCCGAAAGTGCCACCGCCTGAACTCTCGGCAATGAGCCGATTCTCTCCTCCACGCGCTGGTAAAACCCGTCGAGCTGTTCCTCTTTGTATCCTGCGATTTCTGGATCCATATTCACCAGCAGCAGATTCGTGCGGTTGAATCCATAATTCTGCGTTTCCAGGTTTCGCAGCGTCCGCAGAAACAGTCCTGCGCCCACCAGCAGCACCAGCGACATGGCGACTTGCCCCGCCACCAGAATGTTGGGCAATCGCTGGCCAAACTTGGAACCGGCTCCCGCTACGTTCCGCGAACTGTACTTCATTCCCTTCGCCAAACCCATTCGCGCCACGCTCATCGCCGGACCGATGCCGAAAAGCAGTCCCGTTGCGAGCGAAACCGCCAGGCTGAACGCCAGCACTCTTCCATCCGGCGACGCGCCAAACGGCATGTGCTTCACGTCGGTGGCCACAAAATAAATCATCGTGGACGTTCCCCAATACGCCAGCGCCACGCCCAGCGCGCCGCCGCACATCGAAAGCAGCAGCGACTCGGTGAGCACCTGACGGACCACTCGCCAGCGGCTAGCGCCGAGCGCCAATCGGGTGGAAATTTCCTGTTCCCGCGAAGCGGTCTTCGCCAGCAGGAAGTTCGCCAGATTCCCGCAAGCGATCAGCAGCACCAGCACCACAATCCCCATCAGGATGCGCAGCGGCTCTCCATAAAATTGCCGCAAATTCGAAATGCCCGACGCGCCACTCCGCAGCGAAACGTACGAACTCTCGATCAGCTTCCTCCTTTCCGGTGAGATCGTCGCGCCTTCACGGTCCAGCATGTATTCGCGCAGCTTCAGGCTCACCCATGTCTGCGCCTGCGCCATCGAAACGCCGGGCTTGCTGCGGCCCATCAAGTGCATCCAGTAGGGACCGCCCGGGCCGACGAACGTCGGCTGAAGCATCACGACCGGCTGCAGTCCGATCGGGATCCACATGTCCGACGGATTTTCGTCAAGTTCGATCCCGTAGAATTTCGGTCGAGTGACACCGACGATCGTCAGCGATGTCCCATTCACGGTGATCGCCTTTCCGATCACATCCGGCGCCGCGCCAAACGCTTCGTGCCAATATCGGTAGCTGATCACCGTCACTGGACGGCTCGACGCCCCGTTATCGTCAGAGGGTTCCAGCGGACGGCCGAGGATCGTCTCGGCGCCGAGCACGCTGAAGAAATTTCCCGAAACCAGGTGGCCCACTGCCAGAGTCACCGGCGCATTCGTGCTCAATCGCACCGAAACGTTTGGCTGAAAGCTGGCGTAACCGGTTACGTCCTCAAATGCTTCGTGGTGCGCCTGAATCTGTTTGTAGAAATCGTACGTAAACATATCCATCGAGCCGCTGATGCCATCCTGAACGCCGCCGCCGAACTCCTTTCCGAACGCCACCAGTTTTTCCGGCGACTTTACCGGCAGCGATTTCAGCACGATGTCGTTGATCAGCGTAAAGATCGCCGTATTCGCGCCGATGCCCAGACCCAGCGACAGAATTGCCACCGCCGTAAATCCCGGCGAACGCCGCATGGTGCGAAGCCCAAACCGCAGATCCTGCGCCAGATTTTCCAGCCAGCTCGCTCCGCGCGCTTCGCGGCACTCTTCTTTCGCCTTATCCACCGCGCCAAATTCCAGGCGCGCCCGCCGCAGCGCCTCTTCGCGCGTCATCGTGCCCGCGCGTGCTGCGTCGTCGCGCATCCAATCGTCCGCCCGCTGCTCGATGTGAAACCGCAGCTCGGCATCCATCTCGCTCTCGACGCGCTCGCGCCGCAGGATGTTTCTAAACCACGAACCGATACGGCTGCCCACGCTCATACTTCCTCCGGCGTCGTGCTCAAAATCCCCGCGATCACATCCGCCATCCGGTTCCACTTCAGCGCCTCGGTCTGCAGACGTTTCTTCCCCGCCGCGCTCAGCCGGTAATATTTCGCTTTCCGGTTATTTTCCGACTCGCCCCACTCGCTCAGGATCCAGCCCTGATGCTCCAGGCGATACAACGCCGGATACAGCGACCCCTGCTGAATCTCAAGGCGATCCTTCGAGATCTGCTGGATGCGCAGCAAAATTCCGTAGCCATGCAGCGGCCCCAGCGACACCGCCTTCAGCACCAGCATTTCCAGCGTTCCCTGCAATAGTTCGAGCTGCTTATCCATTCCCGCTTCCTTTTGATGCGTCTCCTAGTCTGGCTAGGAGACTGACTGGAAATCTACACAGTCTCCCCTAGCCTGTCAAGGAGAAGCCTGCACACACAGAAACGCACCGGCTGCCCAAAAAGTTCATCGTGCCGTTGAGGTTGGAAAGGCTTCATTTCGCGCCATCGCACAACGTCGGGCACGGTCGCGCCCGGCCTCGCCTGCAGAGCGACAGCCTTCGCTCCGCCGCTCAGCACCGGCCACAAATACCCGGAGTCCATCGCCCGCCCCGTCGCATCTGACAGGTGAATCAAAAATGTCGCTTCCCATAACGCAGGGGCTTTCGCCCCACAGACCCAGCCGAATAACGCTATGCACATTTGACCACCGTGTTCGGACCCACGATCCGTCTTACGGCCGGCCCGCGCGCGCATTGCACCAGCCACATAATTCCATCCGCGGCCATTCGCGCCGCAATTATCGAGACGTCATCAAGAAAACGGAGGCAACATGACCACATCGAAAAACGTAGTGTTGGTACACGGGGCGTGGGCCGATGGCTCGTCCTGGAGCAAAGTCATCCCGCTGCTCGTCGCGAAAGGGTTCAACGTCACTGCTGTTCAACTTCCACTTACTTCGCTGAAAGACGACATCGCCGTTACGCGCCGCACGCTGGGCCTGCAGGATGGGCCGACCGTTCTCGTCGGCCATTCCTACGGCGGCGCGGTGATCTCCGGCGCGGCAAATAATTCACCGAACGTGAAAGCGCTTGTGTACGTCGCCGGATTCGGACTCGATGAAGGGGAAAGCATCGACGCGCTCAGCAAGCAAGGACCGCCGACCATTGGCGCCTCGAAGATCCGTCCTGACGCAAACGGATTCCTGTGGATCGATCGTGCCGGATTCGCCGAAGCGTTTGCCGCGGACGCAGATCCGAAAGACCTCATCGTGATGGCTGCCGTTCAGAATCCGCTCAGTATGGCGTCATTCACGGACAAGGCCGGCGCGCCCGCATGGAAAGACATTCCGTCGTGGTACGTCGTCGCTTCGAACGACCACATGATCCCGCCCCAGGCCGAAGAATTCATGGCCAAGCGAATGGGCGCCACCACGCGCACCATTCCGGCGAGTCACGCGGCGATGGTCGCTCATCCGAAGGAAGTGGCCGAAATGATTTTTCAAGCCGCCGAATCCGACGGAGTGAAGAAAGCGTCGGCCGTCGCGTAACATCCAAAGGTCGCGGCGCCGGGAACGGTTCACGATCGCGTGGTTGCGCGGCCGTTCCCAGCGCCGCTCCCTCGGTGCGTTTTCGCCTTCGTTCATGCGAGAATTGGGGCGAAGGAGCTTTTGTTCACATGACCAACGAAGAACTTTTGGCCGCAACCGCCGTGAATCTGTGGAAGCTGTCGCTTTCACGCATCGACAAATTGTTTTTGAATGCATCGCCGAAGGAGCTCGAGCAGGAAATCGCGCCCGGCAAAAATCGCCT
>Ga0302320_10030639_pt1 | contig 10240 bp, 10 predicted proteins | sample Bog_T0_3_FD_202130 | JGI IMG/M metagenome (GOLD analysis project Ga0302320, IMG submission 202130) | Peat permafrost microbial communities from Stordalen Mire near Abisko, Sweden - Bog_T0_3 | ecosystem: Environmental > Terrestrial > Soil > Wetlands > Peat | place: Sweden: Abisko, Stordalen Mire... | reverse complement strand
ACAATCCGGCCTTTGCCACTTGATGCGGTAATGGTGCCAGCAACCCCGGCGCAAGGGGCGCGCAGTCTGTGCGCCCCTTGCGCCAAATCCCTGTCCATGGCCCCGCCGGTATGCAGCTGCGTCGAATGGGGGATACCGGTAAGAAACTCCATCCGTGCTACACTGTATTTGCGCTCAGTGATTTGGCCGTGAGCGGCGGTTTGCCCCCTACAAAGGCAAGTTTGCCTGGCACAGATTTTCCCCAAGCCTCTACAGCGTAAACCCATCGGTCTCCCACCCGGGACCTCCGCTTCGGACCGCACCCAGGTCCCTGAAGAGAAACGCGCCCCAGCCTCCTTTGAATAGGACAGGTTTTTTGCAGGGCGCAAGTGAACCGGGCAAGCAAGCGGGAGCGGGTTGCCGGCCGGCAGTGAGCCGCTCGGCGTAGAAGTAGCGTGCGGCAGCTCCGGGCCTCGAGCGTTCTCCCTTTGAATGCTTCATAAGCCAGTCTTCTTATCCGACTTTCGGTTCTCCCTTACGCATATCAAGAGTCAGGCCCGCGCCTGTGCACGACCGTTGCGCGCGCCTCAGGTCCGGTTCCGATTGCAGGCCTCAGAGGAAAATCGAGGCTCGCGGAACCCAACAGGAATGTATACAAATTTTGAACACTCAATTTAGCCAGTTTTCTCTTTCGCCCGCGCTTCAGGCGCGGCTCGATGCCAACAAGTTCGTAACCCCCACTCCGGTCCAGGCCGGCTGCATCCCGCCGGCGCTTGAAGGCCGCGACGTGCTGGCCACCGCCCAAACCGGAACCGGCAAAACCCTCGGCTTCCTCATCCCCATCGTCGAGCTGCTGCAAAAGCTGGAGCCGCGCAGCATCGGCGTGCAGGCCCTCATCCTTCTGCCCACGCGCGAGCTGGCCATGCAGGTTGAGAAGGCCTTCCTCGCCATCCGCACCAGCAGCGAGCAGTCCGTCGCGCTCATCGTCGGCGGCATGGCTGAACGCGCCCAACTCGACCAGATCCGCCGCGGCGCGCGCATCATCGTCGCCACTCCCGGCCGCCTTGAAGACTACCTCAAGCGCAAGCTTGTTCGCCTGGAGTTCACCAAGATCCTCGTCCTCGACGAAGTCGACCGCATGCTCGATATGGGCTTTCAGCCCGCCATCGCGCGCATCGCCACCGCGCTGCCGGCCCAGCGTCAGACTCTCTGCTACTCGGCAACGCTGGAGGGCACAGTCAAGGAAGTCGCACGCAAATATCTCAACAACCCCGCGCGCATTGAGATCGGTTCCGTGCTCAAGCCGGCTGAGAATGTTGAGCTGCGCACCTTTGAAGTCGAGGCCGACAAGAAGCAGGAGCTTCTCGAGCACCTCCTCGGTTCCGAGACGGGCAGCTTCCTGGTCTTCGTCCGCACCAAGCACGGCGCCGATCGCGTGGCCCGCCGCCTGGTTCGCTCCGGCCACTCCGCCACCCAGATTCACGGCGACCGCTCGCAGGCCCAGCGCAACGCCGCGCTTGCCAGCTTCTCGCAAGGCCGTCATCGCGTGCTGGTGGCTACGGACGTTGCCGCTCGCGGCATTGACGTGGCCAACGTGGCGCACGTCGTCAACTTCGACATGCCCAAGGTAGCCGAAGACTTCGTCCACCGTGTCGGCCGCACCGGCCGCGCCTCAGCGCATGGCATCGCGTCCACCTTCGCCGGCCCCGCAGAACGCGGCGACCTGCGCAAGATTGAGCGCACCCTGTCGATCCAGATGAAGCGCTTCCGCGTCCGCTCCGCCGACGCGCACGCGGCGTAAAGGCAGTTGACAGTGAACAGTTGACAGCTGACAGTTAAAAACCTGACGCCCCATCCATTCCGATTTCCCGGCATGGATGGGGCGTTTCTCTTTTCTAAAAATGGTGTCGTCTGCCGACGCGATTGATCGAAATCATGCAGGCAGGAAGCCCGCCTGTCTCGCGAAGGCGAACCTTCTCCACGGAGGCTGACTGACCACGGACAACTGTAAGCTGTCAACTGTCCACTGTCAGCTGCCTTACTGCTGCAACACCACCGTGTCGCCTTCCTTCAGCCCGCTCACAATCTCAGTCACGGCGCCGTTGGAGAGGCCCACCTTCACCGCAACCTTCCGCTTGCCTTCCTTCTGCTTCTTGTCGGGAATTTCAACGCTGGCGTTCTTCAGGTTGTCGTAGATCACCGCGTTCTCCGGCACCGTCAGTACGCCCTTGTGTTCATCCAGCAGAATCTCGGCGTTGGCCGTCATGTTGGCCTTCAGCTCGCCGCCGGGGTTGTTGATGCTGACTCTGACCTCGAAGGTGGTCACGTTGTCTTTCTCCACGCCCAGCGGAGCAATCTTGGTTACTTTGCCTTCGAAGACGCGGTCGCGAAAGCTCTCCACCTTGATGCGCGCCGGTTGCGCCATGTAGACGTGCGCGATGTCGGCCTCGTCCACCTTGCCCTGCACATACACCTCGTTGATGTCGCCCTCGGTCATCACCAGCGTCGCCGTCGATCCCAACACCAGGATCGAGCTCACCGCGTCGCCAATCTCCACATCGCGCGACAGAATCACTCCGTCCATCGGCGCAACAATCGTGGTGTAACTCAGCTGCTCCTCAAGTTGTTTGAGGCTCGCCTGGCTCTGCATCACCTGCGCCCGCGCCTGCTTCAGCCGCGCCGAGTCCACGCCGACTTGAGCCTTGGAGCTGTCGCGCCGCGTCAGCGCCGCAAGGTAGTCCTTGTTGGCGTCATCCAGCGCCTGGCGGCTCACGATGCCTTCTTTTTGCATTTCGAGATTGCGGTCCAGCGTTGCCTTGTACATGGGCAGATCGGGCGCGGCCGCGTTCACTTTGTCCTGCTCGATGTTGGCCTCATACGTCGACACATTGGCCTGCGCGCCGGCCAGTTGTGCCCGCTGCGCCTCCACCTGGGCCACAATCTCCTGCTGGTCAAGCTGCGCCAGTTGCTGCCCCTTGTGGACCACGTTGTTGATGTCCACATAGAGCTTCTCCACGATGCCCGAGGCCTTGCTTTTGACCTCGACTTTGGTGATGGGCTGAATCTTTCCCGTGGCCACCACGGACCGCGCCACGTCCGCGCGCGTCACCTTGGCCAGCTTGTTGGGATCGATCGTCGTGCTCCCCGCCAGGTGGGCCAGCAGAAATCCCAGCAGCACCACCACCAGGGCGATCCCCGCTCCCAGCCAAATCCAGAACCGTTTGCTTTTGCGCGACCCAGCCAAACAACACCTCCCGGCGCGGAGCGAGACTCACCTTCCCGCCGCATAAAATGAATGAACTCGTTCGTTATCTATTCGTCAGACTACGCCAGCGCCCCACAGTCAACCCATGAGACCGCCGCCTGACCCGTTGCACCTCAATACGCATCCCGCCCAGCCACGGTTCCAAGTTCCCAGTCCCTACGTCCCTTGTCCCTAAGTCCCTACGTCCCTGACCCCTGATCTCTGACCCCTGATCCCTCTCGTGGTGCTACCCTCAAAGGCGAGATGCACGGACTTCCGCTGCTCGAATTTGTCGCCGTGGCCCTGCTGATTCTGGCCAACGCCTTTTTTGTGGCTGCCGAGTTCGCCCTGGTCTCCATCCGCGACACGCGCATTGAGCAGATGCTCGCCGCCGGCATTCCCGGCGCGCGCGCCGTTCGCCGCCTCCAGAGCGAGATGGACGACTTTCTTCCCGCCGTCCAACTCGGCGTCACCCTCTGTTCGCTGGCCCTGGGCTGGATCGGCGAGCCGCTGGCCGCCTCGGTGCTGCTGGGCTGGTTCCGCGCCCTGCCCCAGCCGCCCACGCACGCCGTGGCCTATGCGCACGCAGGCGCCATCTTCGCCGTCACCCTCGGCTTTGCGCTTATCACATACTTCCATGTGGTCATGGGCGAGCTGGTGCCCAAGTCGCTCGCGCTGCGCCGCGCTGAGGCGCTGGCCGTCTCCGTCGCCCCGCCCATGCTGTTCTTTATGGCGCTGGCGCGGCCCGCCGTGCGCCTGCTCAAAGGCTCGGCCGCCGTCATCCTGCGCGGCTTTGACGTGCCGGTCACGGACCGCGCCGTCCACTCGCCGGAGGAACTCAAGCTCATCGCCACCGCCGCCCGCCGCATGGGCGTGCTGCCCGTCTTTCAAGAGACGCTCATCCACAGGGCCCTCGAGATGGACGACGTGCCCATCCGCGAGATCATGACCCCGCGCCAGAAAATCTTCTCGCTGCCCTCGAACATGCTGATTGAAGAGGCCAGCGCCCACGTCATTGAGCAGCAGCACTCCCGCGTGCCGGTCTACGACCCCGCCCGCGGCCCCGAGTACATCGTCGGCATCGTCTACTCCAAAGACCTGGCCCGCCTCATCTTCTTCCGCCCCGCATCCCAGCGCACCCCAGCCCAGCCACAACCTCCGGGTGCCCTCGGTCCGGGGTCCCCGCGGACAGGTCTTAGTCCGGGGGGTGGTGATCTCGATTCTGAGACCTGGGATAGCACAAACGCCCGTTCCCGCGCTATCACCACACCCTATGTCGAACTCAAACTCTCCCAGGTCATGCGCGACGTGCTCGTCGTCCCTGAAACCAAAACCGTCCTCGACCTGATCCGCGACTTCCAGCAGCGCCGCCGCCACATGGCCATCGTGGTTGACGAGTACGGCTCAACCGTCGGCCTGGTCACCGCCGAAGACGCCATCGAGCAGCTTACCGGCGAGTTGGAAGACGAGTTCGACTCGCCCGCCCGCCCACTGCTCGCCACTGCCTCCGGCGCGCTCCTGCTCGATGGCGGCGTCAACCTCCGCGACCTGGAAACCCAGACCCAGTGGAGCCTGCCGCGCCACGGCGGCGTTGAAACCTTAGCCGGTTTCCTGCTGATGCGCCTGGGCCACATCCCACGCCCCGGCGAAAGCGTGGCCTACGAGAACCGCCGCATGACCGTCGTCGAGATGGAAGGCCGAAGAATCAGCAAAATCCGCGTCGAGCCCGCCGAGGGCGCAGGCAGCGGGTGAGTTTAAAAATGAATTGTGCGCTTAGGGAATCTCTGATTTAGTCGATGTTTTGAAAGGGCGCGGTTTTAACCGCGCCGCAAACGCAACAATATCGATACGGGCTTTAGCCCCTGAGGGATGTTTTTCACCCATCTGGATTTTTTACCACTGGGTGCTACACCAGCCCTTCGGCATGCGTCCCAAAAACTTGGTCGAGCCAGAACTTCCCTTTCTTTTTGTCGCGAAAGATGAAGGGAGCAAGATAGGCCGTGCAGACAGAGATGAATCCGAGAAGCGTCCTCAGCAGAACCTTTCTCATCGAGAGAGTCACGCCTTCGTCGGCGACAACCCGGTAGCCCATCGCGCAACTGCCGGGCGAAGGCTTTCCATGAACAATTGGCCACGCGTTATAGAAAGCCAATCCAGCAAAGACCACGAAGACCCCAATTCCAGACACCCAGCCGTCGTAGGCAGCAAATATTTCCCGTTCAAAATTCCAGGCAAACTCACCCGTCCGCCGCCACTCCATGAGTGTCGGCACAATTCCAAGAATGGGCACCATGGCCATCATGGCTAGAACGAAATCAATCGAAAAGGCAACGAAGCGCCGAAAGACTCCCGGCACCGGCTGCCCCATGTCGCCGGCCGCGGTACACATGAGCAGAATGTAAAGTCCAATCAGTCCGACTGCGATGACCAACGCCCAGGGGTCCGTCCCGCCCGCAAATCGGTAATTCCCGTTGACCCACTCTGCGGATGCGCCAATAGTCCTGGAATCCGTAGCGTAGCTCTCAATGAACAAGCCAAGTCCGATTGCGAGGAACACCCATCTGAAATGTATTGCTGTCATGTCGCACTCCAGCATACACGGTACCGTCTCGTTTGCCTGAAAGTTGCCCGGTAATTCCCAAGGAGCTTCCGTATTCTTGATATGTGTAGTCAAATATGACTACACTCCCCGAAAGCATCGAGCAAGACCCCCATGACCAGAAAAAGCCAACCCATCGAAATCGTGCGCGGCAGCGGCAACGCCTTCCGCGATCTCGGCCACGCCAGCCCCGACGTCGAGCAGTTGAAAGCCATCCTGGCCGCCGAAATCATCAAGATGCTCGACCGCCAGAGCCTCAGTGTCCGCGGCGCGCACGCCCGCGCGGGAGTTGCCGCGGCCGACTTCTCTCGCATCCGCAACGCCGACCTCGCCCGCTTCACACTCGACCGCCTGGTCTCGATCATCAACCGCCTCGGCTCCCGCGTCGATGTCCGCGTCAAAGTGCGCGCCATTCTGCCCGGCAAAGAAGCCGTAGCCTAATTTTGGAGTGAGCTGCCGTCCATTCCCAGCCTCCCCGTGTGTTACCGTTCAACCGTGACGCCGCAAGCCAAGCCCGCCAAACCCAAGCCCCGCCTGCTCCCCGGCCTGGCCGTCAAAGACGGCTTCACCCGCCACCCCTTTGACCTGGAGCACGGCACGCGGACCAGCGGCCTGGTCGCCGGATCGCATCTAGCCAGCGGCCACCGCCACGACCGCCACAACACCGCCTACTATGCCGTTGCCCCCTCGGTACTGAAAGCCATGATCGTCCGCTGGCGACGCAGCCATCCCCCCGCGCACCTCAGCGAAACCACCTTTATTGACTTCGGCGCAGGCATGGGCCGTGCCGTCCTCCTCGCCGCCGAACTGCCCTTCCGCGAAGTCATCGGCGTCGAACTCAATCCCACCCTGGCCCGCATCGCCCGCCGCAACTTGGCCCTCTGGCGCGCCGCCGGCCGCGCCGCGGCTCCCATGCGCATCCAATGCCGCGACGCCGCCCAGTTCCGCTTTCCTCCCGGCCCCTGCGCCGCCTTCCTCTTCAATCCCTTCGCCGCGCCCGTGCTGCGCCGCCTTCTCGCCTCCATCGCCACCGCCTTCGCCGCCCGCCCTGGCCAGCTTGACCTGCTCTACGTCAACAACGAGCAGGAGGCCGTTCTCCGCCGCCAGCCCGGCTTTGCCCGCCTCTTCGCAGGCCAGGTGCAGCGCTCCCGCGCCGACGCCATTGCCGACCACCGCATCCTCGCCAACCAGCCCGACGGCGTCTACGCCTCAGCCAATTTTGAAGACTGCTCGCTCTACCGCTGGGTCGGCCTGCCGCTCGGCACCGCCGCCAGTTGACGACCATGCCCCCCAGGGACAAAGCTGTTACCTGGAATTTCCGGGCGCACAAGCAAGCGCCGCCCGCCGGAGCAACACCGTGAAAGAACAGCACCTGATTTTAGGAGTGGGCGAACTGCTGTGGGACCTGTTGCCCGCAGGGCCTCAGCTCGGCGGGGCACCCGCCAATTTTGCCGTCATGGCCGGCCGCCTCGGCAACCATGCCGCCATCCTCAGCCGCATCGGCCGCGACGATCTGGGCCGGAAAGCCGTTCACATCCTCGACCCGCTCCCCGCCGATACAAGTTTCTTGGAAGTTGACCCCATTCACGAAACCGGCAAGGTCACCGTGAAGCTTGAGAACGGCCAGCCCCAGTTCACCATCCACGAGCCCTCGGCCTGGGACTTCCTCGAGCTCTCCGATCAGTGGGTCAGCCTGGCCGAACGCGCAGACGCCATCTGCTTCGGCTCCCTGGGCCAGCGCGCCCATGAGTCCCGCCAGACCATCCAGACCCTCGCCGCGCAAACCTCGGCCAACTGCATCCGCGTCTTTGACGTGAACCTGCGCGCGCCCTTCTTCTCCGGCGAAGTCATTCAGGAATCGCTCGAGCTCGCCACCGTCGTCAAGATGAACGACGCCGAGGTGCCACAGGTCCTGGGCCTGCTCGGCCTGCCGGAGTTTGAAGCCAACCAGCAGAACCAACTCCGCCTCGGCGCCGAGCGCATCCTCGAAGAGTTCCCCACGCTCCAGCTCGTCGCCATCACCCGCGGCGGCCAGGGCAGCCTCCTCGTCGCTCGCGACCAGTGGAACGAGCATCCCGGCTATCCCGTCCAGGTGGCAGACACCATCGGCTCCGGCGACGCCTTCACCGCCGCCATGACCCACTATTTGTTGCGCGGCGCAAGCCTGGCCACGCTCAACGAAGCCGGCAACCGCTGGGGCTCCTTCATCGCCTCTCAATCCGGCGCCATGCCGCCCCTGCCCAACGCCGTGCGCGACGCAATCGCCGCCAAAATCGAGAGCGCGGCTAACTAGCCTCTTACTGCGCCGCAGCCCCGCCAGGCTCCGTCCCCGGCGGCGGCGCGGGCCGGTGCTTCGCCCGCAGATACGCCACCAGTTGCGCAACCTCCGCGTCCGTCACCGAGTCGGCAAATGGAGGCATCTTCTGCCCCCCATTCAGAATCTGCCCCGTCGTCTTCGCTTCGGTCCATTCCTTCTTCTTCCGCAAGTCCGTCAGCGCTGGAGCCTTCTTGCCGCCCGCGCCGCCCACCCCGTGGCAGTGCGCGCACCCCTTCTCGCGGAACAGCATCGCCCCCGCCTGCTCATCGGCCTTCGTGCTCTTCGCCCACGCGCCTGCCGGCAGCGTAACCGCACACAGCCCCACCACCAGCCCCGCCCTCACCATCCCACGCATCTTCACGACCCCGATTTTCTCACGCCCCACGCCGCCCCGCCTCCACCCTTCGATGGTGCCGCGCTCCGGGGCCAGCCCCACCGCAGGTGGCCCCGTGCCCCATCCATTCGCAGTTTCATCGCGAATGGGTGGGGCACCACAAACGCTAACCGAGGAACGTCAAATACACGCCCACCCCGCCACAATGAGCGGGGTGCCCCTGGTCTCGATTTTGAGACCTCAGAAACCACAAACCTTGAGAACACTGGCCCCACCGCAGGTGGCCCCACCGGTGTACCCTGCTCGATATGTCCCTCAACCCCGCCGCCTGGTCCACCCAACTCCGCCACGAGCTGGGCGCGCGCAACCGCCTCTGGGCCCGCGGCCGCGCCCATGTGGAGAGCTACGGCTCGCCCCCGGTCATCGTCTACGCGCCTGATGAGGCCGGCCACGGCAACTTCTACGATCCCGCGTACCGTGCCATTGAAGGCAACCCCGCGTGGCTCCGCCGCTTCAACAAGGTTCACGCCCAGGGCCGCGCTTTGCCCAAGGCCGAGACCGGCCGCCGCTGGCGCGAGCTGGACTCCTCGATGAGCTCCGACGCCCTGCTGATGAACATCTTCTGCGCGCCTGGAGTTGTGGAGTCGCCCGCCCTCCGAGGCGCACTCGGCCTGCCCGCTCCCGCCGTGCCCGAGTTCGGCTGGAAGGCACGCGTCCCGCTGGCCAGCGGCCGCTTCGACCGGACTGAGGTCGATCTCCGCCTCGGCCCTCTGCTGCTCGAAGCCAAGCTGACCGAATCCGACTTTCAAACCCGCGCCGCGGCGATTGTTGAAGGCTACCGCGACTTCGACCTGGTGTTTGACCGCGATCTTCTGCCCCGCACCGAGCTGCGCACCGCCCGCCTCCGCGCCCCCGCCGAGTCGCCCGAAAACTACTCCCAGGAGTTTGAAAGCCTCCTGGCCAACGAATTCGCAGCCCAAGACTCCGCAACCCACACGTCCCCTCAAGCTCCGGCCCAAGCCCCGCCCATACAACTCACCCCCGCCCCCGACACCGGCATCCCCGCCTATCTCGGCTACCAACTCATCCGCAACGTCCTCGCCGCCCACGCTGAGGGCGCAAGCTTCTGCGTGCTCCACGACGCGCGCCGCCCCGACCTGCGCGAAGCCTGGTACCAGATCATGGCGGCCGTCCGCTCCGCAGATCTCCGCACCCGCCTCGCCGTCCTCACCTGGCAGGAGCTCTCCGCCCTCCTGCCCCCGCCGCTGCAGGAGTTTCTCGATCTGAAGTACGGGATTGTCGCGCCGGGGCAGGCGCCGTCGTCACCCGGGGAAGGACCGATTTCCAGTGGTCCGGAACTCGGAATCGGCCTATGATTTCTCTATGGGTCGCTCCGTATTCATCACCACCCCAATTCCCACCCTCGAAGAGGTGGGCAAGAGGCTGAAGATGAGCAAAGCGCGCCAGCGGCGACTCATTGAAATTGTCCTGGGCCCCGCGCCGCAGGTTCCTGCGCGGACCGGCAGGAAGCCGCAAATCTCGACCGAGGCAAATGCGGGGAGCGGTAGGCCGGGGATTCATCCCCGGCAAAAACCAACCATCTAAATAAAATTCCTTCGGGTATGCGCCGGGGCCAAGCCCCGGCGCATACCCCCGTCACCGCATCAACCGCCGCATCGGCTCGTTATCCGCATACACCCGCCACTCCGCCACCAGCCCACCCTCCACCAACGCCCGCACCACCGCCGGAGTCGCCCACCGGTTCTC
>Ga0302320_10030636_pt1 | contig 10241 bp, 8 predicted proteins | sample Bog_T0_3_FD_202130 | JGI IMG/M metagenome (GOLD analysis project Ga0302320, IMG submission 202130) | Peat permafrost microbial communities from Stordalen Mire near Abisko, Sweden - Bog_T0_3 | ecosystem: Environmental > Terrestrial > Soil > Wetlands > Peat | place: Sweden: Abisko, Stordalen Mire... | reverse complement strand
TAGAATTAAAGCGAGATACTTGTTTTGGCTAGCTCAGCAGGCAATGCCACCTCTGGATTCAAAAAAAGAATTATATGAAAATTCATTTTATCTTTGTGAGAAGTCATTAAAATTTTCCTTTGATGACATGGATGTCTTAAGGAGTATGGCATTTCTTGATGATCGCTTGGGAAAGGAAGGTCATTGTATGGAAGTAGCAAAAAAATACCTTCGGCGCTACAAAACCTTCAATTCACAAGCCATAGCTACTTTTTCAACTTGTGTAGTGCATTCTGCGAGTAAGGATGTATGGAGGAGGTTTTTCGTTATCAATGCAGGTCCTAGTGTTGTGGATTACAATCGCTCTATAAGTGGAACTCAGTTTCACTATCGGTATGTAGCGTCGCAGCTGACGAATAGGTCTATACATTGGATTGTAATGCAATATCCTACATTAGATATTGAATTATTAAAAAACTACTTTCGAACTTTGACTGGGATTGGAGATGTCCTTCCTGAGTACTCAGATATTAGTTTTCTTTCAAATCAAGAGAACTTTAAGAAGGCACTGATAAAAAAAGGGTGGAATGAGATTTTTACAGACAATTTTGCTGGAACTTTTGGACATACAACAAATGAAGGGTCTCAGATGATTGCAGAGACAGCTCTGCAAGGTGTTTTTGCAGTTTTAAAAAAAAATCAAAATTTAATAAATTGCAATCGTAATATAAAAGGAGATGTATTGTGATTGTATTTAAAAAAAATCCAAACATATTAAGTGAAATTGCTCATTATCTAAAGATTTATCGAAAATGGTGGCTGCTTCCAGTAATTTTGGCAACGGTTTTATTTGTAGTTTTGCTTTTGGTAGCAGAGGGGGCTCCTCTTGTTTCTCCATTTATATACACTTTGTTTTAATTCTAAATATTTATGGGTAAAATCCGAATCCTTGGTCTATCTTATTATTATCATGACTCAGCGGCTTGTTTGATTGAAGATGGGCAAATTATTGCGGCTGCACAGGAAGAACGTTTTACAAGAAAAAAGCACGATGCGGAATTTCCAATTCGATCCATTGAATACTGTCTGAGTGAGTCCGGTGTAGGAATAGAAGAAGTTGATCACGTTATTTATTATGAAAAACCCTTTCTTAAGCTGGACCGTATTATTTCAATGCAGATCAATTCCTGGCCTTGGTCGCTCAGGCAGTTTCTTCAAATGCAGGAAGCTTGGATTGGTAAGAAAATTAAAATACCCCATGAAATTCGCAAGCGTCTTTCATATAAAGGTCCGATTTTATTTTGTCGGCATCATGAATCGCATGCAGCGGCTGCTTTTTTTTGTTCTCCATTGGATCGCGCAACGATTGTAACTCTAGATGGCGTTGGAGAGTGGACGACAGCTTCTATCTATATGGGTGAAGGATCGACAATTACTCCTATTCGAGAGATTCGCTTTCCCGATTCGCTGGGGCTGTTTTATAGTGCCTTTACTTGCTACTTGGGTTTTGAAGCCAACGAAGACGAATATAAAGTGATGGGATTAGCTCCCTATGGTGTCCCGACTTATCTCGAGCAGTTAAAACAGAATGTTATCCAGTTGTATCCAGACGGAAGCTTTAAGTTAAATAGGGACTATTTTTCTTTCGAACGTTCCAATCAAATGTTAGTGCATCAGAAGATTCAAAAGCTTTTCGGATTTGGACCTAGAAAATCCGGAGATATTATTCGACAGGAACACCAAAACCTTGCTGCTAGCGTCCAAGCCGTTTTAGAAGAAGCTATTGTCAGTTTGTGTTCACAGGCGGTTTCTCTTACAGGGGAACGAAAAATTTGCCTGGCTGGCGGTGTTGCTCTGAATTGTACAGCTAATGCCAAACTTCGTAATTATTCGTGGGTGGAGGATCTCTTTGTTTTTCCGGCAGCTGGCGATGCAGGATCTTGTATAGGGGCTGCGCTTTTTGCATATTTTCAAATTCTTGGACATAAGCGCAATCCAACTCCATTGGGTTCAGTCAATTTCGGTCCTGGCTATTCTCAGGAGGAGGTGGATCGTTATCTTTGTCAGTCGGAGCTTCCCCATAAGAAATATGGTAGGACGGAATTACTAGTCCAGGTTGCGAGCATGATTCGTCAGCAAAAGGTAGTTGGGTGGTTTCAAGGGAAGATGGAATTTGGTCCTCGAGCATTGGGAAATCGAAGTATTCTTGGAGATCCCACTCGAAAAGAGAACTGGAAGAAGATCAATCAAAAAGTGAAATTTCGAGAAGATTTTCGCCCTCTGGCTCCTGCAGTCACAGCTGACCAAGCAGATCATTATTTTGAAATCCAGCAGCCCAGTCCATTCATGCTTTTGACATCAAGGAATAAGACGGCCCTGCTTCCAGCAGTGACCCATGTGGATGGAAGCTCAAGGTTGCAGACTGTGAATCGTAAAGACAATCCACTATTTTATGACTTAATTGTCGAATTTGGTAAGTTGAGCGGTGTTCCTGTTTTGATTAATACCTCATTTAATACTGCTGGAATGCCTATCGTCTGTACGCCTCAGAACGCACTTCAATGTTTTGTTGAGTCAGAATTGGATGTATTGGTTTTAGGACAATGCATTTTGGAAAAGGGAACGTTTCCCTTTTCTCAAGAAGCGAGCAACGTACTCATGCCGCCTTTGAAAAATGAACTTCGCTTTTCTTTTGTGCGCTTGGGCAAACGAATGTGGGTCTATTGGAATTCTATGGCCAAGCTTTTAGGGAAGCCTTTTCAGTACCTGTTTTTGTTTGTTTTTTACTTTTTTGTTTGGGGTTGCACCTCCATGGGTTTACGTTTGGTAAAGAAATTTCTGAAGAGGAATCAGAATTTGTCTTCCTGGGCCCATCTCACCTCTTCAACAACCTGCTCAGATGCCTATTATCAAAGCTAGAATGGTTTTAGAGCAAGCTTTCTAACCAAAGCTTGCCATTTTTCGGAAATAGCCAGGGTTTACCTCCCGCGAGGATTGAAAAAAAGAGAGCCCACAGAATCCATTTCAAAAGGTTTTTTTCGAATTCAAATTGGGGTTTCATTCAAACGAACCGAGTGAAGCTAGGAGAATTCCGAATGCCAACAGCCCTAATAGCGCAGGGGCAATGAAAATAAAAAGGGGTTTGAGTGCCCGAGTGGGAAGCAGGTTGAGTTCTCGTTCGATATGGGTTTTCATGTCCAGCCTTAAGGCTTCCAATGCGGTCTCCACTCGATCGATGCAAGGTCGTCCTTCCATAAGTCCGATCTGTACTGCTGTTCGAATGGAACTTCCTGCAGACATCATGGATTGTTCTGCACGACTGGGAGAGCGAATCGGCTGGGGGGAATCCCATAAAGTGTGTCCCCAGGCTGATGCGAGTTCAGGTGCTTCTGTTGAAAGGAACTGGCAGGATTTTAGCCAAGCTACGTCGGGCGGGGTACCTGCTCTGACTAAAGCGAGAAATCGCTCTCCAGCGCATTGGGATCCTAGAATCCAGGATCGGTGTTTGGGTGGTAGGCCTCCCCATCGAGCAATATGCGCCATATTCAGCAGGTAGAGTGCACCTAACCCAGATAGAATAAATGCAATTGCACACGCAAAACTCCATTGAAGGGGATGTTGTTCAAGATTGGGTATTAAAGAATAAAGGGCAAAGCCTAAAAGAGGGACCATCGATATGCACACGGTTGCCTGCGCCAGTGCTTGAGAGGATTGAGAGTAGGAGTGTAGTAATGCAGCCCGTTGTTCCTGCACTAGGCTTTTGAGCCGTTTTAAAGTAGGTAAAAGGGCTCCTCCGCAGGCGCGAAGTTCCATGAGGCTAGTGACCGAGAGCTTTGACCAGGGTTCGGGGAGACTTTGAAGATTTTCCCAAATCTTTTGAGTGGGGGTTAATCCGGTTTGAAGTGAGTTTTCCATATCTGAAAATGCGGACTCTACTTTCACCAGTGCTTGAATTTGATGTTTTCGAGCTATGGCTTCCATGAAGACCAAAAGATCGGATTTCAGAAAAGAAAGGGATAAAAACAAAGTAAAAAAGGCAAGGGTCCATAGGCTCATCATTCGTTTGATGTGCAAATATTATGCTAACATGGGGACATAGGGATTTCTATCTCTAGAAACGATTTCAAACGTTGCTGTGCCCTGAGCATCGAAAGTAGCCTCCAGTTTGCCATTTCGATAAATAAGTACACGCATATCGGAGAGTTTTGTATTAGAGCAGTACAGTAACGATCCATTGGTGTCTTCGTAGGTGAGACCAGCAAAATCTTTATGTTCAGCTTTTACAAAACCTCGAAACGAGAGATCATTTCTGTCGGCTCGAAATTCCCAAGTATTTAAAGTATTTTTTGATCTTAAATAAAGATGGTCTTTCAGTGTATTAAAAAAATAACTCTTTCCTTGGTAGTAAAAATAGAAGGAAGAAAATTTAGGAGCAATCATGGGGCCGATGCGAGTTCTCACACTGAGGCCGTCAAAAATAAATTGGGTTTGTTTTCCTTTTTCATCAAGAAAAGTATTGCAATGCCCCCAGACCCAAGAATGCCCATTTTTTGTTCCATGAAAGTATCCTTGGGTTCCTGGTGCTTGCTTCCAAACGTAAGTTTCGCCGTTAATCTGACTGGTCCCTGAAACCAAGAGGTCTTCACATAGGGTTGTTGCGGAGTTTCTGACTATTCCAAGGCGAGTGAGAATTTCTGGAAAAAAATCATAGGAACTTTCATGTCCTGTGATGAGATCTAGGTCCCATTGGATGGAGTTGCCTTTGGATTGAATCAAGCCCCGAGTGTGGTTTGCCGAGAGTTCACAGTCTCCAATTCGAATGGTTGAGGGGTTTGTTTCTCGTGCGCAATGAATATCGTAGGTTTGTTTGACCGCGAGCTTTTTTACTTCTCGGTTGGGAAATCTTTGGTAGAAAATTGCCCAAGTTTCTGCAATTCGTTTAAAGCCGTTTCCGCTGGAAAGCATCGTAAATCTTAGCCAAAGAGCTCGATGGTCAGAGGGATGGATAAATTTTACATACCTATATTTGTAAAAAGCTCGATGAATATCCCTTTTTATCAGCTGAGGTTTCATTGGGTCAAGTTTCATGATGGCAATCATTCTACCATCTGCCGCATTAGAATTGTATCTCCTTCGCGGCCTTCAATCTTCCAAAGCTCGGTAATTTTGCGCTCCGCACCTATTCTTTTGACTTGAACCACCCATTGGATACCTAAGCTCAGGAGTTCTCGAAGTCCGCTCACGGGGAGAGCCCCTTCACTTGCAAGTAAACAAAGTAGTTCAATTCTTCGAAGGGCATCTCTTGGGGAATTGGCATGAAGGGTTGCTAAGGCGCCTCGATGCCCTGTGTTGAGGGCTTGGAGAAGTTCTAAAACCTCCGTGCCTCGGCATTCTCCTAAGATAATTCGATCTGGTCTCATTCTTAAGGTTTGTTTGAGGAGAGTCCTGAGAGTGACCTCTCCATATCCATCCGCATTGGGAGGCCGACTGAGAAGGGTTAAAAAGTGGGGATGGTCAGGGGCCAGTTCAGGAGTGTCTTCTAGAGCAATCATTCTTTCGTGGTGAGGGACTTTTTCCAGTAAGTCGCTTGCTAAGGTTGTTTTTCCACTTCCCGTTGCGCCTGAAATTAAGATGGAGTCTCCATTTCGAATGGCACAGGTCACTGACTCATATAAGGGGGAAGTGCTCCATCGAGATTTTCTGGGCGTGGCTGCTGGCATCAGTGTCAGTTTGGATTGAGGTTGAGGCAGACGCCTGAGCGAAATAAGGATTCCTTGTCGAGAAAGAGGGGGAAATGCAACATGAATACGATGTCCAGTGGGCAAGGTTGCATCTACAAATGGATGTTTTGCGTCCCAGGTTTTTCCGACTTTTGAAAGCTGGTTTAAAACCCATTCGCGTAGATCTCTTTCATTCAAGGGTGCTTGAGTCAGTTCAAAAGGTTCAAATCCATGCCCTTGATCGAAATAAATACTGGCGGTTCCATTAATACAGATATCGGTGATTTGAGGCTGAGATAAGAGGGTGTTCAGCCATTGAAAATCGCTTCCATTCGGAGCGGCAAGGTTTTGTTGGGTTGGATGATTTACTCGAGTGCATTCCATGGAAAATTCTCCGATTTGCGAAGGGCTTGCTCCTCTTCGGGGTTAATCCAGTTTCTGGGAGGTGGGATTGGCCCTTTTGGCAAAATTTGTTTAGCGCGATGCATAGGAGTAGGGGGAGGGCTGCCGTGGGGATAGAGAATGGCTACCAGCTCGGATCGTTCGTTGAGGTAGTCCTCAGAACCAAAGAGCAGTCCCAATACTGGTATTTTTCTTAAAAAGGGAAGTCCTTTTACTTCTTCGCGCAAGTCTTGTTGAAGTAGGCCTGATAAGAGCAGTGGAGTTCCTAATTTTGCATCCACTTGAGTTTTCATCCGGTTGCTCTGAATCCCAGGAATTTGATCCTGTGAAAGAGCTCGGTCCAGATGACTCACTTCAGTAAATATCTCGAGTCGAATTCGGGATCCGGAGGTGTGGGTGACTTTGAGTTTTAGGGTGAGTCCATAGTTTTTCCAGGTAACATTAGAGTAGTATCTGCTTTGAGCTTGAATGGGGATTTCACCTCCTGCAAACAGCTCTGCTTCCCCTGGAGCTCGAACGACGAGTTCCGGATTGGAAAGAACGCGGGCATGTCCGTTTCCTTCCAGCTGTTGAAGAGTGAGATCCAATTGAAAAGGATCGGGTGTTTGGCTAGGGGTAACCTGATAGGTAAAGGGATTGGGCACTCCCCAGTGAATGCCAATGGTGTGAAATTGGGTGCGCTTGAGCTCTAACAAAAATACGCGAAAATAGATGGTCGGAGAGTGGTCAGGGAGAACCTCAATTTCAAATGAAATTCGAGGAAAAACTGCGAGAAGTTGTTTTTCAATGAAAGGGAGTTCCTTGGGACGCTCCAGGTGGCCACGGATCCAAAGACTTTGTCCTGCTTGCTCCAGTCGGAGAGAGTGTTCATAGCCTGATTTTTTGAGCCATTTTTCGAGCTTGCTAATAGCCTCCTGGAGCAGGGGCTCAGCCATTTCCGTTTCATCGTGAATGTCCTTGGGGTAGTTTCGAACTAAGGCAGCAATTTGGGTGGCGTCATGAAGATGATGGATGACGCCTCTGAGTACCACTCCTTGACCAGTAAAAATCACTTCGGCTTCTTCGAGCTTGCTGAGCGCTTTGTCCAGTTCAGGATTTTTGCGGGAGGCGATTCTTTTTTCCACGTGGATGGTTCGATATTCAGTACTCCCGTCTTGTTTCCATATCCAAAGGTCGCCGGAGCCTGGACTTACTGCTTTGATGAGTAAGCAGTTTTTCATAGATAATCCGCTCTTTTTGTCTGACAAAGGGAGAACTCGAACGACCTTGCTTCCAATAGAATACTTTAATAAGCGAGGAATTCTCAGGAGTCTTTGTTCTCCTTCTCCTAAAAAGAGGGTGGTTCTTTCTTGAATTGAGGGGTCGGATCGAGGTTTGTCTGCAAATGTTTCCGAACCTAAAGAAAAGTTACAGAAGAACAGAAATAGGAAGATCGACATAAAAGGTGGTATCGCAAGACTTGAGCCACTGGAAGGCATTTGAGATTGTGCCATAAGGCTTGACAATTCAGGCAAGGGCGGGCTAGATCTAGGGATTCTTTTTTGACCTTGCATTGCCCTTATTTGGCATTATTTGGAGGATAATGTATATGCCCTCACGTATGATGAAAACGAAAACTGCACGAAAGGTGCGAAAAGCCCGTAAAGGGAAGGCACGAAAGCGCCGGGAACAAAATAAAGGCACAACGCCTAAGTTTCCGATTCATATCGATTAATTGTTGTTTTATCCCTAATCTAATTTCTTAAACCAAGTTCATTTCTGAGGAAATTCTAACTATGGCGAATCACTATCTTTTTACCTCGGAGTCCGTAACAGAAGGTCATCCAGACAAGATTGCGGACCAGATTTCAGATGCTGTTTTAGATGCTCTTTTAGCACAAGATCCTAAGTCTCGGGTAGCCTGCGAAACTTTAGTGACGACTGGGCTGATTGTGATTGCAGGAGAAGTAACCACTCACGCTCGTGTGGATTATGCGGATATCGCTAGGCAAACCGTAAAAAAGATTGGTTATGATTCGTCTGAAAAAGGTTTTGATTATAAAACATGTGGAGTTGTAGTTACGCTCGATCGTCAGTCGCCTGATATTTCACAAGGGGTGACTACTGGGCAGGGGATACATAATCAGAAAGAACAAGGTGCCGGCGATCAGGGGATTATGTTTGGGTATGCTGTTCGTGAGTCCGAACAGTTCATGCCATTAACCATTGATCTTTCTCACAAATTAGCCCTTCGTCTATCTCAAGTGCGCAAAGATGGTACTTTGGGGTGGCTACGTCCGGATGGAAAAACCCAGGTTACCGTGGAGTATGAGAATGGGGCTCCTAAGAGAGTGGATGCGGTGGTCGTGAGTTCTCAGCATGACGAGGAGATTTCTCACAAGCAGATTCAAGAAGCTATCATCGAGGAAGTAGTCAAGAAAACGGTTCCAGCCAAATTATTGGATGGGAAAACAAAGTTTTATGTGAATCCCACGGGTCGCTTTGTTGTAGGTGGGCCTATGGGGGATTGTGGTTTGACAGGACGTAAAATCATTGTAGATTCTTATGGGGGGCATGGAGCTCATGGGGGAGGAGCCTTTTCTGGAAAAGACCCGTCGAAAGTGGATCGCTCCGCGTGCTACATGGGGCGTTATGTTGCAAAAAATATTGTTGCTGCCGGTTTGGCTGATAGGGTTTTAGTTCAATTGGCATACGCCATTGGCGTTGCTGAGCCAGTCAGTGTGATGGTGAACGCCTTTGGCACTGAAAAAGTGGATTTGAAAAAGCTTGAATCTGCAGCCAGGGAAGTATTCATGCTTCGTCCTGCAGGGATTATTGAGTCCTTGAATTTGCTAAGGCCTATTTATTCAAAAACAGCGGCCTATGGCCATTTTGGTCGGCCTGAGCCGGAATTTACCTGGGAAAAGATCGACCAAGTGAGTAAACTTCGAAGCTTGGGTTAACGAGCCTGGTAATCATTAATGATTGTTGAACTACCATGGAGAATTTCTAGTTGTCTCCAGGCCTTGACACATGGGTAAAATTTGCTTAGCTTTAATAATGGGAGCAAGCTTATTTTGAAATAGTCGACATCGGCTCCATGGACACTGAGCTAAACTCAGGGAAGGGTTAAGGAGGAGAGCACTGATGCTCGCGTTTCGTTCTCCATTGGTGGGTCAAAGTTTAGAAATTCAAAATGTATTTAAAACCATTGAGAAGGTCTCTCAAACGGATAGTACCGTTCTGATTACCGGGGAAAGTGGTACTGGAAAGGAATTGGTCGCACGTGCAATCCACGATCACTCGCCTCGAGCTTCAAAGCCGATGGTGGTAGTGAATTGTGGGGCTATTCCTTCTGAATTATTGGAAGCAGAGTTTTTCGGTCATATCAAAGGAGCTTTTACTGGAGCGACTCAGAGTAGGCAGGGTCGATTCGAAGCAGCTCAGGGTGGAACTCTCTTTCTGGACGAAGTTGCTGATATTCCACTCCATCTTCAGGTTAAGCTACTGAGGGTTCTTCAAACCAGACAGTTTGAGCCCATTGGTTCTTCTCGGACTCTTGAAGTGGATGTTCGAATTATCGCTGCGACGAATCGAGATCTTGAAGATGCAGTTCAAAAGAAAGAGTTTCGCGAAGATCTCTATTACCGATTGAATGTCATTCCTGTAAAAATACCGTCTCTTAGAGAGCGAAAAAGCGATATCCCTATTTTAGTCAATCACTTTATTCAAGAGTTTAATCAGCTCACTGGGCACTCTGTAGAGGCTCCGTCAGGTGAGATTATGGAAGCTTTGATGGCGTATGATTGGCCTGGAAACATTCGTGAGTTAGAGAATTTAATGGAGCGGATGGTAATTTTAAAGGGCCAGGGAACTGTTGATTTGGGAGATTTGCCTCATCGCATTTTCCAAAAATATGCAGAAGGACGTCCTCAAGGGGTAGGTGCACTTTCGGAATGGGAGTTTCCCAGGATGGTGCTGCCCAATTCAGGGGTAGATTTGAGGGCTATTGTTGCAGCTTTTGAAAATCATTTAGTGGATCAGGCGCTTGCTAGGACTAGCAACAATAAGAACCGCGCCAGTGAATTACTTCAGATGAACCGAACTACGCTTGTTGAAAAATTGCGTAAAAGAGGGATGATTGTTCCTCAAAAACTCAAG
>Ga0302320_10030635_pt1 | contig 10241 bp, 8 predicted proteins | sample Bog_T0_3_FD_202130 | JGI IMG/M metagenome (GOLD analysis project Ga0302320, IMG submission 202130) | Peat permafrost microbial communities from Stordalen Mire near Abisko, Sweden - Bog_T0_3 | ecosystem: Environmental > Terrestrial > Soil > Wetlands > Peat | place: Sweden: Abisko, Stordalen Mire... | reverse complement strand
CATCCTTTGGCGCCGACTGCGGAATCGCAAGGATATGGTTGTTGTTCCGCCGCCCATTCCCGCGCATCTTCGCGCCAAACGAAAGTTGGCGGAAGCACTGGCTTTGATCGGCGAGCCGAAAACCTTTTGCATCATCGTTTCGGATACCGCCCGTTTTTACCTGGAAGAGCGCTTTAATTTCCGCGCCCCGGAACGTACCACGGAGGAATTTCTCCGCGAATTAAGCGACACCAATTTGCTTCTACCAGAACAGAAAGGCAGTCTGGGACGGTTTCTGGAAAGCTGCGATCTGGTAAAGTTCGCGAAATATGAACCCGGTGAACCCGAATTGCGCGAGCTGCACCTGGCGGCGTTGACCCTGGTGGAAGAAACGGAGCCGAAGCCATTCGCGGAAGTCAAAGCCACATGATCTTTGCCCATCCTTATTACTTGTTTTTGCTGCTCCTGCTGCCCGTGTTTGCCTGGCTGAAGGGCCGCCGCGGCCAACCGCCCGCCTTTTTGTATTCCTCAGTAAAACTGGCGGAAGGTTTGACCCACGCCCGCCGTTCGCGCGCCGGCGAGTTTCTTGCCCTGCTGCGCTGGCTTGCCCTGGCCGCGATGTTTGTCGGCATGGCCCAACCCCGTTTGACCAAAAGTGAAACGTCCATCAAAGCCAGCGGCGTCGATATCGTCGTCGCGGTGGACATGTCGGGCAGCATGATTTCCGAGGACTTTGTGGTCCACGGCGAACGCGTCAACCGCTTCAACATGGCCCGCTCGGTTCTGAAAGGTTTTATTAATCAGCGCCCGAACGACCGCATTGGCCTCGTGCTGTTCGCCGCTGATGCGTATATCGCCACGCCACTGACGCTGGATCACGATTACCTGCAGGAAGATCTGGACCGGCTCCAAATCGGCGACATTGATTCCAGCCGCACGGCCATCGGCGACGGGTTGGGGACTTCCGTCAACCGTTTGCGTGATTTAAAAGCAAAGAGCAAAATTGTCATTCTCATGACCGACGGCCAGAATAATTCCGGCAAGCTCGATCCGCTGGTCGCCGCTGACGCCGCAGCCGCCCTCGGCGTAAAAATTTACACGGTGGGCATCGGCAAGCAGGGAACAGCGCCGATGCCGATTTTCATGGGCGGGCAAAGAGTGGGAACCCGCGAGGTGCCGGTGGACGTCGATGAAGACACCTTGCAGAAAATTGCCGACCGGACCGGGGGAAAATATTACCGTGCCGATAACGCGGAAAAATTCAAACAGATTTACGCAGAAATCGACAAAGCGGAAAAGACCGAAGCGGTGATCAACAAGTACACGGAGTTTAAGGAACTGTTTCCGTGGCTGGTCTCGGCAGGGACGGCGCTATTGCTCGCGGAATTGCTGCTCGGCCAGACCATTTTCCGGCGGCTCCCTTGATGAATGGTTAACATGAGGTTCGAACACGCAAATTTGCTATGGCTGTTGCTGGTGGTGCCACCGGCGCTGGCGCTCTTTTTCTGGTGGTCGCTCCGCGTGCGGCAAAAGCTGTTGGCTCAATTCATCCAAGCCCGGCTGTTGCCCAATCTGGTCGTGGGAAATTCCCCAGCCCGGCTGAAATTGCGTTTCGCCCTGCTCATCCTGGCGGTAATGTTTTTGATCGTCGCCCTCGCGCGTCCGCAATTCGGTTACGATTTGCAGGAAGTGGAGCAACGCGGGCTGGACATCATCGTGGCCGTGGACACGTCCAAATCCATGCTGGCCACCGACATTGCCCCCAATCGGCTGGCGCGCGCGAAGCTGGCAGCGTTGGAATTGATGCAGCGGGCCGCCACCGATCGGCTGGGCCTGATCGCCTTTGCCGGGGACGCCTTTTTAGAATGCCCATTGACCATTGATAACACTGCCTTTCAGCAGAGCATTCAGGCTTTGGATACCAAATCGATTCCCGAAGTGGGCACTTCATTGAGTTCGTGCATCGACACCGCACTGAAGGCCTTCAAAGAAAAGGATCATTACAAAGCGCTGGTCCTTTTTACCGACGGCGAGGATAACGACACCGAATCTGGAGCGGTGGAGGCTGCGCAACGGGCGGCCAAGGAAGATTTAAAAATATTTACGATCGGCATTGGTTCCACGGCAGGAACTTTAATTCAAACGCCGGACGCGAGCGGCGCGATGGACTACGTGCGGGATGAACAGGGCAATGTCCACCAATCGAAACTGAACGAAAACCTCCTGCGCCAGATCGCCAGCATTACCGGCGGATTTTATGAACCACTGCGCGGGGCCAGCGTGATTGACACGCTCTACAATCAAGGCCTCGCTCCATTGCCGAAATCTGAGGGCAAGGGCAAATCCGTGCAACGCTATCACGAGCAATACAAGTGGCCTCTGGCTGCGGGGATTGCCCTGCTCTTGCTGGAATTGCTGCTGCCCGAACGCAAGCGCGAGTCAAAGCCCGTCCGGACAACGGCCGTTCCCGCAACCGCCAAAGTCGCGGCACTATTGCTGGCCTGCGCCGTCTTGCCGCAATGGCTGTCAGCATCTCCTGCCACCGCATTATCCGCTTATAATTCGGGAAACTACACGAATGCGTTGAAAGAATATGAAAAATTGGCGGCCAGCCAAACCAACGACCTCCGGCTCGTCTTCAACGCCGGCGCCGCAGCTTATCGCGCCACCAATTATGACAAAGCGTTCGCGAATTTTAATCTCGTGACGCTCTCGCCCGATATCAAGCTGCAAGAACAGGCCTACTATAATCTGGGCAACACTTCGTACCGAATGGGCGAACTGAAATTCGAGCCCGACACCGAAAGTTTGGAGGCCATGACCGCCACGTGGCAGGAAGCCCTGAAATACTATGCCCATGCGATTGATCTGAATAAAACCGACGGTGACGCCACCAACAATCTCGCATTTGTGAAAAACCAGATTTTGTTAGTCGAACAATTGCGCGAGGCGATCCGCCGGGCCAAACTTGCCGCCGATGATGCCGTCCGTCGCGACGAATATCATCGCGCCCTGGAGATCATGGAGAACCTGGGCAAAAATAAAATTGCCGCCAAAAAATTTGAGGATTACACCAAGAAATTAAAGGACATCGATGCGATTGTTACTCCCAGCCCTGATCAGCATTAGTCTATTGCTAGTTGCCGTCCGTCCGGCGGGCGCCCAATCCGCCTTGGATTACTTCAATAGCGGTGCGCAATTCTATATTTCCAACAATGTCCCCACCGCCAAATCGATTGTCGATCAAGGTCTGAAAACGTATCCCGACGATGACAAGCTGCAAAAACTAAAAAAGCTGCTCGATCAACAACAGCAGCAGCAACAAAATCAATCCCAATCCCAACAGCAGCAACAACAGCAGCAGCAGGATCAAAAAAACCAGCAGAGTCAGCAGAAACAAAATCAACAGCAAAATCCTGCAGATAAGGAGAAAAAGAACGAGCAGCAAAAGGCGGATCAGAAGAAAGATCAAGACCAGAAGCAGCCGGATCAGCAAAAACAGGCTGAGCAAAAAGCGGCCGAAGATAAAAAGGATCAGGACAAAAAGGATGGCCAAGCCATTAATCCGGATCAAATGTCACCCGAAGATGCCAAACGGCTATTGGACGCCCAAAAAGACAGCGAACAGTTTTTGCAATTAAAGCCAAAAGACAAATCCGACCGCCTGCAAAAAATCCTGCCGGACTGGTAATTCAATCGGCAATAATTGCGCGATTTTGCGTTGGCCGTTAAAGCGTACCCCGAGTTCCTAACCACTGATCGTGGCCAACGAAGTCGTTTCCTTAAAAACCCGGGGATTTTCCGCCGGTCTGTCGAAGGGATGCCGCACTTGGGCCGTCGGCGCCGCCGCAAAATCCCGGTACAATGTTATGGCCACGTGCTCGTTTCGCCGGATGCAATCCTTGATGGCTTCGGGGTCTTTCTCCGCGTGAATCAGGGTCTTCCAGGAATAGATATGCTTCGGCTTGTGAAAATCGCTATTGGCAATGAATGGGAGCCGCTTGAGACCAATGTCATTGAAGATGTTGTTGCGATTGGCAATCTCCCACGCATCCAGCAACGGCGCGAATTTCTCCTGATTCTCCCACAGATATAGCGTGTTCTTGCCCCATTCGCTCTTCATAATGTGCGGATGGGACGCCACCGCCAGTGCGCCCTGCAAATGAATCTGCTGGATAATCTCGGGAATATCCAATCCGGCATCGATCGGCGCCTTCAAATCAATTCCGAGCAAATGCGCCGAAGATTTCCGGGTATAACCGTCCTTGTTAAATTCAATGCCCGTCATCACCAGCATCTTGTACCGCCGCCACGCCCGCTGCCGTTCCCGTTCAATGACGGAAAAATATTCATTTATTTGTTCGTGGTCCAAGGTGAGGTTGGCCAGCTCGGACAATTTGCCCAGCAACCGGCGGGGATCCGCCAGATGATCCGTAATGCAGATACAGTCAAATCCGCGCTCGCCGTAAAAATCAACCACTTCCGGCACGGACAATTTTCCATCCGAATAATTCGTATGAATGTGGAAGTCGCACAACAGCATTTGGACCGGACTGCCGCCGGGCGCGGCCGGAGCGCACATCACGCGATCGGCGCGATGATCAAACAACTTCACCGCCTTTTGCGCCGGCTGGCCGTGGTCGCATTCCTCCAGAATGAGTTCGCCGATCTCCCTCGCCGCCGAAGGGCGGCTCATTTTCGTTAAATTTTCGCGCCACTCGCTCCAGAGCTGTGAGCGCCGCGAGAAGGCCTTTTCCACAATCTCGGCCACCTCGCGATTTTTCTCCACCACCGCGCCCAACCCGTATTTTTCAATTAGATCGGCATTGCCCTGTTCCTGGCCGGGAATCACTTGGTTCACGATCACGGGACACCGGGCGGCAATCGCCTCCTGTACCGTCGCGCCGCCCGCTTTGCTGATCACCAGATGATGCGACATCAGCAGCTCAGGGATCTGGTTGCTCCAACCCAACACCCGTACTCGGTCGCCGTAGCCTTTGGTTCGCTCGGCCAACCGCGAGCGCAATTCCGAATCCCGCCCCGCCGCGATCGTCAGGTAAACATCCTCAATCTCCAAAAGCCGGTCGATGGCTTTGCCTGACTTTTTCTTGCCGGTGTTGATAATGTACAAAACCCGACGAGGTTCGCCTTTTGCTGGCGGAGACAATTCGATAACGTCATTCGCGAAAACCGGGCTCACCGGAAATCCCAGAACTTTTACCTGGCGGGCGGGCACATTCGCTGCGAGCAGCACCTCCGCGCTGGCTTGGTTCGGCACACAATAAAAATCACTGGGGGCCCGAAACCACGCCGAGCTGATGCTGATCGAATCCGTGATGATGGTTACGAAACGAAAAGGCCGCTCGTGACCGGGAGGGTAAATCCGATTCAATACGTGGCCATAAATGGGATAAGTTGAAACAACGCAATCCGGCTGCGTCTCGCCCAAGACTTTTTCCAGCGTCGCCTGCAAACGCGAAAAACCGCCCAGATGGGATTCAATCAGCGGGGAATCCAGGGCCGAATAAAGTCCACCCCATAGACTCGGGGCGTACTGGACCATTCCCAAGTAGGTTTTCCGGGCCAAGGTGTTGAAAGCGCCATAGCTGTCGGCGAAGAGATCAAGGACTTCGGTGCGCGCTTCCTCATCGAGCAGTTCGAGCGCATCGCGCAAATTGCGGGCGGCGGCGTTATGCCCGTCACCAAATCCGGCGGTCAGGATAAGAATCTTTTTCATGCGCGGACAGGACGACGCTATTCCATGCGGGTTACGTCCGTGTGACGGTGAGGTTAACTTTTATTCACAATCCGCTTAGAACCTGTGAATAACTAAGCCTTTGGTCTAAGAAGGCGGCTTTTTGACAGAGGAAACGGCGGCGGCGATGCTATTGACGTCCGCCAAAATGCCGCGAGCGGCTTCCGAATCGGAAATTTTCAGGCCAAACTGCTTGTCCAGAGCGACTACCAACTGGAGTGCATCCACCGAATCCAAGCCCAGACTGGCGGGGCCAAAGAGCGGTTGGTCATCGCCAATATCCTCGGGACGGAGCTGAAGCATGAGATTTTCGACCAGCAGTTGCTTGATCTGTAATTTAAGTTCGGTTGATTCGCTCATCAGAAATTTACCTGCCAACGGTTGCGCAAAGCGTGTGATTTACCCCACGAAGGCGCAAGCAAGAAATGTGCACAAAACTTCACGCCCGGCAAAAGCGGGCGCCGATGGCCTGCTGATTGGCGCCAACGATTGAGACATTGACTGCTTTGACCTCATTCGCGAGGAGGGCGGCATGGGCGGCCACACATTGCCAGGCCGTGGCGGCGGCAAAAGCGTCGCCAAGGATCGGTTTAAGGAATAGCCGCTGCCCGTACCAATGATCCCAAACGGTGTGTTCGGAGGATTGGCTGTCAAAGAGCAGTTCATTTTCGCCTCCTTCCCGAAACTGCGCCCGCATTTGGCGGGCGGCACTCTGATAGGATTGTCCCTGAGTGTATAAGAAGGCATCGGTGACCATCGCCAGTTCCACTGGACTGGCCGTTTTTTTTAAATAAACGGCTCCGGCGCCGCCCGCGTAAATATTGTCGCGTTGAAATAACCGCAGGGCGTCCGCCACAATCCAATCCACTTCCTCCGTTCCCAGCACGACACAACCATCCACCCGGTCATCGGCCAGCCAATCAGCCGCGAGGGCGAGGGCCTGAAGAAAAGTCCCGTCATCGCCGACCAAAGTATAATTGATCATCGTGGTCCCCAAAAACGCTGCCAAGTGGCTGGCCGGAGCGTTAAAAACCGTTTCCGGAAAAAGCAGCGGGCTCGCCGTGGCGGGATCGCATAGAACGTCTTCAAAAAATCGACGGGAATAGGTTACGCCGCCCGCCATCATGCACACAATGATACCCAACCGCGTCTTGCCGGCTTGGATATCGGGGATATCGCCACTCAACGCTTCCAAGGCGGTGGCGATGCAGTGTTGCGTCATGGCGCCGACCCGCCGCAGCCGCGGGTGAGCCAAAAACGCGGGACGTTCCGGGGGCGGAGGAACCGAGCGGACTTTTAACGGATTTTCCCAACCGGGACGAGCTATGGCTTGGACCGGCAGCGGCTGGCCGTCAGCCACGACTTGGCGCAACGCCGGAACACCCCAACCCGCAGGACTCACCGAACCGGCGCCATGAAGAAAAACCCGGCTCACATCCACCTCCGGAACAACAGCGACGCGTTGGCGCCCCCGAATCCGAACGAATTGGAAAGGGCGATATTTATTTGAGCATTGACGGGTTCGCGGACGATTTGAAACTGGCAGGCAGGATCGATGGTTTCGAGCGAACACTCCGGTGGCAACCACTGTTCGCGCAAGGCCATCAGACAAACCACCGCCTCTACGGCGCCGGCGGCACCCAACAGATGTCCGATGGACGCCTTTGTGGAGCTAACCCGCAACGCGGCCGCGGCTTCGCCGGACCACCGGTTGATGGCGATCGCTTCGGTGGCGTCATTATGCGGTGTGGCCGTTCCGTGGGCATTCAAGTAATCGACTTGCGGTGGCAAAACTCCGGCCACCTGACAGGCGGAGGTCATCGACATCACTGCGGCATCACCCTCGGGATGCGGCTGGGTGAGATGATGAATATCGGTGGCCGCGCCGTAGCCGATTATCTCTCCCAAAATTTCCGCGTCTCGTCCGCGTGCGGATTCCAAAGTCTCCAAAGCCAGCACGGCGGCGCCTTCGCCCAGAGAAAGGCCGGTGCGGTTCGCATCAAACGGGCGGCACGGCGTGGGCGACAATGCCTGAAGGGAATCAAAACCGGAATACGTGAGCTGGCACAAAGCGTCATAGCCGCCCGTCAAGACCCTTTCGGCACGGCCGGAGCGGACCAATTCCCACGCGTGGCCGATGGCGTTGGAACCCGACGCGCAGGCATTGGCAATGATGGTAACGGGGCCATCGATGCCGACGGCGTCGCAGAGATCCAATCCCTGCCGCTGCACCTGATAATAAATGATGCGGGTCGCCTGGCGCTGATATCCCCGGGGGGAAAGAATCGCCTGGCTAAGATATTTCTCGCCCAACGCCATTTCACCGCTGGTCGTGCCGAGCACGACGGGGAGATTTCCGCCCGATTGCCAGCCGCTTTGTTCCCAAGCTTCGCTTCCTGCCCACAACAACATGCGCGCCGCCCGATTCAATCGGCGCGCCTTTTTGGGCGTCAACCGGTTCAGCGGCAAATCCTCCGGCAAATCAATTTCGGCGGCAATCTTCGCGCGCTGCCGGCCGACATCGAACAATTGAACCGGCCGAAACGCCGCTTTACCGACACGAAACCCGGCGGCATTGGAACGCCAGCCCCGGCCGAGCGCGGTGATAATTCCCGCACCGGTCACGACGACGCGCTGGGGTCTCTCCGACTTTTTGGTAGAAGGGAATAACACGCGAAAGGTATGTCAATGCCTGGGAGCGGGCTGGTTTTCCACCTCAGACCGATAGTGTTCAGCCAAGCCCAGCTTGGAAGGTTGCAATCCTTCTGCAGCAAGCGCCTTCAAAACCCGCTCTTCGGTCATGATAAAACGATCCCGCTTATAGATCACGTAATCCTCCCGCATTTCATCCGGTGTCATATTGATCGTCACCAGATTTGCGCCTGCTTGCAATCCATGCCGATAACCGTTCCTTTCCATCAGGTTCAAGGCGCTGACCGCGGGAATAATCCAATCTGGCCGCATCAGTCGCAGGGCGGCCATGGAGTTCAAGGTCCAGCGAGAATCAGCCGGCCGGTCATGGGCCAGCGGCGTCTCATTTCCCGGGATAAAAGGACTGACACTGCAGCCGCGCAATGGAAGGGAACGCGCCAGCTCGAAATTTTTCAACAAATCAGCCAAGCATTGGCCCGGCAATCCGGCGATAAAACCGGAACTGACGTTCCAGCCGCGATCCACCAGCAAACGCAAATGGCGCAAGCGCTCCTCCAAAGTCCCGGGCGCTTCAAACCGTCGATACTGCCCGGAATCACCGCATTCGAACTTCATGATGTAGATGGTCGCGCCGACTTCCAGCAAAGCGTCATACAAATCAGCCGGCAACGTTCCCAGGCAAACGCTGATACCAAAGGGCTTTTCCTGACGCAGGGCACGGATCAAGGGCAGGATAATCTCGCGGACGGCGACGGGATCTTCGCCGGATTGGATATTGATATCCGTGACGCTGGGCGGGCAATCTCGCAGGAGCATGGTGGCCAACTCCTCAGACCGGGCCCGGAAACGGGGCAGTTTACGATTGTCCCGGCGCATGCCGCAATACGCGCAGTTCTCCCGGCAAAAATTCGACACCTCCACCACCGCCCGGACAAACACTTCGCGGCCGAACCGCAAACGGGTGGCGGCAACCGCCCGGGCATGAAGAGCTTCCTGGCTGGCCCCATCGGCCGCCAGTTCGGTTTCGGTTGGAAAAAATTCGGTTACCCGCACCCCCTCATTAAAATTGGCCCACCGCGACGAATCAACGCATTTTCACGGGAAAGATTCCGACGTCCACCTCCATTTCCAAGATATTCCGCTTGCCATTTGCACGACTCCCGACACGTGTATCGCCGTGGCCTTGGCGAGCGCGACCCGCAGGCCCGGGATATTCAGCGCTCAGCTTCCGCGACATCTCAAATACTCTGCCAGCGTGCAATCACAAACCCTGGTTTGACACCTGGTTGCCCCCTTTCCGACAGACTCTTAGCCAGCGACGGACTGCGTCAGTGGCGGTAAGCGCCCCGTTCTCACCACCAAAAATAAGGATCACCGCCACCCCCCGCTCGAGGTATCACAGTAGCATCCAGTTTCTTCCATTGCACATGACCGTCTTCAAACAGGACATTGTGACCCAGTGGCAGTGTGCCCTTCAGGTGAGCACTTAGATGCGGATAGGGTTTGCCCGCTTGTTGAAAACCACCGTCAACCGAGTTAAAATTATCCGCCGGGTGAGCAGTTATCGGTATGGTGTTTCCCTCGCTTATGATAACATCCGCCGCCAAAACGCGGTCGGTCGGCGGTCCAGTTACAAACGATGTCCCGTTAATTGTTAGAGACTGATTGTCTAACTTGGTATTCTGATTGGTCGCAAAGACTTTGCTTTGGGATCCCGACAAAGCCAAGGCAAAACCAATAATGCGCAGGCCCGAATTTGGATCCGGATTATAATTCCAAAGAGTATTGCCGTTTCCAGGTTCCTGAAAATTTTGCCAATCAGTAAACCTTGGCGCGGTGCTTGGGCAATAAATAA
>Ga0302320_10030634_pt1 | contig 10241 bp, 7 predicted proteins | sample Bog_T0_3_FD_202130 | JGI IMG/M metagenome (GOLD analysis project Ga0302320, IMG submission 202130) | Peat permafrost microbial communities from Stordalen Mire near Abisko, Sweden - Bog_T0_3 | ecosystem: Environmental > Terrestrial > Soil > Wetlands > Peat | place: Sweden: Abisko, Stordalen Mire... | reverse complement strand
GCGGCGTCAGTCGACCCGCTTGATCGGCAAGTCTTTGCCGTCGGTGTGCAGCACCATCCTGGTTACGTTGCCTGGGCTGTCGAACTCGAAGCTGTACTCGTCGTCGGCTACCTTGGAGAAAAACTGTCGCTCGCTTTCGGCGCCCAATTCCTGCTGCGGTTCATCGTTCTGCTGGACGAAGAGCCGATTCCCATCGCGCGTAATAGTGAGAATGATTTCGGGCGTGAATTGGTAGCGGCCCACGAACTGATCCAGAAGCTTGGGATCGACCGCGACTTCCTTGTGCTGCTTCAACGGAGGATGAGGAGGTAGTTGGTTGTAAGGTGTAAACTGCTCCCATTCGATGGGCGTAAGAGTGTTCTTGAGCAAGGTCTTGAGTAGTTCGTTGTAGATTCCTTCGCCATTAGAGCTATTGGTCATGATCAGGATTCCGGTGCCCGGCTTGTCGAAGCACACCGCGTAGTGCCGCCAGCCTTCGTCATGTCCCTCCTTGAAGAACGCCCTGCCATAAGGAGTCCAGTAGAGGCCCCATCCTAGGCCATAGCTGAGGCGGATCGCTTTGTTCTCCGTGGTTGTCTCGGTGGCAAGCGAAGGAAATTGGTGCTTGGAGAAAATCTGGACTTGCGGGCTCAACATCTGCTCGCGAGTGGCCTTGTTTAAGTCGCGACCCTGCAGCAGCGCCTGCAGGAAGTTTGCATAGTCTCGTAGCGTAGTCTGCATGGAGCCGGCAGCATCCGCGGCCTCGCGTCGCTCGGGACCAAGCGAGCGCCCGTATGCATCGTAGCCATTGGCATAGTCGTTCTCGAACCGATTTTCCCAAACCATGCTGGTGCGCGTCATATTGTCAGGTCCGAAAAGACGCTCACGCATCACCCCGTTGATGGGCTTCTCGGTGACAGTCTCCACCCACCAACTGCGCCAACAGGATGCCTTCGCCGGAATAGGCGAACTTCGAACCCGGCGTGAAGTTGATGTTGAGTTTGTGGTCGTCATTAAACGACCGCCAATTGGGGAATCCGCTGGTGTGGTCCAGCAGCATGCGCAAGGGTGCTCTGCTTATAGCGTGGATCGCCGGCGAGATCACGGTAGAAGGGATATTCCGGCAGCGGCTTAGGCAGGTACTGATAGACCGGCTTGTCCAGGTTGAGAACGCCGTCCTCAACCAATTGCATCACCACGGTGGCAAAAGCCGACTTGCTCAGCGAGGCTGCCGTCATTACGGAGTCAGGAGTGAGCGGCAAGTTCTTTTCCTTGTCCCGAACGCCGTAAGCCTGGAGATAGACGATCTGGTTGTTATTGAAGATGGCAATGCCAACGCCTGTGACTTCGGCGGCACGCATTACCCGGGTAACCGTAGCATCGATTTCGGCCGAGGTTAGGGTGCTACCGTCCAGGCGTTTGATGGATGGCTGTTGGCCCGCAATAGGCAACGCATGAATCGAAAACACCGCTGCCAAAAGAAGTAGCGCTCGTCTCATAGCCTCTCCTCAGCATCCGAGTGATACGCGTGCCAGCAGCGAGAAGTTCACTCCCAAAGCTTGGCGTTAACCAGGTTCTGCGATCAGCCAATTTTTTCGGACCGCGCCAACGTGCGGCAGTGTATGCCTTCTCAGATGGTGTATCTTGCCAGTCTAGAGCGCCTCGGGCGCCAGACTTGGCGAAGGCCCGCCGCAGGAGCCCACATGTCGAAATCGCGCAGACAATTCTTGACCCACGCGCCTCTTGCTTTACTAGGGGCGGCCGTTGCGTCGTACGGTCAAACTCAGAATTCCTCGGAACTGCCGCCGGGCGCTCCTCCCGCGTTTGGGACCGCGCCTCCGGTTGGACCTGAGGTGTCGCCCGCAACTTTTGGCCAGGCAGAAAAGCTGGTGGAGGTTGAGTTGACCTCCGACGAACTCGCGCAAGCCGCCGGCAACTGGCGCAGCGCCATGGCTCCGCTGTATGAGCTAAGAGTGGGACCGCACAAAGTGGCGTTGGAGCCGACACTGGCGCCCGCTGCGGTTTGGGACCCGGTCTTGCCCGGCGAAAAGGATGGTCCGTCGAGCAACGAATTCATCAGGAGCAAGTTCGATCCCAGGCCGTTACCCGCCAACGACGAAGACATCGCTTTCGCGACCGTCTCGCAGCTCTCGCTTTGGATCCAGCTGCGCCAGCTCACTTCCGAGCGCCTGACTCAGATCTACTTGGCGCGGCTGGAGAAGTTCAATCCCACGCTGCGCTGCGTCATCACACTGACCCGCGATCTCGCGCTCCAGCAAGCCACGCAGGCCGATCAAGAAATCGCCGCCGGAAAATATCGTGGGCCGCTGCACGGCATTCCGTGGGGCGCCAAAGACCTTCTCGACACGGCGGCCATTCCCACGACCTATGGCGCCGAGCCTTTTCGCAATCGCATCCCCGACAAGAACGCGGTCGTCGTGCAGCGACTGAACGATGCAGGCGCGGTGCTGGTTGCCAAGTTGAGTCTGGGCGCGCTGGCGCTCAACGACATCTGGTTTGGCGGCCAGACCATGAACCCGTGGCTGCTGGAGGAAGGATCGTCGGGCTCGAGCGCGGGTCCGGGCGCGGCCACGGCGGCAGGCCTGGTAGGCTTTGCCATCGGCAGCGAAACCGGCGGCAGCATCGTCAGTCCTTCCATGCGCTGCGGCGTCACCGGCCTGCGGCCCACCTTCGGTCGCGTGGCGCGTACCGGCGCCATGACGCTGTGCTGGTCGCTCGACAAACTTGGTCCCATGGCTCGTTGTGTCGAAGACACCGTGTTGGTGCTGAATACCATCTCCGGCCCCGACCCGGGCGACGTCTCCAGTGTGCCCGGCAAGCTTGACTTCAACGCCAATGCCAGCGTGCAGGGACTGCGCGTCGGCTACTTCCCTGCCTGGATGAAGCAGGCTCCCGCCACCGACGTGGATCGCGCCGCGCTGGAGGCGGTGAAGCAAGTCGGTATGGTTCCGGTTGAGGTTTCCATTCCCGACTGGCCTTACGATTCGCTCGACCTGATCCTGTTCGCCGAAGGCTCGGCGGCATTCGAGGAGTTGACGCTGAGCGGCAAGCTGAACCAGCTCAAGATGCAGGTGCCCGACGCCTGGCCCAATACTTTCCGCCAATCAAGATTTCTTTCCGCGGTCGACTTCGTCCAGACCGGCCGCTTCCGCCGCAAAGTTGCCTTGGAGATGGAGCGCGTTTTCTCGCAGGTAGATCTACTACTGGTGCCCTCGTTGCGCGACGAAATGCTGACTATCACCAACTTCACCGGCCAGCCTTCGCTTACTTTGCGCGCGGGCTTCGTCGAGGTGTCCGAGGCGCGTAGTGATTGGGCGCCCGATCCGGCTCACCCGCTGCCAAAGTTTTCGCCGCCGCGCCGCGTCCCGCATGGCGTGACGTTGATCGGCCGGCTGTTTGAGGAAGGAACGCTGTGCGAAGCTGGACTGGCACTGGAGCGCACGTTCAACGTCGCGAGCCAGCGGCCACCGGGGTTTTGAGACTGCGCGAGTGGCTTCCTGGCATGGGCTAAGAAGCTCTTGGGAGCGCTTTGTTCGGGTAGAGCGACGCTTTAGCGTCGCGTCTAGGTCTCCATACTCTAGATATCGGGAGCCGGCTTTCAGCCGGCGGCACGCCAGCAATTTTCGAGTATTTCAGCATCCTACTGGCCCCCCCCGCAAATTTGTCCTGTTTATTTTCAATACTTTGCCCCTAAAGTATTGAATCAATTGGAATTATTCCGTAGTATAACTCCTTACAAATCAATACTTTGCCATATTCTACGCAAAGTATTCATAAGAAATGACCTGTATCCAAAGTATTCCAGAATAAGAGGTTAGCTAGCGCTGCAGAGCTTCACTGACGCATTTTCCAATATTTAAAAGATCGGGCCCCCGTCAGCATTTCGATGACAGGCGGCGCCAGAGACTAGCCCCGGCGTTCCTAGTTTATTTTGCAGTCCAGAGCGCGCCGAGAAGAAAGCGCACCTTCAAGAACGAAGGTAACCACCGTTCCCAAAATAGAAATCATCACCACGCGCTTAACTCAGCGTCGTAAGCGGGAGGCAAAAGGCACATCTCCGTCGCCGCCCTCCGGACGAGCACCACGACTGCGGAGCGTTTGTCATAGTTGCGGCAAAGACATCAAGTATGGGCGCGCTCATTCTGTGCAGTGTGCCGCACCGCTTCAAACTGAACGAATAATGAAAGCTGCCCAGGTCGCCCGAGTTGCCGCGCACTCTCTCCAAGCACGCGCCAAGCAATCCGACAGGGTACGGAAGCACCGGAAGGAGCAGGCTGTCTGGTCGCCCTTGGGCCAGCCGGAGTGACTCACAGAAGACTTCTATATAGACAAAATCCGACCCGCTCTGGCCTCTGTCTCGAATTCCTCCATTGCATCTCGCATTGGCGTATCTCGTTGTCACGCTAGTCAAATTCGTTTAGGTAAACGCCGCCTGCATCCCCGGCACTGGCAGGCACTGGCACAGCTCGTGGCCCTTCATGGCAGCGGAAAGTTCGGACTCGGCAGTGGCAATGTCAGTCTCGCCTTGCTCCCGTGCCGGGTTCTGCCCGTCCCACTCCATAGCCGGAGACAGCGACGAGTCATACTTGTAGGTCTTCGGCAGTAGCTTCTTCTTGAACTGCGCCTGCGTCCCCACCTCGGGACGCATTGGGCTATTGGCTTCTGGATGTTTGTAAGGCTTGGCGGGCTTGGCTTTCGACTTTACTGCTTTAGTGCCTGTGGCGCGTGGCATCCTAGGTGGTCCCTCACAACTCAGGAGTGGCCTTTCTTGGCTAGAGAAGCCGATTGTAGCAGCGCGAGTTACGGGCAAGAGCGCTTAATTTGGGCGACGCCGGGTTGCCCCACTCATTCGCGGTTTTCGACTGAGCGGGTTCGCGAGCGGAAATTGGTGTCGCGCTTCCAAGCTCTGGCCGAAGCTTTGTGCGGGGGATGGACCCGAGACTCACTCACAATTGCGCTTTTCAGGACAAAACAATTACTTTTGCATCGGTGTTCCATAGTTCCGAATCTTTGCCTGCATTTCAGGGCTCAATGGTTGGATGAGTTCTGCATTGTAAGTACCGGCAGGGTTATAAAGTGCTGTAGGGGAGTTGTATAGCTGGCTTGCCGCCACAGCATAAAAACGGGACATTGCAGCCGGAGAGCCGTCCCTGACTGCCGGATCAATGTCGGTGATAATGATGGAAATAGTATTGTCCGTGTTGCGGACAATCTCGAAAGTGCGGAAATGCTGGGGGAAATCCCTTAACGACGCCGTCTGAACCTCCCAGAAACCCAGTTCAGGGTGAGTGGGATCACGTGATGGCCATGGGGTAACCTGATTATTATGCTGATGTCCTGCAAGCCAGAGGATTAAATTCGGATATTTCTGAAGCGTAGGAATCAGCGTCCAATCGTCTACGTCGGAGTACGGTCCCCAGCTTCCGGTTTTACCGTCACCAAAAGGTAAGACGCCTATCGGCACATGTGCTGCGATGATCATAAGCTGACCTGCAGACTGGCCCTTATCCAGTTCACTGATCAGCCAGTCATAACGGGCCTTATTCAGAGCGCCATTTCCATAGTTGGGCAGGTCGGTATCTTCTTCACTTTGTGTATCGTCGAGCATGATAACTTTGATCGGTACATTCGCTTTCGGCTCGAAGCTATATGAGGCGAAGTTATTGTCGATATTGCTCTGGGTAAAACCGTGACCCACCGGATTTGAAGACGTATTAAAGAATTCGCTCATCCACTCTTTCATGTTCAGTGAACGACGGTTCGCATCGGCGGCAACCGCAATCGCTCTTGTGGTACTCACCGGTCCTGCACCGATAATATTGCCGTAAGGTGTGCTGCCGTCGATTGTGCCCATATAGTAAGCACGTTCATTAAGAAGATTGGGATCGGTAAAGTCATCTCCCAGTCTGAGGATGTGTTCACCGATATAGCTCTGCCGGAGGTAATCATTCACAAGATTTGAACCAAACCAAAAATTATCGTGGCTGCCTTTGGTCTGATACCAAGGTATTGTCTTATCAAGCCCTGCAGCCTGATAAGGTTTCTGATAATCGATGGCGTCCGCTCCGGCATGAGCACCGGAACTTGGTGTAATGAACTTACCGTCAATCACATCAAGATACCATCTCAGCTCGTTATATTGAGAGTTGTTCGATGCATCGCCAAGAAAGAGACCACAATCAAAGGGCTTTTGTTGGTGAAGGGCATTGACCGTCTGGATGGCTGCATCGAGAATATGAGTTGTATACAGCATGGTATACGTTATTCCGGGTAGACCGTCTTCAAAGCTCTTCGTCAACAGATAAAAGGGCTGACTGGGAGATTCCTTGTCGTAAACATGTGGGTCAGCTATGGTAAAGAAGTTCAAAAGTGATGCAGTATTGGTAACTGATGAAACGCTATAGCCGACGGGCATGATTCTTAGGTCTTTCCCGTGATCGATACCGGGGACATAATGCCAGAGGCCATAGCCGTTTTCTTTGAATTGTGAAGGATCCCAGGGTGAAATCGTATTCGGATCAGGAGCTACTGAGTTGGGCACTATGGCCCTCTGGCGAGTTGTATAAACCTCGGAAGAAATCGGATATCCCCCCTCACTGTGGATACTGCCGCCGCATCCGGACATCAACGAACTCAGTGAAACACATGCAACCGCTCCGACGGAAACTTCTATAAATCTTCGGCGACTAACATTGTTGCTGAAGGTTGAGTCAAGTTTCCCAGTAGGATCGTCGATGGCCATAGTTTTCCCTCAATCAAACACGCTTTCAAGAGCCTGTATGTATATATCGGGTTGTTTATATAAAAACTAAAGTGGTTTTGTCTGTCCCGTGAAACGTCCTCCCGCCAACCGCACTCAGGCTTTTCCGGACGAGGAGCGACCCGCAACCGGGTCCTTGGCCCCCCAGTAGCAAGCCGCCGCACCCCTTTTCCCAGGAACCGCGCCACGTGCCAACCCTAGCGCCCCGCTCCCCTGGCCCGGCTCTGCGCCTCGCGCCTCACCCGCACTCGCTCGCACGCCTGCAGATGTTTACTGCCCGATTACTTGCTGCGGTTAGTTGTTAACTAATGCGTTACGAGGGCAGTTTTGGAGGCCTCTATCTCCTATCCCCTTCCCCGTTTGACGGGGTTGTACGCATTGAGGGGATTTCTGCTACAGCACCACTTTTGGTGCAGTTCCCTTCGTGATTACTTACGCTATGACCTGTTAGCAACAGTTATCAATTTTCACACTCCATTCCGGTCCGCCGGGTGTAACGTACTAGCGTCGAGAACGAGCGACATCGATGATTGCTGTTCAGCGAGGACTAGCCGCCATGCCAAATCTCCCGAACCACTCCAAACTTGGCCTTGCGCTCAACATTCAGACAATAGCGATCATTCTGGCGCCGGCTTTCGCGCTTGCGGCGTTTGCCATTGCGCCGGCGCAGGCCCAGACCCTCACCGTGCTGCACAACTTCACGGGCGGAGCGGATGGAGCAGGGCCCTATGCTGGCTTGACCATTGATGCGGGTGGAAACCTCTACGGAACCGCGCAATTTGGCGGACTGGAACCATGTGGTAATGGTGGTGGTGGTTCGGGCTGCGGTACGGTATTCAGGCTGGCCCCAAGGGCTGACGGCTGGATCTTTACTCCGCTTTACCAATTTGCTGGAGGCAATGACGGGGCCATCCCGGTGGGCAGGGTAATTTTCGGCCCGGATGGCAGTCTCTACGGTACAACCCAGCGCGGAGGAAGCCAATGCGATGGGTACGGCTGTGGGACGGTTTTCAACATGAAACTTCCACCGACAGTATGCAAGGCCGCGTTCTGCCCTTGGACGGAAAGGGTGCTGCATGCCTTCATGGGTTTCACCGATGGAGCCTATCCCCTGGGTGAACTCATCTTCGACCAAGCGGGCAACATCTATGGCACCACGGTAGAGGGCGGGATAAATGATGGTGGAACCGCCTTCGAGCTTACGCCCTCAGGCGGGGGCTGGGCGGAAAGCCTTCTCGTCGAGTTCGAGAACTCCGGCATCAATCCGCTCAGTGGTTTGATCTTCGACCAAGCCGGGAACCTCTATGGCACCACCTCTGGCGAGGCGGAGAATGGATACGGTAACGTCTACCAACTGATGTTCACAGGGTCATCCTGGAAAGAGAGAGGGCTCTACAATTTTCAGGGGGCAGATGACGGAGGGCGGCCAGCGGGGGGCTTGATCTTTGACCAGTCAGGCAATCTCTATGGAACCACCGCTATCGCCGGGTCAGGCGGCACGGGGACCGTTTTCGAACTTACGCCGTCCAATGGCGCTTGGACTTTCAGCCTGCTCTACAGTTTTGTAGGGAACTTCGACGGTCCTCGTGGCAGCCTCTTTATGGACGCGGCCGGTAATCTCTACGGCACAACGATCGGGGCCGGCACCTACAGCCGCGGTTCAGTCTTCAAGCTGACTGCCTCCGGCGGTGGCTGGATCTACACTTCGCTGCATGATTTTACCGGCGGTATCGACGGAGGATATCCGATCGGCAATGTAATATTCGACGCCAGCGGCAATCTCTATGGCACGGCTTCGTCCGGTGGCACTGGCTCGGCCTGTTACCAAGGCTGCGGCGTGGCGTGGGAGATCACGCCGTAGCCTGAGGCTTCTCGGCGGTTAGCGTTTCGATAAGTGTCGTAACATCGCCATTACGCAAGTGATCCGGCCCACAGCTCGGGGTTTCAGATTGTGAGTGTAATGGCCTGCTATCGCCAATTACTTCGAAATCGCCGACTTAGGCCATTTGCTGTCAATCCATTAGACCGTAATACGGAATTAAGTTGACTGCCTCCCCGGAGACCCTCAGAATTCGCTTGCCAAGCGAGGAGGACTTCAAAATGATGGACCATCAGGGAAGGACTGATTCCATTTTCGCCATCAACTTGCCAATCGGAACGATTCCATTCGTCCTTGCTGCCATCTTTGTAGCAGCGATCGTGTCAATACCGCCAGCCCAGGCGCAGACCATCACCGTCCTGCACTCGTTTACTGCCCATGGTGACGGATCGACGCCGATCGGCGGTGTGACGCTGGACCGGGCGGGGAATCTCTACGGCACCACAAACGGAGATGAAAGCGGCAGCCCGAGTACTGTGTTCAAGATGTCGCACGCCGGAAGCGGCTGGATCTTGAACACCCTCTACACCTTCAATCATCCCAATGACGCGACCGATGTCTACGCCGGGGTGGTCTTTGGCCCGGACGGCGCACTTTACGGCACTTCGTACGCGGGCGGGCAGAATAGCCTGGGAGCAGTGTTCGCCCTTCAGCCGCCGGCTACGGCCTGCAAGAGCGCGTCTTGCCCGTGGACATCGACCACTCTCTACAGTTTTGAATATGGCAACGATGGCATTCATCCCGATCTCGGAAATCTCGTCTTCGATTCGGCCGGCAACATTTACGGCACAACTTACTCTGGCGGCACGTATGTGCGCGGAACGGTGTTCAAGCTGGCGCGCTCCGGTAACGGCTGGACCGAAAGTCTGCTCTACAGCTTCACCGGCGGCAGTGATGGCGACTTTCCGTACAACGGCGTCGCCTTCGATAGCGCCGGCAATCTTTACGGCACGACAAGCGAAGGGGGTAGCTACGGTTACGGCACGGTTTATGAGCTCTCGCCTTCCGGCTCGGGTTGGACGGAAACCACGCTCTACAGCTTCACCGGCGGCGACGATGGCGTCAACCCGATTGGCAGTGTCGCCATCGATGCGCCGGGCAATCTTTACGGCACAGCGTCGAGCGGCGGATCGGGTGGAGTCGGAACGGCGTGGGAGCTTTCACCCTCCAACGGTGGTTGGGCCTTCACCCTGTTGCACTCGTTCTCAGGACGAACATACCCAGGACCATCTGCTACGCCGACGCTCGATGCGGCAGGAAACATCTACGGGACGTCCACGTACACGGGAGAAGGATTCGGTGAAGCGTTCAAGTTGACGTCCACAGGTGATGGGTGGACCTACACATCGTACGATTTCGACGGAAGCAACGCCCACGCGCCATCCTGCAGCGTGGCACTTGACGCAAACGGCAATCTTTATGGTACCGCCCCCCTCGGGGGAACTGAGGATTGGGGAGTGGTGTGGGAGATCACGCCGTAGCTTAACTGGCGCGAAATCGCCATTGCACTCATTGACCGATTCTGAGTGAAATGGCCTGCTCTCAGCAACTATCCTGTTTCCAGCTCATTCGTCCACCAGTCGGGTGTAAAGTAGCCACGTC
>Ga0302320_10030632_pt1 | contig 10242 bp, 6 predicted proteins | sample Bog_T0_3_FD_202130 | JGI IMG/M metagenome (GOLD analysis project Ga0302320, IMG submission 202130) | Peat permafrost microbial communities from Stordalen Mire near Abisko, Sweden - Bog_T0_3 | ecosystem: Environmental > Terrestrial > Soil > Wetlands > Peat | place: Sweden: Abisko, Stordalen Mire... | reverse complement strand
CACCGCTGTCTGCGCCAGGAAATGGACGCTCTCGTCACCGCGCCTCTCAACAAACATTCCATCGTCCGCTCCGGCCAACCCTTCATCGGCCAGACTGAGTTTCTTTCGCAACTCGCCGGCATCGAGCGGGTCGCCATGATGCTGTTGGGCCAAGACGATCGCGGCCGCTGGCTCCGCGTCGCCCTGGTCACGACCCACATCTCCTTGAAATTGGTCGCACGCCATCTTCGCGCCGACTTGATCGAAAGGACCATCGAACTCGCCGATCAAGCCTGCCGTGACTTGAATCTCCCGCGCCGTAAAATTGCCGTCTGCGGCCTCAATCCCCACGCGGGCGAAGGCGGCGAATTCGGCGACGAAGAAACCACCACCATCCAACCCGCCGTCGCAACCGCACAAACGCGCGGCCTGGACGTCATCGGCCCCCTTTCCGCCGACGCCCTTTTTTACCACGCCTACCGCGGCGATTACGATGCCGTGGTCGCAATGTATCACGATCAGGGATTAATCCCGTTGAAAATGGTCGCCTTCGAAAATGGCGTGAATTGGACCCTTGGCCTCCCCTTCATCCGCACCTCCCCCGATCACGGCACGGCCTACGACATCGCCGGCCACGGCAAGGCCAGCCCCTCCAGCATGATCGCCGCCCTGCGCCTGGCCAAACGCCTCGCCGCCAACCGCGATGCGAGAACCTCTGTCAAGTAGTCCGCGAGAGCCGCGCCGGGCGTTGTCCCCGATCCCAAAGCGGCGGAGGGCCGCCGCACTGCAGGACGCGAAGCGATGACGGCGACACGCTTGCCCCGCGAAGCGTCCGGGAGTGCGGCGGCCCTCCGCCGCTTTTAAGAACGTTCTCACCTCCGCTGGCGGACAATCCGCCTTCCAGCCAATAACTCCCCGCAACCATCCGAACCTCAACCGCCTTCGCTTTCGGCTTCGCCTCGTCCGTTTCCTTGTCCGAAAGATACCCCGTATGCAATCCGGCCAAAATCAACCCCGCCAGCACGACGCGATAACACCCAAAGGAAACAAACGTGTGCGTTTGCACAAATCGCAAAAACCATTTCACCACCACAAACGACACCACCGCCGCGATAATCGACGCAATCCAAACCATCGTCCAATTCTCATGCACCGCCGCCACCGGATGATGAAATGCCTTGAAAATCTTGTACCCGCCGGCCGCCGTCATCGTCGGAATGCCCGCGAGAAATGAAAACTCCGTGGCCAGCGACCGGTTCAATCCCAAAATCAGCGCCAGCATGATGGTCGTGCCCGAGCGCGACGCCCCGGGAAAGCCCGCCGCAATAAGCTGGCCAATTCCAACGGCCACCGCCACCGTCCACGTCACCGATTCCAGGGACGTGCTTCTTTCCTTGTTGTCCCGCCCCACCCAGCCTTCCACCACGAAAAACACGATCCCGCCCACCAGCAGCGCGTAAGCCACCGGGGTCAGTTCTTCCGGCAGTTTAAAATTCTTCTTGTCCATGATAAATCCGCCCGCCCCCGTGATTACAAACGCCAGCATGATCTTCAGAAAATAGTCCCGCACCGCCGGCTCGCTCCACCGGTGGATGAATTGATGGAACCGTTCTCGAAACAACGGAATCACCGCCAGCACCGCGCCGCATTGAATCACGACATTGAACAAATCCTTGTCCATATCGCGCGCCAACGGGAACCAGTGTTCCGCGATCAGCAAATGGCCGGTCGAGGAAACCGGCAGAAATTCGGTTACGCCTTCCACCACGCCAAGGATGGCGGCGACAATTGAATCGGTCATGGTTTTTGAATATGAAGAAGAGTCCGTTCAGCCTTTTTTCCGGAACATCGTGGTAAATATATTTTGCCCCTCAATCTCCCGCTGCCTCACTTTCACCTGCCCCAAAATCGCCTGAAAGCCCACGTAGATTTTGTGCCACTGATTCTCCAGCCCGCGCAGCACGCCCTCGGGGCTCTCGCTCAGAAAACGCAACGACGGCGCGCCCGAAATAAATCCATGAATTTCCTCCCGCGACGGCGAGGTCAGCTCCAGCGCCGCCGTAATCAACTCCAGCTCCTGCACCACAATGGCTTTGACCTCGAGAAACTGGTTTTCATCCTCCGCCGTGAACTTCTTGCCCCGCGCCAGGTTGATGAAATGATGCAGCAGCTTCCAGCATTCCAGGTAATTCTCGAGCTGCGTGACAAGCTGGTCCAATTTTTTGTTTTGCATAACGGGTTTTGAATCATGACACCGGCCCAATCGCGTCCATCGCGGCCTTTGGCGAAAGAAAAACAATCGCCCCGCCGCGCATCTCGCGCGCCGTAATCCTAAAAGCCTCGTACTGCACCCGCAACTCCCTAAACGGCAGCCGCGCCGCCTCCGCGCCCTTGAAAATCGCCACAATCTGCTGGCCGATTTGCGCCACCAACCCTTCCGGCACCCATTGCGGCACCGTCGAACTCACCACGTTCCCCTGCGAATCCACCGTAAACGCGCCGCTCGGCAGCCGTTGCATCCCGGATCGGCCCGGTCCAATTTTATTTATGAGGCCCATTTGTCAAATACATGTTTCATGGTTTGGTCAACCTCCTCCGGCTCCAGCGTCGGACGGAATCCCACGCACAGCAACCCTTTCAGCTCGTGGGCCTGCAACGCCCAGCTATCGTGCCAGCCGCGTCCCGCCGCCACCTGCAATTCGCCCGCGCGCAAGCTCGTGCCGATTCTCGCCAGCCGCGCCTGTGCGTCCCGCGCCCAGTTCGCCACGTCCATCGGATTCTCCAGGCTCCACGAATCCACCGGCGTTGCCGGATCGGGCGGGATCGCCAAAACAAAGGACACGCCCTCGAATCGTCCCAGCGCCGCCAGGCCGGTCACCACTCCCGCCGGCAATTCCGCCGTGGCGTCCACCGGCGTTTTCGCCTCGTCCATCGCCTGCGCCGTGTCCAGCAACAATCCCTGGTAGGAGTTCTGAATCACGCGCTCCCGGCTCCCGTCCCCCGGATGAATCTCAAAATTACCGCTCTTCCACGACAAAATCTCCTTGAACGCCTCCTCGCCCGCCAAATTGGCCGTGGCGGCATCAAAAATCTCGCCGTTCTGAATCCAGATTTTTCCGTGCAACCCGCCCCGCGACACATTCAGCACCGAGGAATTGCGCGACAAGCATTCCAACTGAATCAAATCCACCAGGCTCTTGCTTTGCACGCCGCGAAATCCCTCCTGCGTGTGCGTCGCCCGCATCAGCATCGACTCGATGCAATCCTGGAACAACTGGATGTCCTCCGCCGTGGCGGGTTTCTGCCAAAACATCTCCACCCCCTGCGCGTAGGCGCGCGTCCGGTATTCCTCGTCCAGCAAACCGGTCAGCACCACGATGCGCAATTCCGGAAACTTCCGCCGCACAATCGCCAGCACCTGCAACCCGTCCATTTTCGGCATGCGCAGGTCGGTGATAAGCATGTTGAACGGTTCGGATTCCAGCATGGCAATGGCCCGCGCTCCGGTGCTGCAAACCTGCACCTCCGGCCGGCTGGGCAGTTGCTCGAGCAGCGCCTGGTACAATTCCAGCATCTGCTCGTCGTCATCCAACAAAAGAATTTTATTCCGGGCCGCCATGAGCCACGAACATTAAGCCGAACCCGCCCCCAGATGCAAGCCGATGCCGTTTTTGCAATTCCACGCAAAAAACGGACCGTCAAATGGCAGCACATCGTCATTGACTACTATTTTGGTTCAATTTATCGTCGGTTGGTCTGACGAAGCAATGCAAGCCAAGGCAGCACGCATAGCGGTCGTTCTGGTGTTTTTCACCGTTGCGCTGGCTTCTTCATTTGGCGCCGAACGCCAGGTGCTTTCCGGGCATGTTCCGGCCGCGGTCAAAGAACTTGGTTTGCAGCCTTTGCGCCGCCTGCCGCCGGGCGACCACCTGAATCTGGTCATAGGCCTGCCGCTGCGCAACCGCCCGACTCTCACCAATTTGCTGGAGCAAATCTATGACAATGCCAGCCCTAATTACCGCAAATATCTGACCCCGGCGCAGTTCACCAGGCAATTTGGTCCGTCTGAGGCGGATTACAACACCGTGGTTGATTTCGTTCGATCAAACGGATGGGCCGTAACCCAATTGGATCCGAGCCGGATGCTGCTCAATGCAAGCGCGACGGTGGCGGACGTTGAGCGAGCCTGTCGTGTCCGTATGTTTGTTTACCAGCATCCAACGGAGGCGCGCACATTCTTCGCGCCCGACGCCGAACCTTCGCTTGAATTGCCAACCGCGATCCTGGAGATCAGCGGAGTGAACGACTTTTTCCTGCCGCACTCGGCGGGGCTTGGGTCCAACCTGCTGTCGTTGACCAATTCCGCCGTCGGCTCCGGCTCCAACGGCAGCCTCATGGGGCAGGATTTCCGGGCCGCTTACGCGCCCGATGTCACTCTCGACGGCACCGGGCAAAGCATCGGATTGTTGGAGTTTGGCACCTATTATCCTGGCGACATTGCCATGTACGAATGGCTCGGGGGCCTGCCGAATGTTCCCATCACCCTTGTCGGGGTGGACGGATTCGACACCAACAGAGCGCCCGGCCGGGACGACTCGGAAGCTTCCCTCGACCTTGAAATGGCCATCTCCATGGCTCCCGGCATATCGAATGTCATCGTGTACGAGGTATCAGGTTCCAACGTGAATAGTGCGCTCGGTCAGATGGCAAATGATCACACCGCCCTGCAAATCAGTTCATCATATCATTTTCACGTGACAGAAATGACCGATCAACTGTTTCAAAGACTGGCGATGCAAGGGCAGTCATTTTTCCAGTCATCCGGAGACGATGGTACTTATGCTAGTGGGATTGTCGCGAAGGCTTATGCCGGCCCCCCGGCGGGAGACGCCTACGTCACTAGTGTGGGTGGAACCTTGTTGAGTCTGGAAAACGGAGGGCGGGTGTCGGAAGTGGTTTGGAACAATAACACCAGCGGCACCGGGACCAATGGCAGCGGGGGCGGCGTCAGCACCAATTACGCCATTCCCGCCTGGCAGCGCGGATCGATAAACCTGGCCAATCATGGTTCAAGGGTGTATCGCAACATTCCGGATGTAGCAATGGCGGCCGATAATATCCTTGTGGTCTATAGCAACGGATTGAGCGGCTCGTTCTGGGGCACCAGTTGCTCCGCGCCACTTTGGGCGGGATTTACCGCGTTGATTAACCAACAGGCCGCCGCCTTGGGGAAGCCCCCCGTTGGCTTCATCAATCCGGCGATTTACCGCCTCGGCAACAGTCCGAATTATGCCGCGGCGTTTCACGACATTACCGTGGGGAACAACACCAACTCGGCCAGTCCCGATCTGTTTTATGCCGTGCCCGGTTATGATCTTTGCACGGGTTGGGGCAGCCCCAACGGGATGAATCTGATTAATGCCCTGGCTGCAAACGATCCCCTGGCCATATTCCCGGCTTCAGGCTTTGCCGCCCACGGCGCGGTGGGCGGGCCATTTAGTCCGGCCGGCGGGACGCTCTATTTGACAAATTCCGGCAATCTTCCGCTGGTCTGGTCCGCCGCCAGCGATTGCCCGTGGCTGGCGGTGTCGCCGGACAACGGCACGCTGGCGCCGGGACAGCAGTTGGCCGTGCAAGTAAGTGTCACAGCCTCGGCCGGCAGCCTGCCCGAGGGATTCAATTCCGGAGGCATTGTTTTCAGCAATGTGACCCTCGGAACGGGACAATTGCGCCAATGCATCATTGACGCGGGGTCGCCGCCCATCACCTTTGATGATCTGGACGGCGCTTATTACCGGATCCCGGCCGGGTATCGAGGACTCTATTGGAGCAACCTTAGTTTCCTCAACGCGCTGGACTATGGGCATAATCCGAGCGGCTATGAGGCCGGCATGGTTTCGGCGCCCAACGTCGCTTACAATGGATATGGCGGTCCGGCCACAATTATTGGCTCCGGTCCATTTAATTTCGTCTCCGCTGTTCTTACGGCCGCGTGGAACGACAATCTGGCGTTGGAAGTCCGCGGATTCGCCGGCGGCGAAGTGGCCTATCAACGGGCGTTCCGGCTCAGCGCCACTGCGCCTTCCAATATCGTGTTCAACTTCAACGGGGTGACCTCGGTGAGTTTCAGTCCGTCCGGTGGAACTCGCGACACCGATTATGATGGCGGGGGCACCTACTTCGCCCTGGACAACGTCGTCGTTCAGGTTCTGCCACCGACGGTGCGAATCGCCGGTCTGACCGGCTCGAACCTCAATGTTTCCGGCACCACGACGCCAGGCGCGATCGTGGAGATCTACAACGGCGACACCACGAACGGCGCCCTGGCGGGTGTCCTGACGGCCAACTCCACCGGGATCTACAGCGGTTCCGTCGCGTTGCCAGGCGGGATGTATTTGCTCACGGCGGTAAGCATCAGCGGCGACCTGGCCAGCGGACAAAGCGCGTCCGTTCCCGTCAGTCCCAATTTGGTCATGCTGCCGCAAAGCCAAACGAGCTTCCCCGGTGGCACCGCCACCTTCACCGCCGACGCCACCGGCGCTGCCGCGTTGCACTATTTCTGGGAGAAGGATGGCGTGAGAATCCCAGGCGCGGTCAACCCCAGGCTCGCTCTCGCGAACCTGAACGCCACCAATGCCGGAACTTACACGGTGGTGGTGTCCAACAGTTTTGGAAACGCCGCGGCCAATGCGGTGCTGACCTTGCTGCCGAACCCGTTTGTCAATCTGTCCGGAACCTACTACGGACTATTCGAGCAGACCAATGCGCAGTTTCAAAGTTCCGGATCTCTTACATTGACAGTCGATGCGGATGGGGTCTTTACCGCTGTCATTCAGAACGCAGGCCGGTCGTCCAGTCTCAGTGGCCGCTTCTCGCTTAATGGCACGATTGACGCCACGATTTCACTTGGCGCCAATGCAGCGCCGCTCTCGCTCTCCTTGGTTCTGGACCTGACCAACGGGACGGAACAAATCCGGGGCGTTGCTTCAACGTCAAACTGGGCGGCAAACCTCCAGGCGGATCGCGCTGTTTTCAGTCCGTCGTTTCCCTGCCCAAATCGCGGGGCCTACACCGTAACGTTTGCCAGCCAGGCCGGCGCAGGTTCCGCTCCCGCCGGCAGCGGATATGCTTCTGTCAATGTGAACGCAACGGGTCTGGTCTCGGTCAGCGGGGTGCTTTCCGACGGCATCGCTTTTGCGCCGGGGGCGGTGGGCATCTCGAAGTATGGCCAATGGCCGTTTTATGTTCCGCTCTACAGCGGTTCGGGTGCGATTTGGGGATGGGTCAACTTTACCAATGCGGGGACCTCCAGTCTCTCCGGGGAAGCATCGTGGTCCCGCCCCGGCCCCAATGGAAGCGCCTATCCGGCGGGCTTCACCAACGCAGTGGCCATCGTCGGTTCCTCTTTCCTCCCGGGAACGTCGAGGCTGCCGGTTTTGGCCGCGACCAATCTTCAGTTGACGCTAAGCGGCGGAGGTTTAAGCAATGCGCTTGGTGCAAGAGTTACTCTATACCGGAATGGCACACTGGCCGACGACGGCGGCAGCATCCCCGGATTTGCGTTTTCGATAAACCCTGCTTCCGGCGTCATCACCGGTAATTTTACAGACCCGTTCACCCACCGCTCCACCCGCGCGACAGGGATCGTCCTCCAACAGCAAACCAACGGCGCGGGGTTCTTTCTGACCCCGGCAGCCGGCGGGAGTGTATTATTGGCTCCCCGGCCTTAATTGTCCCTCGACAACTTGCTACATCTGTAGCATGATCCTGCTCCAGCGATGGCCATTTGTGTGAAAACAGTCCGGATTTCTGAAGCGGAATGGCAGGTGATGAGCGAAGTATGGCGACGGTCGCCCATCGCGTCGGGGGACATCGTGGCGGCCCTCTCGCAACGCCGGGGCTGGCATCCGTCTTGAGTTCAGAGACGGGGGATGAATGTCGGGGAGCACGTCGTCTTTCCGGTAGTGCCTTAATTTGGTGGGGCGGTGCGTGTTCGCGCCTCGCGAACAATCAAACCGCGCAAGAAGCTGTTCTCACGTCGCCGCCCCATATTCGGGGAAGGCGGTAATGACAATCCAATTCGCACACCGAAATAAAGGCAAGTTCTTCCTTTTTCGGTTGCGGCTCCCTCTCCCGGGATCTCTGCGCTCTCTTGCGGCCACAATTCTGGTCCTCTTCGTTGCCTTCGTTTCCTTCTGTTCAGTTTTTTGGCCCTCTTGCCGGCGGCCCGCTTCGCGTCCATATTCTTGCTTCTTCCCCTTGACAATCAACACTTGTACACGTAACATACTATCAATGAATATAGTATTAGGAATCAACTCATATAGGGAGTCGCCGGAGCGCCCTTCGCCTTCCTCCGCCGGAGGCAGGTCATCCCGCGAATATGTCCACCGCCCGTCCATTTTCTGTCCAGCCCCAACAAGGCGGAATAATGCAGCTCAGGGCAAAGCGAGTCTGCGAGCGACGCCCTGGGTTGGTCGCCGCATTTCTGCACTTTAACATTGCGCGCGAACCGGTAATCTCTCAGCCTTGCAAACTCGCCTTTTACGAGGCGCATCTACGCTATGGATAAAGTGAACATTGGCATGATCGGCGGCGGCACGGTCGGCAGTGGTGTCTATCACCATCTCCACCGCAACGGCCCGCTGCTGGAGTCGCGGCTCGGCCTGGAAATCCGCCTGCGCAAAGTCGCCGTCAAGGCGCTGGACGAACCGCGTCCGTATCCCATCCCCGAACCGCTCATGACCACCGACTGGACCAGCGTCGTCGCGGATCCTCAAATCCAGGTCATCCTCGAGCTGGTCGGAGGCACGACCTTTGCCAAAACCATGATCCTGACGGCGCTGCGCCTGGGCAAGCCCGTAATCACGGCCAACAAGGCGCTCCTTTCCGCGCACGGCGAGGAGTTGTTTTCCGCGGCGCGCCAGCACGGAGCGAATCTTTATTACGAGGCCAGCGTCGCCGGAGGCATTCCGATCATCAAGGCGTTGCGCGAAGGTTTCGTCGGCAATCGCATCTCGCAGATTTATGGCATCGTCAATGGGACGTGCAATTACATCCTGACCCGGATGAAGGCGGAGCATTTGGATTTTGCGCCGACCCTCGCGGAAGCGCAGAAGCTCGGTTACGCCGAAGCCGATCCGGCGACGGACGTGGACGGATTTGATTCCATGCACAAGACCGGCATTCTGGCCTCGCTGGCGCATGGCTTTTGGGTGAACCCCGCCGGTATTCCGGTCGAAGGCATTCGCGCCATCACCAAGACCGACATGGAATTCGCCGAAAAGCTCGGCTACACCATCAAGCTGCTCGGGGTCGTGAAAGTCGTTCCGTCCGCTGGCGCCAAACCGAAAGGCGCCAAGGCGGGGAGCGACTCGGCCATTCAAGTTTCGGTTTATCCGGCGCTGGTGCCCAACAGCCATGTTTTGGCGAGCGTGAATGATGTCTTCAACGCGGTCTTTGTCCGCGGCGATGTGGTCGGGGATACGCTGTTTTACGGACGGGGCGCGGGCAAGGATGCGACGGCGAGTGCGGTCCTGAGCGACATTGCCGATGCGGCGCTGGATTTGAAACACGGCAGCAAAAACCGCGTGCCGGCCTTTGTCCCGCATGCACACGGCGGCAAGCTCTTGCCCCCGGCCGACGCGGTCTCGCGTTATTATTTGCGCGCCAGCGTGGTGGACAAGCCGGGGACACTGGCGAGAATCGCCGCCATCCTGGCGCACTGCAAAATCGGCATCGCCTCCGTCATTCAACCGCAGGGCGACGAAGGCGAAACCGTGCCCCTGATTTTGATGACCCACGCCGCGCCCTGCGCCGCCATGAAAAAGGCGCTCCAACAAATCTCACGCTCGCCCGTGGTGAAGTCGCCGCCGATGATGTTGCGGGTGGAGAATTTTGACTGAGGCAAAATCATGTCTTTGATCGTCCAAAAATACGGCGGCACCTCCGTCGCCAATCCGGAGCGAATTCAAAACGTCGCCAAACGCATCGCGGCCTGTCGCGCCAACGGCGATCAGGTGGTGGTGGTGGTTTCCGCCATGAGCGGCGTGACCGACGGCCTGATCAAGATGGCCAAGCAAATCATGCCCCTGCCCAACGAGCGGGAAATGGACATGCTGCTCGCCACCGGCGAACAAACCACGATCGCGCTGACCGCCATTGCGCTGCACGCGCTCAACATTCCGGCAATTTCGCTGACCGGCGCGCAAGCCGGCATCGAAACCGATGGCGTTCACAGCAAGGCCAAAATCAAGAACATCA
>Ga0302320_10030630_pt1 | contig 10243 bp, 8 predicted proteins | sample Bog_T0_3_FD_202130 | JGI IMG/M metagenome (GOLD analysis project Ga0302320, IMG submission 202130) | Peat permafrost microbial communities from Stordalen Mire near Abisko, Sweden - Bog_T0_3 | ecosystem: Environmental > Terrestrial > Soil > Wetlands > Peat | place: Sweden: Abisko, Stordalen Mire... | reverse complement strand
GTGACCTTGACGCCGCCGGGCTCGGTGCCGCTGCCGCGCAACTTCGAGCCTCGCTTCCAGGGTGTGTACGACAAGCTGAGCCTCCTCGCGACGCCCACGCTGATGACGCGCACCGGGATCGATCTGCTCGTCGGCATTCTCGTGTGGGCGCTCCTCCTCGCGGCCGCCGTGGCGACCCTGCGCGCGATGGGTCCTTCGCGAAGCGGCGCGGGAGACGGAGCGCAGGACTGGGCGCCGCACAGCCGCGCGCTCTACGCGGGGGCAGCCACGGTCGCGGTGGTGTTCCTCGCCTTGCCGCACGCCATCGGGTGGTTCGGGTTCGTCGACGGACGGCTCGTCCCGATCGTCCTCCTCCTGGGCGCCATGGCCTTCCGCTGGGAGCCGTTGCCGCCGCTCGTCCGCGTCGGCCTTCGGGGCGGCGCACCCGTGTTCGCCGCGGTCATCGTCACGCTCGCCCTCGTGGCGAGCCACGACTTCCAGGCGGAGGCCCGGGGCTACGAGGAGATCCTCGCGCTCGTGCCTGCGGAGGCGCGGCTCCTGAACCTCCCGCTCGACCCGAACAGCCGCGTCTTCACGGCGCACCCGTTCATCCACTACGACAAGCTCGTCATGGCGGACCGCCCCATCGTCGTGAGCGACATCTGGTTTCACCAGGGCTCGGCGCTCTACCCGACGGCGCACAACCCGGCGCTCCGCCTGCCCGCGAGCTACAGCGAGAGCAACCTCCAGCGCCTCGACTGGCCGAGCTACGAGCTCGAAGACTGGGACTACGTGCTCCTCCGCACGCGGCCGGACGCGACCGCGCCCGACACCCCGGCGAGCCTCACGCTCGCGCGGCACGCCGGCGGATGGTGGCTCTACCGAAGGGCAGGCCTCGTGCGCCCCGTTGGCGGGCGGTAGAGCCACGTGCTAGGTCGAGGGGTCTTCTTCGGGGTGCTTTCCTATGATGCTTCGAGAGCTCACAACGGCCGTCGGTCTTTCGTTCGCGGCGTGCCTGCTTGCCTGCAGCAGCACGAGCAACAGCGGGGCTCCCGCGGATGCCGGTCCGCCGGACGTCGGTGTGCAGGACACGGGCAAGGCGCCGCCCGTGGTGGACTCGTCGTTTCCGGTCCCGGACGGCCCCTTCATGCAGGACCTGCCGGATTCGCCGCAGAGCATGTGCGAGATGCTCCTCGCGACCGTCGGCTCCCTTCAGCCGGCGGCCCAGGCCTGCGACCCGAACGGGACGGCGCAGTGCCACGTCGCGGCGAAGGGAACCTGCTGCTCCATCACGGTCGACGAGAGCACGAGCCAGGACGCGATCAACGCCTTCGAGACCGCGGTGATGGCGTACGTCACCGCGTGCGACCCGAAGTGCAACCTGGTGACGTGCCCCGCCGTTCCCTCCGGGCTCTGCAGCGGCGGAGGAAACATCGGGACGTGCCAGTAGGCTGAGCCCGGCATCTCTGCCGGGGCTCGCGTCACTTCACCGCGCGAAGGCGCGTCGAGGAGCGGTCGTCCTTCGCCACGTCCATGGCGCCGTTGGCCTTGTAGGCGTGCTCGGGCGCAGGAAAGGCGCCCGCGCGGACCTCGTCGGCGTAGGCGCGCATCGCGCCCACGATCGCGTCGCCGACCTCGGCGAAGCGCTTGGTGAACTTGGGCGCATGGCCGCGCGCCATGCCGAGCAAGTCGGTACACACGAGCACTTGCCCGTCGCACGAAGACCCCGCGCCGATTCCGATGGTCGGCACGCGGACCCGCGCCGTCACCGCAGCGGCGACGTCCGGGGGAATCGCCTCGAGGACGATCGCGAACGCCCCCGCTTCGTCGAGCGCGAGGGCGTCGGCCAGGATGCGATCCTGATCGCTCCCGCGGCCCTGCACCTTGAAGCCGCCCAGCGCGTGCACGCTCTGCGGCGTGAGCCCGACGTGACCCACGACGGGGATCCCCGCCCGCACGATGCGGTGGACCTGCTCCGCCACGTCCTCGCCGCCCTCGAGCTTCACGCTCTCGAACGCGCCCTCCTTCATCATCTTGCCAGCGCTCTCGAGCGCCTGCGCGGGCGAGACCTGGTAGCTCATGAACGGCATGTCGCCGACGAGGTGCGCCTGCGTGAGCCCGCGCGCGACAGCCCGGCCGTGGTAGCAAATCTCGTCCAGCGTCACGGGGATCGTGTTGGCGAGGCCCTGGACGACCATGCCGAGCGAGTCGCCCACGAGCACCATGTCGACCCCGGCCTCGTCGATGAGACGGGCCATCGTGAAGTCGTAGGCCGTCACCATCACGAGGGGCGGGCCAGCGGCGCCTCCGCTGCCTCCCTTGCGCGCACGGATTTGAGGGACAGTGAGCTTGGACGCCGGCTTCACGCCTGGCGCGATGCTTCCGCTGTTCGAATACATGAGCCTCCGGGTCACGGCCGACGAGCGGTCCGTGCCTACGTTCTAGGTAGCTCCCCTCGAGCCCCCCGGCAAGGGCCAGCCGAAGCGCGAGGCCGCCAAGCTCACCCGCGCGCGAGGCACCCAGTAGCCTAACCGGTGGCGCTTCGCCTCTGCTAGGGTGCCGCCCATGCGCATCCTTTGCGCCGCTCTTCCGTGCGCGGCTCTCCTCCTCCTGGCGTGTGACCGCCCGCCATCGGACGACGAGATCAAGACGTGGACGCCGAGCGACCACGACCGCGCCGAGGAGAACCAGCGCGTCGCGTCGGGCGCCCAGGCGACTCCGCAGGCGGCCGGGGGGGACAACCGAGCGGACAACAACCGGCAGCTCGTGGAGCTCACGTGGCGCCAGCAGTGCGCCACCTGCCACGGCGCCCTCGGGCACGGGGACGGGCCGAACGGGCCCATGGTCAAGGCGGCCGATCTGACCAAGGACGAGTGGCAAACAGCGACGACGGACGAGCAGATTGTCCAGTCGATCCGCAATGGCAAGGGCCGGATGCCCAAGTTCGACTTGCCACCCGCCGTACTCGCCGGGATCGTTCAGAGAATCCGGGCGTCGCGGGGGCGCTGATCCCGCCGCCGCCCCCTCCGTTCGGGGGACGCCCGATGGCACCCCTACGGTCTTTTCGTGTGATATGACCGGCTCATGAAAAGACGGTTTGCTCTAAGTACCCTATTGGCCCTTGCGGTAAGTCTTCCCGCGGCGTCACTCCTCGCCCAGCCGAGGCCGCCGCCGCCCGGTCCCGCGCGCCCCCCGCCGCCCGTGATGGTGCACCCCGGCGCTCCCCCTCCCCCAGGCCCGGTCGTCGTCGGTCGCCCCGGCGCCCCGCCCCCTCCGATGGGCGCGCGCCCCTACGACTACCGGGCCCACCTCCTCGCGGTGAACGCCCGTGACCTCGCGCTTCGCAACGCGCAGCGTCGCAACGCGGCCGCCTGGGCCGCCAGCCGGCAGCAGCGCGCTCTCGAGGAGCGACGCGAGTACGCGGCGACGTGGGGCGATCTCGCCCTCCGTCCCGACGTGCACGCCGAGATGGTCCTGCACGCCGAGCGGCTCGCCCGTCTGAACCGCATCCTCGACATCGCCGAGGACACGGGCAACGGCGCCCTCGCAGCACATTGCCACGCGGTCATCGACCGCGAGGTCGGGCGTAACGCCCGCGTCATGTCGGAGTACCGAATGAGGTTTGCACCATGAAGCACCTTCGACTGATCTCCATCCTCGCCCTCTCGGCCGTCGTGGTCGCCGGCGGCGTCGTCGGCTGCAAAGACAAGAAGGAGACCGCCGGTGCGGCCGGGGACGACAACGCGGCAGCCGCGTCGGCCTCCGCAGCAGCGGCGGCCGCGGCAGCTTCGGCCTCGGCCGCAGCGGCAGCAGCGTCGGCTTCGGCCGCCGAGGCCGCCTCGGCCGCCGCAGCAGCGGCAGCGGCAGATGCCGCGGCGCCCCCGGACCCGGGCCCCGCGCCCGCGGTCACGGCGACGCCCGCAGCCGTCGCGCAGACGCCCGCCGCCGCCGACTACGAGGTCTCGGCGGAGTCGATCACCGCGGCCAACGCGGCCGCGGAGCTCGCCAAGATCGAGCACGACATCGGCCCGTGACGGCTCGCGGCTCGCGCCGCCGCTGATCGGACGATGACGAGGCCGCCAGCCAACGGTGAGGTGGGAAGTCCACCCCCGCTGGGCCTGGCGGCTTCTTCTTTTTGGTGCGGGGCGCTTTGGCGGCGCCGGTGAAGGCCGCGCGAGCGCTCATCCGCCGGCGGGTTCTCCGGCCGACGCACCGTAGCAAGCCACGCGCGAAGCCCTCGAGTCGCAGGCACACGTCTCTCCGTGTCCCACCTGGCGCGAGCTTGTTCGCAGGCCCTCCCCGCGAACCGCCCGCCGGGTTGGGCCGACGTTCGGGGAGGGTTAGCCCAGGGGACGCACCCTTCTTTTGACGGTACAGCCGTCCTTTTCGGCTTGCGAGAGCCGAGCTCGCCGCCTATCGTTCCGCGCCCCATTCGTGTGCCCGTGCCGGAGCACGCGTGGGGGGTGTCGTCGAGGAGGCCTGCAAAATGAAGCTTTTCCATTCTTTGAATCCCGTTGCACTGAGCGTTGGACTTGGCCTGGGCACCCTGGGCCTTGCATTGGCGAGCGGCTGCTCGAGCTCGAGCAGCCCCGCGGCTGCCGGGGACAGTGGTCCCGCCCCGTCCGGCGGCGACGCCGGAGCAGGCCTCGTCCCGCCCACGTCGTCGGGGTCCAAGACCACGTCGACGACGGCGACGAACTTCGCGCTTCACACGCTCCAGCTCGGTGACACCGACCGCATGGGCACCACGAACGCCAACGCCTGGGCGGCGTACGGCTTCAACCTCGACGGCAAGGCCACTACGACGACGTCGACCGACGTGTGTACGCTCCAGACGGGCGCGCCGATGTCGGTCCAGATCGACGGCAACGGCCTCACGGCCGGCGGCTGCGTCAGCGAGAGCGACTGCGAGGGCGTCGACAACTCCTTCGGCGAGAACATCCTCCCGCTCGTGCTCACGGTCGCGGGCTCGAACCTCGACTCCACGCTCAACACCTCCATCAACAGCGGCGCCTTCACCGTCATGCTCGACATCGTCGGGCTCACGGACAGCCCGACGCAGACGAACACGGGCATCACGGGCCAGCTCTTCGCGGGCGCGAAGTTCGCCGGCATGCCGACGTGGACGACGGCCGACAACTGGCCGGTCGTCGGCGGCGCGCTCCTCAAGGGCGGCACGGTCGCGAGCGGCTCGACCATCCAGTTCCCGGACTCCTACGTGGTCAACGGCACGTGGGTCAGCGGCGCGCCCATCGCGACCCTGACGCTCTCGCTCTCCATCGGCGGCGAGATGCTCCAGCTGAACGTCCACCAGGCGACGTTGACGTTCGATCACACGATGCCCGGCCACGCGGCGAACGGCACGATCGCCGGCGTCATCACGACGTCCGAGCTCGTGTCGAGCCTCATGGCGATCGCAGGCCACATCTCGACGTCGCTGTGCAACGGCGGCACCTTCCAGAGCATCGCCCAGCAGATCGAGCAGGCGTCGGACATCATGAGCGACGGGTCGAACGGCCCCGGCAAGGAGTGCGACGCCATCTCGATCGGCCTCGGCTTCACGGCCGACCAGATCGCGGTGCCCACGACGGTCGCCGCGGCAACGCCCCCGCAGCCCAACCCGTGCAACCCGGCGGACGCTGGCGCCACCGACTGATCGGAGCGGCTCACGTCTCGAGTAGGTCGCGGGCTCCGATCGATGATCGGGGCCCGCTTCGTTTTCGGCGTCTGCTTTCCAACCGCGGGAGGGGGCCTCGTTGAAGAATCCGGGCACGACGCTCCCTCGCTGGGTCTCCCGCGTGAGCGCAGCCGTGATCCTCGCGGCGGGCTGCGCGAGCGCGCCGGCCGGCGATTTCGACGACGCCGCCATGACGTCGCCCGACGCGGCCACGGACAGCGCGCTCGACGCCACGATGCTCATGACCGGCGACGGCCCGACCCGTCCGGGCGTCGGCGATGGGTCGCTCGCGAGCGACGCGGTCCCCGAGGCCGAGACGGGCGCGTGCGTCGCAGCGGACGCCGGACCGCCGCCCTACCCGCAGAAGTGCGTCGCGCTCACCGACGACGAGTGCGCCGGGCCGACCGATCTCGAGCTCACGGCGCTGGGCGTGGTCCCCGCCCTCCTCAACAAGACGACCGGCAACGGCTTCGACGACGACTGCGACGGCCTCGTCGACGAGGGGTGCCCGTGCCCCGGCAACGGGCAGACGAAGGACTGCTACGAGGTGCCCGCCACGCAGGTCGACCCGGCGACGATGGCGCCCGTCGGCTGGTGCACCACGGGCTCGCTGGGCTCGCTCGACTGCGCGGGGACGGAGTTTCCCTCGTGGTCGGGCGTCTGCCGCGGCGCCTCGCCTCCGTACGCCCACGACGTCTGCGCGCCGGGGGACTTCAACTGCGACGGCGAGGAGGAGAACAGCGACGTCGTGAGCTGCGCCTGCATGACGGGCGTGGTCGCCTGCCCGACGGGCATCGTGACCGAGGCGCCCTACCCGTCGTCCACCGCCATCCCGCTCATCGACGGCTCGCAGTGGATCCACCCGTCCGCCCGGGCGAGCGCGCAGGGCTGGACGTGGACGGTCATCGGCGGCGACTGCGACAACGTCCTGCCGAACCCGACGTTCGCGATCTACGACGCCGCGGACTCGACGACGGCCACGCGCGTCGGCGTTCGCACGCCGGTGCGCTACGACGGGGCCGCGGTCCCCGCGCGCTACGCGGCCGCGGCAGGTCAGCCGCTGGTCAGCATCCAGGCGACCGCGTACGGCAACGGCGTGGCGGGCGGGCAGATCTACCCCGCGTTCGGCCTGAGCGGGAACTACGTCGTCCAGGGCGAGTGGGACCTCGGCGGCGCGCACTACGTCTGCACGCAGAAGGTGGAGGTCCGTGCGCCGGGCATCCGCGCGGAGCTGTGCTGGGACACGGTCGGCGGCGAGGAGGTGACGAGCCCCGCGGGCAACGACCTCGATCTCCACCTTGCACGGCTCCAGGGCGTCACGTGCCCCACCAAGGGCTGGGACACGACGTGCCCCGAGGGCGAGACGTACGAGGACTGTTACTGGAACGAGCCCTCCGGCTGCCGCGACGACAGCCTCGTCGCGCCCGGCTGGGGCTACGCCCCGTCGGCGGCGTCCGCGTGCATCGGCTGGTCGAGCAAGCGCCACGCCGTCGACGGCGCCGAGTATCTCCAGGGGTGCACCAACCCGCGGCTCGACAAGGACAACTTCGAGTGTGACAAGACGGTCACCGACCCGACGTCCTACGGCACGCCGGGGTTCAACGAGTTCTGCGGCCCCGAGAACATCAACCTCGACGACCCGAACGACGGCGACGCCTTCGCCATCGCGGTGAACCACTACGGCAACCACGGCGGGACCCCGGGCGCGCGCGCGCACGTCAACGTCTACTGCAACGGCGAGCGCGTCCTGTCGGCCGGGTACGACCCGCTCACGGGGCAGACGAAGACCCCGCTCCTCGAGACGCCGGGGGCCGACACGACGGGCGACTACTGGGAGGTCGGCACGGTCACCGTCCACGCGGGCGACGCGGGCGCGATCACGTGCGAGGTGGCCACCGTCCCGTCGAGCCACGCGGACCAGATCCGCGACGGCGTGACGACCCCGGCCACCGCGGGCAACGAGCTGTGCGTCGACTCCACGATGAGCGCGGCGAGCCCGCCGTACGACTACACGAGCCACGCCTTCGTCGAGCGCGAGCCCCTCCAGGGCGGCGCGGAGGGCGGGATCCCGGGCGCGGCAGCGGGGTTTTGCAAGCACTGAATTGAGCGCCATCACGAGCCCGGCGCATCGCCGCAGGCGCCTACCTAGAGTGCCCCCGGAGCCCTAAGAGACCTTCAAAGGCCGCAGCCGACGGAATTCTCACATGCTTGGTCCCCATCCACGCAGGTAAAGGACTGCAGGGTGCCGTAAATGGCGCAGTCCGTGAACCCGAGATCCGGAAAGAAACACCCCTGGGTGCCGTCGCTCAGCATGTATCCGCAGCTGACCTGGACACCAGAGTTGTTCGTCACAGCGTAGTACCCCTGGCACAAGCTATTGCTCGACGGGGTCGCCTCGACATTGGCGGTTTCATTGGTGCAATCGCCGCTGCCGCCTCCTCCGCCTCCTCCGCCTCCGCCGCCTCCTCCTCCGCCTCCTCCTCCTCCTCCGCCGCCTCCTCCTCCGCCGCCGCCTCCTCCACCACCGCCGCCTCCTCCGCCTCCGCCCGCCGCTAGGCAATAAGCGAAGCTGCTTCCATTGGACGGAACGCACGTCAAGCCATCGCAACACTCGGAGCTGGTGCTGCAGTCGGCGTTCAACGGCCGGCAGCTACCTCCGACACACTTGCCGCTCACACAGGTCGCACCCCACGGTCCACACGAACCACAGCTCAGACCGCTGCATGAATCGACGCCGCACTCCATTCCAGGGCATTGCGGCCCAGCGCAGCACGCCGGTACGTCGTTGTCGATCGGGACACAATTCTTACCGGCGGGGCAGGCCGTGCACGGGTTTCCGCAATTATCCACATTGCCGGAACCCGTCCCGCAATAGCACCCTTGCGACACGCAGGCGCATACCCCGTTCACGCACTTCGAGGAAGGGTAGGAGCCGCAGTCCGTGTCGACTGTGCAGGGCTCACCATCCATCTGCGCGGTGCAGTAGTTGGATGGGCCCCCAGCCGTAAAGGTCGCACATATGCCCGACCGACATTCGTCGCCGTGCTCGCAGTAGTAGCCATAGGGCAGGGGGGAGCAGAAGCCATTCGTGCAGGTCGCAGCGCACTGACCGCCCGTGACTCCCTCGTCGGTACAGGGGGCGTTGTATCCTCCACCGGAGCACGTCTGGTCCGGGCCCACGCAGTTGGATCCGAATGCACCCATGCAGCATGGATAGCCGGTGCCGCAGGGGGCCCCGGTCGCACCGCAGGCGCACTGATTGTTGACACAAGGGTTGTACGGCGACCCGAAAAGCCCATTGTTGTTGCAATCGCTGTTGCTTACGCAGATAGCCCCGGCACCGCAGACGCCGTTGGCCGCCCCGCCGCTGCAACACTGCAGGTCGGAGGTCGCTGCAGCGCCCGACGCTAGGCATGTGCACACCTTCGAGCTCGGGCTCGCCGCGTTGGTCGAGCACGTGCCGAGGCAACAGTCCCCGTCGGCCTGGCATGCCTGATTTGGTCGCGCACACATCGGGCAGGTACCGGCATCGGCCGGGCAGTCGTTCGTTGACGCTCCGGTCGGGAACCAGCACCCCCAGCTGGAGGGCTCGCCCGTCTGGACCTCGCTCAGGGGCGAACAGGGACCACCGGGCATGGCGCCGGCGCACATACCCAAGTAACAGTCTCCACTGAAACAATCGGCATTGGACGCGCACGTTATGCGCTGGCAAAGGTTACCTAGGCTGGGGAACGTCTCGCCATTGCCGCAGCAGCGGAGGTCGTTACCGGACGGATTCGGCTGGTGGTCGCCGATGCAGGGGGCGCAGACCCCGTTCACACAGAGCTCGGAGCTACACCCGGCGTTCTCCCGGCACGGGGCTCCGTCGCTACCCCGGGTGCACTCCACGCCGACGCCCGGCATGTCGACCGTCGGTGAGAGCGAGCAGCAGGGTACGCCTGGGGGCGTGACACCTGCCACGGTGCAGGAGCACTGCATGACACTGTTGTTGATAGCTACGCATGCATTCGAGCAACAGTCGGCCGCCGAGGTGCACGCACCGTTAGCTTGCACGCAAGCGCCGCCACTCTCGGACGCTTCGACCAACGTGGCATCTTGCGCGCCAGAATCCGTTCGGGTCGCCACGACGCTCACGTCAGCGTCGCCCGCATCCCCTGCATCCGTTGCGACCAAGGGCGAGGACGGTGCGCTGCAGCCAGACGCAGCCAAGGCGAGGATCAGCGCCGAGAGCTTTCCCGGCCCGAGACGTCGGGGAGCCTGCCGTTTGTCTCCCCTGTCTGGGCGCATGGCTTCTCAATCCGGCTGACGACCCGATGATGGCACGGCGAGCTGGACAGATCCACGGTAGAGGTTCGGAATCCCGGAGGGCCCCGAGCTTCTCGTGAAAGGCTGTCCGCTAGCGATCCCGCGACACCCGTGAAAGGGGGGCGCGTCCGCATCGCGCACGACGGTCGGCCCTCGGCGGTCGGAGATGATCGTAGACTGGCCCCGTGCACCTCTTCGGTCTCACGGGCGGCATCGCCTCCGGCAAGAGCGCGGTCGCCGCCCGCTTCCGCGCCCGCGGCCTGCCCGTCCTCGACGCCGACG
>Ga0302320_10030629_pt1 | contig 10243 bp, 8 predicted proteins | sample Bog_T0_3_FD_202130 | JGI IMG/M metagenome (GOLD analysis project Ga0302320, IMG submission 202130) | Peat permafrost microbial communities from Stordalen Mire near Abisko, Sweden - Bog_T0_3 | ecosystem: Environmental > Terrestrial > Soil > Wetlands > Peat | place: Sweden: Abisko, Stordalen Mire... | reverse complement strand
ATGAGCCAGTCCACGCCGGGTTCCAATCCAAAGAGAACCATCGGCATCGACCAGAAGCGAACGGATGAAATCGTCGGGCAAGCCGTCGGCAAGAGTGAAAGCGTCGATGTGGCCCCCACGAATGCGGTTGAGTCCGTCGGGGGTACCAACCCACAGATCGCCGTTTTTCGCCGCAGCCAACGACAGAATCACGTCGCTTAATAGACCGTTGCGCACCGAATAATTCTTCACCACAGCCGGCTGCCCACGATGAATAGCGTTGAGTCCGCCGCCGTTGGTACCGACCCAGAGAATGCCGGCCGCGTCCTCAACCACCGCGCTGGTAGCGTCGGAGCTGAGCCCCTCGCGCGCACCCACGGTGCGAAAGCGCTGATCGCGCAAAACGTGCAGCCCGCCGGTTTCGGTTCCCACCCAGAGATTGCCTTCGCGGTCTTCGATAAGGCTGAGGACTGAGGCTGAAGAGAGTGAATCGGTGACCGGGAGGCGCTCTAGCTTGCCGTCTGCCCAGCGGGCGAGACCGGCGTTGGTGCCAATCCAAAGAGTGCCTTCGCGGTCGGCGAACAGATTTTGGATTTTGCTGCCGGGCAAATCGCGACCGATCTCTAAATGCGTTGCATTTTTAGAACCGTGGCTAATGACCACGGACGTAGCTGTTCTGCCTGCCACGTATCCGTAGGGCAAATTGACAACATCCACGAGAGAAGAACAGTTGTAACAGACCCCACCCTGAGGCGAAAAATGACCGTCTTTGTAACGTACACGCCCCTTATGCGTCTCGATCCAGATGGATCCATCTGAATTCAGGCCAAGAGACTCGATGTAATCCTCCGGCAGTCCATCCGCTGTCGTGAAAACCCGCACCACGCCGTCTTTCCAGCGGGCGAGGCCTTCGCTGGTGCCGATCCAGAGGGAGCCGTCACCAGTGGCAAGAAGGCAGCGCACATCGCTGCCCGGCAGGGCGGGAGTGGAGTTGCGATCAAAGACCGTAAAACCATTGCCATCAAAGCTGACCAGACCCACTTCGGTGCCCAGCCAGATAAATCCGTCGCGGGTTTGGACGAGGGCTTGCACGGTGTTCTGGGGCAGGCCGTTTTCCATCACCCAGCTTTGGCGACCGTAGTTGGCCAGGGGCGTGGTGGGTTCCAGGGCTTTGGCAGCGAGCGCAACAGCCAGCAGCAAAGCGAACCCAAAAACCGCAGCATTTCTCGAATTGGTATGCGTGCCAACCATGAAAAGCAGCAAACGGCTCCCTACCCAGCATCGCCAAACGCAAAATCGGCGCACCTCCACACTAATACAGGAAACCAAATTGATGCAGAATCGGCGACTTTACACCCATTGATGGAGAAGAAAGTCACTCCAATGGCTCAAGACAAGAGAATGGAAGAACGGTAGGCTGAGTTTGTCTCCTGAATCATCTCCTGCACTGGCCAAGTAAACTTTGCAGATCGGGTGGCTACCCTCACCTCATGAGGTAGTCACCCGATTTCTTTTTTTGGGGGGAAGGTAGGAACACTAAGCTGCACCAGGAAAACTGCAAAAAATATGGATAGAGGGGACAGCCGCGTGATGCCTGAGCGTGGGCGATTTTTGGGCATAAAAATGCCCGGATGGAGAAGCGCGACGAATTATCGCGCGCCCTCCACCCGGGCTGTTTACTGATGCCGCAAACCGCCTAGACCTTGGCTTCGAGGTCGGCGATCACGTCGAAGAAGCGTTGATCCAACCGGCGGTTGGTGGCAATGGCTTCCTTGATGGTGATGTCGGTGATGTCCAAGCCCTTGAGAACAGCGATGCGGCCCCACTTCTTGTCATGGACCATATCGATGGCGTGCAAGCCATAGCGCTGGCCGAGAGTGCGGTCATAAGCCGTGGGAACACCACCACGCTGGGTGTGACCCAGGTTGACGGAGCGGGTCTCAAAGCCGGTCTTCTTTTCGATCAGGTCGGCCAACGCTTCGCCGATGCCGGAAAGGCGGGCGTGGCCGAAAGAATCCAACTGGGTGGATTCATCAATGACCTGACCCACTTCGGGCAGATGGCAGCCCTCGGCAACCACGACAACACCGTAGTGCTTACCGTGGTCGTAGTTGTACTTGAGCAGGGCGCAAACGTGATCGATGTCGATGTCCTTCTCGGGCACCAAGATGACGTGAGCGCCGCCAGCAACGCCAGAAGCATAGGCGATCCAGCCGGCATCGCGGCCCATCACCTCAACGACAATCACGCGATTGTGCGAGTCGGCGGTGGTGTGGATGCGATCAATGGCTTCGGTGGCGATGGAGACGGCGGTGTCGTAACCGAAAGTGGTGTCGGTGCCGTTGATGTCGTTATCGATGGTCTTGGGCACACCCACGCTGGGAACGCCGTTTTCGCTGAGGAAGAGGGTAACCGACTGCGTGTCGTCGCCGCCCAGGGCGATCAACGCGTCGATCTTGTTGGCCTTGAGGACTTCCTGCACCTTCTCGATGCCGCCGGGGATCTTCTTCACGTTGGTGCGCGAGGAGTGAAGGATGGTTCCGCCCTTGAGCTCGATGCCATCAACGCTCTCCAAGGTCAGCGGGACAAAGTTGTTATCCAATACGCCCTTCCAGCCGTTCAGAAAGCCGATAAACTCATCGCCATAGTGGTTGATGCCCTTGCGCACGGCCGCATAGATTACCGCATTCAGTCCGGGGCAGTCGCCGCCACCGGTCAACAAAGCTACTCGCATCGTAAAATCTCCTGATCGAAATTTGCGCGGCTGCGTGAGCCGGGCCGGGACCTTGTCCCTGAAATTCACGTCCAAAAGCGGGAAAATTCCGGTTTGACGCCTTTTCAAGTGTACTCCGCCGCTGTAGAGAAAAATCGTGACTGTGCTCACGGCGGCGAAAAACGTAGTGCATTTCCCTGTTGCGAACCGGGTGCGCAATGGTTCAATAAGATATGCCCGGAACTGGAGCTCTTTTACTGCTGGCCTTTGCCTGCCTGGTCGCCACCATCCTGTTGATCCTGCTGCAACTAACGCGGCTGGGATATCTGGTGCGCACAACCATTCCCGACCGTCCGCGGAGGCGCATGTTCCTCGCCTCTGTCTCGTTTTTGCTGACCTTTCTGGGCACACGGCTGCTGGTGCGGTTGATCATGCACGGCGAGGGGCCGTTTGAGTGGGTGGTGGTATACGGACGCCACATCCACCACTTGGTGTGGGGAATTTTGATTTTGCTGCTGGTGGGCTACGGCTGGCTGCTGGACCTGGGGCGAAACCACTCGCCACTTTCCATCTTTATGAGCCGGCTGATGTCGGTCAGCTATGGGGTGGGCGCGGCTCTGACTCTGGACGAGTTCGCCATCTGGCTGGATCTGGAACCGGACGCCTACTGGTCGCGCTCGGGGCGGCTTTCGATTGATGCGGTGATTCTGTTTGGCGGTCTGCTGGCTGTAGGAGCCGGGGGCGCGCCATTTTTTCGCGCCCTGGGCCGTGTTTGGAACAACCGCGCCCTCTACGGAAGAGGGCTGGGCCGAGGACTCACCTTCCCGATTCGCCACGCGAGGTCGATTCGTCCGCGTAGATTGCGGCGATCAGGTCCGCGTAACGACTTGTGATAGCACGCCGTTTGAGCTTCATGGAAGGGGTCAACTCACCTGACTCCTGGGTCCACTCGTCGGCCACCAAGCGGAAGCGCTTGAGGGTTTCAAAGTTGGCGAGGCCGCCGTTGACCTCACGAACGATCTCAGCATAAAGGGCAAGAACGCGGCTATCGGCAACCAAATCCACATGGGAACGGAAGGTGACGCCGTGCTGCTTGGCCCACTCTTCCAATGCGTTGAAGTTGGGCGCGATAAGGACTGAGACGAACTTGTGCCGATCGCCAACCAACGCCGCTTGGGCCACCAGAAAATTATTTTTGAGCTTGTTCTCGATGGGTTGAGGCGCCACCAATTTGCCACCAGAAGTTTTGAGCAACTCCTTCTTGCGATCCGTGATGAAGATAAAACCATCCGTATCAATGTGGGCAATGTCGCCGGTGCGGAACCACCCCTCGGCATCAAAGGCTTCGGCTGTGGCTTCGGGCTTTTCCCAGTATTCGTGGCAAACCGAAGGCCCGCGTACCAGCAGTTCACCGTCTTCGGCCAGCTTCAGTTCAAGATTGACCATAGGCATACCCGCCGCCCCCATCCGTTGATGCAGGGGTGAGTTGATGGCAATCAGGGGTGAGGTTTCGGTGAGTCCATAGCCCTCCCAGAGGGCCATGCCCGCAGAAGCAAACCACTTGACAGTCTCGATGCCGAGAGGCGCGCCGCCTGAAACAAAAACCTTGACCCGGCCGCCGAAAGCCTCGCGCACCTTGGAATAGGCCAGCTTATCAGCCAGTTTCCACAGCAGCGAGGAGGGCCGACGACCTGCGTAGACCTCGTCGCCGTGCTTTTGTCCCTGGCCAAGAGCCCAAGCCAAAATTCGCTTCTTGATGGGCGAAAGTCCTGCACGACGCTCGACTTCCTCGCGAATCTTCTCAAAGACGCGCGGTACGCCCACAAAAACCGTGGGGCGAATCTGGCGCATGGCTTCAGGAAGCTTATCGAATTTGGAACAATAGGCCACCTGCACGCCACAGGTATACATCACGTAGTCCAGCGCGCGCGCGGTGACGTGCGAGAGGGGCAGAAAAGAGATGAGCGCGTCACTCGGATCGAAATGAAAATCGTCGGGAACAAAGTTCTGATTGGAGGCGATGTTGCCGTGAGTGAGCGCCACGCCTTTGGGCTCGCCAGTGGTGCCGGAAGTGTAGATCAGTGTGGCCAGATCCTTGGGCTCGACGGAGCGGGCCAAAGCATCAAAGACCGGATCGCGCTCGCTGCCAAGACTGTCGGCGTTGGCGATGATCTCGCTGAAGGCTACAGCTCCATTGGGTGCTCCGGGGTCCATCATCACAATGCGATCAAGCTGAGTTTTGTCGCGCACCGCGTTGAGTTTATCGAACTGCTGGCGAGTGGAGACCACGGCGATGCGACAGCCCGCATCGGCCACCAGCGCGGCAATCTGTTCGCCGGTAAGAGTGGCATAGATGGGCACGTCGGCGGCGCCAATGGCCAGAGTGGCGAAATCGGTAATCGCCCACTCCCAGCGGTTTTCGCTGATCAGCGCGATTCGGTCGCCCTTTTGCGCGCCCCAGCGAAGAAAAGTGGCGGCTAGAGCGCGCACCCGCTGATAAATCTGGTCGGAGGAGATGGGCTGCCATTGGCCAAATTCGTCCTGCCAAAGCACGGCGCGAGGGTTGGCGGCCGCTGCTACGCGGCAAAAGAGATCGTTGATGGTGGTAAGCGAAAATTTTTTGGTCATTTTTTCATTGAGACGCAGGCAATTATTCATCGCGCCATCCGCAAGTGTATCAGCGCAGAGGCTTCGCCGGACAAACGAGGTGCATATAGATGAGAATAAAAGGAAGGACCAGTCACGCGCGTTGATGCCTTCGCCCCGCACTGTTCCACTTCATGAAATCAAGCGACAATCGCCTTGCATACTTATGCGTAATGGTTGTATATTTATACATGCGCGGTCGCCTCATGGCAGACCGCGCTTTCGCTTTTGACCCAAGGGCGATTGACTGGCTGGCCAAAGACAGTGAAGTCCCAAAGACACAACGCGATACGTGAGCTGCTGGCGGCTTCGCCCGTAGCCAGCCAGGATGAACTACGGCGCAAACTGCGACGGCGCGGCTTTGCCGTCACCCAAGCTACTTTGTCGCGCGACATGCACGAATTGAGACTTTCCAAGGGCCCCGGCGGCTATGCGCTGCCTAACGGCAACGGGAAAGAGGCCGACTCCGAAGAGGAAGACGACAGCCCTCCCTCGGTAGCGGAAATGATGGAGAGTTTTGGCCTGCGGGTGCGGCGGGCGATGAATCAAGTGGTGGTGCGCACCGTGAAGGGCGGCGCGCAGCCCTTTGCCGCGGCGCTGGATTATGAAGGTTGGGCAGACGTAGTGGGCACGATTGCCGGCGACGACACGGTGCTAATTATCTGTTCGGATATTCGCCACGCCAGCGGCGTGGAATCCCGTTTAAGGACGATGTTGGAATCATGAGCGATACGGTGCAAACAGCGGTAATAGGAGTGACGGGGTACGCGGGGGCAGAGTTGGCGAGGCTCCTGTTGCACCATCCTCGCCTGCGGGGCAGGGCTCCGGTCTTTGCCGGGCGCGTGGACGAAAAAGACGCCGCGCGCGGCGGCGTGCCGCTCAGCGAGATTCATCCGCAACTGGCGGTGAACGGCAGCACGCTGAAGATGGAGCCTTTTTCGTGGGAACTGCTGAAGAGCCACGGCGTCAAGGTGCTGTTTCTGGCCACTCCGCACGAGCAATCACGCGCGTGGGTTCCGGAGGCGCTAGCGCGCGGGCTGCGAGTAATTGATTTGAGCGGCGCATGGCGCTTGACGGAAGCGGCCAACAGAGCTGTTTATGCTTTCGAGGACGATGGCACGGAGTTAGCCAACGCCACCCAAGCGCAAGCTGTTTATGGAATGCCGGAGCTGCATCGCGCACAAATTGCAACTGCGAAGCTGGTGGCCAATCCTGGCTGTTATGCGACCTCGGTGATTTTAGCGCTGCGTCCGCTGGTGGCCGCTGGGCTTGTGAATTTGACGCACGGCATCGTGGCTGACTCGAAGAGTGGCGTGAGCGGCGCAGGCAAAACGCCCACGCCCAAAACGCACTATATGTATGCGGCTGACAATCTCTCCGCATACGGTGCCTTTACGCATCGCCACACCGGCGAATTGCTGGAACAAATCGGCCTTGGCGCTAGTGAAATTACTTTTACGCCGCATCTGCTGCCGATTCCACGCGGCATTCTCTCCACGCTTTACGTGCGCTTTCGTGAGGCGCAAACGAGGGATGCAATTGCGCGGGTTTATCATGAGTTTTTTGCCGCGAGCCCGATGGTGAGAATCTACGATAAGACGCTGCCGCAGATTCAATATTCAGCGCGCACCTGCTATGCCGACATCGGCTTTCAGCTTGCGCCCGACGGACGCCGCGCGGTGATTGTCAGTTGCCTGGATAACTTGCTGAAGGGCGCCTCTGGACAGGCAGTGCAGAACTTGAATGTGATGTTCGGCTGGCCCGAATCGGAAGGTCTCGAATGAAGTACGTTGTCAAACTCGGTGGCGCAGGCCTGGAAAATCCCACGCTGCTGGCGGGCTGCACGCGGGCCATTGCCGACCTCGCACGCGACGGACATCAAGTGGCCGTGGTGCATGGCGGCGGTGTGCAATTGACGCGCATGTTGAAGGCGCTGGGCAAGCAAAGCGAATTCATCAACGGGCTGCGCGTAACGGATGCGGAAACGCGCGACGTGGCGCTGATGGTGCTAGCCGGGAAAGTGAACAAAAGCCTGGTAGCCGCACTGGGCGCACTGGGACAGCCAGCGGTTGGATTATCGGGCGGCGACGGATTGATTTTTCGCGCGCGCAAAAAACGCACCGAGGCCGATTTGGGATTTGCTGGCGAAGTTGCGGCTAGCGATCCGCGTTTGCTCGACGCGGTGTGGAGTTTGAATTTCGTGCCCGTACTCTCGTCGATGGCGCTAGGTTTTGACGGCGAATATTACAACGTGAATGCCGATGAAATGGCGGCGGCCTGCGCCGTTGCCTGCCACGCCGACACGCTGGTTTTCCTCACCGATGTGCCCGGAGTAAAGGGTGCAACAGGCGAGGTGCTGCGATGGCTCTCTATCGATCAAATTGCCGCCATGGCCAAGAGCGCCATCATCACAGGCGGTATGTTGCCCAAGCTCGGTGCCTGCCGCGAAGCATTGTTGAACGGCGTCAAGCGTGTACGAATTTTGCCTGCCGAGGCTGCCAGTTCCCTACCCGATCTGTGCAGTTCCCGCATAGCCCACGGCACCGAAGTGATGGTGGCCTAGTAGTCCGCGGGACAAACAGACCGCAAATGGATCAGGAGACATGAAATTGAGCAAATTAGAAGAAGTGCAAGCCGCTGAAGCGCGGCTACTGATTTCAACCTATGAACGCAACCCGCTGTTGTTTGTCAGTGGGGAGGGTGTTCATATCCTTGACGAGAACGGTACGAAGTACCTCGATTTGTTGAGTGGCATCGGCGTCAACGCTCTCGGCTATGGTAGCGCTGTAATTGAAGAAGCGATTGCCAAGCAAAGCCACAAGCTCATCCACACTTCGAATCTCTATTTTCATCAGGGACAGGCAGAGTTGGCTGCGCGGTTGACCAAGCACACGGGCATGGACCGCGCCTTCTTCTGCAACTCTGGCACCGAAGCCTGGGAGTGCGCGCTGAAGCTGGCACGCGCGCACGCTGGCGTGTTGCGCGCGGAAGGCAAGCAGATCGGCACGAAATTTCTGGCCATGGATCAGAGCTTTCACGGCCGTACCTTCGGTTCCGTCGCCACCACCTATAAGGAGAAGTACCGCGAGCCTTTCGCGCCGGTCATGCCGGGTGTCGAGTTTGTCACCTTCAATGACATTGCCGATCTACGCGCCAAGTTTTCGAACCAAGTATGCGCGATTCTGGTTGAAGCCGTGCAGGGCGAGGGCGGTGTGCGTCCTATCTCACAGGAGTTTTTTGCCGAAGCGCGCGCACTGGCCGATTCGACCGGAGCCTTGTTAATTGCCGATGAGATTCAATGCGGCATGGGCCGCACCGGCAAGTGGTGCGCCTATCAGCACTACAACATTCAGCCCGATGTAACTACGCTGGCCAAGCCTTTGGCGGGCGGCATTCCCATGGGCGCGGTGCTTTGCACGGAAGAGGTTGCGCGCGCCTTTCACGCCGGAATGCACGGCACCACCTTTGGCGGCGGGCCATTGGCCTGCGCCGTGGCTTGCGCGGTGATCGACCATATTGAGGCGAATAATCTGCTGGCCAACGTCACCGAGGTCGGCAATTATTTTCAATCGCAATTGCGCACTCTGGCCACGCGCCACAAGGCCATTGTCGATGTACGCGGCATTGGCCTGATCATTGGCGCGGAAATCAACTCCGCCGCACTGGCTAAGCTGGTGGCGGCCGAAATGGTCAAGCACAACATCCTCATCAACTGCACCAGCGACACGGTTCTGCGCTTTTTGCCGCCGTACATTCTGGAGCGCAAACACGTAGACGCCGCCATTCGGGCGTTGGACGAAATCTTTACCGAACAAGCCGCCGTCAAGGTCGCAGCAAAAGGAGAAAACCGTGGTTAGCATTGCACCCAAAGAGCACCGGGAACCCGCAGTTTGCGTCGAAAAAGATGCCGATATTCAGGCCGCCAAGGAACGGATGAACGGCGAGGATTTGTGTTCGATCGCCGATCTGTCGAGCGCCGAAGTGCGCGCGATTCTGAAGCTGGGCCACGACGTAAAACACAATCCGGCGAAGTATCGCCACGCACTGGACGCCAAACAGATGGTGCTGATGTTTGAGAAGGCGAGCCTGCGCACACGGCTCAGCTTCGAGACCGGCATCAACACCTTGGGTGGCAACGCCATCTTCGTCGATCAAACCAATTCGCCGCTGGGCGAGCGCGAGTCGATTGCCGACGTGGCGCGCAATGTGGAGCGCTGGGTCGATGTGATTGTGCTGCGCACTTACGCGCACGACACCATTACCGAGATGGCCGCCAACTCGCGCGTTCCGGTCGTCAACGCGCTCAGCGACTTCGAGCATCCCTGTCAGGCGCTGGCCGACTTCATGACTCTGGAAGAGCACTTTGGCAGCGTGGTCGGCCTCAATTTTACCTATGTGGGCGACGGCAATAATGTTTGCCACTCGCTGATGCTGACCGGCGCGCAACTGGGCGCGAATGTAACGATCGCCACGCCGCGCGGCTACTCGCCCGACATTGAAATTGTGACCATAGCGCGCGAAATCGCGGAGAAGAATGGCTGCGCAATCAATCTGCTGCAAGACCCGCACGCCGCCGCCGAAGACGCGGACGCGATTTACACGGATGTTTGCGTGAGCATGGGCATGGAGCACGAGTCGACCAAGCGCGAGCCCATCTTCCGCCCCTTCCAGGTGAATGACGCACTGATGCAAAAGGCCAAGCCGAACGCGGTCTTCATGCACTGCCTGCCGGCGCGCCGCAATGCCGAAGTTACCGACGAAGTGCTGGACGGCCCGCAATCAATCGTCTTCGATCAGGCCGAGAATCGCCTGCACGCACAGAAGGCGCTGCTGCTGTTGCTGCTGGGCGGGTTGAAGTAACAGGATTCAGTTTGCTGAGCGAACCTCTGAAGCAGGGGTTCTATT
>Ga0302320_10030624_pt1 | contig 10244 bp, 6 predicted proteins | sample Bog_T0_3_FD_202130 | JGI IMG/M metagenome (GOLD analysis project Ga0302320, IMG submission 202130) | Peat permafrost microbial communities from Stordalen Mire near Abisko, Sweden - Bog_T0_3 | ecosystem: Environmental > Terrestrial > Soil > Wetlands > Peat | place: Sweden: Abisko, Stordalen Mire... | reverse complement strand
CACGGCGGTGGTCTTCATGAATTCGTCCTCCGACTCGAACCAGGCGTAGGACTTAAGCATGTGCTCGGCGGAAAAGGCATCGCCAGCAGCGCGGCGGCGTTCGCCCTCGGCGCGAATCAACTCCACGACTTCCTTCGCCGTGACCGAGCCGGGATTGGTGAGGTTATAGATGCCGCGCGGCAGGCCACGCTCCATCGTGGCCCAGGCCGAGGCGACGAAATCCCCAAGGTGCGAGAGCGAGTTCCGCACATCAAGCAGCCGCTTGTAGCGCATCAGCTTGCTCAGGCAGTTGCGCGCGTTGTCGTGCTGGTCGAATGGAACGCGCAGGCGCCAGATGTGGACATCGTAGCCGCCCTTCACCAGGAATTCTTCCGCCAGCGCCTTCGTGCCGCTATAGAAACTGCACTCGCCCGCATGGAATGAAAAATTCGGGGCGTCTTCCTCGCTAAAACCGATGGCTTTACCCGAGGCATCGGCACCCTTGTCGCCTTGGTAAACGCAGCCGCTGGAAACGTGGCCCCAGCGTACGCCTGCCTCGGCGCAGGCTTCCGCGACGCGCAACGGAAAGACGGTGTTGCCCTCGAGCGTATCGGCCCGCGCGGTTTCGCAAGCGTCGACCGTCGGCTTGCCAGCGAAGCCGGCGGCGTTGATGACAAAGTCAGGCCGCAGTTCGCGCAAAAGTTTTCGGAGTACGGCGGCGTCGGTGTAGTCGTGAGCCGCGCGGGATGGGGCGTGGACCTCCAGGCCTTTCGCCTGCAAATGCGCCGCAAAGTTGCGGCCAACGTAGCCGTGGGCGCCCAGGAGTAAAATCATCGCCATGCGCAAGGTAAAAGAGAGCGCTCTCAGGCGCAAGTGCGCACTAAAAAGACAGCCGATTCAATATCACCAAAAAATGCAGGCCCTCCAGCTGAAATAGGGCTCCCCGTTCCTTGCTCCAGGACCCGCCCAGCCTTATCATCGCGGCCTGCCATGATCAACCTCCCGGCGCTGGAATCTTCCCTCGCGGCGTTCTCTGCCGGCCAACCGTTCCGCCATTGCGTCATCGACGACTTTGTTCCGGCGGAAACCGCACGGCAGCTCGAGAGCGAAATGCTGCCGTACGACTCGCCGAAGTGGTTCGTGTACAAAAACCAGATCGAGGACAAAAAAGCGCTTAACGACTGGAACGCGTTCCCGGAGCAGACCTACAAATTCTTCCAGCACCTCAATTCGCCCGAGTTCGTCGCGGTGCTTTCCAAGCTGACGGGGACGAAGCTTTATGCCGATCCGGGCCTGCACGGCGGCGGTTGGCACGCGCACGGGCCGGGCGGCAATCTCAATCCGCATCTCGATTATTCGATCCACCCCAAGCTCGGCCTGCAGCGAAAGCTCAACATCATTCTCTACATTTCGTCCGGGCTGAAACCGGAGCACGGTGGCCACCTGGGCTTGTGGGACAACGAGCCCGCGACGAATCGGCCGGGAAAGCTTGTGCGCGAAATCGAGCCACGCTTCGGCCGCGCCGTGCTCTTCGACACGACACAAAATTCGTGGCACGGCATGAGCCGGCCGCTGACGCAGCCGGAGGGCATCTTCCGCAAGAGCCTCGCGATCTATTTTCTATGCGATCCGCCGCAGGGCGCCGACCCGCGCGGTCGCGCGTTGTTCGCGCCGCGCGAGGAGCAGAAAGGAGACGCGGCGATCGAGGAGTTGATCAAGGCCCGATCCTGCGTGGCCTCGTCGGAAAAAGTGTACCGGACTTGAGAGTCCTTAGCGCGAGCACACTTCGGCGCCGTGGTCGCGCCACTTGGCGGGAATGCTGTCGGTGCGAATGTACTCGCCCAGGAATTCCGCCGGGCGATTCCACGTGAGAAAACGAATCGATTTTGTTTTCTCGGTCCGCAGCTTCGACAGCATCTGCGGCTGCCGAAGGAAAGTACGCAGCCGTGCCGTCAGCGCGGACGTGCCCTGCGAGAGGTCTTCGATGATGGCCGGATAGCCCTCCAGCGCCGTTGCGATGCCCGGCAGATTGGAGACCCACACGGGCACTTTCAAGACGAGGAATTCCCAGATGGAACCGGGCAGGCTGTCGGCGTCGGACAAAAGTACGCCGAGGTCGGAAGCGGCCATTTCCGCGACCAATAGGTCTCGCTCATCGGCGGAGACAAACCCGGTCGTGCGGAGATACGGGCGCGTGGGCAACTCGCTTTCGCTGGGCCCGGCCACCGTTAGGACCAGGGAATCCTGTTCCCCGGGTGTGAGCGCGTCGATGGCCTCGATGAGGCGGAAGACTCCCTTTCGTTTCGGACTGCGGCCCACAATCATCATGTGAAATTTGTTATCGTGCACGGAGCGCTTATGCTCGCCGGACTGGCGCAGCAGGGCGTTGTCAAGGTTGGCACCTCGGCCGATGACCCAGATTTTCTCCGGCGGCACGCCGTAGTCCTTGATCATCCGCGCGCGGACCTTTTCGTGAAAGACGGCGATGAGATCGCTCTGCGCATAACTAATTTTTTCATTGCGGACCATGCGCACGCGCAACGGGGGCGGTGTTTGCAGCGCGTAATCAAAAGTCTCCATCAGGTCCAACAGCGTCGCGTCGTTATAGAGAATGATCCGCGCGCCGGGATGCTTGCGGCGAAAAGCCAGGACCTTCGACGGTATGTATTGGCCCCAGATGATGAAGTAAGGGGTGACGTCTTTCGGCACGCTAATATTCCGCGTGCAGCCATTGGTGTACGTCTGCGAAAGCAAAAACAGCGAAATACGATTGGTTACTGCCTCCAGACACCAGCGCAAGTAGGTCAGCGGGATTTCGCGCGTGCGTTTCGGCATGACGTCGATGACATCGAAGGCGCCATTCTTTTTGCCAAAGGCTTCGAGCGCACGGGCCAGATAATAGGGCGTGCCCGACAGAAAAGTCTTGGTACGGGAGCCGTAAACGTACGCAACCTTCCTGGTCATGCGGTTAAGACGCTTTCAGACGCCGCTGGGTAACGTATCCCATTAATATTTTCTTCATTTTAACTGCTAATATGACCACATTTTGACTAAAGCAAGTGTGGTACCGGGGATTATGACCATCCATGGCTGAACCCTAAAAAGACATCGGCTAGAAGCGACCGGTTCTGAGGCCGGATTGAGGACTAAAAACTGGGGGTTTTCGAGCGATAAACGGCGCGAAATTCTGGTCGTCAACCCCCGACCGGCGTGACCGTCCCGACTAGAGATTATTCGAAGTTGCGTAAGGCACGCTCAAGGTCAGATAGGAAGTCGCGCCGCTCACGGTCATGTGCTGCTGGAGCGCGAGGCAACAACCGGGGGGAAGAACCGTGCTGCCTTTGTCGGCCGTGGGACTGCCGGCTTGGCACCATGCGGAAGTGGGAAGTTGGTAGTAGCTCACGAAGGTCTTTGTCGAGCTGTTCCACACGCTGACGACATCCGCCGTTGCGGTGGACGTTCCCTTGGTCCAGTTGGAGCCCAAGTCAAGTTGCGAGAGGGTCATGCCGACCGGATAGCCGGTGGAAACGTAGGTAATCGCATTGCTGCCGGTGGTCTTCACCATCACCTGCACTTCGGGCACGCGGCCGGTGAGAACGATGTAGGGGAACGGTTCCGACGGGGAGTGGCGTGTGATTGACAGACCGCTGTACGGATATAGGACCGTGGAGTTGGCGTTGCCGCTCGACCCTTCCAGGGTCCAGTAGCTCAGCGACGTATTGAAGAAGTATATCTGCCAGCTTCCGGTTATTGGGTTGTAAATGTTCACCCAGTCCGCCGACGCATAGGACGTCCCCCCCGTGATGGCAAGCGGGCTGCCCTTCGTATTGGTGCCAAAGAGGGAGGCAAGTGTATCACCCGGCACGACTTCAAAGGAATCTCCCGAGCTCACGGAAAAATTCGAGGTCTGCAGGTTCACGGTCTGCGAGCTGTTGTCCGTCGTGCTTACGGTCAGGGAATTGGTCGTATTGCTGGTGATCAGGAGCGTGCGGCCCGCTTCAGTTCCACTGAGAAACTTCACGAAGTAGGGCGAGCCAATATTCGCCAGGTTCGTCGTGAAAGGGGTATTACTGACGGTGATCGTGTTGGGGCCAACGGAGCTCACCGAGCCGGTATAAACCGCGTTGCTGGAAAGCGGCAGGCTAATATAGTTGGTCGAGCCCACCGCGCCGGTGGAGATGACCACCATGCCCTGCGGAAGGCTCGCCACCGAGACCGAGCTCGTTGCGTTGACAGATGCCTGGCTCACGGCCATGGCAATGACTCCCAAAATAAGTATCTTTTTACGCATTTTCTGAGGTAAATCGTTGAAGTTCATTTCCTAGTTCTCCCTGTCCCCGAGTGAAGCGACCTACATTGGCAATGTCTATGCCACGGACACAATATCGTGTGTTTTAGTGTGTTCTTTAGAGGTAAAATGGCAATTGTGTAAAAACCTGTAAAATTCCGGGAGTGTCTTAGAATAAGGTCCGTTTTTGAAACACATGCGTTGTGTAAGCGGCCACAGCAAATCGTGTGCCACGCGATTTGTGTCCGGAAGTGAAACGGCGACTTACGTCGAGGGCTGAAACGAGTGGAGCCCTGTACTTTTGAACGAGGTTTGGCGCGCGCCGTCGCGCTGGCCTGTAGAAGAATGCCGTCTACAGCAAGTACTACCGGCTGTGCGTCCCCACCGGCTGCTGCACCTCGCGTGACTGCGGCGCAGGCGTGCTTTCGTAGGCAGTCGCCGCCGTGCCGCGCGAGATGCGATACTTCGCCGAGTCGAATGCCACGAGAAGGAAAAGCACCGAGTACGTGTTGCCGAAGCTGAACGCACGCGACTCAACCATGCCGTAAACGAAGTAGGGGAAGAGGATGGCGGCGCGGTAGCCGAACATGGTCACGCCCTTGAAGCCGCGCCGGAGGAGGCAAACGCAGGCCCCGATGCTCAACAACATGTAGCCCACCAGGCCGACCAGGCCGTTGTCCGCCAGCAGGCCGAGAAACGCGTTATGGGCCAGCATGTTGTCCGGCATGAATTGCGTGTGGCCCTTGAACCCGACACCGAAGACCGGGTGCGTGAGCCAGAGATTGTACGCCGCCGCCCAGAGATCGGACCGGCCCGAGCCGCCGCTGTCCACGCCGCGGTTGCTGTCGTCGAGCATGAGGACATGCGTGATCTGGTCGCTGATCAGTTCGAAGATGTTGAAGCCGGCCAGCGCCGCGCCGAAGCACGCGATTCCGCCGAAAACGGTGGCGATGCCTGCCAGCTTCAGCATTTTCCGCGAGCGATTTTCCCACAGCCAGCAGCCGGCGATGATGATCGTGGCCAGGCCGGTCGCGATCATCGAGCCGCGCGATTGCATCATCACCATGGTATAAAGCGGCAGCACGGCGAGGATCGGCGTGAAGATGATGCTGCGCGCGGCCAATGCGCCCAGGAACGCGACGATGCCCATCATGGCCGCGAAATTCATGGTCAGCGCCGCCGGCTCGAGCCGCCCCCAGACAATCGCCGAGGTGCGGATCACCTCCGGCATAAAGATTTCGATGTAGATGGCCTGAAAAATGAGCAGCTTTCGAAAATCGATTTCCATCTTCATGACGATGATGTAGAGCGACAGGAACATCAGGAGCGCGCTGACCAGGTTGCCCCCGATCTGGACCAGCTCGTAGAATTCCGAGTTGAAGAGATAGCTGCCCACAATGCTGACCAGGAGCAGGAACACGCCCGTGGTCACCACCGGGTCGACATGCGCGAGGACCGGCTTGCGCCACGTCAGCCAGAAGAAAAGCGGCGCGCCGATGGCCAGCGGGATGAAGAGCACGAACTCGTTCTTGCCGTTCGTGAAGTACATCAGGGGGTACGACGTGCAGGTCCACCAGGCGACGGCCAGTTCGTTGATGCTCGATCCCAGCCAGGTGCGGAGGTTTCCGCGGGACGACGAGCGGGTGGGGTTCATTTGGCGGCCAGGGAACGGACGCGATGCTCCATCTCCACGGGCGGCAGTGGCTGGTTCCGGGCCCGCATGCCGTAGGCGAGGGAAAGGTCCACGAAACCAATTAGCAAAATCCAGGCGAGGAAGAAAGCTATTGTGCAGAGCGCATCAAAAACGGTGTGGCCGGTGAAGAAATCGAAGCACTTGAAATAAAGGAGAAGGAACATGACGAAAACCAGCGCGGAGCTGGTCGCCGCGGCCGTCATCGTTCGCCAGCCGGACGAGGTCTGCCGCAAAATGCTGTGGGCCGGGGGCGTCAGGAAGAAGGAAAGCGCCAGCAGCACGTCGGCGACCAGCATGAGGACGAGCCAGAGAAGCACCGATTTCACCACGAGCGCGATCACGGCAAACACGGCGGCGGTGGCCATGTAAAAGTATTGGCGATGGGCGATCTCGGCCACTTCGCCCGTGCGCCGGCAAACGCTCACGCAAATCTGGAAGGCGTAGAACGCGTTGCCCAGGCCGAAGGTGATGGCCATCATCTGGTAGATGGGCAGGTCCATTTCCTTCAGCACCAGCGACGCGAGCCGGCCGTTGTCCGCGACGACGAACGCTGCGCAGCCCGAGGCGAAAAAGGCCGAGAGCAGCATGAGCATGACGAGGTGCTTCTCCGCCATCTCGAACATCTGCCGTTGCCGAAGCGCGAGGTATTCGACCGAGGCATAGCGCGAGATTTGCTGGATGGTCGCCCGGGGCGCCCCGAAAATGGCCCGCAGCGCGACGTAGGTGACGATGGCGATCGACGGCGCCCCCATGGACGAAAGCACCACCACGGGCCCATTGATGCGCGTCCATAGCGAGCACGGATCGGCCATGGTGTAACGGATCATGGCGGCATGACGCCACTGCAGGTTCGGCGGAAAGGGCTCGAAGAGCCGGAGCCGTCCCGCCCGGCGGCAGAGGAAACTCTGCTGCACGAGGGCATAGACGCCGGTAAAAAACCAAATGTAGGCCACCACCCATGGCGGTGTGTGAAAGAGCAGCAGCGCGCCGAGCGACAGAATGAATCGCCCCGCGATCAGCACGAGGTAGCCCGCCTCGGCCGCGGTGTAAAAGCCCTGCGTGTCGAGGAAAGTGACTCGGACACAAATGAGGGCTTCGATGGCAATGCCGAGAAGCAGCGCCGTGCGCCAGAGCGGATAGTGGTGACCAAGCCAAAAATGGCTGAAAGCGAAGTCGCCAATGACCAGGACCGTGGTGGTGGTCATGCACAGGATGCGGATCCAGGCCCAAAGATGGGTGAATTCCAACCGGGCCTCGTCGTCCGCCGGATCGTTGACCCACCGGATGAGATGCGCGTGGCCGGCCTGGCGCAGGCCGAAGTCGGAGATCGAGGTCATCGCCGCGATGGCGAGGATCGCGTACCATTCCGCAGTCACGTCGGTCTTCCAGATGCGCAACTGGATCGGGAGCAGAACAATCTGGTTGAGGAGCAGCACGCCCTGCGTCATCAACGCCAGGGAAGCAAACTGAAAGAGCCCCTTCACCTTGTGCGACATATCGATGCTATTTTCTGGGGTGAGGGGGGCGGGAATTCACGGAAATAGGACGTATAGGATTATACCCAGACGACGGCTCGCACAAGCGCGGGCCAACATTACTTTATCGGTATAACCTGTTACCGGACTTAGCAAAAAATGGTCACGGGATCGTGACCAACTCGGCATCGGCAACGATCTTCGCCAGCCGGGACGAAAGCGCCGGCCAGGAAACCTGCTCGGCGAAATCGAGTGTCTCGCGAACCGCCTCGGGCGACGGCGTCCATTCCTGCACGAGGCGCTTCCATTCCTTTGGTTCGTCGGTGACGAGGACGCATGGGGTCAACCTGGTTATCCCGGTCACGCCGGCCTGCGTGGAGAGCATCGGTACGCCGCGACCGCAGGCTTCCATCAGCTTCAGCTTGCTGCCGGCGCCGTAGGCAAACGGCGCGACGGCAAAATGGGTTGAGGCGTAGAAGCCTTCGAGTTCCGCGTCGGTGACATTGGGGCAAAGTTCCCAGCCTTGCGCGAGGCAGAGCGCCGTGACAGCCAGGGACGGCATTGAGCCGACCACGCGCATCTTCGCCACTTCGCGCAGCAATGGCCAATAGACGCGGCTGAAATTCAAGAGGGCATCCAGGTTCATTTGCGTGGAAAGACTGGCGACGAAAATCAGCTGCTTCGGGCCCGGCGCGGTATAGTCCGGCGCGGTTGTTCGCGGCGCGACGCGGCAGCCGTTCTCGATCACGACGTGGTGCAGGTCCGGACGGATCTCGCGGTAAGCCGTTGCGTCCGGTTCGCTCACATGCACCATCGTGGTGCCCGTGGGCAGCGCCGCCAGCCCCTTGAGCGCGGTGCGCGTGGCCTGGTCGCACAGGTAACGGTGGAGGGGATTGCGGCTCCCGTCGCGCAATCCGGCGTACATGACCGGGTCGTAGTTGTGCGTTTCGACCAACAGCCGCATCTTGCGTCCGCTCCATTGCCGGAGGATGGGCAGGCTGTAGAGAAAGTGAATGATCGTGGCGTGGAAATCCTCCGGGCGCAGGCTGGCTACTTCACTCAGGAAAGCCGGCGTCAGCATCTTGAGCTGCCAATAGCTTGTGCCGGACAGAAACGCCGCCAGCGCGGCCAGTTCCTTTCGGTCGCGCCAGCTCCATTTCATCCCCGGCATCGGCGTGAGCTTTTCCCCGTCGATCACGGAGTTGCGGGCGACGAAATATTCGTCGACACCCAGCGGCATCAATCCCTCGTGGAGGTGCCAGGCTCGCCGGTCGGCCCCGTCCTTGGGAGGAATGGTGCAATGGGGGGCGAGATTGAGGATGCGCATGGAAGAGCCAAATCGGATGGGGCAGCCGAGGCACAAGTCGTGCCGGAGACGTTATCCGCGGCCGATTCATGCAAAGCCGTTACAAGTATGTCATGTACTCGCGGCGATGCCAAGGCGGGAAACAGCGCGCTGGCCAAGGCAAGGCAGGACTGCTGGGTGAATCCCAAGTTGTTAACGGCAGCAAACTTGGGTCGAAAGAAGGGAAGAGAGGACAAGCGGCCCTGCGGCCACATATCAAGCCCTTCTTTAATATCACGTGATTCCGGGTATTCCCTCATGCGAATTTGGCCCCCGGTTCCATCGTTTTTCTCATCGGCACGACCGGGAAGTTTCCCCGGTGATTTTTTCACCCCTGCTTTATTTTTAGTGACAGGCCCCCGTGGCCTCACGCTACTCTTATTTCGGCTATTTTTCCGGACGACCCCAACTCGTTCGGGCAAAGTGCCTAATCGGCAAAGTTATTGCTGGGGGAGAGCGAGTGAGGAGAACAAATTGCCATCTTGTTGGGGACCTTCCTTGGAGGTCCCCGCGCTGACGTGTGCTGCCGCGTGCCCATCCCCTATGCGCATTCACCTGATCACCAATCTGTTTGCGCCGGATGAGCTGGCGGGCGCCTCGCTCTATACCGATATGGCCGCGTTTCTCCACGAACATGGACACGATGTCCGCGTGACCACGACGTTCCCGTATTATCCCGCGTGGGCGCTCCAGCCCGGCGACGTCGGCGTCGCGCAGCGCGAGGAAACGCACGACGGCATTCCCGTCCGCCGCGTCAGCATGCACATCCCGGGCAAGGTCACCGGCAAAGGCCGCCTGCTTTCCGATCTCAGCTTTCTCATCAGCCTCCTGCGCCGCGGCCTGTTTCCCAACTGGAAACCCGACGTCGTCGTCACCGCCTCACCGATGCTCTCGCAATGCATCGCGCAGCGTTTTCTTTACGCGGGCAAGCGCGTGCCGCGTTTGATCATTGTGCAGGATTTCGTCGTCGATGCCGCGCTTGAGCTCGGCATCCTCAAGCTGCCGCTGATTTCCACTTTCCTCAACGCGGTGCAGAACTGGGCGCTTCGTTCCGCGCAGACGCTCTCCACCATCAGCCCGGGCATGCTCGAGAAACTCAAGAGCAAGCTCGGCTCCTCCCGCCGCCAATTGTTCATCCCGAACTGGATTCACCAGAGCCTGCAGAACGAGATCGACCGCCAGCTCGAGCAGAATCCGGCGCGCGCGCGCAACGTCCTGATTTATTCCGGCAACTTCGGCCGCAAGCAGGGCCTGCCCGATTTCCTCGACCAGTTCCACGCGGCCACCAAGCGCGGACTCGACTGGAACCTCGAAATCTACGGCGGCGGCGCGGAGAAAAGCGAACTCGCCGCGGCGGTCGAGGGCAACCCGGCAGTGAAACTCGGCGGTGTGCAGGACGAAGTGGCGTATGTCGGCAACTTGCTCCGCGCCACGGCCTGCCTCGTCACGCAACGGCCCGGTGTC
>Ga0302320_10030623_pt1 | contig 10244 bp, 8 predicted proteins | sample Bog_T0_3_FD_202130 | JGI IMG/M metagenome (GOLD analysis project Ga0302320, IMG submission 202130) | Peat permafrost microbial communities from Stordalen Mire near Abisko, Sweden - Bog_T0_3 | ecosystem: Environmental > Terrestrial > Soil > Wetlands > Peat | place: Sweden: Abisko, Stordalen Mire... | reverse complement strand
ACGGTGCCAGGTCGGCCTCCGTGAGGCGCCACTTGATTTCGGGATTGCGGCCGAGCGTTCCGGTTCCCGAGCACGGGGCGTCCACCAGAATACGATCGAATTTTCGCGAGAAGGGCAGGGGAAAGGTGGCGTCCGCGCAAACGCGCTGCGCCTGGGAAGGCACTTCGGCCAGGCGTTTTGCATAACGATCGCAAGCCACTACTTTCGCGCCCGCGGCGAGCGCTTGAGCGGTTTTGTTGCCCGGGGCGGCGCAGACGTCGAGCACTCTCATTCCCGGTTCAATGCCGAGCAGAGGGACGATGGTGCGAGCGCCGATATCCTGCATGCGACCGGTCTCGGGATTCACGCTGACTTCGGGAGCGTCGAGAGCGGCGCGCGCAATGCCCGCGGCGGCGTCCGCTCCGTAATGCTTTTGCCAGCGGCGCAGCATCCATTCCGGAATGCTGAGTTCTGTCGCGGAGTTTGGCCACGGTATCGGCGAACGGTTCACCTTGCGCAGCACAGCATTCACGAAGCCAGTGGCGGAGCGCTTGCGTGCGCGCTTGACGAGTTCCACGCTATCGTCGACGACGGCGTGAGCGGGGACGCGATCCAGATAGCGGAGCTGGAAAACTCCCATGCGCAAGGCGATTCTGACCGCGTCGTCCAGCTTCTGCGTTGGCTTGCCGGAAAAATGCCCGATGAGAAAATCGATTTCGCTTTGCCGGCGCAGGCAGCCGAAGACGATGGTCTCGGCAAGCGCCGCATCGCGCTCGGATATGTGCTGGGTTTCCGAGCGCAGCAGATCGGAGGCGTAGCCGCCTTTGCGGACTTGTTCAAGAATCTGGAAGGATACTTCTCGGGAGGGCGAGATGGCGGTCACGCGGGTGTGACCAGCATAACAATATTGAGGATGGAAAGATTTTACGAATGAAAGATGCTGAAAAATGTTTTGGCGGAAGGGTGGACTGCGCATTCCGTCGGCGGCGCTTCGGGCCGCCGGCAAGTGCCGGTCAAAACTGCCTGGTCTAACTTCCCCCGACCAATGCGGCCTGGGAAAAATAGATTTGGAGCTTGGAGAAGATGCCACTCACCGTGGGCATCAAGCCTGTAGGAAATATTGCGCCCGCTGCGACCGCCACGAATCCCGCCACGAGAGCATACTCAATCATATCCTGGCCCGATCGGCTGAGCCACAACCGCCACGCTAACGTTGTCCACTTCGCCATCATATGCGAGTCCTCGTTCCTGGAAATACGCTCCACTGACACACCCATGATGGGCTAATGTTTCAAAAACAACAAGCGCTTTATTACCGTAGGTCGCCTCCCAAAACCCCTTATTCCGTGGAGTCGGAGGGTTTCGGGAGGGCTTTCCTAAGGCGTTTTTCTACGGATTCGCGAGCGCCGGATAACGCGTCACGGTGAAATTACTTAGTACTAATGTGTCTGAAGCTGTAGCGGCCATGGCTCCATTAAAGGTAACGACCAAGTTGATGGTGGAGTTTTCATTGGCGTTGGAGACGCTCGCGGCGAACGGAAGCACGCTGCCCCAGCTCTCTACGCTGTAGGCCTGTGTGCCGGAGTTGATCCCCAGACTGATCACGCCGGCGACCGCCGTGTCGGAAGCCGCTGCCGCGCGCGAGAGAACGTTGGTTAATCCCCAGTTCACGCTCGGAGTAAATGCCGTAGCGCTTCCGTTGTGCGTGTATTGGAAACGAATCTCGACGCGATCTCCGGTGTGCAGTAATCCGCCGGGGATGGTGCAGGTGCCTAGCGGTGTTGCCGTCGTGGATGCAGTGGTTGCGCCATTGCTGCTGCAGACAATTTCCGGAGATGTAAACGCACTGAAGGGATTGCTGGGATCGGCGTAACGGTAGCTGGCCGTAACGGAATCTCCCGGCTGCGGCGTCGAGAATGCGTAGAAGATGATGGTGTTGCCCGATAGAGCGTAGTCGCCGCCGAGTTGCTCCAGCAATCCGTTCCGGTACACGTACAGGCTGCCGAGCGGCATGGGTGTATGCAGCAGAGAGAACACCGTGTTGACGCCATTAATGCTGCCCGCGGGGATCTCATTGTCCGAATACAAGTAGCCCAGCGTTCCGCCTCCACCGCACGAGCCGGAGCTCCCATCCACGTGCACGCAATCGCCGACGTTGCCCGCCGCTCCTTCGATCATTCCCGCCGAATTGATGATGGCCGCGCGGCTGGGCGCGAATCCGACGCCTTCCGTGGGCAACAGATTTAACGCGTTCTGCAGTCCGACGACGTCGCCGATCTGGATCGGCGCCGACGTAATCGGTGAGGGTCCCACGACCGTTCCGCTGGAGACCCGCACATCGCGCACACGCAGCGGGGTGAGGCTGGGAGGAACGGACCATACCTCGCTGAACAGCGCCGTTCCCTGCGTGTCGTCGTAGGTGACGTTGTATTGGGCGCCCGCCGTTGCCGTGGTGGTCGGGACCAGTTGCACACGTAAGACCCCGTTGACGATCGGCAGCGTCAGACTGGCCGACGCGATGTCGGATGTGTCGCCTGCTTGAAAGCTGCTCCACTTGATGAACATTATGCCGTTGTAACGCGACCCGTTGGCCAAATACAGCACGTCCTGAATCGTGGTCAGCGCGGGCTGGGCCGCCGCTACGGCCGCGGCCGCCATCGCCAAGATCGCCAGTTGTTTCAATCTCACCATGCACTTGTCTCCCGTCGCCCAAACTGTAAGAGGCTGGGGAGCTGAAAATGGCGCGTGAAAACGCTAAGTCATACAATCACGGCTACTATGCGGATTCTCCGAGTCCGTTACCAGCACGGTCCGGGGAAAAGGAGACAGAAGACAGGAGTCAGAAGTCAGAATAGATAGGGTGCTGCGGACTTTCTTGTATAGAAGCAGATCCCTCACTGCGTTCGGGATGACCGGGTAGTGATGCGATCAAGAGTTATTGGTGCGGAGAAATGTCGATATCCCGCCTCAGCTCCTGGCCGTTCGCCCCACTCCTACAACGTCATCCCGAATCCCGCGCCTCATCCAGCAACGCGGGTGAGGGCTCTGCTGTTTCTTCCTACTTGTCGGTCAACCCCGGGCTCAGCGTCGGGCGCTACCGCACGCCGCGGATCACGTCCGTGCCGAGGTACGGACGCAGTGCCTCGGGAACCACCACGCTGCCGTCGGCTTGCTGGAAATTTTCAATGATGGCGAGCCAGGTGCGTCCCACGGCCAGGCCGCTCCCGTTGAGCGTGTGCACGAACTCGGTTTTCCAGCTCCGAACCGCCCCGCCCATGAGTTTTTTGACGAATCTCTCGCGGATATTCGCTCGCCGCGCTTGGAACGCCTCGAAGTTCGAGCAGGATGAAATCTCCTTGTATCCGTTCTGGCCGGGGAGCCAGACTTCAATGTCGTAGGTTTTCGCGGAGCTCGCGCCCATGTCGCCGGTGCACAGAAGCATGGTGCGATAGGGCAGGCCGAGGCGCTGCAAAATATCCTCGGCGTCGCGCGTGAGGGCTTCCAATTCGTCGTAGCTGCTTTCCGGTTTCGCGAATTTCACCAGCTCGACCTTTTGAAATTGATGCTGGCGGATGATGCCGCGCACGTCGCGCCCGTAGGATCCCGCTTCGCTGCGGAAGCATGGTGAGTACGCGCAATACTTCACCGGCCCCGCGTCTAAGTCCAGCGTCTCGTCGCGATGCAGATTCGTCACCGGGACTTCGGCGGTGGGGATCAGATAATAATCGGTGTTTTCGAGATGAAAGAGATCGGCCTCGAATTTCGGCAGTTGCCCGGTCCCGTAGAAGCTGTCCTTGTTGGCGATAAACGGCGGCAGGACTTCCGTATAGCCGTGATGCTCCGTGTGCACGTCCAGCATGAAATTGATGAGAGCGCGTTCGAGTTTCGCGCCCAGCCCCATGTAGACGGCGAATCGCGCCCCGGTGATTTTCGCGGCTCTGTCGAAATCGAGAATCCCGAGCTGCGGCCCGAGATCCCAGTGGGCTTTGGGCTCGAAAGAAAAGGCAGGAGGCGTGCCCCACTTGCGGACCTCGACGTTATCGTCGGCGCTTTTTCCAGATGGAACGGATGCGTGGGGCGCGTTAGGAACTCCGGCGAGCAATTGCTTGTATTGTTCGTCAAGCTCGCTGGCTTTGGTTTCGAGCGCGGCGGCGCGCTCGCCCATGTCGCGGACTTTCTGCTGGCGCTCGGCGGTGTCTTCTCCGGCTTTTTTCAGCTTGCCGATCTCCATGGATTCGGCGTTGCGCTGGGCTTTCAGCTGCTCCGACTCCGTGAGCGCCGCGCGCCGCTCGGCGTCGAGCTTGCGATAGGCCTCAACGTCGAGCGTGAAGCCGCGATCCGCTAGGCGCCGCGCGATGGCGTCCATGTTTTGCCGGAAAAAAGAAAGATCGTACATAAAGAACGGGGGGACAGTCGCCTGTCCCCCGATGTCTCCTAAGTCTTGGGCTGGCCACTGACCACCGGCCACTAGCGTTGAGCTATCGCCACCCACGGCTGGCCCGGCTCGGCGCCCTTATAATCGGCGCGCGGACGGATCAGGCGGTTGTTGCGATACTGCTCCAGCACGTGAGCGGTCCAACCCGACATGCGGCTGACGGCGAAGATCGGCGTGTAGAGGTCGATTGGAATGCCCAGCGAATAATAGGTGGACGCCGAGTAGAAATCGACGTTGGCGTTGAGCTTCTTGTTTTCGTTGATGTACTTTTCGATCTGCGTGGAGATCTCGTACAGGTTCTGGTTGCCGGTGCTTTCGCCCAGGCTCTTGGCCATACCCTTCAAGGACGCGGCGCGAGGATCCGTCGTGTGATACACGCGATGGCCGAAGCCGGGAATTTTGATCTTCTTATCCAGCTTGTCCTTGATCATGATGAGCGCTTCGTCGGCGTTCTTCACTTCCAGCAGGATCTTGATCACTTCTTCGTTGGCGCCGCCATGCAGTGGGCCACGCAAAGCGCCGATGCCGCTGGTGATGGAGGAATAAATATCGGACAAGGTCGCGGCGGTGACGCGCGCGGCGAAGGTGGAGGCGTTGAGCTCGTGCTCGGCGTGCAGAGTGAGCGCGATATCGAACGTCTTTTCCATGATGGCGTCGGGCTTCTTGCCGGTCAGCGTGTAGAGGAAGTTTCCGGCGAAGCTCAACTTGGGATCTCCGGCGACGACCTTGTTGCCGTTGCGCAGGCGGTCGAAGCTGGTGACGATGGTGGCGGTTTGGGCCATCAGCTTCACCGCTTTCTTTTCGTTGGCTTCGATCGAATTGTCGTTGATGAGTGGATCGTACAGCGCCAGCATGGAAACCGCCGTGCGCAGGACGTGCATGGCTCCGGAGCCCTTCGGGACGCCCGCGAGGAACGCTTCCACGGGAGCCGGGATTTCGCGATTGGCAACCAGGGCGGCCTTCAGTTCGTCCAGTTCGGCCTGCTTCGGCAAGCGCCCGTTCCACAACAGAAAAATCACTTCTTCGAACGTCGCGTGATCCGCGAGCGTTTCAATCCGGTAGCCCTGATAGCTCAGGATTCCCGCATCTCCATCGATGTAGCAAATTCGCGAATCTGTCGCGATAATGCCTTCTAAACCCGCACCGGTAACAGCCATGATTCTCCTTAAGCCTGATCCAAATTAGTCCGTTTGAGACCCCGCTTCCGAGTACGCGCATGGTTCTGGAGCGGAAACGACTATTCTAGCATCGGCCGAAGGCGCTGCGGTTTTAGAGCTATCCGTTGATGTTTAGAGCTTCGGTATCGGTCCCTGATAAAAATAGGCGCCGAGGCCAATGCTAAAGATGAAACATCCGTAGAGTGCGTGTTCCACGGAGGAGACCCGTAAGGAGCGCGTCTCCCGGTAACGCGCGAAAAAGAGCAATCCCGCGGGGAAGGAAAGGCCCATGGCCCACGGATTCCGAAACACGATGTGCATGTAGCCGAACGCCGCGCCTCCGGCGATCACCAGCGCCGTAGGAGTTCGAAACAGAGTGGCGTAACGGCGTTCGAAGAACGCTCTGTACACCAGACCTTGCGGATACACCGAGAAGACCGGATACAAGCATAGGAGCAAAGCCCACAGCACAGGATTGTTTTTCGGAAGATCGAACAATAGCCGCGGCGCCCAGTGCCAGATGGCGGCTGTCAAGACGGCGGCGTTGAGGCAGAAAGGAACGGCCACGCCGGTCCAACCCTTTAGTAGAGGCATGCCCGGGGGCATGCGGCCCCACAGCTGCGTGCGGTCGAAATCGGGATCGCGCCGCAGGAACATCAGGCAGGGAATGCATACCAGCCAGAGGACCAGCAGTCCCGGGAGACGAGGCCCTGCGAGGGCGATCAGCGATGGCAACACGAAGAAGAGGCCGGCGAATTCGAGGAAGAGCATTTTCAAGAGCCGCCGGTCGCAGGCAAGCTCAATTGCCTGCAGTTTAGTGGACGAAGCGCTCCAAATGCCAGCCGTCGCGGTGAATGCTGAAATCGAGGGTCACGGGCGCATTTTGTTTGAATTGTCCTTTTTGGACCCCCATGATGGGCAAGCCGGCGGCGAAACAATCGTGCGGTATTTTGACGCGAACTTTTGCCTGCGCCACTTTTGTCCAGCGCTCAGGACCATCTTTTTCCGTCACAACGTTGTCGAAGCCCAGCATAAAGTCGCCCCGAATCTGCGAATAAGGAAGAGGGTAGCCGGCTTCGCCGATGGAGACATCGTCGGTGAATCCCAGATCGCGGGCGGGCTGCTTCAGTTGCGCGATCGAACGGCCTTGGCCGTCGACAGGCGCTTCCCACAGGTCGTTGTCCACGCCGCAGGACACCTGTTTCGGGGTAAGTGTCACCTGCTCGCTATCCAGGTGAAACGCGGCTTGCTCGGCGCCGTCGCGCATCTTGTCTTCATCGGTGTCACTACCGCATCCGACGCACAAGCAGCACAGAGCGGCCAGAACGATCCATGCTATTCGATGCATCATTGTCCGGGACATACCATCTCCCGCATTATATCGGTTGGTCATGGCTGGAGCTTCAGTAGGGATTTATGAAACAGCCGTCTCTATAATTGTTTCGACATATTCCGAGATGCGCCGGATGCCTTCCTGATAGATCGCGGGTTCCGTCAACAGGCTTACGACGATGTAGGCTTCAGCTTCGAAATCATAGAAAAAACCGGGCTGCACCAGGACGTCCGCGTCGCGCAGCAATCCCAGCGTCCATTCTTCCTCGCTGCGCGTGCTGGGGATTTGGACGACGGCGTACCAGCCGCCTTCCGTGTTCAGGATCCGGCAAGATGAAGTCGGGCCGAACGTAGTCCGGGCTGTCGCCAAATTATGGGTGGCGCGCTGCCGGATTTGCTCGCGAACGGTCTCCGTTGCTATGAGCAGGCGATCGAGCGCCAGTTGCACGGGCGTCGCGACCGAAAGGAAAGTATCGGCGATCCATTCGAGTCCGTCGAGTGCTTCCGCGTGACCGGGTCCATGGGCGACGATCCACCCGAGCTTCATCTGCGGAAGGCCGGCGATTTTCGAGAGTCCGCTCATGGCGAATACGGACGCATCGGCCGCCTCGGCCAGCGTGGAGATTCGCGCGGGGTCAGGCAGGAACGCGAAATCGGAGAATACTTCGTCGGAGAGAACGGCGATGTTTCGCGACGCCGCCCATGCCGCGAGGCGCGTCCATTCGTCCCTTTTCAGAAAGGAGCCCGTGGGATTGTTCGGGTTGACGATGGCGATGGCGCGGGTTCGGTCGCTCGCCGCTTTTTCGAGCGCGTCGAAATCGATGTGCCAAGCTCCGTCGTAGCGCAAAGGATACTGCCGGACAGCCACGGATTCCATGGCGGCGAGATATTCGAAAAGAGGATAGGAAGGGCGCGGAACGAGAACTTCGTCGCCGGGATTCGTCAGCAGCTTGAATAGGTGGGCGTAGGCCTCGCTGGTGCTGGCCGTGAGAATCACGCGCGCTGCATCGACCGCGGCGCCGCGACGGGCGTAGTAGCGGCTCACAGCTTCGCGCGCCGAGAGCATGCCGCGCGGATCGGGGTCATAGCGGAGGGCGCGGCTATCCGCCAAAGCACTGAGAATATCGTCCTGCGGATAGTTGAGGCCGGCGTGCGTGGGGTTCGACTCGGTGAGGTCCAGCACGCGCGTATTCGCCGCACGCTTCTCGCGAAGCAGCGTGGTCAGCGGATTAGGCTGCGAATCCCAGTGGAAGCGAGAAGAAAAAGTTGGACCGGAAGCGCTCACGCCGAATCATGGTAGCAGAGCGCTTCCGGTTCGGGGGATCCCGGTTCGGGCAATATTAGTGCGAGTCGCCGTCGTGGTCGGCGTCGCCCGCGGCGGACTGGGCCGCGTGGCTTAACTGCACCGTGTCTTGTTGAGCGGGCGGCTTGGCCGGGGCCGCCGGAGGAGCCGCTTGCGTAGCACCGCTTGCATGGGGAATCGGCGGGGAACTGCTTACTGGACTGATCATACGTTAGAACTCCTGATTCCCTTATCGGCGGCCATCCGAAGATTTTAAAGTTACTTTAATTACTTCTCGATGGTCATCAGGCTCACGCTGGTCCCTTTGCCGGATGCGCCTGCGGTGACGGTAATGGTTCGTCCACCATTTTCGGCCGCGAGCATCCCGCCATCGCCCGCCGCGACGGATTGCTTGATATCGAAGCCCGAGCCTTTCAGCTGCGTCTGATAATATTCCAGTACTTTGGCCACGCTGTCCGTCGTGGTAAATCCAAAAGCGCTTTGGGTGGTGCCATTGGTGGTTGAAGTAAAAGTGCCCTGCGGTGCCGCGCCCGGATAGGCGGGCAGCCACGAAGGCAGCTTCGTGTCTCCGCCGCCGCCGAAGGTCGCGGTTCCATCGGCGGAGTGGATGCTGACGGAACCCTTGTCGCCCTCGCCCGCAATGCTGATGGAAGATTCTTTGCCGTCCTCGCCGGTCACCACCATCTGCTTCTTGTCGGGATCGAAGCGCATCGTGGTAACTTTGCCGGTGCTCTTTTCCCGGACCTTGATGGTTCCGGTGCTGTCGTCGGAGGAAAGAACCTCGACGTCGGGATTCAGGGTCGCCGCCATTTTCGCGGCCGCGAAGGCCGGGTTCTTTTGCAGCAAGGCCGTATCGAGGCCGGACTCCTTCGCCTTGTGCATCAGCAAGTAACCGCCGATGCCGCACATGAGCGTGGAGCCCAGCACCAGCACGACGATGCCGCCGAGGATCCAAATCAAGATGTTGGGCTTCTTTCCCGGAGGAAGAGGCGCCTGCGGCGGAAATGGATTTTGCGGATTCGGCGGAAAATTCGGAGGAACAGAACTGCCCATGATCGTGTGTCCTTTCTTGGAACGACATCAGGTCTTGAACAAACTTCAGGTCTGGTGCCAACGCCTTCGGCTTGTGCTGAAGGAACCATACGGCTGAGGGAATCATACAATGGAACCATTGAGCCGCGCCGTGACCACTCCCCCTGGACCCAAGTCGGCGAACCCTCTCCTCGGAGTGCTCTCCGCTTTTCGCAAGGATCCGCCGGCGTTTTTGTTGCGCAACGCCCGCGAGTATGGCGACCTTGTGCATCTCCGCCTGGCTCGCCAGGACGCGTATCTGGTGAATCGTCCCGAATGGATCCGCGACATTCTGGTGACGCACCAGTCCAACTTTGTGAAGAGCCGGGTTCTGGAGCGCTCGAAGAGGTTGCTGGGCGAAGGGTTGCTAACGAGCGAAGGCGAGTTCCACACCCGCCAGCGCAGGCTGGTGCAACCGGCGTTTCATCGCGATCGGATGGCTCACTACGGGTCGCAGATGGTGGAATGCGCGGCGCAAGCGCGCGAGCGTTGGACGCACGGCGAGCAAATGGATTTGGCGATGCCGTTAGATATGGCAATAGAAATGCCGCGGCTCACGCTCGCGATTGTGGCCAAGACGCTGTTCAGCGCCGATGTTTCTTCCGAAGCCGATGAAGTCGGACATGCGCTGACGGAAATCCTTTCCATGTTCGACACGCTCCTGCTGCCGTTTTCGGATTGGATCCTAAGGCTGCCGCTGCCCCTGGCGCGCCGCTTCGACAGGGCTCGCGATAGCTTGGACAAAGTCGTCTACGGATTGATCGCCGAACGCCGTGCCAGTGGTCGGGATGCAGGCGATTTGCTCTCGATGCTGCTGCTCGCTCAGGATGAAGACAGCGGCGTAATGACCGATAAGCAGGTTCGCGACGAAGCGCTCACGCTGATGATCGCCGGGCATGAGACCACCGCCAATGCGCTCCTGTGGTCCTGGTATTTGCTGTCGCAGAATCCAGAGTGTGAAGCGAAA
>Ga0302320_10030622_pt1 | contig 10244 bp, 9 predicted proteins | sample Bog_T0_3_FD_202130 | JGI IMG/M metagenome (GOLD analysis project Ga0302320, IMG submission 202130) | Peat permafrost microbial communities from Stordalen Mire near Abisko, Sweden - Bog_T0_3 | ecosystem: Environmental > Terrestrial > Soil > Wetlands > Peat | place: Sweden: Abisko, Stordalen Mire... | reverse complement strand
ACTGCACAACTCTCGCAGTACACCCTGAGCAGCGGCTCCGTGCCCGATGCCCGCAGCAGAAGCCAGGTCTCCGCGGCGTTCGGCTTGCCCGCGCACGCTGGATTTTCCAGGAAGAACTTGATGCCGTCCAGGGCTTCGGTTCGTAGCACCGTCATGCCGGCCATAGTGTCCCCCACGCCTAGCGCGCCCGCCCGCGCAATCGCCGACTGCTTCAGTTCCTCATCGATGTGCATATCGATGCGTCCATATTGATGCTCGCCGAACTCCGTCTGCAGCGCCGCCACCAATTGGCCCAGCGTCTTCTCCTCGTCGGCCATCACGTTCGCCAACAGCAGCGCGTTCAGCAGGCCGTCGCGCTCCGGCAGGTGACGGCTGATCCCGACACCCCCCGATTCCTCGCCGCCGATCAGGATTTCGCCTGCCAGCATCAGGTCCACGACATACTTGAAGCCGATCCCGTGCTCGTGCAGCCGGCGTTCGTACTTCGCTGCAATGCGGTCCACCATCTTCGTCGTATTAAAGGCGCGCGTCACATCGCCCTGCCACCCTTTGCGCTCCAGCAGCCACCACGTCAGCAATGCGAGAATCTTATGCGCGTCCACCACGTTGCCGTGCTCATCGACCGCGCCGATGCGGTCGGCATCTCCATCCGTGATCAGGCCCGCATCGCACTTCTCCGCGACCACGGCTATCTGTGTCGCCTTGATGTTTGGCAGGATTGGCTCCGGGTTGATGCCGGGAAACAGCGGATTCAGCTCAGCCCGGATCTCGACAAAGGGAATCTCGCGGCGCGCGAAGATCGACGCAATCACGCCGCGGCCACAGCCGTACATGGAGTCGATCAGGAATCTGTATCCCGACTCCTTGATCGCGTCGAGATCGACAAACCGGGCCAGCGCCGTGGCGTACTCCGGGTTGAAGTTGACCTCATCGATATGCGCCTTCTTTGCCGCGTCCGGCAGCGGCTGGTCCAAATAGCTCTCGATCGAGGTCATGATCGCCGGCGTGCCCGACCCGCCGTAGCTCGCTTTGTATTTCACGCCGTTCCACTCGGCCGGATTGTGGCTCGACGTGATCATCACGCCGCCGGCCGCCTTGCGCTCGCGCACCGCATACGAGAGTGCGGGGGTAGGCGTGATCTCCGCGGCCAGCGCGACCGGAATACCCGCCGCGGCCAGCACCTCGGCCACCACGCGCGCAAACGATCGCGAGCCAAAACGAGTGTCGTAGCCAACACACACGCCACGCTTAGGGTCCTCATGCTTCAGGACGTAGTGCGCGATCGCACGTGCGGCCACGCGCACGTTCGCATAGGTGAAGTCGTCGGCGATAATGCCGCGCCATCCATCTGTCCCAAACTTCACCACTGACGTCGTCTCCGCCATAGTCGTTCCGGTCCTTCCTCTCTCACAGCCTGGGACGATGTCTTGCTCGCGTGTCCATTATTTTCAAATCAAATCCTCGCGGCCCCGCGCCTTCAACTCCGCAACCACTTTGCCCACATCCTGCGAACGTTCGCGCGTCGTGATCAGCAATGCGTCCGCAGTCTCCACGACCACCAGGTCACTCACCCCGAGCAACGCGACGGTCTTACCCGGGGCGTATACATAGTTACCCCTGGCATCGATCACGACCGGCGTCCCTTTGGCGCCGTCGCATACATTAACTGCAGCAGCCTCCTCCGGCGCGCCGCCCGCGCGATGCTCATCCAACGCCGCCCAGGAGCCGATGTCGTTCCAGCCAAAGTCCGCGGGAAGGCAATATATCTCCGATCGCAGCTCACCCTTTGCCGAACGCGGTTCCAGCACCGCGTAATCGACGCTGATGTTCTGACATAACGGGTACACATCCGCGAAAATCCTCTCGAACTCCAGCGCTGAGTCCAATTCCGATTCGGAGGCCTCGTGCGCCGCGGCAATCCGCTCCAGCACAGGCCCCATCTCCGGACAATGCTCGCGAATCGCATTGGCAAGGGTCTTCGCGCTCCACAGAAAGATGCCGCCGTTCCACGCGTAGTTTCCGCACGCCAGGAACTCCTCTGCGCGTGCACGGACCGGCTTCTCCGTAAATCGCTTCACCCGCCGCACCGGCACACCCTGGCATGGCACGCACTCAGGCCCCACCGTCTCGCACAACTCAATGTAGCCGTATCCCGTCTCCGGGCGCGTAGGCGGCACGCCCAGCACCACGATGCGCTCGCCGCTGGCGGCAATCGCCACGCCGGCTCGGATCACTTCGACAAATCGAGCCACGTCTTTCACAATGTGGTCCGACGGGAATATCCCGATCACGGTCTCTGGCGAGGTCCGCTCCAACAGAAAGGCCGCCAGCGCGCACGCCGGCGCCGTGTTTCGAGCGACCGGCTCACTGAGAATGTTGCCCCGCGGCACCTGCGGCAGTTGCTGCGCGATGGTTGAACACAGCAGCTTGTTTGTGATTACCCAGACATCGTCCGCCGCCGCCAACGGCAACAGCCGGTCCAGCGTCTGCTGGATCATGGTCCTCTCGCCATCGAGCGCCAGCACCTGCTTGGCCCGCGCCCGCCTACTTCTGGGCCAGAAGCGCGTTCCACTGCCGCCCGCGAGAATCACCGGAGCAAAACGCGGCCCCACTTTACTGTCCGCTAAACCCATACACCTTCTATGCTAGTGGAAATCCAGCGCCTAGCCCAGCTTGGCGAAAAACTCGCGCATTCGCTCCACGCCCTTGTCGATCACATCTGGCGACACCGCATACGAAAGCCGAACGTGCTCCGTCGTCCCGAACGCTTCGCCCGGAACTACCACCACATGCGCCTCGGTCAGCAGGTTCGAGGCGACGTCGGCTGCCGACTTGAGACCACCTTTGCCGAGGAACGCGCTGACATTCGGATACACGTAGAATGCCCCCTGAGGCACCGTGCAGGTGAGCCCCGGGATGCTCTTGAATCCCGCCAGTATCCGGTCGCGCAGCTCTACATAGTCCGCACGCATCTCGCCCACACACGCCTGCGAGCTGGTGAGCGCCGCAACTGCAGCCTTCTGCACCATGCTGGTCGTGTTCGACGTGCTCTGCGACTGCAGCTTGCTCATCGCGGAGATAATCTGTTTCGGTCCCAGCGCAAACCCCGCGCGCCAGCCGGTCATCGCATAGGTCTTCGAGAGCGATCCCAGCACGATCACATGCTCTTTGCATTCCGTGCAGGAGGCCCCAGAGACTACGTTGCCGGAAAAATCCAGGTAGACGTAGCACTCGTCCAGAAGCACATAGATGCCCAGCTTGTGGGCAAGGCGCACGATGGAATACAGGTCTTCGGCCGGGATGACCGCGCCCGAGGGGTTCGACGGAGTGTTCAGGATGATCGCCTTGGTGCGCTCCGTGATGGCCGCTTCGATCATCTTGGCCGTGACGCGGAAGTTCTCCGCCTCCGAGCTCTCGACGAATACCGGCTTGCCGCCGGCAAACTCGATGATGTCCTTGTAGGACACCCAGAACGGCACCGGCACAATCACCTCGTCCCCGTGCTCGATGAGGACCTCCACGGCGTTGAAGATCGCCAGCTTTCCGCCCGCGGTGAAGACGCACTCCTCCGCCGTGTAATTCGTCCCAAAATCCGCCGCGTGCCGGTCCACCACGGCCTTGCGCACCTCGGGGATGCCGGCCACGTTGGTGTACCGCGAGAAGTTCTTCGTGATCGCATCGATCGCCGCGTCCTTGATGTGCTGGGGCGTGGCAAAGTGCGGCTCGCCCGCGCCGAAGTTGGCCAGGTCGATCCCGGCCGCCTGCATCTTCAGCGCCTCGGCGGTAATGGCCATAGTGGCCGAAACTTCAATCCGGTTGATCCGGTCGGACAAAACCTTCATCGCAGTCACACTCATACCCAGTACTCCTGACTACAGTCTTTCAGATTTCTCTGGCGAGATAAAGCTAGGGATTCCCGCTCTTGATCCCGCTCGATGCCTCTCCAGGCTCATTGGAGAGGCTTCCTGACCACCCAGGTTGTCATGCACCGTTGTCCCTGCACCACCGTCGTCTTTAGCGGATCAACCAGCTCCCCGCCCAGCCTGCGCGTCAGCGCCATCAACATCGCCTCATCTACCAGAAGCCACTCCGCCCCATGGGACATCCGAAACCGTCGCCCGCCTAACGGCTCGAACGCGATCCCATTCCCGGCGCCGATGTCAGACCCCAGTCGGCAGAAAAGCATTCCGCCGGGTCGCAGCACCCGCCAAAGTTCGTGCGCCATCGCGTCAAAATGCGCCTCGTCCCGCGCAAAATGCAGCACTGCGTTGCACACCACAGCGTCGGCGAAGGCGTTCGGAAACGGCATCGCCTCAACGGCCGCCACCTGGAAATTCGTGCTGGGCAAGCCCGGCGCGACCACACCCGCCAACTTCTGTGCGCCCGCCACTGCCTCGGCGCTCGTATCCACCCCAAACACCTTGTACCCTTCGCGCAGCAGGTAGACCAGGTTCCGCCCACCGCCGCATCCCGCGTCCAACACCCGCGTTCCCGGCGATATATTTCCACGCAGAATCTGATCGAATAGATAGATATCGATGTTGCCGAACTGCTCCTGAAGGGTCACCCGTTCGCCTTTCCCACTTCAGCGGGCAAGCGCTACGACCTTTGCCTTGGCCTTCATCCTGGCCATGACCAGCGGCGGCACCAGCTCGCTGACGTCCCCGCCCAGGTTGAACACGCCCTTGATCAGGCGGGAGCTGACGTACGTGTACTGCTCGGTCGGCATCATGAACAGCGTTTCCAGGCTAGGATCGAGCTTGCGGTTCATCATTGCCATGGGGAATTCGTACTCATAGTCGGTGATCGCCCGGATTCCACGCAGCACCGCCTTGGCCCCCTGCGCCCGGGCAAAGTCCACCAGAAGGCCGTCGAAGGTCATCACCGACACATTCGGAAACCCTTGAATAGCCTCCGAGATCATCTCCTGCCGCTCCGCAACACTAAACAACGGGGCGCCCTTGTCCGAATTCCTCAGAATCGCGACGACCAGCTCGCTCACGATCTTTGACCCGCGCGCAATCAGGTCCATATGCCCGTTGGTCAGGGGGTCGAACGTTCCCGGATAAATCGCCTTGACGGTTGGCATGACTAGAAGCAGCATACCTCAGCCAGCAGAGCCGGCAGCCCGGCGATGGCAATCAGCCGGTTTCCGGCCCCAAATATTCCCTTAGGGGTGTAGACTTCGGGTGATCCGCGCTCGTCTGTTCCTATAGCTGCTCAAAATGGCCGGAAGACGGCCTCCCAGCCTCGATGAGCGGCCAGGAATGCATATGGCGCCTGAAAACATCCAGACCTTCCCGTCGACAAGCCTGACCCTCGGCGCCGGGGCGCGTGCGACCCCACTCGACGATCTCGAAAGCGTGGTTGCCTTGCACCAGCCGCGCGTCTTGCGCTTTCTGCTCGCTCAACTGCGCGATCGCGATGCCGCGGAGACTCTGACCCAGGAGACTTTTCTGCGTGCCTGGTCCGCCCGTTCCAGCTTCCGCGAAGACTGCTCCATCGGCACCTGGCTTATCCGCATCGCCCTCAACCTCGCGCGCGACCATACTCGAACCGGCCGCTTCCGCTTCTGGAAACACGTCTCAACGAACGCGGTGGATGTTGCAGACGTCGCTGCCAGCGTGCCCAATCGCGAGGGCTCGGCCGAGATGCACCTGATCGCCCAGGAGCAGGTGAAACGCATCTGGGAGACGGTCGCGGGGCTCACGGAGCGCCAACGCACCATCTTTCTGCTTCGCTTCCTGGAAGAGATGGAGATCCCGGAGATCGCCGAGGTCACCGGCCTTCCCCTGGGCACGGTCAAGAGCCATCTCTACCGTGCACTCAACATTGTCCGCACCCACCACACGACACAATCACGGGAGGGGCTATGACTCCTGAACTTACGCTGCAACCCGACAACAACGCTCGCCGCCCAATGGGCGAGGGGCACCTGACCGAAGAGCAGTTCGGCGAGTTGATCGCCGGATCCGCGAAAGCCGCCGCCGCCGAGACCGCGCCCGCCGAAGCACATCTGCAGGGCTGCGAGCAGTGCGCCGCCGAGCTTGCCAGCCTGCGCGAGTGCCTCTCGCTGTATCGCGAAGCCAGCACCGCGTATGCCGACCGCGAGCTTCGACGCATTCCGCAGGTCAAGCTCCCAGCCCGCCGGCCGCTGCTCTTCCCGGGACTCGAATCCGCGTACTGGGCTGCGGCGGCCGCGGCGATCTTCCTTGCCGCGCTTCTGCCCATGCAGACACTGCACCGGCGTGCGGCCCAGCCTGCACCGGCCGTTGCGGCGGGCGCGGCCAGCGTTTCCGTCGGATCTGAGTCCGACGAGGCCCTGCTGGACGACGTCAACCGGGAAGAATCGGCCTCCGTCCCCGCCGCGATGCAGGCGCTCGAAGATCCCAGCGGCTCCACGGCTTCCGCTGGCGTTGAGACATCGAACCAGACTTTAGACCAAAGGAAAGACTAATCATGATCGTTCAAACAACTCGCAAGTCATTGCTCGTCCTCGCTACTGTAGCTCTCTCCAGTTCCTTCGCATTGTCCCAGCAGGCTCCCCCTGCTCCGCCATCCGCCCCTGCGGCTGCGGCGCCCATTGAGCGTCAGGCGCCCGCAAACCCCGGAATGCGTCCGGGCATGATGCAAGGAGGGATGCGCCCCGGTATGCAGGGCAACTTCCGCGGCAACATGCGCGACGGGCGCGGCAACATGCGCGGCGGCGGCATGGGCGGCAGCGACTTCCACATCGGACCCGGGGGAATGTGGTGGAGGAACCCCATGGTCGTGCAGAGGCTCTCCCTCACCGCCGATCAGACCAAGAAGATGGACGACATCTTCCAGCAGAGCCGCCTCCAGCTCATCGACCTGCGGGCCGACGTACAGAAACAGGAAGTGATGCTGGAGCCGCTGCTCAGCGCCAGCGCACTCGACTCGGCGAAGGCCATGGCGCAGATTGACAAGGTAGCGGACGCGCGCGCCAATCTGGAGAAGGCGGATGCCAAGATGCTGCTCGGCATTCGTGGCGTGCTCACGCCCGACCAGTGGACCAAGCTCCGCACTCGCGGAGCGGGCGGACCTGGCGCTGCCGGTCAACCTGGCCCCGGCGGTCCCGCGCCAGCCAGTGCGCCCGGCGGTCCTGGTGGCCCGGGCGGACGCGGACGTGGCATGCGCGGCGGAGGCCCAGCACCGAGCACCAGCAACTTCGTCGACGCCGTCGGTCAGCCGTAAAGCCTCTTCACGCATCCGTATCGTTGAGGGTACCCGCATCTGCCGGGTACCCTTTCTGCTGCGCGCGAGGATCTCGAAATCAGCGCGTAGCGCTTTCCCACGGCGCAGGGGACTGGCGAAAAGCAGACTGAAGTCTCAGCGCTTGCCCTTCACCACCTCATGCGCAGCGCTTGCTCCATTCACGGGAACGGGCGGCACCTCGACCGGCACTGCAGCGGCGCCGATGCCCATCTTCTTGCGCAGCTCAGAGTCGACGCGCGCGAAGACGTCCTTGTTCTCCTTCAGGAAGCTGCGCACATTCTCGCGGCCCTGCCCGATGCGTTCGCCCTGGAAGCTGTACCAGGCGCCGCTCTTGTCCACGATGCCGTGCGTCACGGCCAGATCCAGCGCGTCGCCTTCGCGCGAGATGCCTTCGCCATAGAGAATATCGAACTCCGCGTCGCGGAATGGAGCGGCCACTTTGTTCTTCACGATTTTGACCTTGGTGCGCGACCCGACGACGACATCGCCCTCCTTTACCGCGCCAATGCGGCGAATGTCGATACGCATGGACGAGTAGAACTTCAGCGCCTTGCCGCCGGTCGTCGTCTCCGGGTTGCCAAACATCACGCCGATCTTCTCGCGGATCTGATTGATGAAGATGAGACACGTGCGCGACTTCGAAACCGTCCCGGTGAGTTTTCTAAGTGCCTGACTCATAAGACGTGCTTGTAGCCCCATGTGCGAGTCGCCCATCTCGCCGTCGAGCTCCGCCTTGGGCACCAGCGCAGCGACGGAGTCGACCACAAGCACGTCGATCGCGCCCGAGCGCACCAGCGCCTCTACAATCTCCAGCGCCTGCTCACCGTAGTCCGGCTGCGAGATCAGCAGGTTGTCGATGTCCACACCCAGTTTCTTCGCGTAGGCAGGATCGAGCGCGTGCTCTGCATCCACAAACGCCGCCAGTCCGCCGGCCTTCTGCGCCTCGGCGATGATTTGCAGTGTGATGGTCGTCTTGCCCGACGACTCCGGCCCGAATATCTCAATCACCCGCCCGCGCGGCACGCCGCCTACGCCAAGCGCTGCGTCGAACGAGATCGATCCGGTCGAAATGACCGCGATCGGCACCACTGCTTCCTTGGAGCCGAGCCGCATCACCGAGCCCTTGCCAAATTGTTTTTCGAGAGACGAAAGGGCTGCTTCTATTGCCTTGTTGCGATCATCGGCCACGCTATATTTCTCCTCAGTGGAAGGTCACTGAGGATTCTAGCACCAAAATGGGACAGGGGCGAAGAAAAATCGAAGAAGGGCACCAATGGACCGGTTCAGAGAGCCAGCCAAGTCCCTGCCGACTCCCCAAAACCCCAAGCCGTCTCTACTGGTTGGTGCGGATGGTCTGGCCGGTCCAGGCCATCTGCGGGGTCTTGGACTCGAAGTAGTTGCGCTCCCACAGGCTGCGGTAGAACTCGCCCGTCAGTTCCGCCGCATGCGGTCCAAAGCTGGGCCGCCCGCCTTCGATGAAGAACACCGTCACAATGCGGCCCTTGGGGGTATCCGCGTAGCCGGCGAACCAGCCGAGGCGCGTGCCGTTGTTGGAACAGGTGCCGGTCTTGCCCAGCACGGGAAATTCGTGGAACGTGGCACGCAGCGAGCGCGCGGTGCCATAGTCGACCGCACCTTCCATCCCATCGCGCATTTCGGGAATCAGCGGAGCGATGTCCAGCGCGCGTTTCACCTTGGGCACGAAGTCGGCGACCTCCTCGGACGTCTCCGGATGCTGCAGATAGTAGAGCGTGCCGCCGTTCGCAATGGCGGAGGTGAGCGCGCCAAGTTGCAACGGAGTCATGGAGATGCTCTCGCCAAAGGAGCACATGCGGCCCACCCCGCCAGCAGACTCGGGCAAGGGAGCGTCGGGATAGACGCCGAGCTGCTCGCCATCGATGTTGTAACCAGCCAGCTCGCCCAGGCCGAACTCGTTGGCGTAGTGCTTCACCCGCTCGAAGCCGAGCATGCGGCCCAGCGTCTCAAAGTAGGGGTTGATCGACTTCGCCAGCGCCGTGGTCAGGGTCATGGTGAAGTGGCCGCCAAGATTGACCGGCGTGTCCTTGGTGATCAGGCCTTCATCGAGCGCGGCCAGGCTCACCGCCAGCTTGATGGTCGAGCATGGCTCGGCGCCGCTGGAAAGAGCGACCTTCTGGTTCACCATGGCCAGAATGCGCCCGGTGGACGGGTCGATCGCCAGCGCCGTGCCGTTCATGTTGCCAAGCGCCTCGGCCGCCGCTGCACGGACCACCGGGTCTTCGCCGCCGGTAACGTCGCCGATACTGAGATTCTCAGCAAAGGAGCTGCTCGTGAATCGCTCGTAGAGTCGGCGTGGGCGGCTAACCGCCAGTACCGGGTGAACCGCGGCGCGGGTGGTGCGGTGGTAGACGGCGGAGGTTTTTACGGCGGTGGTTGCGGTATGGGTGCGCGAGCTAGAGGCAACTGTCGTCCTGCTGGAATGTGTGGGCGTGGAGCGCGACGCTATTTTTCTGGCTGCAGTGTTGGAAGCAGTGACCTTATGCGCCGCGGTTTTGGACGCGCTCGCTTTGGTTGCGTGCGACTTCGCCGTGCTGGACGCACTGCCGCCCGAACTCGTCTGGGCACGCGCCCGGCTCGCAGCGGGGAGGCCGATCAGGGCTGCGATGAGGCAGATAAGGCTTGCAGTGTTCCAAGTGAATTTCCGGGCCATGTACTTGCTTCTCCGGGGGTTCTTTGGTGCTCTTGCCGTCGTTCGCTTCGTGCTTTGGTCCGTTCGCCTTCTCTGCTTACCTTCGACCCTTCAGGGCGATAAAAGTTTGCTCGATAACCCGGTGCGACTAACCCCGGACATGTATCTACGAGCATCTAACGTCGTATATCGACCTCCCGCAATAGCCCCTAGGTGCTACACGCGGCCCAAAGTCTACAGTCTCAACGACGGAGACACCTCCGGCCTGCGTTTCAATCTCAGAGAACGCCCCACCGGTCAGGCTCGCTCTTCCGGCCTGCTTGCTCTATTCTACGGGACG
>Ga0302320_10030620_pt1 | contig 10244 bp, 6 predicted proteins | sample Bog_T0_3_FD_202130 | JGI IMG/M metagenome (GOLD analysis project Ga0302320, IMG submission 202130) | Peat permafrost microbial communities from Stordalen Mire near Abisko, Sweden - Bog_T0_3 | ecosystem: Environmental > Terrestrial > Soil > Wetlands > Peat | place: Sweden: Abisko, Stordalen Mire... | reverse complement strand
TCCACGTCCTTGAAAATGATCCGGGTGCCTTTGTATTTCGCAGGCGTGTCGCTCCAAACATAAAAGTCGCGCCAGCGGCTGCCGGGCTTGGCATGCCGGGCGCGCTGAAACCAAGGGTGCTGGTCAGACGTGTGGTTTAACACCAATTCGGTGATCACCCGCAGCCCCCGCCGGTGGGCCGCGCGCAGAAAAGCTTTAAAGTCGTTCAAGGTGCCGAACATCGGATGCACATTGCAGTAATCCGCAATGTCATAACCGTCATCTTTGAGGGGCGAGGGATAGAAGGGTAACAACCAGATGGCCGTCACGCCCAAATCTTTTATGTAATCCAGTTTTTCAGTAAGACCGCGAAAATCCCCGGTGCCGTCGCCATTCGAATCGTAAAATGCGCGGACGTGAACTTCGTAGAAAACGCCGCTCTTGTACCAGGTTGGTTCATGCGCGAGACCTTCGCGGTTGGATTGGGGGCGGGGCATAATTTAGCAGGGGGAAATTGCCGGCACGGTGATGGACTTGCGGTGAGGGCGCATTTTCGAAATCATTTTCGGAGCGCGGTTTCCGCCGAAGCAGCCGCGGTGCGCGGATGGCCCGGAAAACCATCGAATAATGCGGATTACTGCGGCTGGTCTTCGACACATCCGCGCTCCGTCTCGAATTTTAAAACACGCCATAGGCATTTTCTCGAAGGTTCCTGCTGCATCCTGCTTTTTTAGACGGGCACGTCCCAAATTGAAGAACCAAACAATTCAGGAGGCGTCCGTGATTTGCCGGGGGCTAACCCGGCTGAAATAGTTAGAATCCCGCGGGGTATCCCAGGGATCTTGGGGCGGATGAAGAGAGGGAATCTCTCGGCTCAACTGGCAAAGGGGCAATCCGGTCCACGACGTTGACGCCATTGATGGTTTCGTAACTGAATTGCAGCTTCTCATCAGGCCGCAATTGGCTCAATTTGCCGTCTGTCCGGCCATTAATCACGATGGCGCAGTCGTCGGCCAAGTTGAATTTCAAAATACCCCCCGCTCCTTTTGCTTTCACAGTTTTTTCTTCGAGATCAATCGCCGTTAACTTGCCGGCGCACTCAGAACTTGTCTGGGCGATTTGCCGCGCAACGGGCCGGCCCGCTGGCATTTCGTAAGTCACCGTCACGTAGTCGCCCGGTTGGATATCCGTCAGCACTCCCATTTTATTTCCCTTTAAGGCCACCGTGCAATCGTTCGCCAGCGGGATCGGTTGGTTCATTCCATGTCGGTGTAATAATATCAACGTGTGATGGTTCAATTCGGTTTCGGTCACCATACCTTCATACTGCATGGGTTCCTGCTCGATACGGTAAGCAATCAACACGCCATGCGAATTCCCAAAGCGTACCGCCACCTTTTGGCCGGGTCGAAGGCACCCTGCGTTTCCGTTGTTGATTCCCCACAGGGCCAATGAACAATTAACACCAATGTTAAACTCCTTCTGCGAAAGCAGCCATGATTTTACCCTCAGCATATGATCGGGCCCATCAACGGAAACGATCACCCCCGTATAGGTCTTTTCAGGCCCGCCCACCGGCGCCGGCTGTTCCGCCAGTGTCGTAAACGCCGCAGCCGCTGTTAACGTCGCCACCAAAGCGCTTGTTTGTCGGAATGTTGTTTTCATAAGTGTGTAAACGGCAAAGTTTATACATCGCTTCCAAGCCCTTTCAGCGAACATCGTGCCACCCTCAGACTGGGCATTCGGGCCTTTTTGTAAAGATGTACCAGACGCAAGTTGCAATGGCCCGGCCTAACGCCCGTGCAGTTTGCAAAGAGCAACAGGTTCGGGACCGCAGATATTGCTCACTCACCCAATGCCATGATTTCTGTGATCTTCAAAATCTATGAGGAGTTCCGCCGGCGCATAGAGCGGGCAGAGTTCTTCCGCGTGGGGAGATTTGTCAGGGATGAGCGGGGCTGGTGAAAAAAGCAACGGCATGCGGGCGGGTTGCTCGCCGGTGGCCGGCGAATTAAAGCGAATCAAACTCATAATTATTCTTTGTGCGCGTCACGATTCCATTTTGTGCCCCGGAACACAATGGGGTGAAGACCCCATTAGCGAATCCACCGCTCATGCGTTGAATATGTCAATCTCGCGCCACGAACGCGGCGGAGCTGCTTTACAATGCGTGGTCGGGTTTCACCCCATGGAAGCCTGCGTCGTCGCCGGGTAAAATAGTCCTGACATGGAAAATAAAACTTGGCTCATCGAAATGGGAACTGCGGCCTGCCTCATGGCGCTTTCGGCGGTGGCGCTCACTTTAATGAGGGGCTATATTAAGGCGGTTGAAACCGCATTATGTTATGTCAAAACAGGAAACCGAATGACCCCATGAATTGGACGCCATTAAATATCGCCGTTCGCGTGGGCTGCCATCTTACCTATCAAACACCCGTGCAGACACCGGTGCTGTTTGTGCTCAGGCCGCGGCTCGAAGATCGGATGCTAATGATCCAGGAACGCCTTTCCTTTGGCATCGGCCGGCCTTCCTCTGAATTTCAAGACAGCCACGGCAATCTCCTGTATCGGTCAACGTTCATGCCGGGCCGAAACGAAATACGCCACGACGCCCTCGTCGCGGTTTCTTCCCAGCCCGATAGCCGTAATATCCAGGGCCATCTCGTACCCGTCGGCGATCTGCCGTTCGAGCTTTTGCGCTACACCTTGCCGAGCCGCTATTGCGATTCGGACAAACTGCTGAATTTTGCATGGAACCAATTTGGGCACATCCCACACGGTCTTCCCCGGGTGCAGGCCATCTGCGACTGGGTTCACAATAATATCGAATATCGTTATGGTTCCGGCCGTCCGGACTTGTCCGCCTCGGAAGTCATCCAGCGCCGCCATGGTGTCTGCCGCGACTTTGCCCACGCGGTCATTGCGTTGTGTCGCGCGTTTAATTTGCCAGCGCGCTACGTTACCGGGCATCTGCCGGACATCGGCTACACTGATCCCGGCACGCCGATGGATTTTCATGCTTACTGCGAAGTTTATCTCGGCCAGGAGTGGCTGACCTTCGACGCCCGCTACAACGTTCCGCGCATTGGCCGCGTCAAACTTGCGCATGGTGCGGACGCGGTGGATGGCGCGTTTGCGACGATTTACGGCGAGGCGACTTTGACCCACTTTCAAGTCTGGGCCTACCAGGTCAATACGGGACAGGTTTCCGTGGGCGACCCGATTGATTTATCCAAGCGCCTTGATGGCATGCAGGTGGTGCGACTGAATTGACCAAACCGCCCTTGGCCGGAATCCGCAAACTGGAAACTGGCCCAAGGCCGCGCATTTGGGATGCAACTTTATGAAGTGGGAAATAATTCACAGCACCTGTTACGACTACGCGTCCGCCGTGAGCGACAGCGTCAACAATGTGTGCCTGCAGCCGATGCCCGTCCCGGAACAAACAGTTGAGTTGTTCCTTTTGAAAGTGCTGCCGGCCTCCCGACTGACTCATTCCATAGATCTTTTTTCCAACCAGATCAGTCATTTCGAAATCACCGAACCGCATAACCGGCTGTTGGTGGAGGCGCAGTCGCGCGTGAGTACACACCCGCCGGCGCCATTGCCGGTGACGGAAAAGCTTTGTCCGTTTACGGAAATGCTGGCCGTGTCGAACGTCGAAACCTGGTTCAGCTATCTGCAAACGAGCCGGTTTGTTGAGCTTTCACCAGAGGCTTGGAAGCTGGCCGTGGATGCCACTCACGGACAGGACGACGCGTGGCTGGCAGTGCTGGCATTGATGGATTTTGTCTTCGGTTACCTGAAATATGAATCCTACTCCACGCACGTGCATACGCACATGGCGGAAGTGTTGAAAGACCGGCGCGGCGTCTGCCAGGATTTTGCCCATGTCCTGATTGGCCTTTGCCGCGCGCTGAAAATTCCGGCGCGATATGTCAGTGGCTACCTCGCCACTGAAAAGGCGAGCGCCACCCACGCGTGGGTGGAGGTGTTTGTGCCCGGTCATGGTTGGCGCGGACTGGATCCCACCCACAACTGCCAGGTCAGCGACATGTATGTGAAGATTGGCCATGGGCGGGATTACGCCGATGTGCCTCCTGTCAGCGGCAATTACCGGGGCACGCGCGAGCGCAGAATGACTGTGAGTGTCAAAATAACACCCGCCACCTGACGCCGGTGATTGGCGCTTGAATTTTTTTAAGCGTGCGGCAGCTTCAACGGATGATTGCTCAACGATTGAAAAGCTCGCCTCGAAACCCTTCAAATCTCTCCCTGACCAAAAAACTTTTGCTTGCGTGGTCTCTCCTGCTGGTGGCCAGCGGATGCGCCCTGGCTGCCGATGACCTGCCTGCCGGTACGGGCTGGGTCAATATTTCGGATCCGCTCGTCGCTGCGTTAACAAACGCGGGCGTGGTCATCCCCTGGCCGGGAAACACCTCGGGTGTGGCGGTGGACCGCCCAACGGGCGATCTATACCTGGATGTTTGCAACCTGGGCATTTGGAAAAGCACCGATCACGGGAGCAATTTTCAACGGGTGGCCGAAGGCCAGATTAGCGGCCGGTGCGAGTTTGGTTATGCCATCAACTGTGATCCGGCGGGCCGCCGCATGGCCTGCCTGCTGCTCGATGGCAAGGGCGGCATGACACTGGATGGCGGTAAAAGCTGGCAAGCGTTTACCAGCGTGGGCCGAAATTGGGAGTATGGCGCCGTGGACTGGTCAGACCCCCAGGCCCGGAACATTTTTGCCGACCGACACGAAAGCGGTGGCGAGAAATACGTATCGAACGATGCCGGCGTAACTTGGAAATTCATCGGCAAACATCCCGAATTTACTGCCGTGGGAGTGTTTGACACCCGCACGCTGGTGGCCGGCACCAAGGACGGGATTCTGCGCAGCACGGATGGCGGAGAAACTTGGCAACAAATCTCAGAATTGCATCCCGTCGGGCGGGTGGCCATTTGTTTTGAAGGGCTAACTTACTGGCTGGCGGAGGAAGGACTGATCACCAGCGGCGACAAAGGCGCGACCTGGCAAAAGGCCGGCGCGGCCCTGAAAGCCGGATGGGGCCCTTTCTTTGGGAAGGATGCGCAAAACATTGTCATAGCCGACGACCAAGCTTTCTGGCAAACCGCCAATGGAGGCCGAACGTGGAAACGCATTGCGTCGCTGCCACCCTTCAAAGGGGAATTCGCGCCAAAACTGCCGGGCCAGTTCCTGAGCGTGGCTTGGGATTCTAAAAACAATTTTCTATATGCATCGCGCATGGGCAACCCAACCTTCCGACTCCCACTGAAATAATTCAGAGAAGATTAAAACGTCCGACTTTAAAGCGGGGGTCGAGGGTAACGCATGATTGATTTCGGGACGGTTTCTACTAGCCTGTTGCTGCCTTGGTGACCATCGCACTATTTCCGCTTTAAAATGAGCACCGTACCCGATACCGGCAGGAAGCATTATAATCGCTTTCTGCTGCTCGTCGCCGGTCTCGGCGGACTGCTGTTCGGCATTGACGTCAGCATTATTTCGGGCGCGATGCCGTATCTGGAAGCCACTTCCGATCTGAACCAGAGCCAGCTTTCATTCATTGTTGCCGCCGTGCTGCTGGGCGCCATGATTTCAACCATCGTCGCCGGCGCACTGGCAGATTTGTTGGGCCGCAAAACGATGATGATCTTCAGCGGCCTGCTGTTCGTCACCAGTGTCCCGCTCATTGCGCTTTCACACGGCTATGGGGCGCTGATTTTCGGGCGGCTGCTCCAAGGTGTCAGCGGCGGCTTGATCGGCGTGGTCGCGCCGCTGTATCTCGCCGAGTGCCTCGCGGCATCGTCGCGTGGCCGGGGCACGGCGGTGTTCCAATGGCTGCTCACGCTCGGCTTCGTTGCAGCCGCGGTCATCGGCTATTATTTCAGCGGGCGCGTGGAAGAGGTGGCCAAGCTCGGCGATGCGGTCAAACTCCGCGCGTTCAAGGACACGGCGTGGCGGGGCATTTTCTGGGTATCGCTGCCACCGGGGGTTTTATTTGTCATCGGCAGCTTTCTGGTTTCCGAATCTCCGCGCTGGCTTTTCCGGCACGGGAAAAAGGATGCCGCCCTCCGCGCCCTGCTCCGCTCGCGCTCCGATGAACAGGCCGGGATTGAGCTGCAGGAAATGGAGGAAATGGACGTGGTGGAAAAATCCCGCTCGGGGGCGAACCGCAAGAAATCAGACACCCTGCTTCAGCGGAAATATATCCTGCCGTTCGTGATGGCCTGCATCGTTCTCGCCTGCAACCAAGCCACGGGCATCAATTCCATCATTGCCTACAACACGACCATCCTGATCCAGGCCGGGTTGAGCGACAAGCAGGCGCACCTCGGTTACGTCTGCTTTACCATCGTCAATTTTTTGATGACCATCATTGCCATCGCGCTGGTGGACCGAAAAGGCCGCAAATTTCTGCTGTCGCTTGGCACCGCGGGCGTCATCGTTTCACTCCTGGCCATCGGATTTATCTTCGCGCAAACCGAAAAAGGGCGCACGGACGTGAAAGATGCCATTCAGGCAATGGTCGTCCAAACCAACCAGACCGCCACGGTGGATTTTTACGGGGAAGCCACGCAACGGCTTCTCATGGGAGACGACACCTCGCCCGCAACTCTCACGGTGATTTATTCCTACGGCGCTTTCCATGCCGGTGCCAAGGTCGTCCGCTCCGATGAACCCGGCGCGATCATCACGCTGGAACGGTCCAGATGCGTGCCGGCCACGAAAGTGGCGGCTTTTTTCGCCAATCCCTTTGCCAATCTTGCCGCCGCGCGCGTTGCGCCGTTGAAAATCGAACACGCGTTCGTAACGCCGGTACCTTCCACACGCAATGGCTGGCTCACGGCGATTTTGATTTATTGTTTTACTTCCTTTTTTGCCATTGGCCCCGGCGTCTGCGTCTGGCTGGCGCTCTCCGAGCTGATGCCCACCCGCATCCGCTCCAATGGCATGAGCGCTGCTATGCTCTTCAACAAGATCATTTCCACCACCATCGCCGCCATCTTTCTGCCCACGGTTGGCCAATACGGTTATTCCACCATTTTTTTCATTTTTGCCGGTTGCACCGTGGTCTACTTCATCACCGCCACTTTTATCCTGCCGGAAACCAAGGGAAAAACACTGGAGGAAATTGAGCAGTATTTTGAAGGCAAAAGATAATGAGATGCGGAATTGTGCCGAGTCGGATCAGTCCGCCGCAGCCTCACTCCTAATCTGCGCCTCACCAATCAGTCGTCGTCATCCTTCGGGTCGGCACGGGTCAAAACAAAACCGGCATGGACCGGCGCGGGCATCGGATTATCTGCTCCCCGGACGGACCGCCAGATGACTTCGTTGAATTTGAGGTCGTCGTTCATGTCCTCCTTGGCGAAGTTAAATTTTTCCCAACTGCCCCAGGCCCTCGCCTTGTTTGTGGCTTGCAAGTCCGTGGTGGCCGCCAGGGCCGTGTAGGGCGTGGCATCCGGCTGGGTCTGAAATGAATTATACATCGGCGAGGCGGCGGCATCGAACTGCGTCATGGGCTGCAGGCCGAGGATCAATTCAATCGTACGCAACATGCTGGTCGTGGAGTACAACGTGGAATCCACAGCACCGCGTTTTGTGTAGGGACTGATGACCAGCGCCTCCGTGCGATGCGCATCCACATGATCCGGACCATTTTGGGCATCATCCTCCACCACAAAAATTGCCGTGCTGCCCCAGAACTTTGAATGGCTAACGGCCTCAACCACACGCCCCACCGCGGCGTCGTTTTCCGCCACGAAAGCCGTGGGCGTGCGTTTGCCGGCGGACACACCTTGCGTGTGGTCATTGCCCAGGCGGACAATTTGCAACCGGGGCATGTCGCCCGAGCTTTCAAAGCGTTGCATTTCACTGATGAAACGGTCGGCGCGTTTCAGGTCAGAATACCCCAGGTCAAAACTCCGGTAATCCGGGTCAAAGTGCCCTTCCAGGCTCTTGACCTTCGTCTGGACCGGCTGGGACGGCCCGTTGGCATTTTGCACAAATTCCCCGAAACTGCGATAACTCACGCCCGCCGCCGATGCGCGATCCCACAAATAACCGCTCGCGGGAAACGCAATGGGCAGTAGTCCCTCCGCCGGATACGGGAACTTGGTGCCTTTGTGCCCGTAATTGATCGGCCAGGTCTTTTCCACGAAATCGGTGGCATACGCGCCCATGGACCATTCGTGTCCGCTCGCGCTGACTTCAGCATCCGCGTAAAAATTATCCAGCAACACAAATTCCCGCACGAGCTTGTGCAGATTGGGCGTCACCTTTTCCGGGAACAGACACAATTTCGGATCACCGTTGCCTTCAGTCACATCGCCGAAAACCTGGTCATAGGTGCGATTTTCTTTGATGATGTAAATGCAATGAGTAATCGGACACGGCTCGCCTGGTTTATCTGGAACTGGATTCCCCGGCGGGCGGACCGCCGAAACCGAGGCATCGGGGCGCAGCGGAGTGCAGTGCAACACCTCGGCAGTCCACGCCGCCATCTGCTGCGCGAAGTTTGAAGAAGACGGAAGGTCCACCACAGCCAAGGTGCCCTTGTACATGGCGCCGATGTAGCTGGATTTTTTCCCGGAACCGCCCGGGGCCGGTTGTGGTCCGTTGGGATTGGGCAGCGCCGTGTTGCCCTTGCCGTTCACAATCAAAAGCTGGTGGCCGTCAGGCGTCACCCGCACACTCGTGGGATACCAGCCGGTGGGAATGAAACCCAGGCTGCGCCCGTGGCCGCTGTTGGAAACGTCAAACACGGCCACGGCGTTGATGTTGGCATTGGCCACGAACAGTGTTTTTTGATCGGGCGAAAGCGCGACGCTGTTCGGCGTGGCTCCGCGCGGCGAATCGGGAAACAGCGTGGCCCAGAGCGTGTCCGAGGGGCGGCCGGTACCCGTGTCCAGCACCGTCACGGTATTGGCATTGGCATTGGCGACAAACAAGCGTTTTCCATCCCGGCTCAAGACCATCTCGCAAGGATGCTCACCGACCGGCCAGCGGGCTGACACCTCGCCCGTTTTCGAATTGACCACCGCAACGGTCGCCGCGCCCCACAAACTGACGTAAAGGCGCCCGCTTCTGGCATCCAAAACACAGCCGTAAGGAAACACGCCATTCAAGTCGTTCTTGGCGGCCAGTTCCGTGGCGCGCGCCCGCTTGGTGGCAGCGGCGTTGTCAAAACTTTGCAACGGCGCACGCGGCAGCACCGGCGCGGGGGCGGCGTTCGTGGAAAGTTGGATGTCCTGCACCGCACCGTCTTTCAGTGTGACCCGCGAGAGGCATCCTCCCCACAGGTTGGCCACAAACAGGGTTTCCTGATCCCGGTCAACGGCCAACCCGGCTGGCACGCCCGTTTCTTTCGCGCCCCGCAATGGAATATCTTTGAGCGCGGTAATTTGTCCCGCATCAAATTTGAACACGTGTACCACCTCATCGCTGGCTCCGCTGCAATAAATTTTGCGACCGTCGTTTGAAAAGGCGAGGCCATAAAATGCCTCCTTGACCCGCACCCGCCCCGTAATTTGCTGCGCCACCAGATCCACGATGACAATCTCATGGGCGGCATAACCGCAGTGCAACACCGCCGCATATTTGCCGTCCGGCGATAATGCCAGGTTCACGGGGAAATCATCCAAGGCTAGAGCCTTCCCAGCCGGACGCAACGACCACTGGTTGGGCAGCAGCATCGAACCATCCGGCTGCAGGCCCGGCCACAGCACGGCGGCATTGGTGCCGGCGGACAATTCAGATCGAGCCTGGCAAACCGCGAGTGCGGCCAGCAGCGGGAACAGGACATATGCAGATTTCATTGCTAAATTGATGCAGCGATAATTTCAAAGTTACCACAACCCTACTTTCCATGGTGCCAACCGGAAGGTCAAGTTCCGTCAGCCGCGTAACCGATTTGTAACCATTGGGTAGCACGGCATAATGGGGGTGTCGGCTACCGGGCGGCTTTCTTCTGAAAAACTCACCGCGCCACGGTACCTTCGATTTGTCCATGCGGTTCATCCGTCGGCACGAACAACTCGTTTTTGTTTTCGAGCCCGAAGGGCGCGAGGTTGATGAGCAAACAATGCTTGTTGGGCATCACAATGTGGATTTTGGATATTTCCGGCGCAATTTTTAAAGCGGCCGCGCCCATTTCAAACAAGGTGACCTGGACGGACGGGCTGAAATTTTTGGCAAACACCCGCAGCATGGCGTCGAGAATTCTGCCATTCGTTACG
>Ga0302320_10030619_pt1 | contig 10244 bp, 9 predicted proteins | sample Bog_T0_3_FD_202130 | JGI IMG/M metagenome (GOLD analysis project Ga0302320, IMG submission 202130) | Peat permafrost microbial communities from Stordalen Mire near Abisko, Sweden - Bog_T0_3 | ecosystem: Environmental > Terrestrial > Soil > Wetlands > Peat | place: Sweden: Abisko, Stordalen Mire... | reverse complement strand
TGACCTCTCCGCCGAGAAGCCAGATGTTGTCGCGGTGACGGCGGAAGACCCTGCGCGACAGCTGCTGGGCCAACAGGTCGCGCAGGAATGGCTTGAAGTATTCCACCATCCGCTGGCCGGGCGGGATATCCTGCGGCTCATAGGCCCAAGTGCCTGGCCACTGATCGAGGTCGGCACAGTAATCACTCAGGGGGTCGGTTCCCGGTCGTTGCTCTGGTAGGCTGGCCGCCCCGGTAACTCCTTTGGGTCCTGCTGCCATGAGGCTGATCTCCCTGCTGAACAGTTTCCAGCACTTCCCCGGCTTTGTCTACGAGAAGGCGCGGTTGTGCGAGGAAAGCAAGACCGTCGAGATCACCGTGCGGCCCCGCCGTGGCTCCAAGCCAGTGTGCTCGGGCTGCCACAAGCCGGCAACAGCCTATGACCACCTGAAAGAGCGCCGGTTCGAGTTCGTCCCGTTTTGGGGCTGCATGGCGGTGTTCCTCTACTGCATGCGGCGGGTCAATTGCCCCGATTGCGGGGTACGGGTCGAAGAGGTCCCCTGGGGCATCGGCAAGCACCAGCTGACGAAGGCCTACATGCTGTTCCTGGCTAACTGGGCAAGGAAGCTGTCCTGGCAGGAGACTGCCGTGTCGTTTCGTACATCCTGGGACAAGGTCTTCCAGTCGGTCGAGTATGTCGTGAAGTGGGGGCTCGAGCATCGCCAACTCGGCAAGATCGGGGCTATCGGTGTCGACGAGATCGCGTACGCCAAGGGGCACAAGTACCTGACGCTGGTCTACCAGATCGAGCAGGGGTGCGTACGCCTGCTGTGGATCGGCCGGGAACGGACAGTGGAGAGCTTCGAGCAGTTTTTCGCCATGATCGGCGAGACATTGGCCGGGCAGATCGAGTTCGTTTGCTCGGATATGTGGCAGCCTTACCTGAAGGTGATCCGCGAGCGGTGCAGCCAAGCCATCCACATCCTCGACCGCTTCCATATCGTCGCCAAGATGAACGCCGCGGTTGACGAGGTGCGCGCCGGTGAGGCCCGGCGGCTGGCCCGGGACGGCTACGAGCCGGTCTTGAAGAAGACCCGCTGGTGCGTGCTGAAGCGGAAGGCAAACCTGACCGAGCGCCAACGGTTCCGCCTGCGTGATCTGCTGCGCTACAACCTCCAAACTGTTCGGGCCTATCTGCTGAAGGAGGATTTCCAGCAGTTCTGGGACTACGAGTCCCCGACCTGGGCCGGCAAGTTTCTCGATGATTGGTGTCGCCAGGCCATGCGCTCACGCATTCAGCCGATGAAGAAGGTCGCCCGGACGCTACGCTCGCACCGGGAGCTCATCCTGAACTATTTTCGTGCCAGGAAGGCGTTCTCCAGCGGCATCGTCGAGGGCCTCAACAACAAGGCCAAAGTGACCATGCGAAAATCCTACGGCTTCCGCACCTTCCACGCCCTGGAAACCGCGTTATATCATGGGCTTGGCAAATTGCCCGAGCCGGACGTCGCCCACAGATTCTTCTGACGAGGCTCCCTTATCCGGGCGATGAACGACATGAACGCCCTCGACATCGAGGACTGCGGCATTGTCGCGGTCGTCAAGAACGGCCGCCGGATCAAGGGTTTCCTGGATGGGCCGGAAGGGCTGGCAAAGACCCATGCGCGGCTCGCTGAAGGCAGGCTACCGCGCCGCGGCCAGGGCCGCGCATAGTTACAGTTCAATACGGAGTTCAAAATGCCTGTCAAATGGCTGAGCAACGCTGACAAGTCGAGAAGCGCGGACGCTCTCGCCAGGTTGTCGTCAGAGCGCCCGGGCTGCCGGTTGGTGATCGGTGCGCCGCGCAGCTATGGAGACCACAGCGCCGTCGAGCTTGAGCGCGACTGGAACCTGGTTGGCGTCTACGAACTGAGCGGCGACGCGACCAATGAGGACGTGCCACAGACGGCCACCTGAAAACTGCCGGCCTGCCAGCGGCACCCGCAGCAGGCGGCAGTCATTTTGCCAGGTTCAGCCCGGACGGTTTTTCCCCGGCCTGTGTCACGCAAACCCAGGCAGGCCAAACGCCGGTCGTCGAACCCCGCACGCGGAGGCATCCGAACCGGGACAACGCCAACATCCGCCCGTCAGTTAGTCATCGAACCCCCGATCCGTGGAGACATCGAAAACATCACGATCCCATCGGCAACCTTGCGTTTCAATCATCGTACCCCCATCCGTGGAGGCAATCTCTGACCCGCGCCTGAGATGGGTGGCCGTGTCACTTTGGTGTTCAGGGCCGAGATGAGTCACGGGCGCCTCGCGCTGTCATCCCCCCCCGTTCATGGGGCGATTCTGGTTTTCAATATCTTCCGATATCCAAGGCAAGCAAGGGCTGACAGCGCAATGCGGGTTGGCGCGGCATGGTCTGCCACGGTGAGATTTGCCAACGGCGACGTGCGGTGACCGGCCGGACGGTCTGGCCTTCGCCGCGGTGATGGAGGCATTCCAAACCAGGTGATGTTCTCATACGCCTGGCTGAACCAGTCATCGAACCCCCGTCCGCGGAGGCATTCCAAACCAGGTGATGTTCTCGCCCGCATGGCTGAACGAGTCTTCGAACCCCCATCTGCGGAGGCATCCTAACGGCTTGATGCACCGGGCGCCAGCCAGGGAGACATCCGAACCCAGCCGCTGCTGTCAGCCACTGGCCTTCCTGGTCGATCCCGTGACCGAACCCCCATTGATGGAGGCATCCCAGGCCAAGCGTCTTCATGAGCGCATTGCCGCCCTCACCATCGAACCCCCATCCGCGGAGGCATGCCATCGGAGGCCGCCACTGTCTTCGGCGGCTCGTCATCGAACCCCCATCCCCATCCATGGAGGCGCATTCGAAACGTGCGGATGTTGGCAATGCCAACGCCGTCTCATCGAACCCCCTCCATGGGGGCCATCCAAAACCGAGAGCCACTAAGCGCACCTGGCCTGGTCATCGAACCCCTCTATGGAGGCCACCGAAACCGCAAGTCATCGAACTCCCATCGATGGAGGCTATCGGAACCAAACAGCGCTGCTGGACGCGTCGACCGTGTCATCGAACCCCCATCGATGGAGGCACTCGAAACCCCGAGAGATCGAGGCTCTGCATGGCGGTTAGTCATCGACCCCCCCATCGATGGTGGCACCCGAAACCGAAGCCCGGCGTCCTGATCAACATGGCCGACATCAGAATTAAAGGTCGCAACGCCACTTTTTGCCGCGATGTTACCCCCGTGCCCCGGTGGCCGCAACCGCTGCGCCGGCACTCACGCCATCGGCGGCCCGGATGGACCTGCAGATGCCGTTCGCTATGTGGCCGAAGGCGATGAGGCCAGATGCAGACGCTCTCCGAAAATCTGCAGCAAGCCATTCCTGGCTTCCGGCGACGACGCCTTCGCGTTGCCATTGAAGGTTTGTCCATGTTCGGACATGAAGTCCACGATGAACATGGCAACATAGATCCGGAATACCCTGTCATCTTGGAACCCGGCTGCGTTCATCCAAGCGTCCACATAGCGGACCGGTCCGCCGAACGCAGTCAGGGCGGCCAGTGTCAGGGCTGGCGCATAGCGCGGGTCGCCGAAGCACAGGTCGTCGACATCGACGATGCCGGAGAGCGCTCCGCCCGGTGTGACGATCACATTCTTTGTCGTCGTGTCGTGCAGGAAAGGTGTCGGCGCCAGCGCGTCGAGTTCCGGGCTGGCCTCCGCAACCAGCGCCTCGACGGTGTTGGCCGCTGCTGAATCGAACAAAAATGCGGCCGCAATCCGCTTGCGCAATCTGACCAGGTCACGAAGGACCTGCGACCAGCGTTCGTGCGGCGGATGCGCCGCACGAACCGCGTAGCCGTACCGTCCCGCCGAGGCGGTCGTGGATGTCAGCGCCTGCGCCTGCGCGACACCCTTGGCGACAGCTTCAAGGGAGGCGTCGGAGAGCGCGCTGACAACATCGCCGAGGTCGGTTCCGGGCAGCCGGCGGTCAGCCAGCCCGCAACCGAAACCTGCCGCAGCCATTTCACAGCATCAGCTCGGCAGGTATTTCGCCAGGCTCAGCCCGGACAGTGACGCGATGACCTGGTAGGATGCCTGCAGCTGCGTCTGCACCAGGGACAGGCTGGACAGCGTTGCCGCCATGTTCGTGTCCTGGGCCGAGGACAACTGTGTGGTCAGCGCCGTCTGCACGTCGCCAAGCTGGGTCTGTGTTGCCGTCACCTTGGACTGTGTGTCGCCGAGCGAGGCGGCGTCCGTCGCCATCGCGCTGACCGCGCCGTTCAGGCTGGTCCTGGTGTCCTGGACCAGCGAGGTGAAGTCAGCCGTGCCAGCCTGGTTGCTGTTCAGGGACCCGACGGTGGCCAGCGCCCGCATGAGGTCGATCATGTAGGACCCCGTCGTCGAGGTTCCGGTGGACGACGCCGAAAAGTTCGCGCTGGCCAGCAGGCCGGTCGGCACGGTGGAGCTTTGCCCGATCTGCGTCACCGGGGCCGCGGACTGCACGGCAGCCGAAGCTGTGGCCGCAGCCGCAGCAGCCGCCGTCACCGCCGTCGCCGCAGCGGTCGCAGCGGTCGCAGCGGGCGTGCCGGGTGTGGTCGCGTTAAGCGCCGTGACGGCGGCTTGGTAGGCGCCCTGCGCGTTGTAGGACACCGTTCCGTTGGCCGCGACCGTCGCCATGAACGCGGAGAATGGCGACGCGCCCGGCGTTGCGGCGTCGGTCTGGGCGCTGGCCAGCGTCGCGGCAATCGTCGCCGTTGCGCCGTTGGTCGCCAGCCCGGCGACGGCCGTGGCGATATCCGTATAGAACCCGGTGCTGGTGATGTTGGCCGGGTCTGGTACCGGCGGGTTCGAGGAGTCCTGTCCCGCGAACACATACGCGCCGCCGTCCTGCGTATCGAGCAGGCTGCCGACCTGCTGGAGCGCACTGCGGGCCTGGGCAGAGATGGTGTCGATGCCTGAAGAGCCCACCGTGTTCAGGCTGTCGAGCTGGCTGGCCAGGTTTGACGCAATCGACTGGATCTGCGTCATCACGGTCTGCGTGACCTGCATGCTGCCGCTGGCGGCGTCGATGTTGTTCTGGTACGTCTGCAGCGAGGCAATCTGCGGCGTCAGGTCGAGCGACACGGGAGCGCCCGTGCCAAGCCCGGCATATGTGCTTGACACGTACCCTGAGCTGGCCTGGTTGGTCAGCTGGTCGAGCTTCTGCTTGATCGACGTGCTGTCGCTGACCAGGCTGCTCATCATGCCGTAATTGGAAACGCCCATGCCAACTATGCTGCCGCTCATGGCTTCCTCCTCAGTTCACTGCGTTCAGCAGCGCGGTGAACATCGACTGCACGGTGGACATCACCCTGGCGTTGGCGCCATAGGCGTTCTGCAGCTGGATCATCAGGGTCATCTGGGCATCCAGGTTCACCCCGTCCTGCGAGCTGAGCTGTGAGGACAGCGTGGTCTGCACGGCCTGCTCGGTGCTGAGCTGGCTTGTGACGGAGGCGCTCGCCTGCGACTGGGTGGCCACGATGCTTGTTGCCAGGCCAGCCAGTGTCTGCGGCGCGCTGTAGGGGGCGCTCAGGTTGCCGGCGGCGCCCAGGCCCGTTGTGTTGGTGGTCAGTGCCGCCGAGCCAAGCACGTTGTTCAGGATCTTCGAGATGGTCGCCGTATACCCGGCCTGACCTGTGGTGTTGCCGCTCGGCGGATCGCCGTCCCGCACCAGCGACGGGTTGGCCTGCACCGCCGCATTCACCTGTATCGTCGCGGCAAAGCCGACATAATTCTGCTGCACAGGCGCCGCTGCGGCAGGGGGCACCGTTGGCGTCGCTGCGGCGGGCACCTGGCCCGCAGGATTCGTGAACAGCGTAAGCCCCTGGCCAGCGAAGCCGGTGGCCATGTTCTCGGAGAACTCGTCGAGTTCGGCCTGGAAAGTCGGCAGGGTGCTGTCGCGCAGCGTTATGTTGGCGCCGATCTGACCTCCTGTGAGCTGATTGGTCACATCCGTGCTGCCGAGCATGATTCCTGGTATGGTCCCCGCAGGAACCGACCCGGGCTGCGCATAGAACGACCCGGGCTGCATGCTGGCGTCTGTCACGCTGAGCGGGTTGGCGGAATGGATCGGCAGCATGGTGCCGCCGGTGGTCATCACCAGCATGTCGCCGTTCGGCTGCGCCAGCGTCTGGACGCCGACCATCTGTGACAGCGACTGCACCGCCGCGTCCCGCTGGTTTTCAAGGTCGGCGGTGCTCTGGCCGTTGGCCTGGAGCTCCATGATCTGGCTGGACAGCGAGCCGATGGTGCCGAGCGTTGTGTTGACGGTGGCAACCTCGGAGACGATGTTGCTCTCCGCCGTCTGCCGCTGCGTGGTGTAGGCCGTGCTGAGGCTGTTGATGCCCTGTGCCAGCGTCTGTGCCGCCCCGACCACGGCGGTTTGCGCCGCCTGGCTGCCGGGGTCGCCAAGCAAGGTCGAGAACTGCGATTGCAGGTTGCCAAGTTGGCTGCCGAGGTCGGTGCCGGAGCCCACCGCGCCCTGCGCGGCGTCAATGGCCTGCAGCGCGGTCTGCTGCGTCTGCAGGCCTGCCACAGTGCCGTTCTGCGTTGCCAGCGAAGCCTCCAGGGCAGCGTTGACCTGGCGCGTCGTCGGCCCGGTGCTGACGCCCATGCCCTGGCCGCCCGCGTTCAGGTCCTCCTGCGTCGTGGTCTCGGTCGCGTAGCTTGGCGTGCTGGCGTTTGCCACGTTGTGCGAGACGACGCCGAACTGGGCCTGCACATTGGCCAGGCCACTGTTGGCAATGCTCAGGGCAGCGTCCAAGTTCATGGTTCAGGCTCCTGCGGCTCGGCTCACTGCTTCATGTCGATCGTTGTCTGCAGCATCTGGTTGGCTGACGTGACCATCTTTGCGTTCGCCGAATAGGCCTGCTGGGCGACGATCAGCTTGGAAAACTCGGTGCCGATGTCGACGTTCGAGCTCTCCACCGCGCTGGTGACCAGGCTGCCGGCGCCGGTGCTGCCCTCCTGGTCGGCGAGCGGCATGCCGGAAGCCTGCGTGGCGGTGAACGCCTGTCCGTTCTGGCGCTGCAGGGCATTGGGGTCATTGAAGGTGACGATGGGCACCTGCGCGATCGTGAGCGTCTGTCCGTTGTTGTAGTTCGCCACGACGTTGCCATTGGCCTGGATGGTGGTGCTGGTGTAGGCGCCGGGCGGCACGCCGTTCTGTGTCAGACCCTGCAGCTGGTACTGCGTGCCTGCGTACTGCGTCAGGCCTCCGGCCTGGCCGAACGTTCCGAGGTTCAGGTTTATCGCCTGGCCTGTCCCGTTGAAGGTGCAGGTGAGCGGCACTGTGGCGGAACCAGTCCCCGGCGCCACTGTCGTCGAGTTCGCCGGGCCGATCCCGGAGATGGTGCCGCCGGAGCCGAACGTCACCGTGGCAGTGCCGACAACGTTGTTGCTGGCGTCGGTGGCGCTGAGCTGCCAGCCGTGTCGGCCGTCGTCTGCGACCAGCTGAGGGTCAGCGGCTGCATGTTGCCAAGCGAGTCGTACACGTCAACGGTGGAGGTGATCGGCGAGGTTGCCGGTGTCGCAGGCAGGTTTGCCGACAGCGAGACGGTTGACGTGGGAATGGGGTTGTAGGCTGTCTGCGTGACCTGGATGGGTGCCATGGCGTTCTGGTTCGCCAGCCCGGTCTTCGGGTCAACCGGCCAGCCGTTCAGGAAATCCCCGGAGCTGTTCACCAGATACCCGTCCTTGTTCATCTGGAAGTCGCCTGCCCGCGTATACATCTGCTGCGGGTTGAACGAGGTGACGCCGTTGGTGTCACCGTCCGACTGGGAGACCGCAAAGAAGCCCTGGCCAGTGATGGCCATGTTCGTCGCTGTGGATGTCTGCGTGACCGTGCCCTGCACGTTGTTCTCGTAGTCCGGCGTCGCCACCACGGCGCCCGGGTCGTTCAGCGACGCGGTGCTCGTCGTCAGATAGTCGGTGAAGCTGGTGCCTATGTCCTTGTATCCGACGGTCGTGCTGTTGGCCACATTGTCGCTGATGTTGCCGAACGCGGCCGACTGTGCGTTGAGGCCGCTGATCGCGGTGTTCATGGCGCCGAAAATGGACATCTGGGTCTCCTGGGACTGAGGCTGGCTGTCCACCTCGCATAAAGCGTGCCAGCCCGGCCACCGCCGGAGATCATGGTTTGCGGCGTGCGGCGGGTGTGCCGGGCCGTCCATTAGGCAGGATCGGCCCGGCATTTCCTGCCGCACGCCGGCCCTGGCGAGGGCAAATGGCGCCATGCAGCCAGGGATTCGGCGCGGAGTGCGGTTGGCCCGCGGCTTGCTCTGTCTCCGGTGCCTCGGGAGACCTGCGATGCCAGCCATAGCGTCCGCCTTGCCGCAACCGGTTGCCGCCACGTCGGGCGACCAGGCTGCAACCGCGCCTCCTGCGTCCGGCGCCAGCTTCCAGGACCATCTCACGAATGCCATGCAGGGCGGTAGCCCAACCGCGCCTCCTGCCAGCGCTGCGTCCCCCCAGACGCCCAGTCAGGCCCCGGCGCAGCCCCAGGCGGCGTCAGCGACGGCTGGAACAGCGCCCAACACCATCACCGGGACACGGGCTGACGTGGCGGGCAGCCAGAAGGCTGGCCGGACGGCGGCCCAGGCGAGCTGGCCAGGCCCGCAAAAAGGTGCGGCCGATGGCCAGGCGGCAGCTTCTGCCGACCCTGCGGCGACAGGGAACACCGACCCCAAGCTGCAGGATCCGCAGCCCAGTCCGGCCATCCCGGTTCTGGCTGGCACAGCCATTCCTGGCGTCCTGCCAAACGTTCCCGCTGACGCGCCTCAAGGGACAGCCGCCGTTGCGCCATCAACTGCGCGCGCCCCGGCGGCGCAGGCTGCCAAGCGCGGGGCCAGTACAGCACCGGCATCCACGGCGGGCGCTGCAGCCAATCCTGCGGCGACAAATCCCGGACCGGCTGGCATCGCATCCCTTCTGCCAGCAGTGTCCGCATCCGCCGCCGCACAGCCCCAGCCAGCCGATGGCACCGGGCGGGCCGCGGGCGACGTGGCGGCGGATCAGCGGTTCGTGCCAGCCGCGGGCCACCGGATGGCGCCGGGCGCCGGGCTCATGCCAGCTGACGCCGCGCCCGATGGCGGCAGCGCGCCCGCGGCGGCCGATGCCAAGGCGGGCTCGGCGTTCGCCGATCTGACGGCCAGCCAGCCAGTCCCGGCCGCAGCGGCTGGCCCGTCGGCCCAGGTTGACCTGTCGGCGCTGGCCGCGCCTGTGGCGGCCAATGCGCCTCCCGCCGCCGTCCAGAGCCAGATCAAGGTGACACCGGCACATGGTGATGTCGGCGGATCAACGGCATCGTCTCCCGCTGCCCAGGTGGCGCCGGCGCTTGCCTCGATCACGCAGGCGTCCGACGGCAGCTCGCGCCTGACGCTGCGCCTCGACCCCGCGGAGCTCGGCCATGTCCAGATCCGCATCGACCGGCCGCAGGATGCGCCGGCGCGGGTCGAAATCACTGCCGACCGCCCGGAGACGCTCGCCCTCCTGCAGCGTGACCAGCCGCAGCTGCAGCGCGCCCTCGACCAGGCCGGGGTGCCGGCGGACCGAAGCCTGACATTCCACGCCGGCGGGAGCGGCACGGGAAGCGGCGGCACAGGCGGGCAGGGCGCGTTCGGCGCTGGCACGTCAGGCCAATCCGGCGGCGGGTCGCAGGGTTGGGCTGGCCGCTCCCAGCAGCGGTACGCCGTTGACGACCAGGACGCCATACAGCAGCCCTACGCGCCATCACGGTGGATGCGTGCGGGCCTCGACATCACAGCTTGACCGCGAAGGACCGGGAAAATGACCGTAGCATCCGTCTCCACCCAGCAGCAGAACGCCATCGCCGCCGCCCAGGCCGCCGCCGCCAACACTTCCGGGACGGCCACCACATCGTCCACCGGCACCGCGTCGGCTGGGACATCCGGAACCAGCTCGACATCGTCCACGGCGTCCGGCGGGAACTCGTCGCTGCAGTCGCTGTCATCCAACTTCAGCGACTTCCTCGGGATGCTGATGACGCAGCTGCAGAACCAGGACCCCACCAGCCCGATGGACAGCAACCAGTTCACCTCGGAGCTCGTCCAGTTCTCCAGCGTGGAACAGCAGATCAACACGAACACGAGCCTGACGTCGCTGATCCAGATGACCCAGGCGGGCGACGTCATCCAGGGCACCAGCATGGTCGGCAAGCAGGTGACGGTGCAGTCCACCCAGGTGGCGCTCCAGAACGGGC
>Ga0302320_10030616_pt1 | contig 10244 bp, 4 predicted proteins | sample Bog_T0_3_FD_202130 | JGI IMG/M metagenome (GOLD analysis project Ga0302320, IMG submission 202130) | Peat permafrost microbial communities from Stordalen Mire near Abisko, Sweden - Bog_T0_3 | ecosystem: Environmental > Terrestrial > Soil > Wetlands > Peat | place: Sweden: Abisko, Stordalen Mire... | reverse complement strand
GGAACCACGCTGCCCCTGCCCATCGTGGTGAAAGCCAAGACCTCATCCGGAGCAATCGTAGTGGGTGCGCCCATCACCTTTGCCGATGGTGGTTTGAACGGAACGTTCTCGCCCAATCCGGCCATTACGGGGTCGAACGGCCAGGCCAGCGTCACGTTCACGCTTCCTACCGTGACCAAAATTATGACGGTGACGGCAACCGACAGTCCGGCCACGGTAAACATCACTGAGACCTCGACTGCGGGAACAGCTTCGGCCCTGACGATTGTCCAAGGCAACAATCAATCGGCGAATCCGAAAACTGTGTTGGCGAAGAAGCTGATCGTGATGGTTGCCGACAAATATGGCAACGGCATTTCGGGCGTAACCGTAAACTTCACCGACAACGGAGCGGGAGGAACCTTCTCCACAAAGACCCCGGTGACAACCTCGAATGGACAGGCCTCGGTCAGCTATACCACGGGAGCGAATGCGGGAACCGTAACCATTTCCGCATCAACTTCCACTCTGGGACCCGTCAACTTTACGGAAACGGTGAAGTAGGATCTTTGAAAACGGTTTTTGATTTTGAAGGAATCGATCTCCCGCGAATGCTGCAAAGCATTCGCGGGAGCGATAGTTCCCCGCTCCGCGTTCTCCCTCCCGGCGGCGGGCTCGAAATCTCGCGGCAGTTTGCTCAGGACTTTACTCAGCACTTTACGCAAAAGAGGAATCCATGAATTCTAATCATTTGGCGAAGACGCTCGGCGCAGTTGTACTCTCGTTCGCGGCTGTTATCTCGTCTTCGCTCTGCTCCCCCATGGCGGGTGCGCAAGTCAGCGTGCTGACCAACAAGTATGACAACACGCGGGAAGGACAAAATCCCAACGAGACTTTGCTGACTTCCGCGAATGTAAACTCGAGCCGGTTCGGAAAGCTTTATGCCTTCAGCCTCGATGAGTACGTCTCGGCGCAGCCTCTCTACATGTATGGGCTGACCATTAGCGGCGGCACACATAACGTGGTTTTCGTTGCTACGGAGAATGACAGTGTTTACGCCATCGATGCCGACGCCAATACTCTTCTATGGCAGGTTAGCCTGGGCACGGCAGTACCCAGCAGTTCGGAAGGCTGCAGCGGCGTTACTGGTTTCAATCATGCTGGAATTATCGGAACTCCCGTCATTGATGCGACGACCAACACCATGTACGTCGTCGCCAAAACCTACACCTCGAATGTTGCCGCCTTTAATCTGCACGCTCTGGACGTGACCACCGGCCTGGAAAAGTTCGGCGGGCCAGTGCCCATCGCCGCCACCATCGGAACCCTCGCCTTCAGCCCGCTGCAGCAGATCCAGCGGCCCGCCCTTCTGGAATCCAACGGTACGATTTATATCGGATTTGGATCGAACGGTTGCGACTATAACGCCCGCGGCTGGCTTTATGCTTTTAGCGCCTCGAACTTGCAACAACTGGGGGTGATGACCACGCAGCCGGACAACACTTACGGCAGTTCGATCTGGCAGGGTGGGGTAGGCCCCGCCGCCGATAGTGCCGGCAACGTCTATCTTTCCACAGCGAATGGAGTTTTCAATTTCAGCGCTAACGATCTCGGCGACAGCATCCTGCAGCTCTCGGTAGGCTCGGGTGGCTTTAACGTCGAAGACTCCTTCACACCTTATGACCAGGCCAACATGGCGGCCAACGACATTGATTTAGGCTCCGGCGGCCCCATCCTTCTGCCCTACCAGACCAACAGCACCACGCCGAATCTGCTGGTTGCCTCCGGCAAGGACGCCGACATTTATCTCGTCAATACGCAAAGTATGGGAGGGTATAACCCCACCAACAACGACCAAATCGTGCAATACATCCCCAATGCGCTGGGCAACGAATTATTCGGCGCTCCGGTGTACTGGAACAATTACGTTTATTTCCTGGCCCACTTGGATTACTTGCGGTCGTACTCGCTAGCCACCAACGGCACGACCGGAGTTACCAGTCTCACGTCGTTCGCTCAAACGACTGGCAAGCTGACCACCATCGGACTTCCCGTGGTCTCCTCCAACGCCAACACGAATGGCATTCTCTGGCTGGTACGCAACGTCAGCAATGTCCCCAAACTTTCAGCGTACGATGCAGTCTCGTTATTTCTGCTTTATGACTCGGGCATGGCTGCGGGCGGGCGCGACACGCTGGGGCCGGCGGTGGCGCATTTCGCTACTCCCACAGTCGTCAACGGAAAAGTGTTTGCCGCTGTGGAGGGAAACGCAAACACTCCGAATCAACTGGTAGTGTATGGATTATTTCCTGAGATCGTCGCCAGCACAGGCAACGGGCAGACTGGTTCCGCCGGCACAACGCTGCCGACCGCGATCGGTATCACGGCCACCAACCCGTACACGAATGCTCCCATCTCGGGCGTGACTGTCACCTTCAGCGATGGCGGCAAAGGTGGTACCTTCAGCAATCCGACTGCGGTCACGGACGTAAATGGTCTGGCATCGACCACATACACATTGCCCAAGACCCCTCAGACCATCACGATCACGGCAACCAGTCCCGGCTATGCGCCGGCAACCTTCACTGAGATGGATGTGGTAGGTCCCGTCGCTTCGATCACGACAGTCTCGGGCGGCAAACAAACGGGGATGGTTGGCACTACATTACCTGCTCCCCTCCTGGTGAAAGCGAAAGACGCCAATGGAAACCTGGAAGTCGGCGCTTTGATTCTATTCTCAGACGGCGGCGTAGGCGGTGTGTTCTCCAGCCCTAATCCCGTGGCGACCGGCTCCAATGGCGAGGCCAGCATTACTTACACCTTGCCCTTGACTGCCAAGACCATTACCGTGACGGCCTCGAACGGAAGTGTAAGTGATCGCATCACCGAAAGCGCTGTTGCGGGCCCTCCCGCTTTGGTCAACATCGTTCAGGGGAACAATCAAAGCGCTCACGTCCACAACAAGCTGCCCAAGAACCTGATCGTCTCCGTCACCGATCAATACGGCAATGGCTTGTCCGGTCTCACGGTTAATTTCACCGACAACGGGGCGGGCGGAACATTCTCCAATGCGTCGCCGGTCACCGGGACCACGGGTCAAGTGAGTGTGACCTACACCACGCCAGGCGTTACGGGGACGGTGACGATCGATGCATCGTACGGCTCGCTGAATCCCGCAGTCTTCACGGAAACAGTGGACTAGATCCGAATTACGTTGTGCGCTGAACCAAAACGCCGCGAGAAATTCTAATTTTTCTCGCGGCGTTTCCCATTCCGGGATGAGTTCTCGACTTTACCTCACGATCGCTCAGCCGAAAAGCCGCGCCCACCGGACGTTCTCAGGTCTTTTTACCGGTGGTCTACTGTACTCAGGGTATTGCTTGGGATGAACTTCCGAGACCTACGCACTTGGCAGCTGCCTGTTTAGAGTTTTAATCAGGACCCTCCCTTATTGAGTGTCCTCCCGAAATCCCCGTTCGAGAGGAGTTGTAGATGTATTCGGAAATATCCCCAGCCCTGCGGGAGCGACGCGTGTGTCCTCCCAACCGCCGTTTGGCCTGCTGTTCGATTCTTTTTTCTTTGGGAACCTTCCTTCTGCCCCAAGCTTTCGCACAAGCCAACGTCAACGAAAGCCTGGAAACGGCCACGCTGTACGTCGATACGAACAAAGGCTCCGATTCCAATCCCGGCACACAAGCGAAACCGCTGAAGACGATTGGGGCCGCAGCCTCGGCCGCGGAAACTAACAATCAAAGCTCCATCGGGACGAAGGTCATCATTAATCCCGGAACCTACCGCGAGAGCGTCACACTGGTCAAGAACAACAAAGACACCAGCCTGCCCATCACCTTCGAAGCCGCCACCAACGGCACGGTCATCGTTAACGGAGCCGCCATCTACACCGGATGGTCCACCTATAGCGAGAACAAAAGTATTTACACGACCAGTTGGAACAACAACTGGGGAGAGTGTCCGCAGCTTACTTCGTGTGTATATCAGCAGGACATCGTGATGCGCCAGGAAATGGTTGCGGTGAACGGAACCGTGCTGACGCAGGTGATGTCTCTGACACAAATGCTGGCCGGCACTTTCTACGTGGATGAAAGCACAGACCTGATCTATGTGTGGCCGCCGTCCGGAACGACCATGAGCACCGCGACCGTCGAGGCTGCATCGACGCCAACGCTATTTACTATCCAAAACAAATCGAACATCGTGGTCCGCGGCCTGACTTTCCAATACGCCAATACCTGCCATGCTGGCGCCGCTGTTGTGATTCAAGGCAGTTCCAGCAACATCCTGTTCGATACCGACACTTTCCAGTGGAACAATGGGCAGGGTATCGCGATCGAGAATCCCACTACCTATTTCACGGTTGAAAACTCGATATCCGAGCACAACGGCGACGCCGGCTTCCAATCCTCGCAGACGAAATATGGCCTTTGGCAATCGGACACAAGCTCCTACAACAATTGGCGGGGCGCGCAGGGCGCTTATTACTCCTGCAATACCGGTGGCTTTCATGCCTGGATGGCGCACGACGACACCATCAACAACATGACCGTAAGCTTCAATGAAGGTTACGGCATCCACTGGGACACGGACAACGCCAACATCACCACCACCGGAATCATCGCCACCAGCAACCTGTTAGGCGGACTCTATCCGGAAAAGGACGAAGGCCCCATAACGCTCTCCGGCGCGTACATGTGTAATAACAATTCGCCCCTCTCCACCGGCGGGTTGATCCTGCGCGACTCCGAGGACGTGTCCCTGACCAACAGCGTACTCATGAACAACCTGGGCAATCAGATCTTCGTCATCGGAATCCTGGGCGGCATCGAGGTTACCAATTGGGAAACCGGCAAGACCCTTAACCTAGTCACAGAGAATTTCACCAACACCTCCAACATCATTCAAGGCAACACCAGCACCCAGGGCCTTTTCCGGGATAGTTATCTTAACGGCTCGGACTGGACCAGCTTCCAAACAACTCTGAAATCCTCCAGCAACACGTGGTGGAACTCGCAGAATTCCGCCACAGAGTTTGTAGTGCCGGCGCCGAAAAAAGGGACCAGCGAAAGTTTTTCTTCCTGGCAAAGCGCGACGCTGCAGGATTCGAACTCCAGCTTCAAGCAGCCCTCAGGCAGTCCGGGCGCGAAGTGCAGCTTGAATCCGGTGGGCACGGATTTCTGGATCACGGTCGACAACGCAGCACTCACGGTAGCGCCGGGCAAGTCAGCCATATTCAACCTGACGCTGACGCCGCTAAACTTTACCGGAACCGCCAACCTCACGCTGGATGGAATCTCTGAAGTGAAGGGACTTTCCGCGACGCTCAGCGCCAGTTCGATCAAGACCTCGGGAGCATCCGTCTTGACCGTGACGGCGTCCTCGAGCACGGCAGCGGGAACTTACTCCATCACCGTGCTGGTCAACAGCGGCAACATCACGCGGACGGTGACGGTACAGTTGACGGTGAGCTAGTTAGCGTCGGCGTACTCGCCCGTCTATAGCGCGGGCGGTTCGCCGGCGGTCTCGATAGCGTCTCGCTCTCGCCGTGGAGTGCAACGTGCCGGCTTGCCGTTTTACTATGCCGTTTACCAATAAAACCCTGTCCTTAACTAGTCGTCGTCATCGTCCGCGGGCTTCGCCGTCTGCGTGCCGTTCTTCTCCGCCGGCGAGGCCTCGGAGGCCGACGCCACTCCGGCGCCATACAGGTCGTAGATCTGCGGACTGCTGGACGCGCTGTCGGTAAGGGTGCAGGTTGAGTTCTGCGTCGCGTCTTTGGTTGGGGTGAATACGAAGGTGAAAGTGCAGCTCGCTCCCGCCACGACTTCCGAACCGCAAGTGTTGGTCTGCGTGTAAGGAGAGCCGCTCGGAATCACGATGCTATCCAGGTTCAGCGTGGCGTCGCCAGTATTCTGCAAGGTTCGGGTCAGTGTCGCGCTGGTGCCAACAACCACATTGCCGAAGTCTACTTTCTCATTACCCAAATTGACGACCGCACCGTCGGACGGGCAGACTCGCGTGCTCAGAATATAGGCCGGAATCGGAGGCTGCGAGAAGTTGAACGAGTCTTCCATGTTGGCTGCATCCAGATCGCGCGCGGTTAAATTCGTCAGGCCAAAGCGGGTCTCGATGAACTTCAGCACGGAAGCGAATTCATATTGCGTGTGGATCACCTGGCCCGCCTTCGAATACGGAGAGATGATGATCATCGGCACCCGCACGCCCAAGCCGTAATAATCAGGATTGGTGGGCGGGGCATTATCGTAGAAGCCGCCGAAATCATCCCACGTCAGGAAAATCGCGGTGGTGTTCCAGTCCGGCCCTTGCATGATGGCGTTGATCTGCTGCACCGTCCAATTCTCCCCAGCGCAACTGCTGGAGGGTGGATGATCGCTATCCGCCGTGTCGGGAACCAGCCAGCTAACGGAAGGCAAATTGCCGTTTTGCGCATCGGTTACAAATTGCGAAAAAGGAAACACATGCTCGGCCCACAACGAAGAGTTACGAATCTGGCTCACCGAGTTGTAGGCATTCCAAGCATAGCCGGACGAATTCTCCACCGGCGCATACGACTTCCACGAAATGCCAGCCGCATCCAGCAAATCAGCTTCACTGGTTTCGGTGAAGCAGGGATACACGTACGTTTGTTTCCCGGCCGTGCTCTGCAATTCGACCGTCGTGCCTGCCACCGCGTCGCAACCCCACGAGGAGTATTGCGGGTGCCCGGGCTCATCCGGATTGGCGATCGTTTCCGCTCCGTCGGCCAACACGGTGTAGAGGTGATTCGAAAAACTTGCCGCCTTGGTGGAAGCGAAGGTTCCGTCGGACAAAGTAAACGTCAGCGCGTAATTCCAGTAATTCGGAATGTCGGATTGATACAACTGCGACATCGACATGTAGTCGCCGTTATCGTTGCCATGCTCCACCAGGTCGAACTGATTCATCTTGCCGCCATTGACGGCGGTGATGGTGTCAAGCCAGCTGTGCCCCATGTCGCGCACGCGGTCCGGTGTGTGCCCGAGCGTCCGTATGCTTCCGTTGGAAACTTCGCCGCTGGTCGCTCCATCCGCTCCAGGAAAGGTTCCGAAATAATTGTCGAAGCTGCGGTTCTCTTTGATGATGAACACAATGTGCTGAATCACATTGATCGAGCCGCCCTGAATCGCTGAGCCGCTCAAATTGACCTTCTGCGGGCTGCCCGACGCATTGTCGGTAATCGTTACCGTGCCCACGAACGATCCGACCTTCTGCGGCTTGAACGTCACGGTAATGGTGCATGTCTTGCCCGCGCCGAGTTTGCCGGCAAGGCAGGTATTCGACTGCGTGAAGTAACTGGACCCGCTGGCCCCAATGCTGGTGAAAGTGATCGGGTTCGATCCCGTTGCCGTATTTTTCACCGTTAGCGTCGAGCTCGCGCTGGTGTTCACGACGATATCGCTGAAGGACAGACTGGAGGGCGTGATGGTCAGCGTCGGGGTCGTCGCCGCAGCGGGCAAGGCTGCCATTAGCATGCCCGCAAGCAGCGCAACGACAGAAGTGCAGAACCTGAATGACACGCTAAAACCAGAGAATTTTTGCTGAATGGCGCGATTACTCATGACAGGGCTCTCCACAGAAAAACTTTACCTTGCGGCCGATCTTTTGGAACGCTTCGGATTTTCCGGTGCAAGACCGCCGCCGGACGTGGGGGGCGCAAGGTGCGGCGATTAACACTGCTATATCTTTTGTATGCTGCGCCCACCGCCCCGTCAAGATGAAGAAATTTTCACACTGGAGTCTAAGTGCTCTAAAGCTAAGCTCGATCGGCACCGGTTGCCACCTTGCAAGAATTTTCACTCTTGACCGTCCGTCCCAGCGACTTTACAGTTGAGTTCGTTCCAGCCCCCGCCGGAGGCCTTTCTGAAGCGCTATCTCTTTCCACTCGGGTTTGCTTACGCGGTTTCGTGTTTATTGGTTTCGGGTCTTATTCTTTTGGCACCGGCCGCAGCGCAAAATATCGACACAGCGGTGACTGGGTGTCCAACGGCTTCCGGCAGCAGTGTCTGCTACACCACCTATCAGGGCGGGGTTAGCCGCCGAGGGTTTAATCCAAACGAACCGGCGCTTACCCAAGCCGCAATCACAGCCACTACCGGCAAGACGTTCCACAAGCAATTCTCCACCCAGATCAATGGCGCGCCTTATGCCCAGCCGCTGGTACTGCCGAATGTGGTGATGAACGGCACGACCTATCCCAACGTCGTGTACGTGGCCACGCAGCAGGATGCCGTCTATGCCATTAATGGAGCCACCGGCAAAATTCTCTGGCGCGACAATCTCGTCCCCAGCGGCTATAACTATCTCAACGCCTCGAAGGACCTGGTAAACTGCACCGACATTCTGCCCAGTCCCGGAGACATCGGCATCATGGGCACGCCGGTTATCGATATCACGCAAAACACGGGAACAAATAACACCATCACCTCCGGGATCCTGTATCTTGTGACCCGAACCAAGACCAAGGCGTCCCCGGTAACCTATTCCCAGACGATTTATGCCATCAGCGTGATCGACGGGTCGGTGCTGGCTTCGACGGCGATTGGCGGGACTTACGTGAACGGAACCGTCAGCATCGCCTGGGACAGCGCCTACGCCCTCAATGAGAATCAGCGCGGCGCGCTGACCGCAGTCCCAGTGACAGGGCAGAATCCGCAGATCCTTATCACGTGGGCGGCGCACTGCGATTCGGCGAACTTCCCTTACAACGGCTGGATGATGGCCTACCAGTTGAACTCCGCGCAGAATGCACTCACCCAGACCAGCATCTGGACTTCAGTTCCCTCCGATACCAGCTACGAAGGCGGTATCTGGGAGGGCAGTTCCGGCCCCGCGCTCGATAGCAGCGGTCACATCTATTTTTCCGTTGCGAATGGCGATGCCAACGTAAACCCGAGCACGCCGCCCAATGATGCGCCTACTTCCTGCAGCCAGACTCCTTGCGACTACGGCAATTCGATCCTCCGTATGGAATTGGCGGGCACACCGGCTAAATTTACCGTGCAGGATTTCTTCACCGTGTTCGATTGGAAGTCGCGCAACAATTACGACTACGACCTCGGCTCCGGCGGCGTTATGCTGCTGCCCTTCCAATCCAACGGCAGTCCCCAGAATCTGATCGCACAAGCCGGCAAGGAAGGCAGCATCTACCTGTTGAACGCCGCTAAGGGATCGATGGGCGGATACAACAACGGAAAAGCCGACCAGGTCACGCAATACATCCCGAGCCCACTTTGCTACCAAACCAACCCTGTGGTCGAGTGCGGAGTCTGGGGCGCGCCGGGCTGGTGGACGACCGGTGACGGCGGCGGCGGATCTGCGGGCTACGCCTATTGGGGCGGAAAGAATCTTCCCCTGCTCCAGTTCAAGTTTTATCCCAATGGATCGAGCTGCACTGGAACGAAAACTGCTGGCTTCTGCACCACGCCGACGGCGCAATCTACCTATGTGTTCGGTTGGCCGGGTCCAACCCCAACCGTTTCCTCTCCCAGTACAGCCAACTCTAAAGCCATCGTCTGGTTGATCGATGCACGCAACGCCAGCGCCAGCGGCGGGGGGCCACCTTATCTGTGGGCTTTTGATGCCACCACTTTGAGTTGCCTGCTGACGACGAATCCTCAGGGTGCGCCTTGTACTCGCGTCGACAGCGCCGACGCGCCGGTCGGTGATCCCATTAAGTTCACCCTCCCCACTGTCGCCAACGGACAAGTCTTCGTCGGAACCACTGGCGGGCCGTCGCAGGGATATATCAATATTTACGGAATAGACTGAAGGGCAGTGGCCAGTGGCCAGTGTTTAGTGGCCAGTAAACACTAGATGTGGGCTTTAGCCCCCGGTGGTCGTTCTTCTTCTCTGCGCGGCACACCTTCGCGATTCGCATTTCTGATCACTGACCACTGCCCACTGACCACTGACCACTGTGGAAGACGTCTCTGGCCTCGCGATGCTGATGTGGAAGTGCGGCGCTTCAGCGGGCGTAAGGCTCCGCGCTAGATGTGGGCTTTAGCCCCCGGTGGTCGTTCTTCTTCTCTGCGCGGCACACCTTCGCGATCGCATTTCTGACCACTGACCACTGCCCACTGGCCACTGACCACTGTTGTACTGGCCATCGCCCTCCACTACACTGCTTATTTGAAAACTATCCAGAAATTTTCGCCCCGCACGCTTAGCGTCTTATTCATCTCTTTCGCCTTTGCGCAATCTCCGCTGCCCAAGCA
>Ga0302320_10030613_pt1 | contig 10246 bp, 5 predicted proteins | sample Bog_T0_3_FD_202130 | JGI IMG/M metagenome (GOLD analysis project Ga0302320, IMG submission 202130) | Peat permafrost microbial communities from Stordalen Mire near Abisko, Sweden - Bog_T0_3 | ecosystem: Environmental > Terrestrial > Soil > Wetlands > Peat | place: Sweden: Abisko, Stordalen Mire... | reverse complement strand
ATCAATTGCCGGCGCTCGCGCTGCCTGACGGCGCCGGCGGCGACACTCCTCAGAAAATCGTGATCCAGTCGGTCGGACAGAACTACCTGATTATCAGCGACGAAAAGGGCGCGGCGGGCGGCATTGTGCTGCAGTCGGGCGGTGCGACGATCTCGATCAACGATCAGGGCATCACGATTACCAATGGACAGGGAGCGAGTCTGCAACTGACGGGGCCAACGGTGAAGATTAACGGCAACGCTCTGGAGGTGACCTGAATGGCGGGATTTCTGGTTCACGAAGGCGCCACAATGCTATGCAGCCACGGCGGGCAGGCGACTCCCGGGGCGTCGAACCCGCGAGTAATAGTGAGTGGGCAACCGACAATCCTTCTGCCCGCAATCTGGCAGGTATCCGGCTGCCCATTGACGTTGATCCCGCCATGCGTCGCGGCTCAGGGGATAGCTGGCACCGAGCGGGTGTTTTCGGGCGGGCAGCCTTTAGTGGTTCAAGGCGGGGTCTCCACCTGCCTTCCCACCGGGACGCCATTGCTGCTCACTGCGTCGCAGACGCGAGTCAAGGTGATATGAGCATTATGTACCTCGCGTATCCTTACGGTTTCGACAACAGCGGCGCGACAGCCCAGACCGATCTGAACGGCCATATCAGCGACATGATCGAGCAGATTCTGCTCACATCGCCTGGTGAGCGAGTGAATCGGGCAGCCTTCGGATGCGGCAGCCCCCAACTGGTCTTCGCTCCAAACAGCGATGTGCTGGCCGCGGCGCAGCAGCAGGTGATTCAGTCCGCGCTTCAGCAATGGCTCTCGGATCTGATTCGAGTTCAGAGCGTTGACGTCTCGGGACAAGACTCCGTTCTGCTGATCACCGTCCGTTACACCATCGTGCAGTCCCAACAACAGCAATCGCAGCAGTTCGTATACGGGGCGTCGTCATGATCTATTTCTGTTCACAACAGAACCGCCGCGCATTGGTGCTGCAACATGTTGCGCTCAACGGAATCGACTACCTCGAAGTTTCCGGAAGTGCGCCCGACTGCGGCCGGCAACTTCTCGTAACGCTGCTGAAGGATGCGCGGCAACTTAGTCTCACTCCCGCGCAGATGACGATTTCCGGCGGTTCGGCGGCGGGGAACACCGCTTCGCCCATCCGGATACTTTCCCTTACGCCCGCTTCGAACGCGGCGCCAAAAACCTTTACGGTCAACCTGGATGAGCCGGGCGATTTTTCCACCTTTACCTTTTCTCTCGTGGCGAATGCGACGACCCTCGATCCGCCCGATGGGATCGATCCGCAACTGGCATCGGTGGACTTCTCGTTCAAAGCCGGTTGCGCGCCGGCAAGCGATTGCGCGCCGGTTACATGCTGCCCCTCCTCATCGCCGGCCAAACCGGACATCAACTATTTGGCGAAGGACTACGACGCATTCGTGCAGGTGATGCGTGACCGGATCGCGGTGCTGGCGCCCGGCTGGACAGAGAACCATCCGTCCGATACCGGCGCGGCAGTGATTGAGCTGCTGGCCTATGCGGCCGATCGGCTCAGTTATCAGCAGGATGCCGTCGGCACTGAAGCTTACCTCGGCACCGCGCGCAGCCGGATATCGCTGCGTCGCCACGCGAAGATCGTGGACTATCGAATCGGCGAGGGTTCGAACGCCCGAACCTGGGCGGTGGTAAGTCTCGTTCCAAACACGCCCAACCCCGTGAGTGTTCCGGCCGGAACGCTTCTTTTCCCAATGGTGCCGGGTCTTGCGCCGGCCGTGGGGTCCTCGTCCTCCGCGGCGCAACAACTAATATCGACGAGTTCGTCGGGATTCGCCACTATGCAGGCTGCCACCCTTTATGGTGAACAGAATGAAATCGACCTGTACACCTGGAGCGATACCTATTGTTGTCTTCCGCAAGGCGCGACGCAGGCCACCCTGGCCGGCTGGTTCCCAAGCCTGCAGCCGAATACGGTCTTGATCTTCGAAGAAGTTATGGGTCCGGAAACGGGCGATCCGGCCGATGCGGATCCGGCAAAGCGCTGGGCGGTGCGGCTAACCCGGGTGCAGTCTTCGGACTATCTCAACCGCCCTTTGACAGATCCGCTCAACGGTAATCCTATTACAGGAATCTGGTGGTCGGTCGCCGATGCCCTGCCTTTTCCCGTCTGCATTTCGTCGCAGACCGCCTCTGCCGGAACTCAACTGCCGAAAGTCAGCGTATTGCACGGCAACGTGATTCCCGCCGATCACGGAGTGTGGCAGGACTGGGAAGATTTGGGCACGGTACCGGCCCCTCCGCCAGCGCCCATAACCTCCACAGGCTGCAAATGCGGAAGCTCCGCACCGGCTGATTCCGTGCATCCGCGCTACTATCCGAGTCTTTCGCAATCGCCTCTGACCTTCGCACGCGGTTTCGATGACACGGCTTCGGCTTCGGCGTTCCTTGCAGAGACAGATGCCGCATATCCGGCTCTGACTGTAAGCGACGATCGCGGCCGGGACTGGACGATCCTCGACGATCTGCTCTCGAGCGACGAGACCCAGACCGTCGCCGTGGCTGAGATCGAGCGCGACAATACTGTGTTCCTGAGATTCGGCGACGGTCAGTACGGTGCTTCCCCCGACCCGGGCGATACTTTTCAGGCGCGCTATCGCACGGGAAACGGAGCCGCCGGAAATATTGGCGCCGACACCCTCGGCCACATCGTACTGGACGCGGCGGCCATAGCCCAGGTCCGGAATCCCCTGCCTGCGACTGGCGGTACGGATCCCGAGACGATGGAGCATATTCGGCAGCAGGCGCCGTATGCCTTTCGCACTCAGTTGCGGGCGGTCACTGAAGACGATTACGGCGCTGTGGCCGCTCTCGATCCAGCCATTCGTGAAGCGCGGGGCACCCTTCGCTGGACGGGAAGCTGGTACACTGCGTTCGTTTCGGTCGATGCCGTCACCGGTGCGCCGCCCACTGCCAGCCTTTTAACGGCAACGCAGAGCCGACTCGATCTCCTGCGAATGGCCGGCGTGGATCTCCAGGTCGAGGGTGCGGTGATCGCAGGACTCCGCATCGAGATGAATATCTGCGTGGATGCGCGTCACTTTCAGAGCGATGTCGAAGCCGCCCTGATGAAAGTCTTTGTCGCCGGCAATGTATGCGGCGGCCAAAGCGGCATTTTGAATCCGGACAACTTCAGCTTTGGCCAGACGGTGTACACAAGCCCACTGATCGCGGCGGCGCAGGCGGTGGAAGGGGTTGTATCCGCAGCCATGGCGGCCTTCCAGCGAGTGGACGACCCATCGAGCGATGGGGTGGCGCAGGGGTTTCTTACTCTCGGGCGGCTGGAACTCGGCAGATGCAGTAACGATCCCAATCGGCTCGATTGGGGAATCTTCGTTCTGAACATGAGCGGGGGCAAATGAACGGATCGTGTCAAACTCCCGACGTTGTTTTGTGTGCGTGCTGTGAAGGCCTGGGTCCTGAAACTCCGCAGCCCATAGCCAACCGGCCCGGGCTTTCCGCCGTCGATTACCGGGTGGGAGCCTGGGCGACTTTCAAAGCCAGTATGCTTGCCGCGCTTTCCGACCCGGATAACGCCTCGCTGGCCGGTTTGCGCACGCGCAACGATTCCGATTTCTCGATAGCGCTCATCGATGCCTGGGCGCTGGTGGCGGACATTCTGACGTTTTATCAGGAGCGGATCGCTAACGAATCCTGGCTCAGAACCGCCCTGGATCAGCGTTCCGTGATGGAACTCAGCCGTCTGGTCGGCTATCGCCCCGCACCGGGCGTATCGGCGTCGGCGTACCTTTCATTCGGCCTCGACACGGCGCCTGGCTCTCCCGACAACGTACTGATCCCCGCCGGAAGCCGTGTACAAAGCGTTCCGGGACCCGGTGAATCGCCACAGACTTTTGAGACGTCGCAGGATCTGACGGCCCACGTTGCGTTCAACGCGATCCCCGCAAAGACGACTGTCCCCTGGAGCGTTGGCGCAGACAGCACCGCCACCACGTTGTCCGGAACCAACAACAATCTAAGCGTCGGCGATGGCATTCTCTTCGTGACCGCTGCGTTTGTAGCTACGTTGACAAGCGATATGCCCCAGGGCACCAGTGACTTTCACATCATAACCTCGGTGCGGCTCGATGCGGCCTCCGGCACAACGGCGATCACCTGGGACACCGGTCTGGCCAGCGGCATCGATTCAGGTAGCGACGACGTTTTTATCTATGTGTTTCGCAAGCGAGCCGCGCTGTTTGGCGTTCAGGCGCCCGATCCGGCCTTTCTTACGGCTGTACCGATGACAGACAAGGGTTCCAACGGGGATTGGGACTATGCGTACAAATCAGGCACCATGCAGGTCAATCTCGACGCCAGTTATCCGGGGGTTTCGCCCGGGCAATGGGCCTTTCTGAATTCTCCGGGTGCGGCACGGCTGTTCTCAATTCTGTCTGTTACTGAGACCGGCAAACCTAATTACACGCTGACCTCGAAGACCACGCAACTGACGCTTGGTGGGCCGGGAACGGACAGCGACCTGAGCACCATCGTAAAGGCAACGCGAAGCACGACGGCATACTTACAGAGCGAGCTTCTGGGCGCTGCGGACAGCCCCTACACAGGTTCATGGCCAGCGGGGAAAACCTGGGCTCTGCAAACCAATCTGCTGAACCCGGTGGAGGGTTCCCAGCTTGAGATCGTTGGCGTGCAGAACCTGAATGCCGCTCAACCAGTAGCAGTATCGGGCAAACGTCTGCGTCTGCAGGTGAGCGACGGCAGTACCGGCGGCTTCGTGCCGCAAGGGGCATCTGCAGCGTTACCGGTCAGCGACGGGCAAACCTTCCTTATCGATGCATTTCCTCCGGAAAGCCTGTCCGACAACGATGTTTGGCAGGCAGTTACGCTGAGCGGTGTGTCGGGCGCGCTGACTGTGGCGTCCGCGGACATTCTGCTCCTGCCCGCCGACAAGAACGACGCCTGGGTATCTGAGAGCGCCCTTCTCAGCGGTATCGATGTTGCGGGCGCCACAGCCTGCCTGTCCTTCAGCCAGCCTCTTTCCCGAATCTACGATCGGGCTACCGTGACGGTCAATGCAAATACCGTGGTGGCCACGCATGGCGAAACCGTACACGAGATTCTGGGCAGCGGCGACGCGACCAACAGCGCGCTCAGTTTCACTCTGAAGCAAACTCCTCTGACCTACGTGAGTTCTCCCTCGGGTCTGGGTGCGCAATCGACCCTTCAGGTGTGGGCGAATAATCTCCAATGGCATGAGACGGACAACTTTCTTTCCTCGCAGCCAGCCGACCGCGTCTTCGTGACGAGATCGGATCAGAACGGCAACACCATAGCCCAGTTTGGTGACGGGGATGAGGGCGCGCGCCCGCCGACAGGCCAGATGAATCTCCGTGCGATGTATCGCAAAGGCATTGGTCTCGCCGGAATGGTCAGGGCGGGTCAGTTGTCTCAGCCCCTCGATCGTCCCCAGGGTCTGAAGAGCGTCAGCAATCCGGACCCGGCCGCCGGCGGTGCTGATCCGGACAACGTGGACGATGTGCGCGTCAACGCGCCGCTCCACGTTTTGACTCTCGATCGCGTCGTTTCCCTCGAAGATTATCAGAACTTCGCCCGAGCCTTTGCCGGCATCGCAAAGGCGCTTGCGACATGGACCTGGTTCGGGAAAGTACGCGGGATCTTTCTTACTGTGGCCGGATCCGGCGGCTCGCAGTTCGACGCGACCGATCCCGCAATCGTTCATTTGACCCAGGCGCTGCAGAGCGCCGGTAGCCCATTTGTGCCCGTCCAAGTGCTTTCTTTTGAGCCGATCCCCTTTGAAGTGGCCGCAAAGGTCCGGATCGACACCGCCGATTACGATCCCGACGAAGTTCTGGGACGCGTCTGGCTGGCTATGACCGCCGCCTTTGCTTTTGAAGCTCGCGATCTGGGGCAGAGCGTTGCAGAAAGCGAGGTCATCGCCGCGATCCAGCAGACAGCCGGTGTCGTGGCAGTGGAATTGACCGCATTCAGCCGCGGAGGTCAGGGCGCCACCTCTCCGCCGGCAACAGTGCTCAGGGCCGGCGCGCCTGCCATCGGAAGCAACGCCTCACCCCAACCCGCCGAGATGCTCCTCCTCGATCCGGCTTCGCGCGCCAACATCGTGGTTTGGTCATGAGCCTGAACGCCGCCCAACTCTACACGCTGCTGCCGGCCGTCTATCGCACCCGCGATGCCCGGAACGGTTTTCCTCTACAGGCGCTGATCAACGTGCTGGCCTCCCAGGCCGCCATCCTGGAAGAGAACATTCAGCAGCTTTACGATGACCAGTTTATTGAAACCTGCGCTTCCTGGGTGATTCCCTATATCGGCGACCTGGTGGGGGCTGACCCGGTCTACGAACTGAGCGGGGGCGCGCCAGGGCGACGCGCTGAAGTTGCCAATACCATCGGCTATCGCCGCCGCAAAGGAACCCTGATAGCGCTCGAACAGGTGGCGATGGACGTTTCAGGGCGCCGCGCCAGCGCCGTTGAATCTTTCCGGCGCGTCGTTACGACTGAGAGCATGAAGCATGTGCGGCCGGACCACGCAGCGACACTGGATCTGCGGGCCGGCGGGCTCCTCTCGAAACTGTATACGCCCTTCGATACCGCCAGCCGGACTGTCGATGTGCGCCGCATTGCGCCGCGCGTACAGGCCCCGGTGAATCCCGATCCAACGCCGCTTGAGGCCGCCCTGCATGGCGGGGGCAAGTACAACGTACCCGATATCGGCATTTACCTGTGGCGCTCGAAACCACAGCCGGTCGTCAATGCGCCGGCTTTTCCAGTGGACTCACAGCGCTACATGTTCAGCCCTCTGGGCCAGAACATTCCCTTGTTCAATGTTCCCGCGGCGCGCGATTCCTTCAGCCGGTTAACCACGCCGCTCGATGTGCCACAACCAATCGGCAGACGGGAGTTCTATGACAACCCTGCTGCGTTCTACGGTCTTGGGCTGAGCGTCGAATTGATCGCCGACGGCATACCCGTCGATATATCGCAAATCTGCGTCCGCAATCTGTCGGATGCGCCGGGGGCGCGCTGGAACGGCTGCACAAAGAGCGGAATGTATGCGATCGATCCCGAACTCGGCCGGATTCAGCTGGCCGCCAATGTGCCCGTGCCACAGCAATTGCGCCTGAATTACGCTTATGGTTTTCCCGCGGATATTGGGGGAGGCCCTTATGACCGCTCCGCAAACCTGCCTTCGCTCGGCCCCGCCGGCTTCTCGTTCACCGCCGTGGTGGGTTCGGCCTCCACGCCGACGCTGGAGAGCGCGATCGCCGCCTGGAACGGGCAACAACCCGGCGCATCAGGATGGATTGCCCTTCCCGCCTTCGAGACCTACACGATCGACCTGACCAAAAGCGCCGCGATTGTACTACGCTCGGGGAGCAGTCTCTATATCGTCTCCGCACAGATGGAACCCGGCGGCCTACCCGGCTTGAGCGGGGCCTGCGCGACGCTTCGCGGCTCTGTTGAGATTCGCGGACAAGCCACCGCAGCAGCCAACCCTTCAAATCCACCGCCCGCAGGACAACTGGTCATCAATGGTTTGTGGCTCTCGGGCTCGGTGACCGTCGACGGCGACCCGGTAAACGCACAGTTCTCCGACTGTACCCTGGTCCCGGGAATTGCATTGAATCGCGACGGCACTCCCAGAAGACCTGGAGACGCCAGCGTGGTTGTAAATACACCGGGCGCGAGCCTTTCACTTTTGCGATGTATCAGCGGCCCCGTCGGGGTGATCCAGGGCGCGGCAACTCGCATCTGCACCAGCATCGTGGATGCCTCTTCTCGTTGCTCGGTGGCCTATGCCGGCTCCGACTTCACGTCGGAGGGCGCGGATCTTCATATCGAAGACAGCACTGTGATCGGTAAGGTTCGCGCCCACACGATGGAACTGGCCTCCAACACGATCTTTTGGGCGCTCCGTGCGAAGAACGATCCATGGCCTGCATCCGTCTGGTGCAGTCGCCGGCAGAACGGCTGCATCCGCTTCTGCTTTCTCCCCTCGGACTCCATCACGCCTCGCCGTTTTCAGTGTCTGTCGGAGGATGATAGTTCCGGCAACTCTCTGCTGCCGAACTTCGTGACGCTCCAGTATGGACGCCCAGGCTACTGCCTGCTCAGCGGCCATGTCCCCATGGCGATCTGGACCGGCGCCGATAACGGGTCGCAGATCGGTGTATATCAGCCTCTGGAAGAAACTGAGGCCATTCAAAATGTCCGGCTGCGCCTTCCCGAGTTTCTGCCCGTAAATCTCGAGGCCGGTATTTATCTCGAACCTTCCGCGCCGGTTGGATGGCCGCGCCTCGCGGTTGGTTATGGGTACGACATAAAGCGGGACCGGTGTGGCGACCCCGCGGACGAATTGGCCTTCGTGGGAATCGGGGCGCATCTTATATGACGAGAGGAAGTGACCTATGAAAGGCGATTTTAGCCGCGTTCGATTCAATCGGGCGAAACACTATACTTCGGTTCTGCAGCAGCAGGGCCGAGTCGCGCTCGACGCTGACGCCAACGAGCAGTGCGCCATCGATGAGGATCTGCGCGCCAACGAGATCATCGATGTCATTGGACCGTTCGGCGGACCCGAGAACGAGGCCGGCTTCTCTGTCCACATCACTGGCAGCACCATTGAGATAGGCTCCGGCCACTATTACGTGCATGGTCTGCTTTGCGAAAACCTCGGATCGGTGAGTTATCTGAAACAGCCGTTCCTCCTGAATCCCCCGGCCTCGGATTCTCAATTACTGACGCAGCTAACGACGAGCAATTCTATTCAGATCTTCCTCGAAGTCTGGCAGCGGCTGGTCACGTCTTTAGACGACCCATGTTTGCTCGAGCCGGCACTCGGCCAGGCAGACACCACGGCGCGCCTACAAACAGTGTGGCGCGCTGTCGCGCAACTGGTTACACCTGGTGCAAACACTCCTTCGTTTGTGGTCTCACCGGTTGCCACCGAAACTCCGGACTGCTGTTCTTCGATGTACGAGCCGACTGATTCTGTGCCTGGAGGCAGCTTGAATGCGCAGACCAGCGGCAGCGCGACAGCCGATTGTTCCTGCGACCCCACGTCAGCGCCAGGATACCGCGGACTGGAGAATCAACTCTATCGCGTGGAGATCCACCAGAGCGGCACTGAAACCACCGCCACATTCAAATGGTCGCGCGAAAACGGGTCGGTCGTTGTGGGCATAACCAGCGCCGCCGGCTCACAGCTGCAGGTGGACAGCCTTGGCCCCGATGCGAATCTGGGTTTTGCATCCGGTCAATGGGTTGAGATATCGGACGACACTTACATTTTCGGAACGCCGCCGAATATGCCCGGACAACTGACCCAGATCCAGAGCATTACTCCGGGCCAGTTCAGTCTCACGGTGGCCCCGCCCGTGTCCGGCATAGATCCGGCGCAGAACGCCCGAATGCGGCGCTGGGATCAATCCGGCTCCTCGGCGGGATCGAAGGGCATACCTGTTTCCACGGCGTGGGTCAATCTTGAGAACGGCATCCAGGTGCAGTTTGCCGCAGGCAACTACACGGCCGGCGATTACTGGTTGATCCCTGCGCGGACGGCTTCGGGACAAATCGATTGGCCCCCGTCCGGCGGAGATGGCGCCGCGTTTCAGCCGCCTCGTCAGACTCAGGTCTTCCGCGCCCCCCTGGCCTGTATTCATGCGAACGCGGCAAACGCGAACCAGCGGTTCACGGTTGAGGATTGCCGCAGATTCTTCCGGCCGCTGAGCAAGTCGGCTCTGCACGTCACGGGAACCAGTTGGAGTAACGACGACGTCATATCGCTCGATCAATTGCTGGTCTACGGATTGATCGTGTCACTTGACGGGACGCCAACCGGAATCCTGGACTCCTCTATTTTCAGCCTGACGCTTGAAGGGCCCGCGACCACTCAGAACAATACTTATCTCAACGCGCCATCCACCATCGTGGCCCCCACAGCCTGCATGGTGCTCGAAGGAGGTCCTCTCGCGGTCCAGAATCAGAGCATTTCGTGGACTGGCCCGAGCGCGGTTGCGGGTTCAGGTGTGCCCAGCAATTTGCTGCTTTCGTTAGGCGATCTTTCTAATTGGTTGTTTCCGCAGGCCGGTGATCACATCTATAACCCCGCGCCGTTGTTTCGAGTGCGGGTGCGGCTTCGGGGCGGACACATCTACAGAGGCCTCGATACGGGCCGGGTCTTTCTCGATGGGCAAACGTTTGGCAC